>Ga0310124_10000922_pt1 | contig 20816 bp, 14 predicted proteins | sample CB11b_AW_Bot5_MG_FD_203507 | JGI IMG/M metagenome (GOLD analysis project Ga0310124, IMG submission 203507) | Marine microbial communities from Western Arctic Ocean, Canada - CB11b_AW_Bot5 | ecosystem: Environmental > Aquatic > Marine > Oceanic | place: Canada: Western Arctic Ocean | collected... | reverse complement strand
TGATGAAAGTCGAGGTGTTGCTTTTTCTTTTGGCGACGGACTGCTAGTGTTGAGCACATCTACAGCTGAAGTAGGGCAGGCACGGGTTGAAGTGCCGATCAGTTATGATGGTCCACCGATAGACATATCGCTAGACCATCGTTACGTGGCCGACTTTCTTAAAGTGCTTGACTTGGGAAAAACATTCAGCATTGAATTAACCGATTCGGAAAGCGCAGCCGTTTTCCGGACCGAAGAAGGGTACGGTTATGTCGTAATGCCATTGGCAAAGGAAAGGTGATACTCTAGGTGGGAAAACATGGTCCAAGGAAGCTGGGCGATGTCGTGGCAAATTTAATGGCACGGCGTGGTTATGGTCGGGAAACTGGATCTGCACAATTTGACGAGGCATGGTCCAAGGTGGCAGGCTCCCAAGTGGCAAAAAAATCACGCGTTGGGAATTTAAGGAAAGGGGTTTTGGAGATCGTTGTGAGCAATTCAACAACACTTCAAGAGCTCACGTTTGTAAAACAGCAATTGCTCGACCAACTGGTTCGCGAGACTTCAGGAACGTCCATACAAGACCTTCGTTTTCGAGTGGGCATGGTCGATTAAAGGTATCAGGAGTAATCATGGCTGAGGAAAAACCTATCTCCAAAGAAGATCAGCCGTTGCAAGACGGTGCTGACTTGACGCCGGAGTTTCAGCGGGGCGATGCAGATTATAATGCCGAGGATCTTGAACACTTGTCCGATTTGGAACATGTTCGTGAACGACCAAGCATGTACATCGGAGATACGAGCAATCGCGGATTGCACCATTTGGTATATGAGGTGGTTGATAATTCCATCGATGAGGCGATGGCAGGATACGCTGGAAACGTATCGGTTCGCGTCAACAGTGACGGCTCGGTGACAGTTGAAGATGACGGCCGAGGCATCCCAGTAGAGCAGCATGACCAGCTCTCACAGGAGGCTGGGCGCCAAATATCGACGCTGGAAGGTGTCATGACGGTGCTTAAGTTTGGTGGCAAATTTCAGAAAGGCGCTTATCAAACATCTGGCGGATTGCATGGCGTGGGTGTGACAGTCGTCAATTTTCTTTCCGAATGGTCAGAAGTGGAGGTATGTCGAGATGGCCACGTTTATCAACAAGAATATGAACGGGGGGTCCCACAAGGCGAGGTCCGCCGCGTAGGAGCGACCGAAAAAGTTGGTACCAAAACAACTTTCAAGCCGGATCCGCAAATCTTTCAAGTGGTGAAATTCTCGTTTGACACACTACAAAAACGGCTACAGGAACTTGCTTTTTTAAACCGAGGGGTGCGGATTAATTTCCAGGATGCACGCAGCGGTGATCGTGAGGAATATTACTACGAACGAGGTATCGTACAGTTTGTGGAACACTTGAACCGTGCCAGCGAACCTCTTCACCGGGATGTTGTTTACTTTGCCACAGAGACCGACGGCGTCGGCTGTGAAGTGGCGATCCAATACTCGACAGAATTTACTGAAAATGTCCAATCCTACGTAAACAACATCCATACAACAGAAGGTGGAACACATATATCTGGTTTTCGTTCCGCAGTTACCCGCTCGCTGAACAACTATGCAAAGAAACAGAACATGTTTAAAGACATTGTTCCCACGGGGGATGATTTTCGGGAGGGATTAACGGCAGTTCTCTCCATGCGGATCCCACATCCCCAGTTTGAAGGTCAAACGAAAACAAAGCTGGGCAACAGCGAGGTGGAGGGAATCGTCGCATCTGCCGTAGGCGACAACCTCTCCAAGTTCCTGGAAGAGAATCCAAAACCCGCAAAATTGATGGTCCAGAAAGGGGTTTTAGCTGCCGAGGCGCGCATCGCAGCTCGCAAAGTGAAGGATCTGTTACGAGAGCGGAAAGGCGCACTGTTTGGTGGTGGCCTGCCAGGCAAGTTACGCGACTGTTCAAGTCGTGAAGTTGAAAAGTGCGAACTCTATCTGGTCGAAGGTGATTCGGCTGGTGGAAGCGCTGAAGGGGGTCGCCTCAGGGAGTACCAGGCAATCTTGCCACTACGGGGAAAAATCATCAATGCCTACAAGTCCCGTGAAGACAAGGTGCTGGCTAACGAAGAAGTGCGCAGCATGATCCAAGCGATAGGTGTGGGGATAGGTGAAGACCTGGATCTTGAAAAACGCCGCTACGACAAAATTGTCATTATGACCGATGCGGATGTCGACGGGTCGCACATTCGAACGTTATTGCTTTGTTTTTTTTATCGTCAAATGTACGAATTGGTTGTCAAAGGGCATGTGTACGTGGCCCAACCGCCCCTGTTTCGTGTCCGGTCAAAAAGAACGACGTACTACGTCCAAACCGAAGAAGAAATGAAAACCCAGTTGTTGGAAAACGGTCTGGCAGACTCGGTGTTGGATGTGGGTGACGGACGACAGGTTTCCGGTGCGGAAATGGCCCAGCTTTGCCAGATTTTGGTAGCCATGGAAGAAGCCCTTAATGCTCTCGAAAGGCGGGGAGTTAGCTTGAGAGTACACGCTGAGCGGATAGATGTGGAAACGGACCGGCTGCCTGTCTATCACGTATTTCTAGGGAGTAGCGATTACTGGTTTACCAGCCGAAAACAAATCGACGAGTTCCTGCAACAGCAAAAGCAGGCCATCGGACAAGAATTATCAGTTTCAGACGCCCCTGATCCAGAGAGCAATGGTAACGGCGAAGTGGCCAACACGATCGCTTCGAAGCTGCACATTACAGAGCTGCACGAAGTTCGCACGATCAATACACAACTGGGTGATCTGGTGAAAATGGGACTTGACATTCAAACACTCATCCCCCAGGAGCGTACAGGTGTGGAAGAGGACCGCTACACGTTGCGACGTGGAGATGCCGAGATAGGCCTGGATGATCTGCGTGGTTTGCTGCCAGCAGTCAGGGCAGCAGGCGAAAAGGGATTGAACATCACACGCTTTAAAGGTCTGGGTGAAATGAATGCTGAAGAGCTGCGAGAGACAACGCTCGACCCAGAGAACCGGACATTGGTTCAGGTCAGCATGAGGGATGTTGGCGCAGCCGATGAAATGTTTCGTATTCTCATGGGTGACAAGGTGGAACCTCGCCGTGAATTCATTGAAAAACATGCTCTTGATGTGCGAAATTTGGATGTTTAACATGCACCGAGGCTTATTGGTTTCGCTGTTGTTGCTCACGGGTTGTGGAACAAGCTTTGATTTGGCACCGGCACCAGAACGGCTGGTCGGAGAACAAAAATCGGTGGCTAGCCGCAAGGGATTGACACCAGATGATCCAATGGCCGTTGAGCGTCTGGAAGCTCAAGCTGTTAAGTTAACGCGCGACGGAGACGGATTGATCGTCGAGGTCAGTTTTCGTGGTAAACAGTTTGACCGCGAAGTCTTGGCTTCCCTGGCCAGTTTACAACGGCTTCGTTCGCTGCTGTTCAATGATTCCAATGTGACGGACACAGATTTGGAAGCCGTCGGAAAACTCTCAAGCTTACGAAATCTGGATTTGCGAGGTTGTGAGATAAGCAACGCGGGCGTTGAGCGCCTGGTTGATCTGGAAAGTTTGAAAGCTTTAAGATTTTCTGGCAAGGACAGTTCTACAAGTGTCGACGATGGCGCGCTGGGTGCCATTGCCAGCCTGCCAAACCTCAAGGTGCTCGCCTTGGATTTTTTATGGGTGAGTGACGAGGGACTGCTGCAGTTGCAGTCACTTATCGGTCTTGAGGAGCTTTATTTGGCAGGGACACTGGTCACTGATGAGGGGCTGCGGAACATCCAACCATTGAGCCGCTTGCGGCGCCTGCGACTTGCCCAGACACAAATCACCAACGATGGACTGGTTGTTTTGAAAGATTTTTCGAATCTGGAGGATCTGGATCTCAGTGAAAATGCACTCTTGTCAGACAGGGCGATGGCGGCTGTTGGCAAAGCGACCTCATTGAAAAAGCTCAATCTCTGGCGCGTCGCAATTACCGACACCGGTTTAGCCGATCTTACCGAATTGGTCGAGTTGGTAAGTCTCAATTTGGACAATACGCAAATATCGGACACAGGGTTGCAGTATTTAAAAAAGATGCAAAACCTCGAATTTTTACATTTGGGCTCAACAGCAGTGTCCGATGCCGGACTGCCACACCTGGAGTCACTTGGTTCCCTGCAGGATCTCAAGGTCACTCGCACTGGCGTCACGGCCGAGGGAGTTTCAGAGCTACAGAAAAAGCTTCCCGGCACACAAATCCAACTGCGTTACATTGAAAGTCAATGACGTTTTTCTTAGGCGACTTCCCAGCCTTCCCGGTATTCCTTTTGAATGTACTGATCAGCTGCTGGGCAATTGACAGCCTTGAGGTTTTTGGCATCCCATTGCAGGGTTTCACCCGTGCGATACGCCACATTGCCCAACAAGACGGCTTCGGTCAACGCACCGGAGTAATCGAAATTGCACGTAGTAGGTGAACCGTCTTTACAGGCCTTGATCCATTCAGCGTGGTGACCGATGGACCGTGGAATTGTGGGAGCGGGAGGTTGATAGCCGGCAAATTTATCTACGGGGAATAATTTCTTAGCTGAATAGTTGGCAAACATTTCCCCCTCGGTGCCGATAAACATCACACCGCTGCTAGGAACAGAATGGCCGGCGACCTTTTTGGGGATCTTGTTCCCGTCATACCAAGTGAATTTTACAGGCGGTAATCCATTGCGTTCGGGAAATTCATACCGGACAACGAGCCCCAGCGGACAGGTTTCTGGGTGAACATCGGGACCTTCAGCTTCGCAGCGGGTGGGATGGCGTAAGTCGAGTGCCCAAAATGGCAGGTCCATATAGTGACAGGCCATGTCACCGAGCGTACCTTGACCAAAATCCCACCAACGTCGCCATTGTGCCGGGTGATAGCGCCCTGCAGCAAACGGTCGCACTGGCGCTGGTCCCAACCAAAGGTCCCAGTTGAGGTTTGCGGGTGGTTGTTGTCCCCTTTCTGGACGCTCCCCACCACCCCATTCTTTGCCAACCCATACGTGAGCTTCATAAACATCGCCGATGGCGCCAGACTGGATCATCTCGACGACCTGACGGTAATTTTCCTGCGCGTGGATCTGGGTACCCAGTTGTGTCGCGACGCCATGTTTGGCGGTTGCCTCGGCGATAATCCTTGACTCGGCGACAGTATGTGTCAATGGTTTTTCACAATAGACATGTTTGCCTGCACGAATGGCTCGGATGGAAGCGGGTGCGTGATGGTGATCGGGAGTTCCAACCACTACCGCATCAATTTTATCTGCCTCGACATCAATCATCTCACGATAATCGTCGTAGGTTCTTGCATTGGGGAAATCGTTGGCTGCTCGATCCAAATAATTCTTGTCGATATCACACAAGGCAACGATATGCTCGCCGCGAACTCCGGCAATATCGGCAGCAGCCCGATTGGCCGTGCCAATACAGGCGATGTTGAGTTTTTGGGAAGTTGCTGCCGCCGTTGCGGTCCATACGCCACTTGAAAGGGCTGCCACCCCAATTCCTGATATTTTCAAGAAATCACGACGCGTTGAATTTGATTTGTGAGGCATGAATCAATTCCTCTGGAGTGTTCCTAGCAAGAACCAAGGGGAGCCTTATGATATCAAGGAAACGAGACCATTTACAGTCGACAGGGGTACTAAGGGTACTTTGTCGATTTGGCCAGCCACAAAGCGATACAGAAACCAGTGCCCATAGAGACCCATACAGCGAGCGAGTCAAAACCATAAGTCCTTTCTCTGTTGAGGGGTTCCGTCCCTTTTCACCTAGCGTAGCGATCGTTCAGTCCATCGATGACCAGCCTACTGGATGTCCGTGTTAAGCAGTTGGTGCATGTTGGCGTGTTGAAAAAAACAATGGCGCGGCAAGCCAATGGACGGGAAGCAATCGTCCACGCCCAGAGTGGTTGGCCGCAAAAAAATAAAGGATTCAAGAGGGACATGGATATCGAACAAGCGGGCTTCAGTCCGCCATCGTATCGTTTGTAAATTCAATGAACATGTTGTGTTCGTCCTATTTGCTCGAATCGACCTCACTTTGAAAGGCCGAATAGATCGGTTACAATTCCTAGTGTTGGCCAGCGATTGCCTGTAACTGCGCTGTCAACAGTCGCACTATCGGGAGATTAGTTTGAACCGCTCCAGGGAGAGTAAGCCATGCGATTTCGAGATTCCTTTGTTATCTTTCTCCTGTTGTTCTTTCTGGTTGGGTCGCCTGTCGCGCCATTATCAGCAGCTGATGAGGATGTGGGTCCGTTGCTTCTCAAATTGCATGCGGTAGCCGCCAAGGGGGTGGGTAACCGAGAAGCTGCAGTTGCTTGGCGCAAATTGGTCAAGGCCGACGTGTCACAATTGCCAGCTATTTTAGAGGGCCTTGATGCGGCGGAGCCATTGGCCGCTAACTGGATCCGCGGAGTGGTTGACACGATCGCAGAAGCCGAGATGAAAAAAAACGGTACGCTGCCTCTTGAAGGACTTCAAGGTTATCTGGACGATGTGACCCATTCACCTCGTGGGCGACGATTGGCATACGAATGGATTGTTCGAGTTGACCCCGCCGCCGAAGATCGGCTGATTCCTAAAATGCTTAACGATCCGAGTCTTGAATTGCGGCGCGATGCGGTGGATCGTGTGGTTGCCCATGCCGAAGCGGCTGAATCATCTGGAAACAAGGAAGCGGCGATCGCCGCCTATCTCCAGGCCATCCATGCAGCCAGGGATCTTGATCAAATTAAATCCGTTACCGAAAAGCTTCGATCTTTTGGAGCAGAAGTTGATTTGCCAAGTCACTTTGGATTTCTGTTGACCTGGCATTTGGTGGCCCCATTTGACAATCGTGAAGGTGTTGGATTTGACAAGGCCTATACACCGGAGCGAGAAGTCGATCTAGAAGCGAATCTTCAAAGTCAGCAAGGCGATGTGAAGTGGGTGTTGCATCGCACCAATGATGAATATGGAGTTGTCAATTTAAACGAGACGTTAGGTAAATTTAAAGGAGCTGTCGGGTATGCCTATACAACATTTGTTACGGCAGCCGATACCGAAGCGGATATAAGAATTGGTTGTATTAATGCTAACAAGGTATGGGTCAATGGCCAGTTACTCACGGCCAACCAGGTCTACCACGCCGGAATGGAGATCGATCAATACCAGGCTTCATGCCAACTGAAAAAGGGTAAAAACGTGATTCTGGTAAAAATTTGCCAAAATGAGCAGACGGAATCGTGGGCCCAGCGTTGGCAATTTCAGTTGCGTGTCTGCGATGAGACCGGGACAGCCATTGCATCGGTGGTCCGGTGAAATTGAAGTTCCTAGAAACAGGAAATGAAATACCCGAAGAAACTTTAACCAACCGAGGCGAGGACCACGCGTCCGGGATTTTTCAATATTTTAAGGATGCTTCTGACCATGAAATTCCGCTGCACAGAAGTTGTTTTTGCTGCCATTTGTATATTTTATCTGACCGGTGCTAACTGGTTGCAGTTCAGGGGGTCGGATTATCGCAGTGTCAGTGATGATTCAAATTTGCCAGCCCATTGGGATACGACGACCAATGTGGCCTGGAAAGGCCAGCTGCCAGGACGAGGGCTTTCCAGTCCAATTGTTGTCAGTGATCGGGTGATCGTGACGAGCTCCAGTGGTGTTCGACAAGATCGTTTACACGTGGTTTGTTTCGATAGCAAAACGGGTGAACAACTCTGGCATCGACAGTTTTGGGCGACCGGGCGCACGCTGTCGCATCCAACCAGTGCCAATGCTGCACCAACGCCAGTGAGCGACGGGCAGCGGGTGATTGCATTCTATTCGTCTAACGACGTGATCTGCCTTGATCTGGAGGGCAATCTTCTTTGGTATCGAGGGTTGGCACATGACTATCCCAAGGCAGGAAATGATATTGGGATGTCATCCTCACCCGTGTTGATTGAGGGAGGTGTTGTTTTTCAGGTACAGAATCAGGGTGATTCGTTTGCCGTCGCCTTGGATCGTTTAACGGGCGAATCTCTCTGGAGAGTACCACTTGACCCGATTGCAAGTTGGTCAACCCCGACAGTGGATCATGATCCCAAGAGTGGCAAACAGACCGTTTTCTTGCAATCAGGAAATGGTCTCTGTGCCTACGATGCAAATAATGGCAATTTGCGATGGAAATATGAGATCGGATGCGATGGAATTTCCTCCCCGGCAGCAGTTGCCGGACGGTTGTATTTGGCTTCTGGGGGGATGACCCTGCTGGATGTTGCCGCGATCACGACGCAGCCGCAAGTTGTTTGGAATGAAAGTAAATTAAATCCTGGTGCAGCCAGTGTCATCGTGGATGATTCCCGATTATATATCGTCAATCGGACCGGTGTCGTGTCATGTGCCAATGCTGACACTGGAAAATTGTTGTGGAAAATGCGAATGGAAGGTTCATTTTGGTCAACGCCGGTTGTTGCAGGCGATCGACTCTATGCCTTTAATGACACGGGTGTTGGCCAGGTCGTGCAGCTTGGCGCAGAAGAAGGGACCTTGATCTCATCCAATGATTTGGCAGAGCCAATTCAGGCTTCCCCGGCGGTATCCGACAGTGCAATTTACGTTCGCTCGGATCAGCATTTGTGGAAAATTTCATCGGCTCCCCAGGCCGAGTGAACTTCGGTGACCGATGGGCTGTACCTAGGCAACCGCTAAATCATCGATTCGGCGGATGTTGGTCTCTGATCAGCTATCGCGTCCGAACGTAGTCTGTTTTGATTACACAGGTTTCCAACGACATTATTTTCATTAAGTAGTTGGCCAGTTGGATTAAAGAGGGACCATGCACGAGGATGCAGCTTATATCTGTGATACCTGTGGCGAAGAAATCATCATTCCCCTGGACTTTTCCCAAGGTGCCTGTCAGAAGTATATCGAGGATTGTCCGGTCTGTTGCCGGGCCAATGTCATTCGCGTTGAAGTGGACGATGAGGGTCGTTGGCACGTGTGGGCTGAAGCAGAATAGTTTTTGCAGAATCCTGGCCGCTCGCTATGATCAACAGTGATCGGACATGGAAGACCAGATGACTTCAGCATACCAACGACGTTTCTCCCTCCAAACGCATCCTAACGGTGCAGAGGACTAGCGGGTACGTGACGTTGTGTTAGTATGACAACTTGAAGTTGTCGATTCGATGGCCGTTTCAACGACGATCTGGACAGGATGGACACTACCAAACAACGCCTGTTCCTTTTGGACGGCATGGCTCTGGTGTATCGTGCACATTATGCGCTGATTCGAAGTCCACGCTATACATCCCGGGGTTTCTGCACTTCTGCTATTTTTGGCTTTGTTAACACAGTCTTTGATATTCTTAATCGTGAAATGCCGACGCATATCGCAACGGCGTTTGACACGCCAGAACCAACCCACCGTCATCGCGAATTCGAACCATACAAGGCCCAGCGCGATGCCATGCCCGAGGATTTGAGTGAACAAATCCCCTATGTGTTTCAGTTGCTCGAAGCTCTCAATATTCCAGTCCTCACAGCGCCAGGATTTGAAGCAGACGATATCATTGGCACACTGGCACGTCGAGCCGAACAAGCGGGTTTGGACTCTCGTCTGGTAACACCCGATAAGGATTTTCACCAGCTGGTTTCAGATCAAATTACGATTTACAAACCGGGCCGGCAGGGATCCAAATTTGAATTACTCGGTGTCAACGAAGTTCTAGAAAAATGGAAGATTGAACGAGTTGACCAGGTCATTGAAATTCTTGGTTTAATGGGTGATAGCTCGGACAACATTCCCGGTGTGCCGGGCATCGGACCCAAGAATGCCCAAAAGTTAATAGAGCAATATGACACCATCGAGAATCTCATAGAACATGCTGACGATCTCAAGGGTAAACAGAAAGAACGAATCAAGGAGCATACTGAACAAGCACGGCTCGCCAAGCGACTGGTAACCATCCAAACAGATGTGCCTATCGATGTTGAACTCGAGTCGTTCGCCTTCCAAAAATACAATGAAAAGGCGCTCAAGGCACTGTTTTTGGAGCTGGAGTTTGAAAATCTCGGAAAACGGTTATTTGGAACTAACTTCAGTACTGGCGCGACCCGAGCCGCGGCAGCCAGAGAACAAAGAGAGCGGGAGATTCAGAAAGAATTATTTTCGGAACCGGTCCAACTGAAGACAATTCGAGATGTTCCTCATAATTACCAGATTGTCGATTCGGCTGATCAGCGCCAACAACTTGTCAAAAATTTGCTTCAACAACAAAGCTTTTGCTTTGACACTGAAACTACCAGCTTAGATCCTCGCCATGCTTTGCCATTGGGAATTGCCTTTTGTTATCAGCCGGGTGAAGCGTATTACGTTGTATGTCCCCCTGACCGGGATCAGACCCGCGGTGTTCTTGAGCAGTTCCGACCGCTTTGGGAAAACGAGCAAATTGAAAAGATTGGACATAACCTAAAATACGATTTGACGCTGCTGAAATGGCATGGGGTCGAGTTGCGTGGAACCTTATTCGATACGATGTTAGCACATGCCATGAAAGAGCCCGAAATGAAGCACGGGCTTGATTATTTGTCAAATCTCTATCTGGGTTATCAGTCGATTCCAACGAGCGATTTGATCGGCCCACGGGGAGAAGATCAAAAGAACATGCGCGACGTGCCGGTAGACCAAGTTGCCGAATATGCCTGTGAAGACGCGGATGTTACTCTTCAAATCAGTCGGATCATCCGGCCGGAAATTAAGAAACGCGAAGTTGATCAAGTCTGCTATGAAGTCGAATGTCCTTTAATTCCGGTTTTGGTAGATATGGAGTACGAGGGGATCCGACTTGACAGCACAGCATTGACTCAGTTTTCATGGCAGCTACAGCGAGAAATTGATGATTTGCAAGCGGCCATCTACGTAGCCGCCGGGCGGGAATTCAATGTTAATTCTCCCAAACAGCTGGGGGAGATTCTGTATGACGAATTAAAGCTTGAGTCGAATCCTAAAAAAACGGCAACCGGCCAATATTCTACTCGCGAATCCGAATTGCTGCGATTAGCAACACGTCATGAGATTGTTCGTGACGTGCTTGATTATCGTAATGCCGTCAAGCTCAAGACAACGTACGTCGATCAATTGCCTGAGGCGGTCAATCCTGATACTGGACGCATCCACACGCATTACAGCCAGACCTGGACGGCAACGGGGCGGATGCAGTCGAAAGACCCGAATTTACAGACGATACCTGTTCGCAAACAGCGGGGCCGGGAAATCCGCGCAGCCTTTGTTGCCCGTGACGAGGACCATCTTTTATTGGCGGCTGACTATTCACAAATTGAGTTGCGGATCATGGCAGAATTGAGCCAGGACGAAGGCATGTTGACTGCTTTTATGGAAGGGATTGACATTCACACGGCCACTGCGTCCAAAGTGTACAAGGTGGCGCTTGAGGACGTGACTCGCGAGATGAGAGACAAGGCAAAAACGGTCAACTTTGGAATCATCTATGGCATTTCGGCATTTGGTCTCCAGCAGCGGCTGAGCATTCCTCGCTACGAAGCCCGAGAATTGATCGACAACTATTTTGAAAAATACCCGGGTGTTCAGGCATACATTGATCGCACCATTCATTTTGCCAGGGACAACGGTTATGTACACACTTTGACCGGACGTCGTCGCCTGTTGCGCGATATCAATTCACGTAATCGCGGGTTGCAAAGTGCAGCAGAACGTCTGGCGATGAACAGTCCTATCCAGGGAACCGCGGCTGACATGCTCAAGTTAGCCATGATTGGTGTCCATAAGGTTTTGAAAGCAGGACAATACAAGACAAAAATGTTGCTGACGGTCCATGATGAGATTGTGTTTGATCTATATAAAACAGAACGTGACAAGGTTGTTCCGCAGATCGAAGCAGCAATGAAGACCGCGTTGCCGATGAAGGTGCCGATTGTCATTGAAATGGGCATTGGGAAGAATTGGCTGGAAGCACATTAACCAGAACGATCAGCCCAGCTTTTTGGGACGTGTCTGGTTCACGTCTTTTTTAAAAGTTCCTGGATTTGTTTTTCGAGTCCTTCGCATTCGTTGGCCGTGTATCGAACGATCCCTTTGCGATCATAGATTTTATAATGTGGAATCCCACTATCTTCCAGATCGAAGGCTTTCAGTCCAGTTTGCACGTTTTTATACCTGCTGATCAGGTGGTCGAATTTAGATTCGGTAGCGGTAAGAGCACCCTGTGTCCTGAGAAAGGAGCGGACTTGTTCTTCGACATCCGCAGTGTCCATGCTCACTGAGACCACAGCCACCTGAGCGCGATCAAATCGGTTGCCAATGTCCACGGTGTGCCGAAACTGCTCCTGACAAGGACGGCACCAGGTTGCCCAAAAGTCGACCAGCACAATTTTTCCTCGATGCTTGGTAATGACTGCGTCATACGCTTTGCGATCGACTCTATTGATCAATGGAGCAATGGTCGGTTGGATATTTGGCGGTGCCGAATTGGTCTGAGAATTGTCCAAAGGTTGAACCTGGCCGGTACAACCAGCCAACGTGCCAGCCAGGACAATCAAGATTCTCTGCCAGCCGATAGAATTAAAAATATTCATCGTAGCATGGTTGCCGCCCACGTTCAGGAAAATGGCTTTTCGATAATGATCCTGGCCGCTGTCGATTCGGGTGATGTTGGGTAGGGTGAGGCATTCGACAAAAGAGTCGACTTTTCTTTTGAACGAATTTAATTGGCAAGGCACCGTCGATGTCACTAGTCGAGTTCGCAGAACAGGGCCCGTTTCTGGCCTGGTAAGGCATAATGAAATCCACAGCTTTGAAATAATTGTTCCGATGCTGTAACGGCCAACAGTTCCAGGACCCCTTCTTGCTGTGCTCGTGCAACGCATTTTTGGATCAACTCGCGACCGACACCCTGACCCTGAACTTCGGGGGCAACCGCCAGGCACTGGACCTCGGCGAGCTTTCGAGAATAGATTTCCAACGCAGAAAAGCCGACAACTCGATCTCCTTGTCGCACGATGAATCCATGGGTTAACAGCGTTAGGAGTTCTGTCTGGCTGCGAGGAAGAAGTTGCCGTGCTTCGACGAAGGGTTCTAGAAACTTGTGAATCAACGTCGCATCGTCGGGCGTAGATTCTTGATAAACAAGACATTCAGTTTGGGTGGTGAAGTTGCCAGATGCTGGTTCATCCTGGCGATCTTTTTGGGCTTTTGTACCGCCCTTGTTTTCAGACAAACACCAGGAGTGAATTATCCGTTCAAACAGGTCCGCGCCTCGCTCCAATTGTTCCAGTGCAATCCACTCGTGATCGGTATGTGCCTGGGCAATACTGCCGGGTCCGCAAATGATTCGTTGTTTGAGTTCCGGAAAGACTCCACCATCAGTGGCATAGCACACGGTGGTGGACTTGGGTTGTCCGGCAAGTTCAAGCACTTGTTGGACGAACGCTGAATCTGGTGGTGTCCAAAGCGGCAGACATCCATCAATGATTTCCACTTGAATATCTACGGTGGCGGCGATTTTCCGTACACGCTCGACCAGTGACGAAGTATCGATTTCCGGCAGCGGACGAAAGTACACCGTACAAACACTTTGTGCGGGAGTGATATTGATAGCCCTTGTAAAATCGTTGATACCGATGTTCCAGGTTAACGATGGCGGATCGAATCGGTCGTCGTGCCATACAGGATCGTTTTCAGTCAGGTCGTAAATTGCCTTCATTTCATTGAGAAACGTGATCATCGCAAGATTGGCATTAAGACCTTCGCGAGTTGCCGAGTGACCGGCACGGCCTTGGGACACAGCATGGATGGTACAAGTTCCTTTGTGGGCGTGGACGACTTCGAGACTGGTTGGTTCACCGATCACAGCCCGGGTTTGATGAGTTACCATTTCGCGATAAAGCTTGCTGCCAGTAACAACATGTCGGGCCCCGTGAAAGCCAACCTCTTCATCTGCAGTACAGACAATATAGAGTGGTGTTTTGAGCTGTTCGCGACGGAATCGGCTGGCTGCCACTAGCATGCATGCCAGCGAACCTTTCATGTCACAGCTGCCTCGACCATAGAGTCGTTGGCTGTCGACCACAGGGCTGAAGGGACCACCCGGCGCGTCCCAAGTGTCGGCTGGAACGACATCCGAATGTGCCATCAAGGCAACGCCGGGACCCACCTCACCTAGACGGCCGACAATGTTTGTTTTCTTAATACCCGCTTTGTCGTGGTAGTCAATTTGCTCAGTGAAAAAACCCAGATGGTCCAACAGCCCTTTGACATAATCTGTCACAGGTGTATTGGTTTCAGAGCTGACCGATGCGATGGAAACCAGATCTTTTGTGATGTCTAAAATATCCATAAGACTCGAAATTTGTTGAGTTCGTATTCAGGTGTCAAAAATTTGAGGAACCGTTTGAACAAGCAGTGCGGAATACAGCGGCTGCTGACCCAGTAGTTTATCTGCCCAATCGTGTTGCGTCAGTCAGACAAGGAAGAAATGTTTGGGAAGCGAGATCGCTCCAACAGTCGTCTATTCCTTGACGAGAGCCTTTTCTTGGTCATGTTGTTGGATCAGCCTCTGGGCTCGCTCCACGAGATCTCTGGCCCAGGGTTTGTCATTGTAAAGCTCGATGATTCCACGGCAAATCTTGCTGGCATCAGTGGGATCGTCGGTGAACAATTGTTCGGCAAATTGCAGCCGTTCGTCGAGTTCTTCTCGATGCCAATGGCTCGATTGATCGACGGCGACCTGAATTCGTTGCAGCTTGTGCCGAGCTATCGTGAGCAGACGGTTAGTTTTTGGAGAAAGGTGAGCCGAGCGGCCATAAACGTCCAGCAGGGCCGTGAGTCTCACGGCAGCCTGATCTGGATGGGTACGTTCCAGTTCTACTACCTCAAACAGGGTCAGTTCAATTGGTGTTCGAGAAGAAAAATCCTGTAAATTCCGAGCTTGCCGTGCCTGATTTTCAAGCGATCTTTCCCATTCTTCAATTTTAATTTGTTTTTTCCAGAGCGCGACTTCCTTGTGTCTCACATCTTTAGGATAAAACTCCAGGAACAAATTCACGTCATCAAGGTCTCTGATTTCATCTCGTTCAATAGCACGTGAAATTCGAGCGTAAAGTTCGTCGGCAGTCGGCTGTTGTATGGCCATCCAGATCAAAAAACCAACGCCACCTAATCCCAAAGAAGTCGCCAGTACTTTGAGCCATCTCGACATCCTGTCCGGAGCGCGCAGGTTGACACGATCTTGCTCAATATTTTGTTCATCGACCGACGTGAATTGGGAGGTCGGTGCAATCTCTGCCAATGCGTCAGGCCGTTCTTGTGCAATGTTTGTCGGTTCCTGGGTGTCGATTTCCTTCTTGTCGGGCACAGCGGCTATCGGCCGTGTCATTGCCGTCGAATCAATTTGGATTTCTGAGCTGGTTGCTAAACTGTCTTGATGGGTGTCAGTTCCAGTTGGATCATCCTGATGTGTGGAAAAAAGGGCGTGTTCCATCGCCTGCAAATAATTGGATAGGGCCAGCGCAGTTGGAATGCGTTCTTGAGGATCTTTTTTAAGCAATTGTGCAATGATTCGTTCCAGTTCATCAGGAACATCAGTCGTGAACTGGCTGACAAGAGGTGCTTCAACATAACGCACCATGTGAATGACATCAGGCAATGATTTTCCACGAAAAGGTGGGTGACCGGCCAACAGTTCAAAGAGGACCGATCCAAGGCTATAAAGATCGGTACGCGCTGAAACGGGCCGGCCGTCGGCCTGTTCCGGTGCCATGTAATCCGCCGTTCCCAGCACCCCTCCCGCTGCGGTCAGCTGGGAATAGCCGAAGAATTTGGCAATGCCAAAATCGCTCAATTTGACCTGTTGATCAACGTCCAGCAGCAGATTTGCCGGTTTAAGATCACGGTGAATGACTCCATGGTCATGTGCATGCTTTAAGGCACGACTGACACTGATGCCGATAGCAATCACTTCCTTCCAATTGAAATGCCGACCACCTTGGAGTTCTTCTTCAAGGTTCGTTCCTTCGACCAGCTCCATGGAATAGAACAAATGACCATCCTGGTTCCCATAACCATACAGCTCAACGATATTAGGATGCTGGAGTGCCTTGAGTGTTTCAATCTCGGCTTCGAAACGCTCCCGAAAGGCATCGTCTGCGGCCAACACGGCCGATAGCACCTTGACGGCTGCCGTCTGACCCGTGTTACGGTTTAGCCCGACGTACACCGTCCCCATTCCGCCCCGTCCAAGGGTGCGCTCAATTTTATAAGGTCCAAGCTGACTGATCGACATGTCCACCAGTCTACCAAGCCCCGTATTGTTAAGACAGAGAATCTTGGCAATGCCTCCAACGGCAGGTCGGTTGGACCAGGACCACCACTTGAAACCTGTTAAATTTCAGTGATTTGGAAGATTCTATCGATTATGTGTGTTGTAGGGCCGATATGGTGAAAAGATTGTAGCGTGGTGGAATGTGTTTTTTCCGCGGATCGCACTCAAGCTTTACGATTCGCAGCGGGCGAATGCGTTGACACCGATCGGAAAGGAATCTGACTATGATTCAACGATATTTGTTGACCCTGTTCTTAGTAGCAACGCTTGCTGTACTAAGTGGTTGTTGTTGCGGTCCCATCAATTCATGTGGCATACGTAGTAGGATTTTAAACCTGCCGGTCACGATTTGCGACTCGGGCTGTTCTAAATGTGATTCTGATGGGGTGGACATCACTCCCCTGATCAGCGAATCCGAGGAGGATCTATCAACCGATAGTGACCAGGGCAGTTGCGACAGTTCTTGCTGTGGTGTTCGTCGCGGACGGATCATGGGTCGTGGAAATATCTTGACGATGTTAACTGAGCGCATTGATCGGCTGCGAAGTTGCAGATATTTAGACAGCGATTGTGGTGAGATGTATTTTGGAGATTGGCGGAGTTCGCCACCGGACTATTGCGATCCGTGTAATAACTACGGCGAGTGGGACGAAAGCACGTGCTGCCAGAGGAATTGGTTCAAGGATATGGTCTTCGACCCCTTGGATTGGTTCAACTGTGGAAGTTGCGCTACTTTACCTTGCCATAGCGGTTGCAACGATCTTGGTGAGAACAGTCCCACGGTCCCACAGACCAAGAGTGGTTGTACCAGCTGTGCTGCGAGACAGTTCGATGAGGATGGCTTTGCCAGCGATGAGCAACCCATCATCAACGATGCTGGTTCTTCAAGGCTTGTTCACAAGAGTCCGTGATCAACTTCACTGAGACGGGCCTACCAACCAGGCCTATGCCCAGCGAGTAAGCTGCGATTAAGATGACGGAAGCGAACGTCCAGTCTGTAGAAACGTTTGACCCCAGCTAAATTCTTGGGTGCCAGTTTCCTGGCCCCAAGACCACAGGTCTCCAGAAATGACAGTCGCTTTCCAATCAACCAGCGTTGTGGCTGCCAATCGGAGAACTTCCTGACGCTTCTTGGAGACCTGCGGTCAATCTGAATAGCACGGCCAAGCGGCCGGCTATTTCTCTCTCTTCCGTTGCATTAACGGACAGCTTCGTTCAGCATTTTGACGTTAGGGATGCTGTGTCGATGAAGCAGGCCATCCTCGTCCGATTCGACAACAGTCGCTACGGGACCAACTTCGCGAATGGTTCCTTTAAAACCGGAGATGTTTACTTGATCTCCAGTTTGCATGCGCTGACGGACATAGTATCCGGCTAAAATGCCGCCCATGACATCCCGTCCACCCAGTCCAAAGGCCAGTCCAAATCCTACGGCGACGGCACCAAATGCGATCAAGATCACATAGTTCAACAACTCAAATTTAATGGCCAACTGGTCGAAGGCAGCGATGAACACCATCATGGCCAGTAAGTAATAGCACCCAGTAGCCAGCTGCTGAGCATAGGAAATCCCAACGCGATCGGCACTGGTGGCAATCACTCCACGCAGGAATGATGACAACAGCAATCCAACAACAACGATGACAGACGCCACCAGGAGTTTGGGGATGTAGTTGACAACGTTTTCCATTGCATTTGTGACAGATGGCAATTCCAAGATATTACAGGCTGCCATCAGAAAGACACTCATTAACAACCAGAACACAATCGTTCCCAGGATTTGGGATACGCTACGCTGGATACCGACCTGCTGCATGGAATCGGATAAACCACTGCGTTCTCCAGCTTTCTGAAGACCAAGTGTTTCACTTAAACGCGATACACCTCGCCCAACGTAGCGGGAGGCGATGAAGCCGATAACCAGGACGATCACAGCTGCGATCACTAAGGGTGCCCCATTAATCATGGGCTGAAAAGCGGTCACAAAACTGTCCCAGAGAACACTCGTAGAGTGTTCGGCGTGACCCCTTAACGCTGCGACTTGGTCACTAGCTGCTGCAAATACATGGTACATTTTCTGCTCCTTAAGATTACGGACGAGTTGCTGAATCGTCCTAAATGGTTAGGTTACTCTGACGGGTGATTCATATGGTCGTCGGTCAATTTGTTGTCCATTTTTCCGGACAAACTGAATAGCATCAAACTCGCAACTGGGCGAACAAACTCGAGCATCGCCAGTGGCAGACCTCGCAACAACAGGTCTGCGAGATGTGTGATGACGAGACGATCGTTCAATCGTCGATGTAGCTGCCCATGAAAATCGTTTGGCAGGGGAGGCACTTTGAATTCGCCGAGTTGCTCTAACAGGTTGTTGTTCATTGCGGTTGGTCGTATTAGATGTTGTGGAATGTTTGAGTCCCACGAGTGGGTGATTTAGGGGTCGCTGTCGGTTGGTTCGGAATCTCCAAATCGGTGATCCGGAAAACGTTGTTTGAGTTTTTCGCAAGCACGTCGAACTCGCATTTTGCAGGCACTCAACGATAGACCAAATGCCTCGGCCAAATCCTCGAAGGTCTGTTCCTCGGCATATTTCAAGATCAACATGGCACGGTCTTCTTCGTCGAGCGTGTCGAGCATTGTCATCAGATCCAGTGAAAGATCTGTCGATGACGACTCGGCACGGCGGGAGGACTCCATTTGTGCGGCCAACGCCGCTTCCCGCTTTCGCTGTCGTCCTCGTCCTCGCCGTACCATGAGGCAGGTTCGCACAGTGATCCCATGAACCCATGTTGAATATTTGCTGCGGCCTTCGAACCGGGCCCGATGCAAAAACATTCGTACAAACACCTCTTGGGCCGCGTCGCGTGCTTCGTGCGCCTCGCCCAACAGCTTGTAGCAGATCCGCCAAACTCTTTCTTGATAGCGTTGAACAAGAGCTACAAAGGCGGGGCCGTCTGACCCCTCGCGAGCCGCAAGCGCAGCCAGCTGTTCGTCGGTCAGGTCGGGAATGTCTAACCTGGTGCTCAACGTTGTATTGCCGGGTTTTAATCCTGCTGAAATGTGACATTGAGAATGGGTTGCCGGCGACCCACCTGTCGGTCACAAATTTTTAGAAAGTTTTTTTAAAAGAAGATATAAGATGTTGACAATTAAGGAGATAGGATGTTACAGCCACTTTTTAGGAACCCATCGCCCAACCGTTAGAAACATTAAAATCTACTTCCAGATTCTTCACTGAGTGTGTGAAGGTCACCGAGCTACCACTTCAATCCGAATTCTTCACCACCGCTGGGTCGGTTAACTCCACCCTTCAACGGACCCTGATGTTTGGGAATGATCGGTGGAGATATTTCTTCCTCGTTTTCTGTTGCGTCCTTGGCACCGGACTTTACAGGCGCATCGTGAAGAGCTTTAAGCGAAAGACTCATTCGCTGCGATTCAGAGTCGACCGACAGTATTTTTACCTCGACCTCCTGTCCTTCTTCGACGACGTTGGTCACTCTCAGAACTCGGTGGTGAGCCAATTCAGAAATATGAATAAGTCCTTCGACGCCAGACTCCAATCGAACAAATGCGCCAAAATCGGCTATCCGAGAAATAACTCCCGAGGCGGTTGAACCAGTCGAGTAACGCGTTTCAATTCCTTCCCAAGGGTGAGCCATCGTGTCACGATAGGAGAGGCTGATTTTGCCCGTCTGCTTGTCGATTTTGTCGATCTTGACGCTGATCGTTTCTCCTTCTTGGAGGATGTCACTCGGATGATTCACTCGATCCCAGCTGAGCTTGCTGATGTGCACGAGACCATCGACACCCCCCAAATCAACAAAGGCTCCAAAAGGTAGAATTTTGCGTACGACACCCTCGTGTGTCTGTCCTACATCCAATTCGTTGATGAGTTTTTCACGCGCTTCTGCATTCTCCCTTTCCAGAACGGTACGGTGGCTCAAAACCAAGTTGCGACGATCAGGATTGGCCTCGGTGACGATGCATTGCAGTTTCTGGTTGACAAACTGCGAAAAATCTTCGACGCGATACATCGAGATCTGACTGGCAGGTATGAAGCCTCGAATGTGATTCACTTCACATTCTAAACCACCCTTGTTATGTCCGGTGACAAGTACTTCGATCAATGCACCTTCGTTAAGATCGGACCAATCGCTCACACTAATAGAAGCGCCAGGAATGGTCAGTTCATAAAGTCCCTCGTCGACGTTGAAGTTGACGACAATGACCTCCAGTGAAGTGCCTGGCTGGGGCGGCTCTTTGAACTGTTTGATCGATGCGACTCCTTCGTTTGGGCCTCCTATGGAAAAAAAGACATTGTCGCGATGAATCTTGACGACCGTAGCCTGGTGTCGGGATTCGATCTCCAGTGATGCTGCGGTGCTGGCCGAAAACTGACCGGCCATGAGTTCATCCAAGGAAACGTTTCCGAGTGCTTCGTCAATTTCGGCTTGCAACTCAGCCGAGACGCGCGACG
>Ga0310124_10000920_pt1 | contig 20826 bp, 16 predicted proteins | sample CB11b_AW_Bot5_MG_FD_203507 | JGI IMG/M metagenome (GOLD analysis project Ga0310124, IMG submission 203507) | Marine microbial communities from Western Arctic Ocean, Canada - CB11b_AW_Bot5 | ecosystem: Environmental > Aquatic > Marine > Oceanic | place: Canada: Western Arctic Ocean | collected... | reverse complement strand
GAAGTACTGGGTGATATCACGATCGCTTCTCGCACAATCGCGAAGTGTAAAAAAATCATCGAATCGATCAAAGGTAAAAACAACCTTAAAGATTCAACTAAGAAACTAGAAGCACGTTCAGTAGACGCTGATGATGTTGATGCGCTTGTTGCTTTGATTAAAGAAGTTAAGCCGGATCTAGTGATCAACGCTGGTCCTCCTTGGGTAAACATGGCGATCATGGAAGCGTGTTACCAATCTAAAGTCTCTTACCTAGATACATCGGTAGCGGTTGACCTATGTTCTGAAGGTCAACAAGTACCACAAGCCTACGATTGGCAATGGGGTTACCGTGAGAAGTTCGCTGAAGCGGGCATCACAGGTATTCTTGGCGCTGGTTTTGATCCAGGTGTGGTATCAATCTTTGCGGCGTACGCGGTTAAGCACTTGTTCGATGAGATTGACTCAATTGATGTAATGGACGTGAATGCTGGCGATCACGGTAAGAAGTTTGCGACAAACTTTGACCCAGAAACCAACATGCTTGAGATCCAAGGCGATTCTTTCTACTGGGAAAATGAAGAGTGGAAACAAGTCCCTTGTCACTCTCGTATGCTTGAGTTTGAATTCCCGAATTGTGGCTCTCACAAGGTGTACTCAATGGCACACGATGAAGTGCGTTCAATGAAAGAATTCATCCCAGCTAAGCGTATCGAATTCTGGATGGGCTTCGGCGATGCATACCTGAACTACTTCAACTGTATGCGTGATATCGGCCTTCTTAGCCCAGATCCGCTAACACTGCACGATGGCACTGTGGTTCAGCCTCTACATGTACTTAAAGCACTACTGCCAGATCCAACATCTCTAGCTCCGGGTTACACAGGTTTAACGTGTATCGGTACTTGGGTTCAAGGTAAGAAAGACGGTAAAGAGCGCAGCGTATTCATCTACAATAACGCAGACCACGAAGTGGCTTACGAAGACGTAGAGCACCAAGCGATCTCTTACACTACGGGTGTTCCAGCGATTACTGCTGCACTTCAGTTCTTCCGTGGTGAATGGGCTGATAAAGGTGTGTTTAACATGGAACAGCTAAACCCAGACCCATTCCTAGCAACCATGCCTGAAATCGGTCTAGATTGGCACGTTCAAGAGCTAGAGCCTACAGCCGGTCTACCTCTAATCCATACTTTGAAGTAATTCTTGCTCTTTGCCCTTGTCGCGTTGTCCATCGTGCTCATTTACGTTCGTAAACTCCGCGCGATGTCCTAGCGACAAGGTCAAAGCTCTGCGAATTCCATTCAAAGTCATATGATTGACGAGAATGTATAATTACAAGCCGATGCTGTTGCGTCGGCTTTGTTCGATTATCATGTGCCTTCGTGAACTCGAGGGCCGCAAGGTATTAACATGCAAAACAACGAACTAAAAACGCCTTATTTCATGATCAACGAAGACAAGTTGATTGCGAATTTAGAGATAGCTAAGCAGCTGAAAGAGATTTCAGGTGTGAAGTTGGTATTGGCACTCAAGTGTTTCTCGACATGGGGTGTGTTTGACATCATCAAACCTTACCTCGATGGCACGACAAGCTCTGGTCCATACGAAGTGAAACTTGGCCATGAAACTTTCGGTGGTGAAACGCACGCTTATAGTGTGGGTTACAGCGAAGATGACGTGAGAGAAGTTGCGGATATCTGCGACAAGATGATCTTCAACTCGCAAAGCCAATTCGCAGCGTACCGTCATATTGTTGAAGGCAAAGCGTCGCTGGGTTTACGTCTGAATCCGGGTGTAAGCTACGCAGGGCAAGACTTGGCAAACCCTGCGCGTCAATTCTCGCGTTTGGGTGTGCAAGCTGACCACATCAAACCAGAAATCTTCGATGAGATTAATGGTGTAATGTTCCACATGAACTGTGAGAACAAAGATGTCGACGCGTTTATAGGCTTGCTTGATTCAATCTCAGAACAGTTTGGTGAGCATTTAGATAAATTGGACTGGGTGAGCATGGGCGGTGGTGTGTTCTTCACATGGCCGGGCTATGACATCGACAAGCTTGGTCTTGCGCTAAAAGCCTTCTCTGAAAAGCACGGCGTGCAGATGTACCTTGAACCGGGTGAAGCCATCATTACTAAAACAACTGACTTAGTTGTGACTGTGGTTGATATCGTTGAAAACGTGAAGAAAACGGCAATTGTCGATTCGGCAACCGAGGCACACCGCCTTGATACGCTTATCTATAATGAACCAGCATCGGTATTAGAAGCGTCTGAAAATGGTAGTCATGACTATGTGATTGGCTCATGTTCATGCTTGGCTGGCGACCAGTTTTGCGAAGCGAGTTTTGATGAGCCGCTGAAAATTGGTCAAAAGCTGCATCTGTTGGACAGTGCTGGTTACACTATGGTGAAACTGAACTGGTTTAACGGCCTTAAAATGCCTTCAATCTACTGCGAGCGCAGCAATGGCGACGTTCAAAAGCTGAATGAGTTTGGCTATGAAGACTTTAAACGTTCTCTGTCACAGTGGTCAGTTAAGTAACTGAGTCATAAGCTTCAGAACAATAAAAGAGCAGCCGGTGAGCTGCTCTTTTTGTTTTTAGATAACTGTTACCAGAGAAAAGAGTAAGGATAGAAGTGAAGTGCTATCCGTTAGCTCTCAATCATCACTCGAGTATCTTCGCTGAGTGTTTCTAGTTCATTCACTACGTCATCAATCAAAACTTCGATTGGTAGCTTAACGGCAATCTTGGAAGTAAATAGGCTTGAGCTAACGCCACCGCCGCCAGCGATGAAGACTCGGTGGCAATCCATATCAAGAATGCTGATCCCTTGTCTGTCCAATACATGTGTTACTTCGTTGACGATACCGGCTCGGTCGTTAGAGTCGAGTCTCAAGTGGTGGATCGTGTCTTGAGCATTATGCGTATGATCTGAATCGACAAACTGTACGATGAGATCTGGATTGGCGCTGAAAGCTTCTTTGACAATCGATTCGTTGATGGCTGGAAGTTGAACCTTAAGTACGCCTGCGACTTGGTCTTCAATAAAATTCACTTTACTGATGAGCCATTTGCCGTCGTTTTCGTGAGTAACCGCAGCAAGTTGTTTGATTGTTGCTGGTGATGCTTTTCCGATAAAGTTTACGATAAATGTACTGTTCATATCAGCCCCCAAAGTTTCAATGATTCGTTGCTAATTAAATGTTTGATATCACGCGATAAAGTTCTTTAATTTCAGTGTAGAAGTTTACATCGAACAATGTTTGACCTATGTCAATTTTTGAAACTAAGCTGTGATGTAAAAAAAGAGAATGAAGAGTAGGGCACAAAAAAAGCGGCTAGAGAGCCGCTTTTTAGAAGAGTTGTCGCTTTTATTAGGAATGCAGTAACTTGAAATTCATAGGCTGAAAGACGATTTAGAACGTTACTTTAAAGTTCATACCAACAAATTGAGAATCGTATCGTGCGCCAGCATCGTAGGCGAATCGAGCGGCGTCTTGGTTATCCCACCAAGGGTTAGTATTCAGATTAACTTCTGCGTCACCACCCCATGCATCACTTACCCAGTAGTGGATATGGCCAACAGGGTTAAGGAAGAATAACGAAACATCACCCATGGTTTGAGAGCCCATCACTTCGCCACCGGAAGCAATGATATCTTGCTCGGTTTCTAGCATTATTTCACCGACAACCGCACCGAAGAAAGGTGTGATGAAGAGATCTTGCCATGACGGTACTTCAGCAAACGCTTCTACGCCATATTCCCAGAAGAAGGTCGACATTGTCCAAGAGTATAAGAAAGACTCAAACTCGTCGTAACCTGCATGTCGAGCGGCCGTATAGTAAACACCACCGAAATACGGGTGCATCACGTAGTTTAGGAAGTGTTCGTCACGGTCCCATACTGGGCCTTCGGAAACGTTATCTTTCCATTTTTTACCTAGTGCGCTGATATCACGTTGGTCATCATCCCACTTAGTGATACTTTCAGGTAAAAGAGTCATTAGACCAACGGTTGCGACACTTAGGCCAAGAATTGTGTAGGTTTGACCCATTAAGTAATCCCAATCTTTGCCATCGCTGACAGTAAGGTAGATTGGTTGCTTATCGATCGTTAGATCGTACTGATCACTTGATTCGCTTAGTGCATAGTTCTTGCTAGGCTTGTAGGTGTACAAGCTTTCATTAACACAGTAATCTTGAGCACATTCATCCGAGTAAGAAAGGTTGATTGGCTGGTCGAAGTCGTATTGGCTTGCAACCGAGTTAACTGACATTAGCATTGAAAATGCAGCAGTAACCTTCGTTAGTAACGGTGATTTGGCCACAAGGGTCTCCATGAGAAGTTAAGAATTGATCAGAGTCACAATTATCTATTAAATGCCTGATTTAGGGAACTAATAATTTATTGCTTTTCCTAAGAAAACCTTAGATTTAACATTATTAATATTTGTGAAAAGATGAAATGTCTCAAACTCAACCATAGACCAGTTTGTAAATAATGCAGTGTCTTTTTATGACTACAAAGGATAGAAATATGACGAAAATCGCAATGTTAAGCACTGGTGAAGAAGTTCTTCATGGGGACATTGTAGACACAAACGCAGCTTGGATGTCTGCTGAGTTTTATCAGCACGGTTTTGCCCTAGCGAAACGTTCGACTGTGGGTGACCAAATGAATGCTCTAGTTGAAGAACTGCTGATGCTGAGTTTTAACTATGATGTGGTTATCGTTAATGGTGGTTTAGGACCGACAACTGATGATATGAGTGCTGCGGCGGCTGCGGCGGCTTCAGAGCAGAAACTCGTCATGTTCCCTGAATGGCTAACTCGTATGGAAGAGATGTTTTCTGGACGTGGCATGCCGATGCCGGACAGCAACCTTAAACAAGCTTTGTTGCCAGCGAGTTCAGAGATTGTCGATAACCCTGTGGGCACGGCTTGCGGCTTCAAACTGAAAATCAACGATGCGACTTTCTATTTCACTCCGGGTGTCCCGAGTGAATTCAAACGCATGGTCACGTTTGAGATCATTCCTGATCTGTCACGTACCTATCCTCAAGTGGTTGCCTCTGAATGCAGTCGATTGTTTACGTTTGGTTTGTCTGAGTCGGGTATCTCTGATGTTTTGGACCAATTAAAGCTGCCTGAAGGTTATGAGTTGGGTTATCGCTCTTATCTGCCGTTCATTGAGGTCAAACTGTTTGGTCCTAAGGCAGACTTAGAAACTCGCGTTAAGTTGCTGCAAATGGTTTACAAGTTGCTAGAAAGTAATGTCGTCAGTGTTGATGAGCCTATGATTGATCATATTGGACACATCATGGCGGAAAAAAAGAAGACGTTATCTGTGTCTGAAGTGTCGACCAAAGGCGCATTGTCAGCGTGGCTGCAGTTGAATGAGCAGGTTGAAGATTGCTTCGGGCATTCGTGGGTGATGGCTGAGCCAAAAGAGAGTGAACTTGAGAAGAGCGATCCATTAGCTGCAACCTTTGCTCTGGCTGGCGCAACAAGAGAGAAGTGTGGTACTGAGCTAGCTTTGGTGACTGGCAAGTTAGAAGGCAACACATTTAGCGTTGCATTGTCGACTGAAGCAGGCGAGTGGGGTCAGGTACTTGAGTTTTATCGTCAGTACTCGCGTGAAGACCAACGCAACGTGATTAAGACCGTCGCCGCCGATATGCTGAGAAGGCATCTAGACAACAAGCCGATGTTTGGTACTTACTCTTCGGTTAAGCGATTGAAAGATATGTTTATTCCAGCGGCTATCATTAAGTAGCTATGTAAGCTAACGATGTAAGCGAACTCGCTAAGTCTGTACTAAAAACGCTAGAAAAAATGAAATAAAAAGGCCCAACATCTAAATAGGTGTTGGGCCTTTTGTTTATCTAGCCTTCTAGATAACCAAACAAGTAGTGATGTTTATACGTAACTCATGTCTGTAAGAACTCGATTACAAACCGCTTGTCATATGTAGACTGTAGAACAAACCACGGCCGATTAACTCTGAAGCCAAGAACAATACTAGTGCTAAGCCAAGGTTGACTGGGTTCACTTTTGCTTTGTTCAGCATAGGTAGAATCCAAATCAACAAGCTTGCCATTAGCAGTGCCACTTGAAGAATCACATAGCTACCTAAACCATCGACTAACTCAGAGGCTTTTGCAGCTGAAGTTTGGATGTCACCGATTAGGTTCAGTTTTCCTACTGTCACAAGCAAGCTGATAGCAACAGCGATAACAGCCAGCATGGTGATGTTACGGTCAACCGTAAAGCGGCTGTCGTTTGCGAATACAATCACGAACTGAGATAGCAGCAAGCCACCCACAACCATCGTCATGATGAAGCTCAGTGGCGTGTAGATGTTGTCCCACGTCGGTACTGTGTTGATCATGTATACATTGATCATCGCGTACATGAAGATAACACCCAGTACCATTGCGCCAACCATCAGTGCTTTCTGGATAGCTACGCCACCTTTCTTAAGCACAGACAATAGCCATTGCAGGCCACCGACAGCGAAGAATGCCGCACCGAAGAACACTTCGTTAGACAACCAAGCTGAACCTAGCTGATTAAAAGCGTTAAACGCGCGCAGTGGAGAACCTAGGTGCGTTGTCGAGAACATGAAGCCAAGACCCATTAGTGCCCACAGAATGAACATTGGAACCTTGTAGCTGTTCAGTTTCTCTTCGTCATGACCAAGTACCAGTGCACGTGCGCCGATCATTAAGTAACCACCAACCGCAGTTTGCGCTAGCACCGTAAAGAAGATTAAAGACCACTCATGAAAAATCATCTTACACCTCCTTCGGGTTTGCTAGGTGACCACTGGTATCGCCAGTCGGCTTCGCGTTTTTGTTCAGCTTAATCACGATGTTCGGTAGCGTTTCTGTTGAAGATGGCAGTGGAGCCACATCCGCACCAGAGCCGTACTTTTCGCGAAGTGTATTGATTTCGCCAAACTCCAATGCACGAAGTGGGCAAGACTCAACACAGATAGGCTGTTTGCCTTCAGAAACACGTTGGTAACAACCATCGCATTTGGTCATGTGACCTTTCTTAGCATTGTATTGTGGTGCGCCGTAAGGACACGCATTGCTACAGTGCTGACAACCAATACATACGCTCTCATCAACCACGACCAAACCGTCTTCATCACGTTTGTGCATCGCGCCCGAAGGACACACTTTCACACACGCTGGGTTAGTACAGTGGTTACAAGCGATAGAAAGGTAGTAAGAAAAGACATCTTTCTGAACCCAGGTATCGCCATCTTGAGTGAAGCCACCACCTGCGTATTCGTATACGCGACGGTAGTTCGTTTTGATGTCTAGATCGTTATAATCTTTACAAGCAAGCTGACAGGTTTTACAACCCGTGCATTTACTTGAATCAATGTAAAAGCCGTATTGTTTCATTCCAACCTACCTTATGCTTTGTTTAGCGTTTTGATTTGAACTAGGTTTGTATGCTGAGGGTTACCCTTAGCAAGTGGGCTCGGGCGCTGAGTCGTCAGCACGTTAATAGAGCCTGCATGGTCGATCTTCTGACCATCTGGTGCGTACCATGCACCTTCGCCTAGTGCGACAACTCGAGGAAGAATCCTAGGTGTCACTTTCGCTGGAATGTGTACTTCGCCACGGTCGTTGAAAATACTGACCATGTCGCCATTTTTAATACCGCGCTCTTGAGCATCAATCGGATTGATCCACAATTCTTGCGGTGCTGCTGCTTTGATTTCAGCAACGTTGCCGTAAGTTGAGTGAGTACGAGCCTTATAGTGGAAACCGGTTAGCTGAAGTGGGTACTTCTCTGCTATTGGATCGTTATGACCTTCAAAAGAGTCCGCGTAAATCGGAAGTGGGTGAATCACTTCGTCTTCTTTCAACTTCCAAGTCTTCGCGATATCAGCCAATTGCTCCGAGTAGATCTCGATCTTGCCACTTGGTGTGGTCAGTGGGTTCGCTTCTGGATCTTTACGGAAGTCTTCGTAAGCGATGTAGTGGTGGTCGTAGCTACGTTTGTAGATGCCTAGATCTTTCATCTCTTCGAAGGTTGGCAGTGTTGGATCGTTCTTACGAGTTTCAGCGTAAAGATGCTCAATCCATTGCTCTTGAGTTCGGCCTTCTGTGAACTCTTTTTCGACGCCCATACGCTTAGCCAACTGAGAGCACATTTCATAGATAGATTTAGCTTCGAATTGAGGTTCGATCGCTTTTTGCGCGTAGATGAAGTAAGGCATATTCGCTGCTTTACCATCCATACACCAGTCGTCTTGCTCAGACGTTGTTAAGTCTGGCAGGATGATATCGGCGTATTTCGCTGAAGAAGTCATATGGTTATCAACCACGACAATCATTTCACACGCACTTTCATCTTGAAGAATCGCGTGAGTCTTGTTGATGTCTGAGTGTTGGTTGATGATGCAGTTACCTGCGTAGTTCCAGATCATCTTGATTGGGTTCTTAAGGCGCTCTGCACCACGAACACCATCAGTGATGTCGGTCATTTCATGGTGACGGTAAATTGCGTCTGTCCACATGAACATTGAAATAGACGTTTCAACTGGGTTTGGCACAGTAGGGAAGCGAACAAACGGAATGTTGATGTCACTTTCACGAGCGCCTGTTGAACCGCCAGACACACCCACAGAACCGGTGAGTAATGACAGCATTGCGATTGCACGACACGCTAGCTCACCATTCGCAGTGCGCTGTAAGCCCCAGCCTTGGTGAATCGCACATGGTTTCGCCGTACCCATCTCGCGACCAAGCTTGACGATAGTATCAACGGGAATACCAGTGATTTTCGAAGCCCATTCTGGCGTTTTCTCTATGCCATCTTCACCTAAACCGAGGATATAAGATTTGTAGTCGCTGTTTTTAGGCGCCGATGCAGGCAGTGTCTTCTCGTCGTAACCTACGCAGTATTTATCTAGGAACGGTTGGTCGACAAGGTCTTCAGTGATCATCACGTGCGCAAGACCCGCTACCAATGCAGCATCTGTAGAAGGACGGATTGGGATCCATTGATCTTCACGGCCACCGGCAGTATCGGTGTAGCGAGGGTCGATGATGATCGTTCTTGCGTTCGATTTGTTTTTGCTTTCTACGTAATGGTGAATCAGACCGCCGCCAGACATACGAGTCTCAGCAGGGTTGTTACCAAATTGGATGTTAAGCTTGGTGTTCTCTAGGTCAGAGAAAGAGTTGTTGTTTGCCCAACCACCGTAGGTGTAGCTCAAGCCTTTCGCGATTTGCGCCGTTGAGTAGTCACCGTAATGGTTTAGGTAACCACCACTTAAGTTCATTAGACGAGCGATCAGCGTTTGAGCTGGTGGCCAAGACTTAGTTACCGTACCGCCCAGCGTACCAGTACCGTAGTTTAGGTAGATGGTGTCGTTACCGTAGTCTTTGATAAGACGTTGCATGGTGCCAGCGACTTCGTCGTAAGCCTCTTCCCAACTAATACGTTTAAACTTGCCTTCACCACGTTTACCAACACGTTTCATTGGGTATTTCAGGCGATCTGGGTTGTAAACACGGCGGCGCATAGAGCGACCACGTAGACAAGCACGAACTTGGTGATGACCGTATTCGTCAGTACCTGTGTTGTCTGTTTCTACGTATTTGATTTCACCGTTTTGTACATGCATACGTAATGGGCAGCGAGAGCCACAGTTTACTGTACATGCACTCCATACGATTTTCTCATCCACATTCTCAGCAACCGCAGCCGCTACGGGTTTGGATTTGAAAGGTAACGCAATACCGCCAGCGAGTGCAGCTGCGCTGCCTACTGCAGAAGAAGCCTTCATGAAGCCTCTTCGAGTAAGATTCATTACCCCAGATTCTTTCTTATTCGTCATTCTAAGATGCCTATTGTTATTGATGACTAGCACTTTATAGGTAGTTTGCTCTTTATGTTTTTATTTCGAAATATTGATTGATTGGCATCAAATAAGAGCGAAATTTAAATGTTATGAATCGAATGTATAAAATGGATCAAAGAATGAAATGTATTTATTAATATAATTATCTTTAAACCTATAACGGTATAAATAATAATGATTATCGATACGCATAAATTATTGGGTTCGCTATTTTATCAAGCGACAAGTAAAGAACAGTTGATCACCATTGTCGAAGCTTTGGTGGAGAGTAAAGTGCTCTCTGAAGAATGCTTGCAGGCATTGAGAAGTGAAGACGAAGATGCTCTCTCAGCGGAGTTTAGCCGCCTGTTTGAAGGCGTTGGCGACATGCCAGCTCCGCCTTGGGGGTCTGTTTACCTAGATAAAGACCGCGTTGTGTTCGGTGCTTCTACTGTAGAGTATCGACAGTTTTTAGAATTGAATCAGATTGAATTAGACACGGGCTTAAGAGAACCGGAAGATCAATTTGGTTTAATGTTATTCGCCCATGCGTATTTGTTAGAGAATAATAATATTAATTCAGCGCGTGAATTGTTGGGGTTCCATTTATTAACTTGGTCTCCTGTTTATTTGGAAAAATTAAATACAGCATCAGAACTATCTTTTTATAAGAAGCTATCAACTGATGTAATAGATTGGCTTAAATACCTAACATCTGAATATAAAATAAACGTTGTGTCTAAAAAGTTATATATCGATTAATGTCTGAACAAATAAATTCAAATAGACGCGGTTTCTTAACTCGACTTTCTAAACCGGTTAAAGCCGCCGCTAATTATGAAGAGAAGTCACAGCGCTCGTATGCAAGGCCGCCAAGAGCGGTCGATGAGGTGCTGTTTGAGCGTCTTTGCGACGGTTGTGGATTGTGTGAGCAAGCGTGTCCGAATAGCGTTATTGAGATGCTAGAGGGCAGTGCGCTGCTGAATTTGGATTACAACAGTTGTTCTCTGTGTAACAAGTGCAGTGAAGCGTGCCCGACTGGCGCGCTCCATCCAACGGTCACACCTTATATCGACCTCAAGCCTAGCTTTGCTGATAGCTGTAATAACTACATGCAAATGGACTGTAATGCGTGCCAAGTTGCTTGTTCAGCAAGTGCGATTCAAATTGAAGCAGGGGAGTTGCCTACGGTGGACAAAGATAAGTGTAACGGCTGTGGAGAGTGCCGAAGCGCTTGTTACATTGGCTCAGTGACTTTGAACCTTATTCAGTAGTAAACGTCTGATTTGGCTTTGTGGCAGCGAGCTAGCAGAAAGGCTTTGGTTGAGTGAGTGGCGAGTCGTCTCAGATACCTAAAGACATAAATAGAAAAGGGTCCGCATTCCTAGAGGAAGCGGACCCTTTTTAATTCTTATTGAAGTTATTCGAGCAAAGCGACCTAAAGCCAGTTGGCTTATGCCCGTTTTTGCTTGCTTCTATGAATAACGTTACTCAGCGATAACTCAGTTTTTGCTTTGCAGATGCATGGCAAAATTTCATTGGCTTGCGTATAAGCCATAGCAAAACCAACGTACTCGACTTCACCAGAATCCAACGTACAGCGGCAAGCGCCACAGTGGCCATCTCGGCAGTTGTATTCTGGCTCTAACCCTGCTTGTTCCATTGTTTCCAATAGAGTATTTGAAGGGTTAGATTCAATAGAAGTCAGCTTGTTGATTTTGATTGTTGGCATTACAGCTCAAACCCTTCAAAGTCGTCAGCTTTTACTTCGTTGTCGATTTGGCCAACTAGGTAAGAACTGATTTCAGCTTCTTGTGGAGCAACTTGAACGTTATCTGAAGACAACCAAGCGTTGATCCATGGAATTGGGTTCGACGTTGCTTCTGGGTAAGCGGTACCTAGACCAACAGCCTGCATACGGATGTTAGTGATGTACTCAACGTATTGGCAAAGAATATCTTTGTTTAGACCAATCATAGAACCATCTTTGAATAGGTATTCTGCCCACTCTTTTTCTTGCTCAGCCGCTTCTTTGAATAGGTCGAAACACTCTTGCTTACACTCTTCAGCGATCTGCATGAATTCGAAGTCATCTTGGCCATTACGTAGCAAGTTGATCATGTGCTGTGTACCAGTAAGGTGAAGTGCTTCATCACGAGCAATTAGCTTGATGATCTTCGCGTTACCTTCCATTAGCTCACGCTCTGCGAATGCGAATGAACATGCAAAGCTTACGTAGAAACGAATCGCTTCCAGTGCATTTACAGACATTAGACATACGTAAAGCTTCTTCTTCAGGTCATGAAGTGAAATCTTAACGTCTTCGCCGTTGATGTTGTGGTTGCCTTCACCGTAGCGGTGGTAGTCAGCCGTCAGCTTGATCAAGTCGTCGTAGTAAAACGCGATGTCTTTCGCACGTTTCAGGATCTCTTCGTTTTCAACGATGTCGTCAAATACTACGCCTGGATCATTCACGATGTTACGGATGATGTGCGTGTATGAACGAGAGTGAATCGTTTCAGAGAATGACCAAGTCTCAATCCAAGTTTCAACTTCTGGTAGTGATACCAAAGGAAGTAGGGCAACGTTAGGGCTGCGGCCTTGGATAGAATCTAGAAGCGTTTGGTACTTCAGGTTAGAGATGAAGATGTGCTTTTCATGCTCAGGAAGCTTGTTGTAGTCGATACGGTCGCTAGACACGTCTACTTCTTCTGGACGCCAGAAGAAAGAAAGCTGCTTTTCGATCAACTTTTCGAAGATTTCGAATTTCTGTTGGTCGTAACGTGCAACGTTTACCGACTGACCCAAGAACATTGGTTCTTTTAGTTGGTCATTTTTTTGTTGAGAAAAAGTACTGTAAGCCATAAATGCCTCAAATCCTTTAAAGACCCGCAATAAAACGGACCCTGTTAATGCTTTAAACCCAGAGAAGATAACTTCTCTGGGGTCTTAATGTTTATTGCGGTTTAGATCTTACAACCGCCGCCTTCACAATCTTCTTCCGGCACTTGAACTGCATCGCCTTGGTCGTCTTTAGCACCATCACGAGTGTTATGGTAGTAAAGCGTCTTAACACCGTACTTGTACGCTGTTAGCAAGTCTTTAAGCAGCTGCTTCATTGGTACCTTACCGCTGTCGTAAACACTTGGATCATAGTTAGTGTTTGCAGAGATAGCTTGGTCAACGAATTTTTGCATGATACCCACTAAGTGCAGGTAACCGTCGTTAGTACCAATGTTCCAAAGTAGCTCGTAGTTGTCTTTAAGATTTAAGAAATCAGGAACAACTTGCTTCAGGATGCCGTCTTTCGACGCTTTAACTGATACATAACCACGTGGTGGCTCGATACCGTTAGTCGCGTTCGAGATTTGAGACGAAGTCTCAGAAGGCATAAGCGCTGTTAGCGTAGAGTTACGCAGACCGTGCTCCATGATCTCTTCACGTAGCGTGTCCCAATCGTAGTGCAGCGGCTCTTCACATACTAAGTCGATATCTTTTTTGTAAGTATCGATTGGCAGTAGGCCTTTCGCGTAGTTAGTCTCGTGGAAAGATGGGCAACGGCCTTGCTCTTTCGCTAGTTCAACAGACGCTTTTAGCAAGTGGTATTGAATTGCTTCAAAAGTACGGTGAGTCAGGCCATTTGCACTGCCATCAGAGTACTTAACACCATTCTTCGCTAGGTAATATGCGTAGTTGATTACACCCACACCTAGAGTACGACGGTTCATTGTCGACTTACGTGCTGCTGGAAGCGGGTAATCTTGGTAATCCAGTAGTGCATCTAGAGCACGAACAACCAATTCAGAAAGTTCAGCCAGATCGTCTAGCTCGTTGATTGCGCCTAGGTTAAACGCCGAAAGCGTACACAGTGCAATCTCACCTTCGTCATCTTCTACGTTAGAAAGTGGCTTAGTTGGTAGCGCGATTTCTAGACATAGGTTCGATTGACGAACAGGTGCTACTTCAGAATCAAACGGGCTGTGTGTATTACAGTGGTCAACGTTCTGAATGTAGATACGACCAGTAGAAGCACGCTCTTGCATTAGCAGAGAGAATAGCTCAACGGCTTTAACCGTTTCACGCTTCACTGAAGGATCGTTTTCGTACTTCACGTAAAGTGCTTCAAAACGCTCTTGGTTTTCGAAGAACGCGTCGTAAAGGCCAGGTACGTCTGAAGGAGAGAACAGGCTGATGTTGCCACCTTGAACAAGACGAGAGTACATAAGCTTGTTCAGCTGTACGCCGTAGTCCATGTGACGAACACGGTTCTCTTCAACGCCGCGGTTGTTTTTCAGTACTAATAGAGACTGAACTTCACCGTGCCATAGTGGGTAGAACACTGTTGCTGCGCCGCCACGAACACCACCTTGAGAACAACATTTAACAGCTGTTTGGAAGTATTTGTAGAAAGGGATACAGCCAGTGTGGAACGCTTCACCATTACGGATTTCAGAACCAAGCGCACGGATACGACCTGCGTTGATACCAATACCAGCACGTTGAGATACGTAACGAACAATAGAGCTTGCTGTTGCGTTGATAGAATCAAGGCTGTCACCACACTCAATCAGTACACATGAACTGAATTGACGAGTAGGCGTACGTACACCAGACATAATTGGTGTAGGCAGAGAAATCTTAAACGTAGACGAGGCGTCGTAAAAACGTTTGATGTAGTCAAGACGAGTCGATTTCGGGTATTTACCGAATAAACACGCAGCAACTAAAATGTAAAGGAACTGAGCACTCTCGTAGATTTCTTTTGTTACACGGTTCTGCACGAAGTATTTACCTTCAAGCTGCTTAACCGCCGCGTAAGAAAAGTTCAAGTCACGCTTGTGGTCGATGTACGCGTCAAGCTCTTCGAATTCAGCTTTCGTGTAGTCTTCCATTAAGTGGCTATCGTATTTACCCATATCAACCAGTTTTGCAACGTGGTCATAAAGTGCAGGCGGCTCGTATTCACCGTACGCTTTTTTACGTAGGTGGAACACTGACAGACGTGCTGCTAGATATTGGTAATCAGGAGTCTCTTCAGAGATTAAATCCGCTGCTGACTTGATGATTGTCTCATGAATGTCAGTCGTGGTAATGCCATCGTAAAACTGAATGTGAGCTTTCAATTCTACTTGTGATACAGAAACATTGTGCAAGCCTTCAGCTGCCCATGTGATCACTCGATGGATTTTCTCTAAATCGATCGTTTCTTTGCGCCCGTTACGCTTGGTAACAGTAAGTTGTTGGTTCATTCTGCTTAATTTCCCTAACAAAACTGAACAAGGCCGTGTTTTTGTGTATTTCTGTGTAATTTTTGTAAATTACGTTTCGGCTTTGTGATCTTGGTCTACCCATATATTGTAGTTCAAACACAACATATAGGGGTCATTTGTTTGTTGGGTTACAAGATAGTGCTACAACTGATATTTTTCAAGGTAAAGAAATGGGGTTGCTTGTGGATAAGTGGTGGATTGAAAAAAAACTGTAAGTGACCACTAACTGATGACGTTAGACGAGACTTGATTGTACAAAAGTCGCCTTTTAAGGATGCTTTATTTTTGCACGCCCATAAAAAAAAATTCCTTGATCTTTGGGTAAAATAGGCAATGGATTTTGGACGATTAAATTTAAATCGAGGTGGTCAAAATGGAAGCTAGCGCACGAAATTTAGACTGAAAAAAGTCGCAAACTTATGGTAATTGCAACTCTTTTCATTCGTCTTTTTTACAAAATATTTTACGGTAGGGCTACCGATATTTTTTAGCCCAAGTTTTGAGTGTGAACGATGTAGTTCACATCGACTTTTTGGCCTAAACGGTAGGTGTTCGTTAACGGGTTATAGTGCAGCCCTGTAATCCCTAGCTCTTGAAGCGGGGTGTTATCAACCATTTTGATAAGCTCAGCAGGGCGAATGAATTTTTCGTGGTCGTGAGTACCTTCTGGCACTATCTTAAGTAACTTCTCTGCACCAACAATCGCGAATAGGTAAGACTTAAAGTTACGGTTCAATGTTGAGAAGAACACATGGCCGCCCGGTTTCACTAATTTTGAACAAGCCGAGATAACTGATTGTGGGTCAGGAACGTGCTCTAGCATTTCCATGCACGTCACCACATCGTAAGTGTGTGGGTTTTGCTCTGCATGGTCTTCAATGGTGCTTTGGATGTAATCGAGCTTGGTGCCGGTTTCTAATGCGTGCAGACGAGCGACTTCTAGCGGTTCTTTACCCATATCTAGTCCGGTGACTACCGCACCCTCCACAGCCATGCTTTCAGCTAGAATACCGCCGCCGCAGCCAACATCGAGAACTTTCTTACCAAAAAGGCCTTCGGTTTTCTCTAGCACGTAATTTAAGCGCAACGGATTGATTTGATGTAGTGGCTTAAACTCGCCTTCTAGATCCCACCAGCGCGACGCCATGTCTTCGAATTTTTTGATTTCTGCTGGGTCTACGTTCTGTGATTTAGTCATAATCGGCATTTCCAAGTTAAATAATGCATCCATGAAATTGCAGGCATTATAACTTGCCTTTTCCTGCTGACCAGAAGATCTACAATTTTGCTAGTTTATTGGGTGTAAAGTGACCATGTTTCAGCAAGATATGACGCTGAGGTGCAATTTCTCATCAATAGATTGGCTACAAGGGTCACAAGATGGTAAAAGGAGAGGGAAAGTGATGCCTCCGTAGGTAAATTTGTGTTATATTTTTCGGTCTTATACGTATTCAAAAATACGATCTGACTATAGAGGGAAAATGGCTCTATGAGCGATCTAGCGAAAGAGATCACGCCCGTAAATATTGAAGATGAGCTTAGAGGTTCATACCTAGACTACGCGATGTCCGTCATCGTTGGTCGTGCCCTTCCAGATGTGCGTGATGGCCTAAAACCAGTACACCGCCGCGTTTTGTTCGCGATGAATGTACTAGGTAATGATTGGAACAAAGCATATAAAAAGTCTGCTCGTGTAGTAGGCGATGTAATCGGTAAATATCACCCACACGGTGATAGTGCGGTATACGAGTCAATTGTTCGTATGGCTCAGCCGTTTTCACTACGCTATATGTTAGTCGATGGCCAAGGTAACTTTGGTTCGGTTGACGGCGATTCAGCTGCGGCAATGCGTTATACCGAAGTTCGTATGTCAAAAATAGCTGGTGAGCTATTAACGGATCTTGATAAAGATACGGTTGACTTCGTTCCTAACTATGATGGAACCGAGCAAATACCAGCAGTTTTACCAACAAAAATACCAAACCTATTGGTTAACGGTGCTTCTGGTATCGCAGTAGGTATGGCTACCAACATCCCGCCACATAACCTTGGCGAAGTTGTTGATGGCTGTTTAGCATTTATCAATAATGAAGACATCACTATTGATGAGCTAATGGACTACATCCCGGGTCCAGACTTCCCGACAGCAGCATTAATCAGTGGCCGTAAGGGCATTGTTGATGCATATAAGACTGGTCGTGGCAAAGTTTACATGCGCTCACGAGCGAACATTGAAATGGAAAAGAACGGTAAAGAAACAATTATCGTTACTGAAATTCCATATCAAGTGAACAAAGCTCGTCTGATCGAGAAGATTGCAGAACTTGTAAAAGACAAGAAAGTTGAAGGCATCAGTGCACTGCGTGACGAATCTGATAAAGATGGTATGCGTATTGTTATTGAATGTAAGCGTGATGCTGTCGGTGAAGTTGTACTAAACAACCTTTACTCACAGACTCAACTGCAAACGACTTTCGGCATCAACATGGTTGCTCTGAACAATGGCCAACCACAACTTTTCAACATTAAAGATATGTTGAAGTGTTTTGTTGATCACCGTCGTGAAGTTGTGACACGTCGTACTATCTTCGAACTGAAGAAAGCGCGCGACCGTGCACATATCTTGGAAGCTCTATCTTTAGCGCTTGCAAACATTGATGAAATCATTGAACTGATCAAGAACGCACCAACACCAGCAGAAGCTAAAGTTGGTCTAGTATCTCGTGGTTGGGATCTTGGTAACGTTGCATCAATGCTTGAACGTGCTGGTACTGATGCAGCTCGTCCAGATTGGCTTGAAGACCAATACGGTATCCGTGATGGTCAATACTTCCTAACGGAAACTCAAGCGCAAGCTATTCTAGAACTTCGTCTTCACCGCCTAACTGGCCTTGAGCACGAGAAGATTCTAGACGAGTACAAAGCACTTCTAGAAGAGATCGCTGAGCTAATGCATATTCTTGCAAGCACTGAGCGTTTGATGGAAGTGATCCGTGAAGAACTTGAAGCGGTACGTGATATCTATGGCGACGAGCGTCGTACAGAAATCACAGCAGCGGTTCATGACATCGACATGGAAGAGCTAATTGCTCAAGAAGACGTGGTAGTAACGCTTTCTAATGCAGGTTACGTTAAGTACCAAATCCTAAGCGACTACGAAGCTCAGCGTCGTGGTGGTAAAGGCAAGAGTGCAACTAAGATGAAAGATGAGGATTACATTGAGCGTCTGCTTGTTGCTAATACTCACGATAACATCTTATGCTTCTCTACTCGTGGTAAAACGTACCGCCTGAAAGTTTACCAACTGCCTCAAGCAAGCCGCACCGCTCGTGGTAAGCCTATCGTTAACATTCTTCCTCTAGAAGAAGGTGAGCGTATTACGGCTATCCTGCCTGTTTCTGAATTCTCAAACGAGAAATTCATCTTCATGGCAACAGGCGACGGTACAGTTAAGAAGACATCACTGGATCAATTCGCAAACGTACGTGCTAACGGCCTAATCGCAGTTAACCTACGTGACGATGATTCACTGATTGGCGTTGATATTACTGATGGTAATAGCGACATCATGCTGTTCTCTAAATCGGGCAAAGTTGTTCGCTTTAACGAGGACAAAGTACGTCCAATGGGTCGTACTGCCTCTGGTGTTCGTGGTATGAAGCTTCCAGAAGACGATCAAGTGGTTTCACTGATTGTTCCTTCAAACGAAGGCGATATCCTAACTGTGACTCAAAACGGTTACGGTAAGCGTACTGAGCTGGCTGAATACCCAACGAAAGGCCGTGCAACGCAAGGTGTAGTATCTATCAAAGTCTCTGATCGTAATGGCCCAGTAGTTGGTGCTGTTCAGGTTGAAGAAGGCGATGAAATGATGATGATCACCGACGCAGGTACACTAGTACGTACTCGCGTAGCGGAAGTAAGCCAAGTTGGTCGTAACACTCAAGGTGTGACACTGATTCGTACTGCTGAAGACGAGAATGTTGTAGGTCTACAACGTATCGACGAAGTAGAAGAAGCTGAGATTGTTGAAGGCGAAGAAACTGAAGAAGCAAATGCTGACGCAGTAAACGCAGAAACAGTTAATGCAGAAGGAACGGTCGTTTCTGAATCAAGTGAAGAGCAAGCATCTGATGCTTCTGACTCTGAAAGTGATAGTGAGCAAGACACTGAGTAATCTCTATTACATTAAGTAATTTAGCTTACCAATGAAAAAACCGAGCCTAAGTGCTCGGTTTTTTATTGCCTGTCATTCCACTATTTTTCTCACTTCTCACTTCTCACTTCTCACTTCTCATTTCGCTTATGGCTTATGGCTTATGGCTTATCGCTTGGGTCTAAGCGCCAACCTTAATCCGTGCTTTTATGCGAAAGTTAGAGCACTAAATCTCGAACGCTAAACTTTGATCAATAACGAGGCACGGCGAAAACGATAGAGTAGGAGATAGAGCTAAATAAAAGGGATGTGGAATGGATATCTGGTTGTTGGTTGCGTTACTACTGATGAGTCTGTTTTTGATTGTGATCGTTATTGCCGCGAACAACAATGGCAGTCATCTAAAAGGCAATGTGATGATTTCACTTACTGCTGTGGCTTTGAGTGTGCTTGTCTGGTCTCAACTTAAACAAGAGTTACCTCAACTGCCTTTAGATGATAATAATAACTACACGGCAACAGATTTCGAAGATGAGCTTCAGCAGAGCCTTGAGCAAGACCCGAATCAATCCGATTTGTGGTTTAAGCTTGGTGGTGTGTATATGCAGAAAGGGGAGTTTGATGCTGCGTTTACCTGTTACGACTACGCGATTCGATTAGACCCTCAAGCACCTTCTGGCCTCTATGCAGCCAAAGCAACGGCACTTTACTATCTTCGTTCTCAAGCTATGAGCGATGACGTGATTGCGTTACTGGATCACTCAATGCAGCTTGATCCCAATGATCGTACGGCATTGATGCTGATTGCGACCGATCACTTCATTAGTATGCGCTATCAACAAGCGATTGATGCGTGGACTCAAATCTTAGATTCCAATCAAAAGGGCATTGATCGTGTTTCTATTATCCATTCGATCAACCAAGCCAAACAGATGATCCGCTAGGCTTGGTCAATAGGCTGTTCTTCCTGATTAGCCTTTGAAACTATTTGTCTTTGAAGCGATTTGCTTTTGAAACGACTTACCTTTGAAGTGATTAGCCTCTAAAGCCAATAATCTCTCAAGTTATTGGCTTTCTTGCATTTCGATTAACCCACCTGCGTTATGGATTTGAGTAAACCCTTGAGCACGCAAGAACTGATAAGCTTGCCCTGAACGATTGCCACTGCGGCAATACAACACGATGGGTTGCTCTTTATCTATCTTAGCAAAGTGAGTAGCCACTTCAGAAAGAGGGTAGTTGATGGCGTTGTCTAGATGCCCTTGTTCGAACTCTGCAGGTGTTCTGACATCAACCACTAATGCACCTTTCTCTATTAATTCCCACCCAGTCTCAGCACGCTCAGATGCGTGAACGCTTGAACTGAGTAGTGCAATACATAATGCCGAAAGCGAAAGTAAGGTTTTCATTGTTTATTCCTTGAATTGGCGAGTGGATCGGGGGTTCGATATTGATGTGTATTCCCCCAAAACCTAAAAAAACCAGCCACACAACAATAGTGTGACTGGTTTTTACTTAATGGTCTAATTGAAGAAACTAGTAT
>Ga0310124_10000919_pt1 | contig 20859 bp, 5 predicted proteins | sample CB11b_AW_Bot5_MG_FD_203507 | JGI IMG/M metagenome (GOLD analysis project Ga0310124, IMG submission 203507) | Marine microbial communities from Western Arctic Ocean, Canada - CB11b_AW_Bot5 | ecosystem: Environmental > Aquatic > Marine > Oceanic | place: Canada: Western Arctic Ocean | collected... | reverse complement strand
TCCAGCGAAGTTGAGCCGTCGTGGATGAACATCTCGGTCACCTCTGCATAGACGGTGTAGGTGGTGTTGTCTCCGACATGGATATTCTCCGGGTAGAGGAACTGCCCTACTGTGAATGCACCCCAATCATCGGTGAGAACATCGATTGTCTCCAGCGCAGTAGTGCCGTTGATAGTCCACACGATGTGAACTTGGACGGGCATCATGGGTGCTGCTTCGAACTGTAGACTTGACATGTTCAGCCACTGGACGAAACCTCGGAAGACCGCAGGGCTCCCCGAGTCTATCCACAGGGTGTCTGCCATAGTCAGGTTGACCCGTGTGGGAATCTTGTCGTCATTGTCCGGAACGCAGTCGTTGTCATGATCCCAATCACTGGCTGGTTCTGTAACTCCAGTTGGGTTTCCTTGAGGATCCAATCTTTCACAGGTCTGACCTTCCTCGAGTACATCATAATCCAGATCTTCCCAAGTATCATTGTCGTCGTCATCGTCAATCGCATCGGGACCCGTCGAGGAGTTCATGGGGTTGGCGATACCCACCCCGTCACCGAAGTCGTCGTGGTCCCATGGGTTTGTGGATTCCCGGTTGAAGCGAGTTGGCCAGAGCATAATCTCATCCTCATCCTTCATGCCATCCTCATCGTCGTCATCATCCTCGTCGTCCCTCAGACCATCGTTGTCGTGGTCCCAGGGAGATACTAGAGGTGTGGCGGTGAGCAATTCGTCGGCGTTGGAACGTCCGTCGCCATCCCAATCATCGTCTGCCCAGTCTGGAATGCCATCGTTGTCGTGGTCCCAAATCGACTGCTCCTCACCTGTGAAGCAACCTGGGACCAGTTCCTGTAGAACATCGGCATTGCCATCGTTGTCGTCGTCCCAGTCCTCACCGTCAGGCACACCGTCGTTGTCATTGTCGACATCGTAGAACTCTGGGAAGAGCATGCCCTGCCCCATTATGCCCTTGTCCCAGACCGCCTGATACCAACCGTCGCCATCCGGGTCAGAATCCTGACCGTCGTCGTCTTCGTCTTGGCAGTTGAGACCGATGAAGAAGTTGCCCGGCGGAATTGTACCCGCGTCGTCATCGAGATCAGAGTTGGTGTCAATCTCAAAGAAATCCCATAATCCATCATTATCGTCGTCAACATCCCACAAATCGTAGATTGCATCGAAGTCGTCGTCGAGATCGGCTGTGTCGTTGAACATACAGGTAGGATCGGGGAAGCCAACAAGAGGCGCACCACAGTCATCATCGGGGTCGACCTCATCTTCAAGGTGGTCAGCAAACTCATCTGGGAACCAGTTCCCGTTGGAATCTTGATTCCATGAGAATATCTGCCACTTCAGTCCAATGTAGGTGGTGAACAGGTCCCGATTGTGTGCAAGTGCGGTGTAGTTGCTCGAAGCGAACACCGTTCCGCCGAACTCGTAGTGGTAGCACTGCGAGTTACACCTCCAGTTTTGGTCGGAGTTGGCGCCATCATAGACTCCATCCGAATAAGTCGGGTCGGGTCGAGAGCTGTAAGGAACGCCCATCGCGGATCCAAAACCGTTCAATGGATAGCCGTACTGCAAGGCGTACTCAAAGCCACAGACAAGACCGGTGGGTGCTGCGCCGGAAACCTGCTGAGGCTGAACGATGAAGCCACACTCACCATAGTCGAGCGTCCCGCCCATCTTCGGGTCATCGACATCCAAGATGCCGTCGTTGCCCTCGTCTTGGTCCCACCAGTCGGGCAGACCATCTGCGTCTTGGTCGATATCGAGTCCATTGGAGAGAGTGTCTCCATCACCATCGATATCCCACTTGTTGTCGCCATTCCAGTTGCTCCAACGGGAGAGATAGATCCAATAGAATTCGGGAACCACTCCCGAGGTCGGTGGATTGGTTGTGAAATCTTGACCGTTGTAGTCGAGCATGAAACCCTGGCTGGAATCGAACGGATTTAGGAGGAATGTCATGTTCCAGTGGTCGGTGACATTGTCGATGTATCGCTGACTGTCCCCACTGCCGTCAAGGTCGTCACCGTCTCCGAGGGTGTACCAAGGCTGATAGAAGGCGTCGGACTGGTCCATGTCGACCTCGCCGCAGTTACCATCATCGGGATCATATATGTCAGGGATTCCGTCGTTGTCATCGTCCCAGTCCTCGTCATTTTGAAGACCATCACCGTCGATGTCGGAATCCAGTGAGTTGATGCCGTCGTCTCGGTAGCGGCTGCCGTTGAGTGCGTGGATGTCGGCGTCGTTGTCGAGGTCACAGTCTTCATCGATGTCCATGTAATCCGGGATTCCGTCGTTGTCATCGTCGATGTCATCCCAATTGGGAATTCCGTCACCGTCCCAGTCGATGTTTCCTGTGTAGGATGCACGCTGGGTGATGCATAGTGTACTCGAACCGCCGGGCTGGCCGTCACTGTCGCCATCTTCCGCGTTCGGGTTGCTGTTGACATCCTCGTAACCTCCACCCACAACTGGTGGGGTGCCTCCTACCTCCCACTCGCAGTTCCAAGTGTTGACCACATTGGTGTGATTCATCATGTACGGGTCGACCTCGTTGCTCAGGCCGTCGTTGTCTAGATCCCACGGGAGGTCGGTTGGAGGTAACCAACTTCCGGGGTTGTCAGGGTTGGCGGTGCCACCCATGTCAACATCGAACCAGTCCCAGACATGGTCGTAGTCGTAGTCGAATGGGCGCCAGCGGTCATTGTCGCTGTCCCAGTCATAATCGATTTCGCAGTCAATCCCGGCGATGCCGTCGGTGTCTCCACCAGGGGTGGCGTAGGGGGCGGTGTTTTCTCTGGTGTAGTCGTTGAGACCATCCCCATTGGTGTCCACATTGATGCAGACATCCTTGATTCCGTCATTGTCGTCGTCGGGGTCCCACATGTCGAGCAGGCCGTCGTTGTCGTCGTCGGCGTCGACATTGTTCGGGTTGCCGTCGTTGTCGCCGTCAGCATCGAGGAAGTTGGGGATACCGTCATCGTCGAGGTCACCATCCCAGATTTGGGTGAAGCGTGGGTCCCCAGGGTGGAACATCGCTTCGAGAGTGATGTAGTTGAGGCCGTGGCTGTAGATTCGGTAGTCTTCGTACTGCCACTGAACAGGAGTATCATAGCCGCTGGTGGTTGACGACATCTGCCCTGAGATGTTGGCGAGATAGGGATGCCTGTCCTGCCAATCGATGACGCCGTCGTTGTCATCGTCGTTGTCGAAGTAGTCACGGATACCGTCACCGTCATTGTCACACGGCCATGAGAACTGGTCGATTCGACCGTCATTGTCGTCGTCCTCGTCGTAACTGCCTCTGCCGGATGCGTCCATATCCTCATCGGGAACACCGTCGTTGTCGTGGTCCCACGGATTCTGGTCAACCCTGTAGCCAAAGCCCACAGCCGAATTGGTGGCTGGGTGAATTATGCTGGCGTTGACATAGCGGTCAGAGGTGACATTGGTCGGGTCTGCCCCCTGATTCCAATCGATTGGGCCCTCAAGAATGCCGTCGTTGTCGTCATCCCAATCAAGGTGGTCGAGAAGACCGTCGTTGTCGTGATCTAGAGGGTCGGTGGAGTAACAGCCATCGAACCGCTCGATGAGGTCGTAGATGCCATCATTGTCATCATCGAGATCGTCTAGGTCATTGATGCCGTCGTTGTCGTGGTCTTGGGTGTTGGTCTCTTCGAGATTGGGACCGTAATTGTCCTCACGGAGTGTCAACAGGCTGAGGTCGGATATTTTTCCGTACATGACACCCGGGTCACTGAATTGCGGGTCAAGCAGAGCTGGATGGGGTGTTGCGCCTCTCATTCCGGGCTGATTCCCCACATCCTCTCGCCACTGTTGGTCGTAGGTCTGGATCGCTTTGCGCTCTCCAATCGTACCGACTTCCAATTCAATCGCAGTATCATTTCCATTCGTAACCTCTGCCCAAGGCGCAACGAGCAAGACGCTTGCTAACATCAGTAGCACCATCCAAAAGGCCGAAGCGCGTTGAGAGCGAGTTCGCATATTTTTTATATCCAACAAGTCGTTTTTAGGCATCATATCACCAGTCGAGCACCTCGCCACTCACGGCCGTTATATCAACGGCTCGGCGCGAGTGTGCTCGCTTGTATCACAGAGTGATACCGGTATCATCGCTAACTAGTTCCTACCTCAATAATTCCATAAAAACATCAACCGCTCTATTTTTCTTCGACCTGGAGCAAATGTCGTTCCAAATCAAAATGTTCAATTGAAGAAGTACTAGAATAACCATCACGATGCCAATTGGACTCGTGAAAAATTCTCGCTGCTCGTCGAGCTCGCTCACATCAGTCGAAGTACTTCCGCCCCTTCTCACCCATTCGGGTGGATAAGAAATCAATTCAGACTCTGTAGAGTCAGTATCAAATTCACTTCCGTTTTCTATCGAAAAATCATCCTGCCGCCCCTCAAATAATTCGTTTGCATGTTCCTCACCGGGTCTGTTGAAATCTGTTTCGATCGGCTCTTCCTCCAAGGGTGAAATAGGTGTAGCGTTCACGGATTGGTCTAGAGGTTGGTCGTCTAGTTCCTCGATCGGATCATCTACCACCTCATCATCAACTGGCTGTTGCCAAGGTGGCGGAAGTTGTGGATAGGTAGGTGGGCTTGGTTCTGGCACACCATCAGCACAGCCGCGGAATGCAGCAGAGGTCTCGACTACTCCCTCCATAGCCTCAAGGCAAGCGAAGATGTTGAACTTCGCAACTTCTGTCATCTGGGAGAGGTTGGTCACTGTGATTCCGTTCTCACCGATTCCATAGAGGTAGTCTCCCATGAAGATTGAGCGTCGAACATCGACCGAATTCCACCAGGTCCCGGAGTTCCCATTGTAGAACTCAGAATGGTCAATTTCGCCGTGTATGCTGAGTGTGTCGTTTTCAGATACCTTCACCAAGAGAAGCTTGCTGACATGCTCATATTCGTAGTTGGAAATAGGTCTGAAAGTCGAGAGTGGAATCGCGAGCAGTTGCTCTCGCCCCCACCACTGGAAGGCCTTGTGTTCGTAGGTCGCTTCCGACACCGTCCACTGCCAGCCATTCATCCAGTCACTCACCGGTGAGATTGGTAGGGCATCAGCGAGTTGTGGGTCGCTTTCGTTGGTCACGTCAAACAGAGACACCTGCGTTCGCCAGTCCAGCCCCCAGTTGTTGCCCGAGAAGCCGATGGTGAGCAGGCGGCCATCTCCAATGGGGTGGATGTAAGTTGACACGCCGGGAATCTCCAACTCCCCCTTCACGACAGGGGAATAGGGGTTCGACAGGTCGATTGTCCAGAGTGGGTCGATGCGCCGGAAGGTCACGAGGTAGGCTCTGTCATCTACGAATCGAGCCGACCAGATGTCCTCACCCGGTGCGATTCCTCCTATGGAGCCGACCTCCATGAGAATTGTCTCACCAAACTCGTCAACTCGGTTTTCAAAGACCTTCACCTCATTGAGATTGTTGTGGAAGATTCGACCCCCATCGGCGTCGTAGGTGAAGTGCCGAGGAAGCGTCGAGGCGACTCGAATGTAGCCGTCTTTCTCGGATATCGCGAACTGGTCGACCAGTCCACCGAAGAACTCGGTCGAAGCAACAAATCGCGCCCTCGCCGGGTTTGTCACGTCGAACTGATGCAGGTGAGTGACTTGCATGCCACGATACTCATCATCGTAAAGCCAGGTGCTCGAGACGATGACCATCACGTCGCCGCTCGAATAGAGGATGGGTCGGCTGCGTGTGGCGGTGATGTGGGTCGTTGTCAACTCAAGCGCTGTATCTGCCAAGTCAAGTGTCCAAATCGAGGTCAATCCAAAGCCACGCTCTGAACCGTCTGCGATGGTGAAGTCGTCGGTGCAACCTCTGTCTGCTGCTCCCATCGAGAAGATGGAGCCGTCGCCAAGTCTCGCATGCACCCTCGGCAGTAAATATTCGAGAGTGTGATTCATTATGGTCGCCTTGTTCATTTCGATGATCAAATCGAGATGTTCTTGATACTCAAGAGATGTTTCGACTTGGAATGGGTGCCAAATCACGCCATCAGCCGCTGACCACGAGTGGGTCACCATTCTGATGCTCTCATCGATTCCCCTGCCGTTCAGGTAGCTTCCCTCGATGTACAGCTCGCGCAGCACGACCGGGTCCTGTGAGTCCTCAACGTCGAGAACCGTCATCTTGGTCAGTTCGAAGTTTCCCCAGCGAGAGGTTATTGCGGCCTCCCACAATGGGTCTGCGGTAGGTATCCATCCTGTGTATACTCTCGAAAACACCACCAAGCGGTCCCCTGAGAGCAACATCACCTCTGGAGAGCCTTCAATCTCGGTCAGCGATGCTGGAGAGAGTCCTCCAGGACCGTTAACATCGAAGATAAGCAGTTTTCCGTGTGAGATGAGGTAGACATGCTCGCCGTCTGTCTTCATCATGTCCGGCTCTTGGATTCCCTCCTCCTGGTTGTTGGTGCCGGAGAAGTCCTCGCCCTCGACGGGTGAAGATGAGCTGTCGGAGTCTGCACCGCCACCGCCGTCTGAGGGGTCTAGTGGTGTTTGTCCTTGGTCTTGGGATTCGCCGCCTCCAGAAGTTCCTCCTGAACCCTGACCCTGGCCTTGTCCCTGACCTTGGCCTTGCTGACCCTGCTGGCCTTGCTGGCCTTGCCAGTAGCCATTTCTGAGGCTCTCGTAGTATTCGACCATCGCATCGATCATCTGCTCCTTGATGGACAATTCCAACTCGACGCATGGTTCCTGAAGAGGCGATATGTCAGCCGGATGGCTGAATCCCGCAATCGTCGGGTCATCTCCATCGATAATACCGTCGGCGTCGCTGTCCGAGTCACGCAGGTCCGTTCCGATGTCGCACTCCTGACCGTCGGTTAGACCGTCAGCGTCAACGTCGAGGTTTTCGTCATTAGGAAAAATGGGGTCTATCCCATTGTCCACTTCACAACCGTCTGAAAGACCATCTCGGTCAGTATCGCTGCTGAGTGGATTTGTACCCAACTGATGCTCTTCTTCGTTCGTTAGTCCGTCGCCGTCCCAGTCCTCGCCAGCATCGGAGAGGGCCAATGGGTCCTCGCCTCCGTCTGCCATCGCCACCGGCGAAAGCATCAGTGCCAACACGACCAGAGTCGCGACTTGCTTCGTTCTGTTTCTGTTTTTGTTTCTGTTTGTTCCTTCTTGTTTCATTTCGTTCAATCTCAGTTTTTTAGAGAACCCGCTGTTCCCTCTCTCCGATAGAGCCCCAGCTCAACTGAGTCTCAGTTCGGGAGGTTGCCTTCCATCTCCACCGTGGGTGGAGGAAGGCCAGCGGTTGCACTCAAATCGACATCAAGTCACACAGGCTACGGTTCCGCTCAACTCCACGCATGGGTGTTGGGCGGCCCCCCGGGGGCTGATGCCCCCGAGGGTGCCTGGCGCCACTCCGCCGAAGCGGGTGGGGTCTTGTTTAGGTGATGTTTTACAATACCAATTGACTAGACTCAGATTCCGTTTTCGAGGTCATCTAGGATGCCATCGTTGTCGTCATCGTCGTCCTCGTGGTCATCTAGGCCATCGTTGTCGTGGTCGAACTGACCGGTTAGGTCGTTGCCGTCGTTAGCCTCGTACCAGTCAGACAGGCCGTCGTTGTCGTCGTCCGTGTCTGTCTTGTCTTCAAGACCGTCGTTGTCGTGGTCGTATCTGTAAGAGCCGGTTGCACCGTCGAACTCGTCCACATCTAGGATGTCGTCGTTGTCGTCATCGGGATCGACTCCGTCATTCAGACCGTCGTTGTCGTGGTCGCGCATTGCGCTGCTGCCGTTCTCGTACACATCGTTGTGGTTGTCGATGCCGTCGTTGTCAATGTCCATGTCAACATTATCCGGGATGCCGTCGTTGTCGTGGTCGTAGATGTTGGTGTTCGGGTCGCCGTCGTTGACTTCCTCTTGGTCGTCAATTCCGTCGCCGTCGTCATCGTTGTCCTCGGCGTCGTCAATCCCGTCATTGTCGTGGTCCTCAGGTGAGGCGTCCACATCGTCGGGGATTCCGTCGTTGTCATCGTCGGTGTCGATGTCGTCGGGGATTCCGTCGCCATCGTTGTCGTTGTCACCATTTTGCTCCTGGTTGTCGAGCTGCTGACCCTGCTGCTGGTCGGACTGTTCGCCCTGCTGGCCTTGCTGGCCGTTCTGGGTTTGACCTTGCTGCTGCTGGTCTTGGCCGTTCTGGTTCTCGCCATTCTGGTCTTGCTGTTCTTGCTGACCTTGCTGACCGCCCTGTTCGCCACCTTGCTGCTGCTGTCCCTGTCCGTTGTCCTGCTGCTGACCTTGCTGGCCTTGCTGACCTTGCTGGCCTTGCTGACCTTGCTGGCCTTGCTGACCTTGCTGGCCTTGCTGACCTTCCTGGCCGGACTGCTGGCCTTGCTGGCCCTGCTGTCCTTGCTGACCTTGCTGGCCTTGCTGACCTTGCTGGCCTTGCTGACCTTGCTGGCCCTGCTGACCTTGCTGGCCCTGACCTTGGCCTTGACCTTGGCCTTGACCTTGGCCCTGACCTTGTCCTTGGCCCTGACCTTGGCCTTGACCTTGGCCTTGACCTTGGCCTTGACCTTGGCCTTGACCTTGGCCTTGACCTTGGCCCTGACCTTGTCCTTGACCTTGGTCTTCGGACTCGCCGCCACCACTGGTGCCGCCGTCGCCCGAGCCTGTCTCAGCATCTTGGTAGTCCGGGTCGTAGGCGTCGGGGATACCGTCGCCGTCCGAGTCCGAATACTCACCATCGTTAGGGTCGTTCGGGAACGGGTCTGTCGAGTCAGGCCTACCGTCGCCGTCCGTGTCCGCGCTGTTAGGGTTGGTACCCTTTGCGTACTCTTGGGCGTTCGTTAGACCGTCACCGTCAGGGTCGGCGTTGGCGTCACCGGCGGAGTTTGGGTTGAGGCCGTGGGCCACCTCCCATCCGTCAGGTAGACCATCGCCGTCTGTGTCGGCTTTCGTCATGTCCGTTCCGTGCGTCTGCTCTTCTGCGTTAGTCAATCCATCGCCATCCCAGTCGGCCCCTCCGTCGGAGGGGTCTAGGGGGTCGGTTCCGTCACCTGATGCAGCTGCTGCTGACATCAGAATCATCAATAGTGCGACTAACACACTCAGGTTCTTTCGATTCATTTTTTTCATTTCTCCTTTATTTCACATTGTTTCAGAGAACCCGCCGTTCTCTCTTGCCAGGCGCTTGCCCGCGGTTGCGGGCGCAGAACACTGGGAGGTGCGGGGGTGTGAGGGGGATACAAAGCCGAGGCTCGAGGCATTCGCTCGGTCGGCTGGGGTGAATGGGAACACATCCATCAAATCGATGGACTGCGAGGCTATCTGCCTCCTCTCTGACCCACTCTTGCGACTCTGTTCGTCTACCCTCTTTATCACGCCGTCTCACTGTTTTCTTTCAGGGAACCCCATGTTCCCTCTAACTTGCCGGTTTGTTTGATACTATTTCAACGATTTGAACCGAAGCATCAGTCCAAAAGTCGTTTTTCAAGGCGATAGGCGGCGAAGATGTGCCTGAAATTTGGCACCATTGAGGAGATGGATGACCGGAATTCCGATCGTACTCATGATGAGAACGGCGAGCGCAGCATTTCCCCACAGTGGGGTTCCGACGAAGAAGAGAGCCCACAACATCCAACCGATGAGGAGCCAGAACCAGGGTGCGTAGCGGCGAGCGATGACGGTGTAGCGAGATATGACCGTCGCGTCATCATAGAAGGTTGGAGTCTCATCAGCAGAAACATAGCCCTGCTCAACACCACAACGGTTGCAGACTAGGTAGCGGGGGCCATTTCCCGAGATGAACTGGTCTTGTGGGTAGACGCCTCGGCAGATGCGGCAGGTAGCCATCTGATTCCCTCACACCTTTCGACCTTGGGTGGGCACTTCAACGCTTTCCCCGACCGTCCAGATTGTAGGCGCGAGGAAGTTTTCGAGGATTCTCCAACCCTCCTGACTGCCACACGACTCAGGGTGGAACTGGACCCCCCACACCGGTAGGTTCGGGCTTCCCAAGGCCATCGGGATTTTGCCAGTGGCGGCATCGGTAGCCAACACCTGCAGGTCGTCGTTGGTCTGGTGCAACGCCAATGAGTGGTAGCGCATCACGCGCCCCTGTTCTCCGAGTCCTGCGAACAGCTCGTCTTGGCTGAAGGATACGAGGTCATGGACTCCGTGGACCGCGCCTGAGGGGGTCGGCGAGAGGGGCCATCCTACAGCGACACCGAGGGCTTGATGGCCGAGGCAGAGTCCGAGGAGGGGGATTGGAGTGCCGCTCTGGGAATACGCTTGGTCGGTCAGTTCGCCGTTGACTGCGAGTCCTGCGAAGGCGAGGGTGAGTGGTGTATCGCTGGGCCTGCCGGGGCCGGGGCCGAGGATGATGTGGGTCGGTTTGACAGCCTGCAGGACTGATTGAGGATTGGGGGGCACTGAGAGGCCACGACCTTCGACGACGATGCATTCGACACCGAGTTGGCTACAGCAGTGGACGATGTTCCACGAAAAGGAGTCGAGATTGTCGATGAAGAGGAGGCGACGTGTGCCGGGAGCTGGTGGAGCGAAAGGGGGTTGCTCGGGGCGCCAGCGGCGGGGTTCGGCTGGAGCGATGCAGGCTGGTGGTTGTGAGTCGAGGGAACTCAGTAGCGCAGCGACTTCCTCGTTGAGAGCGGGGATTGGGTGGATTTCCATCTCACCCATCGGCACCTCGGTGGCAGCACTGCCCCACGCCGCATTGAGCAGCGCCTGCGCCTTCCACTTCGCCTCCTCTACCTCTTGTTCTGGGTCAGATTCGATTACTAGTCCGCCTCCTGCCTGAACCTTCGCCTGCCAGCCCCCGTCAGACTGCCTCTCCGCCTCAAGAGTTCGAATCAACAAATTCCAGCAGGCCGAGCCGGTACGTGGGTCATGGTGACCAAGCGAGCCGGTCCAGGCGCCTCTCGGAGCCCCCTCCAACTCATCGATGGCAGCGATGACGGCTGTCTTCGGACAGCCGGTGATGCTGCCGCCGGGGAAGAGCGCCTGCAGCGCATCCCAGCCATCCAAATCCTCACGAAGCAGACCTCGGATGTCGCTCACCATGTGGTGAACTGTTGGGTGGCTCTCAATTCGCCAACCGTGCCACCGAACGCTCCCGACTCGGGAAACCCTGCCGATGTCGTTGCGCTCGAGGTCGACCAGCATCATATGTTCGGAAACCTCCTTCCGAGTGGCCGCCAACTCCCGCATGGACGCCTCGTCCTCGTCACGGGTCCTCGCACGGGGGCGAGTTCCCTTGATGGGACGTGTAGAGAGTTCGTCACCGTCGATCGAAAGCATGAGTTCGGGACTCGCTGAAGCGATGGCGAAATCGAAATCCGGCACATGCAACCACCCCGAGTAGGGTGCCGGATTTGCCTCGGCAAGCCGCCTGAAAACAGGCCATGGATGGTCGATTCGGCCCTGCCAGATACGGCCGAAGTTGAGTTGGTAGAATTGACCCTGTTCAATGGCGGCTTGAACTTCCTCGACGAAATCTATGTGCTCCTCATCACTGATGGTGGAGGAGGGACTGTCCTGTCCTCTTGGTAGGCTGGCTTGAGTTGGCTGCGAATGTCCGGGGCGGCCTGCTTGGTCGGGGCCGTGTTGCTGTTTGAGGGTGGGCGAATGTCGAGCAGCAAGCCAGAGGTCGACCAGTCCTTTGCAGCCGTTCGACCAGTCATCCTCAGTTGTCGTCAGCAGCGAAAGCGTTCCTTGACTGCGGTTGTGGAGCAGCCAGCGGTCGCAGCGGAAGAGCACCCCCAAGAGCGCTCCCGGTTGGGGGAGGTTTCGGAGTTTCACCGGTTCTGTCCATTGAACCAAATCATAGCTGAGCAGACCGGCTAGTCCACCCGCTGAGATTCCACTCACCTGCTCGCCGACATCCGGGAGAAGCGGATTCATCGAGCGGAGCGCTGTCGCAAGGTCGGGTTGCCTGATGTCGAGCCGCTTCTGCCAGCCCCCCTGCCAAGACTCAACCCGCCAATTGCAACTTGTTGAGGGTGGGCTGAGGTCTATTTCCCCCTCTAGGGCTGAGCCCTCTTCTGTCGATTCAGGTTGCAGAGCGCGGCTCGGTTGGGTCGATGTGATGCGCAGTGTGGGAGGGCCGGCTAGGAGGGTTACATCGGAATCCTCACCATCAGGGCCGCCTGAAAGCAGGATCAGTTCGTCAGGGCCACCATGTCTCTCGGCATCGTCGCCGAGGAGCCCCTCTTGACGAAGCGCTTCAGCGAGGTCGAGAAGGGCGAGACCATCATCAGACATGGGCCATGTGGCTCGAAGGGTCAGGCGTCCACCTCCAGAAGGTCGTGCCAAGATGTCTCAAACGCCTCATCGACCAGTGCTGAGCAAAGGGCGGAAAAATCGCTGTCGTCGCTACCCACTTGCTGCCCATCCAAAGTTGCGATCCTGATGGCTCCCACTCCGCTTCCGACCGCGACGAGTGTACGCGCCCGCGAGAGGAGGTTGGTGGTCAAGCGGCCTGCGATGAGTGGGATTCCCGCCATCGCCAGACCTGGTCTGAGTGCCTCCAGAGTGACCGAGTCGAGTGAGCCTTGTGTTGGGTCAGGATACCACGCGGTACCATCATCGTCCAGAAGAATGGGGGTGGACCGGCAACAGTCGACTATCGTCTCGTCATGCACCAAGAGGGCTACATCTGCGCCCCTCTGACCGGCTATTGACGCTGCGTCACTGTAAGGCTGCCAGTCGCCATGCTTCGTACCGGTCACACCCTCAACCCATCTGGGTGCTGTAACCGCGGTGGATGAAAGAGGATCTGGATATGCGTCGGCCCAACTGACCTTCGCCTTGAACGAGCCATCTGGGAGTAGGCGCAGGCGCATCAATCCGACCGAGTCATCGACTGGAGCCGCCTCTGCATCCACAAGAGCGTCACGCATCGAGTTCGCTGCTGCAATATCTCCATCGTCAGGCCAGACGATACCGAGTCGCTCCGCGTGTCCTCTGAGGCGAGCCATGTGCAGGGCGAGTAGGGCGACCCTGCTGGCGCCGTCCCAACGCAAGGTTGTCCATGTCGAGGAGCGGGGGTCGACATCGTCAGCAGTCGCCATTGGTACTCACGCGCGTGCTGCTGAACAGCACCACAGCCATCAATGCTCACACGCGTGCGATGCGTGCTCAGAGGAGGTCGTCAATTAGTGAGTCGAGATCGTCGTCACCGGTCAAATCTCGCTCTTCTTTCGTATCATCGAAGAGGTCGGCCGCCAACTCCTCCAACCTTGCACTGGCTGCCGTGGGTGCCGTAGAGGTGGAGCTGCTGGTGCTCTCGGCCGTATCACTCGGCTCTGGAGCGGTCTGTGGGCTCAGTCCGCCGGGCCTTTGAGGGGCGGTCGCCTGTTCCTTCTGAATCTCTGCGGCGGCGGGCATCAATGTGCCAGCGAGGTCGGCATCGGCGCCGAGTCCTGGCTCCTCCCAGTCATCCTGCGGCAATCCCCAAGCGGCAGTCGCAAGTTGCCACGCCTCGTCCTTCCGAGAGTTTCGGCGGGCGCGGAAAGCCAACATCATAACTGTCAGAATCGCGAGTGAGAGCAGGATTGTGAGAATGGTGTTCAAGTCTATCAACTCGAGGATTCCTGAGCGAGATTCGCCTTCATCGCCTCCGCCATCTCCGGTTGTAAGTGCGGTGTAGGGTTTGACCTCCTTCGCTTGCAGCGAATGCTTCCAAACCGAGCCGTCAAACGCCGAGACGGCGATGAACCAGTATGATGCGTTGTCGTATGTGGTATTCTCGTCGACCATCTCTAGCGACCAGAAGCTGCCGACGATGCCGCCCTTGGCCAGGTTCGCCTCGTCACTGTTCTCAAAGCGCTGCTGGCTGACATAGATTCTGTAGTTGCGTATATCGGTGCGGGTGAGTACCTCCCACTCGACCTCTATCGCGGTACCCTCGTCATTCCACCCTGCCGTGAAATCGACATATGGTAGGTGACCGCCGGGGTCCTCCCCCGAATTGTCATACGCCTTTCCTGCGCCGACATTCAACTGGTCACGGTGGGCGTTTCCAGACGAATCCACTGCTACCACCGCGACATGAACCGGGATTCCCGCCATCACCGGTTCACCACCGCTGATGCTCTCGAGTGTCAACCGTTGTACCTCATCCCTGTCGACTATCATCACCGGCTCACGGTGTCCGACGCTGGTGAATGAGACCACATCGGCATAGATCTCGTAGAATGCGATGTCGCTCGCGTCACTCGGCAAGAACTCGACATAGACCGCACTTCCGTTGTCACCGGGCACATCACTGACGAAGGGCATCTCAAGTCGGTCGGGTGCAAGAATGTCGTCGCGGTTGTCAATCGGTGTCACGACGACCGTGGGAAGTCGAGTTAGGAAGGCGAAGGTCTTCAAATCATGAATTGTGACGGTGACGGAGAGTGGAGTGTTCGGCCGGATTGGGGAGGGATTCGAAGTCTCGACAGAATCGCCGTCATACAGCGCGGTGCCAAGAGTGACCTCAATCTTCTCCGAATCGGAATCCAGTGGATACTGCAACTCTATTCTGGTCAGACCGCACGAGTCCAAATCATCCAGACAGCGAGCCCACGCTGCGGCGAGGTCGTCGACCGGCTGATTGCTCGCCCAGACGACATAGAACGAGAAGTCGTCAACAGTGCTCGGCGACCAAGAGACATCTATCGCCTCACCCATGTCATCCGCATGGTCCCACGCAGAAAGGTTCTCGACACGAGGTGGTGGGTCTGAGCCGCGCAGGTTGCGCTCCGGCATCGCCTCGACAGAGGTCACATTGCCGAGGTCGCAGTTGCCCCAGAAGTCGCAAGCGACGACGGTCACCCAGTAGAGGGCGTTGTCCTCAAGTGAATGTCCACCCCAGTCCGTGATAATCGTTGAGTTGGTCGTGCAATCCGGAACAATGGTCGCGTTGAGGAAGTCTGAGGCGTCTGTTGGTGGCGCCTCGTCAGCCATCCTCGGACGTACCAGAACCGTATGCCAGCCGCAGTCATCCTCACCGTTCGGAGTCCATGACACTGTGATTCTGCCGCCTTCATCCTCTGGTGTATCCCACGCAGCGATGTCCTCGATGGGCGCAGGAGCGATTCCGTCGTCGACTCCACCGGTCGGAACAACCGGTCCGATGATGGTCGCGTTGGCCGGGTCGTGCTGTCCACTCAAGTCAACGCAGGTGAGGGCGACCCAGTAGACTCGCCCTCGCTCCAAGGTGAGAACCGTGCTGTTGGCCAGCGGATGAATGTCTGGAATCTGCTGATTCAGACCTATGGCGTCTGTAATCTCCTGACTGACTGCCCAAACTCTGGTACCTGCGTGGTCAATCGCCGTACATTTTCTCCACTCAACATAGAGATCACCATCCTCACCGCCCTCTGACGGCCCGGCTGTAGCCCACTCTGGTGGGGAAGGAACCTCGTCGCTCGCCGATGCCGGTCCCATGATGGGGGAGGGCTCGCCGAGCGCGCCGTCATCGTACTCGATGACCGCTATGGCATACAGGTCCACACCGTCCTGAATCAATTGTCCGTTCACCGTGTTGATTTCCGTCAAGGTCACAGACCAGACGGGGATTCGCACATCATAGGGTCGCAATTCCAATTCAGCGGAGGTTGGAGGAGTGCTCCAGTTACCCTCATTGAGGTAGATTCGGTAGGCAGCCCAGCCTGCGTCGGAGCTCGGAGTCCACTCTGCGATGACAACACTGCCGCCATCATCAGGACGGTCATAGAAGTCGAGCAGTTCGATGGGAGATTCAGAACGAATCCAATCGTAGGTGATTCTCACTTCGAGGGAGCCGTTCAGTGGACTCAGCAACTGGATATGCAAATCCCTACCATCGGGAGTCAATGTGCCCCGGCGAGCGGCGAGTTCGAAGGCGATTGCCAGATTTGAATTGAGGGCTGTCAAGTTCCAAGTTCCGCTGTAGTTGAGATTGTGTGAATCTACCCAGACTGCGGCTCCATTAACAGGGCTGGAGAGCGTTAGTGGAATTTGGTGGGTGGGGATTCCGCCCGGCGCCGCGCTATTCGAGATCGAGGGCGTCCAAATGCTGCTGGCTGGGTCGATGAGTGTGGTTCTCTGACCAGGTCGAGTGCTGTTGGTGATGTCCCACGGGTTTCCCGAGAAGGTGACGGTTAGCGGATCGGCGCGGCGCATCGATTCCCGCTCGATGGCGAGATGACTCGGAGCGTGGCCGAAGCCATACAGTCCATCCCCACCAGTGCTCACCCAAATCCCCGTAGTCGAGATTGAGGCACCTGTCAAATGCAGTATGTTCTCTTGTCGCATTACCGCGTGGTGGGGGCCGGTGACATCGATGAAGTCGAGACCACCCTGGTTGATGGCGAGCAGAGTTGTTCCGTCACTCACCAACTTTCTGATGGGCCACGCCTGGAAGGACCATGAGGGGCTCCCCGACTCCATCTGGGTGCTTGAGGCATTCCAATGGACTAGGGGGTCCTTGTCGGTCGCGATGTGAACGCCCCACCAATCAGAGGCGACCGCTCGCACATCGTTGGAGGGAAGCATGTCGACCTGATACTGTTGGGTCGGCTGCATCGTGGCGAGGGAGAAAGCGGTGGCACCCGGACGGGTTTGGCCCTGTCCGTTATGTGAGAGGAAGAGTGTCCGAGGGTGGCTCACCACACTCCCGCCAACGGTGACGGTGGTCTGGGGAGCGTAGGCGATGCCTGAGACATAACTGCCCAACAGGCCGCTGCTCCGGTCGTAGGTGGCCGTGACTGAATTGCTGGCCACATTCCACCGAGTCAGTCCAGAGGGAGTGCCCAACATCAATTCTCCATTCTCAACCCAAATGTGCTCGACAAAGCCGTGGAGAAGGCCGTTCTGGGTGGTGACTGAATCATCCCACGCCTGAGAACTGAGATTCCAAACCCCGATGCCGCCGTAGGTGGCTATCCAGATTCTGTTGTCATAGAGAGCGAAGTCGCGCACGATGTTACTCGGCAACCCAGCGAGTAACGCGCCGTCAGTCCAACTCTGGGTCGTAGTGTTGTAGACCTGTACTCCGGCCGCAGTAGACCCAGTTCCCATCAGACCGATGACAAGATCACTGCCATGTTGGCTTATGCCGTGCATATTGAAGTGGAGTGGCGCGGGAGTGGTACTCACTTGGCCAGTCACTGTGTCAATCTTCCAGAGGCCACCGCCAGCGGTGGTTACCCAAAGATCGTTGTTAACAGGCAACATCTCGTTGATGATGTCCCAAACAAACGGATAGGCCTCGATCCAATGGATGCTCCCGTTTGAGAGTAGTTCGCCGTGGAGGATGGATGAGCCGAAGTATTGGTTGGCGTCATCGGCTGAGGTGATGTAAACCTCATTGCCTTGGAAGGTGATGTCCAGCATCCGACCGCTTGAGAGACCGGCTAGGACATCGAGACCCTTGTGTAGGCCGGTCGAGTTGATGACATCAACTCGATTGTAACCAGAATCGCCACCCGGTCTACCGATGAGCCATTCTGTCGAGGTTCCTCCATTGGGAATGATTTCCATGCTTGAGGCCTGAGTGCCGACATCAAGTTTCACTCCAGTCCCGAGTTGGCCGCCATTAGCTGCAATTCGTGAGATTCCACCGGTTCCGCCATCATCGTCCGTGTGAGAGGCCATCAACACGCCATCATACCAGCGCAATCCGTCTGGGAAAATCTGGTCGGGCATGATTCCATTTGCAGTCGCCGAGATGGTGGAAAGGAACATCCCCGCACCGTAGGCGTAGCGTGAGATTCCTATGTCGTTCTCCTCGAATCCAATGTAGACGATGTCCGCAACCTCATCACAGGCTAGTGCGACCGCGTCATCGTCAGCCAGCCCGCGGTTCTGCGCGCTGCCTTGGGTCCACGCGGAGAGCCACTGGTTGTTGTTCAGATCGTACCTTGCGACTCCACCTTGAGTTCCGAATCCCTGATATCGTGACATGGCGACATGAAGGATGTCGTTGCACGCCTCCATCGAAAAGCCGAATCCTTGTGGGATGCTTCCACTGCCTGCCTGCCAACTCGTCCACTGTCCGGTGGTGCCATTCATCACGAAGATGCGGCTGTTGCGCTGCCATCCGCTGTCGGCCATCGTCGTGTACCAAAGGTCGTCGCCGACGATTTCGATATCGAAGATGGTATCCTCAGAATTGGAGGGGAGGCCACTTCCCGGCGTCCAAGTGGAGAGGAAGGTGTCGTTGTACATGTCGTAGCGAACTATCCCCTCCATGGTGGCGAAGTGAATCACACCCTGCCACAAATCGATTGAGCGAATCGGGCCGGTCATGATGTTGTCATCCCACTCGTTGAGCAAATTGCCGTAGTAGTCGTACTGGCGATGCACCTTCTCGCCGTATGATGCGAAGAGGTGGCAGGCGCTGACATTGAGTGGCTCGCACTCACCAGCGAAGACTGAGTTGACTCGGAGAATTGTTCCAGTCGCCTCGAGGTTGCTGGCCCAAGTTCCGTTCGCATGATCCCAACGGGCAATACTGCCTGCGTCCAGACCGAACCAGCCCGAGGGGGTCACACCGATCCAAAGCATCCCATCGGGCCCTTCACCGATGCCGTAAACCAACCCATTCTGGTTGATACGGCTACCCGCGTCGAGGCTACCCAAAGAGGTCATATTGTCGATGTTATAACGATAGACATTGTCGTTCGATGAGGTTCCATCCCTCACTTCGGAGTAGTAGAGCACATTCCCGATTATCACCAATTCGCCGGGGTCGTCCTGCCCTCCACTCTGGGAGAAACTCGCTATCATCGTCTGGTTGTTCAAGTCAATGAGACGGACTCCAAAATCACCACCAATCCAAATTCGATGTTGCTGGCGGTCGGGAATCAAGGTGGTGACATCGTTGGACGGCACCAAACTGCTCGCTGAAGAGGAATCCCAAGTGGTTAGCCACTCGTCGTTGATTCGGTCGTAGCGAGCGACTCCTTCGCCGTTCAGGCCGACATAGATGACATCGTTCCACTCGTAGGTTGGCCCGTTCCAAGTCTGCTCGCCGGCCTCCCACACCTGAATGACCGTGTCGTTAGCGACATCGATGACACCAGCACCATAGTTGGTGCCCACATACAAGTAGCCGGGAGTGAGCATCTCAACTGAATAGACCCATGAGGAGGGAAGTCCGGTCGGGTTGGAGTAGTAGTTCCAGCAGTCCACGCGCGCGAGCGAGGAGAGAGAGTATTGGCAGGCGCCTGCGTTGGTGCCTGCGTAGAGGTGGGTGGAATCTGAAGTGAGGGAGTAGAAATCCTGGGGATTGAAACCGCCCTGGGCGTTGATGTGGCTCCACTGGCTACCATCGTAGCGGTCCGCGCCGTCCGCTGTACCGACCCAAATATCATTTTGAGAGTCGATGTGAAGCGAATAAACTTCATTTGAGGAGATGCCGTTTCCGTTGCGCGCAACCTGCCAGGTGTCAATGACATCCCCGGTTGTTCTGTCAAAGACGAGAACTCCGTAGCCATACATCCCGAGGTACATCATGCTGCCATCAGTCTCCACCGGCATGTAGGCGACGTCATCCATTCCCGTGGAGCGCCACGATGAGAGCAGCGTGTCGTTGCCGATGTCGATGCGGAGAACCCCGAAGTTGGAGGCGATGTAAGCTATTCCCGAACGAGCAGCAACTCCGCGGATGTTGTTGGAGAAGGCATCTGACCTGCCGGATGACCAAGAGGATGAGACTTGGCTGGCAGAGACATTGATGAAGCTGACACCGGCTTCTGAGTGGCCTACCACCATGACATCGTTGGTGCTGTCATAGGCTAGAGAATCAGCGTCGTTTGAATTGAGGCTCTGGGCTGTGGTCCAGTGGTTGAGTTGGCTGCCATTCTGGGCGAACTCGAATACCCCCTCATCCGAGGTCGCGATGAAGATAGTGTGCCCATCAGTACTCAACGCCTGATTGGTTGAACCGGTGAATACCGGCTCGACCCAGCGGTTGATGTTGCGGTCGAAGCGATCGACCGACTCATCTCCAGCAACCCACACGACCCCATTCAATTCGAGAGTATCGTACATGGTGGCGCTGTTTGGACCGCTCGCCAACTGCATCGTGCTCTGATGCTGAGGAGGGGTGCCGGGTACGATTGTTGCAAAGGAGCCGCTACCATCGCTGACGAGAACCCAATCCACGGCAGGTGCGCGTGAACCGCTCGAAGGCCATGAGATGAGGTCTAGGCCATCCCTGACAAGTCCGAGAGATTCGAGAGTCTTGCTACTCGCAAAGGCCCCCATGGTGGTGTTGTAATGGTGTAATGTGTCGCCAGCAAGGATGTTGAGCCACTCAGCTCCCATCTCCATTCCGTGTATCTCGTTCGAGGCGAGCCAGTTGGCATCAGTCCATGTTGCGAGCCAAGATGACGTAGCCACATTGTAGCGAACGATTCCAGCATCCGCCATCGCAATCATGAGTACGCCGTTCACCACTTCAAGTTGGACGACATCATCGCTGGGTAGCGAGTTCTGAGTATCCCACGGGGTGAGCCAACTCGAGCTCATCAAGTCGTAGCGCATCACACCGCCACCGTCGGTGGCGACATAGATCACCCCACCAACTTCGAGCAGGTCAGTGACCGCGTCATTACCTGCGGATGGGTTTCGCGTAATGCCAATTCCATCGGAAAACAAATCTGCCTCCTCGGTGGCTCCCCAAACCATACCCATTGAGTCGGTCATCATCGAGGTGACAATCTGTGGAACACCTGATGACTGACCACCGCTGCTCGGCACATTTGCCTCTATGGAAAAGGGGCCAGTCAACTCGCTAGAATCTGTCAGCGACCAAGCACGGAAACGGGTCGAGTTGTCATCGACGGACACCAACACCATG
>Ga0310124_10000917_pt1 | contig 20876 bp, 23 predicted proteins | sample CB11b_AW_Bot5_MG_FD_203507 | JGI IMG/M metagenome (GOLD analysis project Ga0310124, IMG submission 203507) | Marine microbial communities from Western Arctic Ocean, Canada - CB11b_AW_Bot5 | ecosystem: Environmental > Aquatic > Marine > Oceanic | place: Canada: Western Arctic Ocean | collected... | reverse complement strand
GCATGCGGGCCGCGATCATGGGGGTCGGCGGCGGCTTCATCATGGTCCCGGCGATGATTTACCTGTTGGGCATGCCGACGGCCATGGTCGTCGGCACGTCGTTGTTTCAGATTATATTCGTCACCGCCAACGTGACGTTCCTGCAAGCCTGGCAAAACCAGACCGTTGATGTTTTCCTGGCCTTGCTGCTGTTGACTGGCGGGGTCATCGGCGCCCAATTTGGCACCCGTGCCGGGGCCAAGCTGCCCGGCGAACATTTGCGCAGTATGCTGGCGCTGATCGTGCTGGGTGTTTGCTGCCGGCTGGCCTATGACTTGCTGGCCCGGCCGGATGATCTCTTCTCAATTGGCGCAATAGTAGGGCATGCCTGATGCGCCTAGGATTACGTATTCTATTTGCGATCATGCTTCTGGGCGTGGCCCGGCAGGCCCTGGCCCAAGCGGTGGTAGCGGATCTGTCGGATCATTTAATCGCGGTAACCACCGGCTTTGACGGCGCCGAATTGCTACTGTTCGGCGCCATAGAGGGCGAGGCAGCAGACGTGATCGTCGTCGTCCGCGGACCTACGGAAGATATTGTCGTCCGCCGCAAGGAGCGCATCGGTGGCATCTGGATTAATAATCACAAGCTTGTCTTCGGCGGCGTACCGGCATTTTATCACCTGGCCAGTACCCGGTCCCTGGATGCGGTCGCATCCGACCGTGCCCTAGCCCGCCATGGTATCGGCGTTGGTCACATACGCATTAACAATCCGGTGGGAGAAAATGGCGATCTGTCAACCTTTCGTGAAGCCTTGATCCGTAACAAACAGCGGCTAGGCCTGTATCCGGAGTCGACGGGACAGGTCACCCTGCTTGGCAACCGTTTGTTCCGCAGCGATATTTTCTTCCCCTCGAACGTGCCGACGGGCATCTACGATGTGACGGTCTATCTGTTGCGCAATGGCAAGGTTATCAACGCCCAAACGACACCGCTGGTGGTGTCGAAAATTGGCATGGGCGCGTGGGTTTTTGCTTTTGCCCACCGCCATTCGGCGCTTTACGGCGTTGCCGCCATAGCCATGGCGCTGTTCGCTGGCTGGTTCGCGGGCGCGGTGGCCAAGCGCACCTAGGCTATTCGCGTATGGCTGGAAGCGCGCGCCGTCCTCCGATAGGCTCCCGGTCCGTTGGTCATGGGGCCGGCACTATCAGGCAGGTGGTTGTGGCGTGGGCGTACAGCTTACCGGCGCGATCTTCCACCCTTGCCTGGGCCGTGGCCGTGCTGCGTCCCATGTGCATGGTCTCGGCAATGCAGCGCATCTCCCCACTATCGGCGGCCACGGCGCGAACATAATTGACTTTTAGTTCCAATGTAGTGTAGCGCGGTCCGGCAGGCAGGGCGGCGAGCACCGCGCTGCCGATCGCGGCATCGATCAGGGCGGCCAGCCAGCCCCCCTGGATCGAACCCACATCGTTTGTAAAATCTTCCCCAGGTTGGCCGGTATAGACGACCCGGCCCTTTGACACTTTGACCAGGGCCAGGCGCAGGGCAATTGTCACAGGTGAGGGCGGCACCTCGCCCCGGACCACGGCGGAAAGGTAATCTAGTCCCGATAATTCGCCCAGGCGGGCCCAACGGGCCGTGGGATCAGTCCAGGCATAATGTCGCTGGCGCTCGTCGTCGGCCATATATTCAGCCAGCCATGGTATGGCCATGGTTGAGGGGGCCGTGGCCTTGACCAAGCCCCGGCGCGGTACGGATGGCCTGCAGCACATAGGCCCGCGCTCGTTCTGCCGATGCCTCGATGGACAAGCCCTGAGCCAGGCCGCACGCCAGGGCCGAGGCCAGGGTGCAGCCGGTACCGTGGGTGTTGCGGCTTTCAATGCGGGGGGCGGAGAAGCGGCTGACCGTGACACCGGTCAGCAGCAGATCCACGACTTCGGCGCCGGGCAAATGACCACCTTTCATCAGCACGGCCTTGGGGCCTAGCGCCAGTAACTTGCGCCCCGCCGCGGCCATGGCGTCCTCGTCCGCGATGGTCATCTCCGCCAGGATTTCCGCCTCGGGCACATTTGGCATCAATACCGTAGCGCGCGGTATCAAGCCTTGGCGCAACATGGTACGGGTATCCTGGTCCAGTAACGAGGCACCGCCTTTGGCCACCATCACTGGATCAACCACCAGGGGCACATCGGGAGCGGCCCGCGCCAGGGCGGCAGTGACCGCTTGTAGGACATCGGTACGGTGCAACATGCCGGTTTTGATGGCATCGGCGCCGATGTCCGCCAACACCACCTCAATCTGCTGGGTGACGAAGGCGGGGGGGACTTCATGAACGCCATGGACGCCGTTGGTATTCTGCGCCGTCAGGGCGGTGATAGCCGTGGTGGCATAACCGCCCAGGGCGGTAACCGACTTTATATCGGCCTGAATACCTGCGCCGCCGCCCGAATCGGACCCGGCTATAATTAGCACCCTGCCTTGCATCAGGCCGTGACCGCCGCCGCCTCGATCATGTCGACCAGTTCATCGACCACGGAATGGATCAGGTCGCTATCATCGCCTTCCGCCATGACACGGATCAACGGCTCTGTACCCGAGGGCCGGATCAACAAACGCCCTTTATCGCCAAGGCGGCTGCGTTGGGCTCGAATAGCTTTGGAGACCCTTGGTGTATCCAGAGGCGAGGCGCCGCTATAATGAACATTTTTCAGCAATTGCGGGACGGCCTCGAAACGCTGGCAGACCTCGCTGACAGGTCGCCCCTCGGCCACCACCAGGGCCAGGATCTGCAACGCCGCGATCAGGCCGTCACCCGTGGTGCAGAAATCCGATATGATGATGTGGCCAGACTGTTCGCCGCCAACGTTGAAGCCGTGCTGTCGCATATGTTCCACCACGTAGCGGTCACCGACCTGGGCCCGTACCAATTCCAATCCCTTGGTCGCGAGATGCCGTTCCAGGCCCAGATTGGACATTACCGTGGCAACAATGCCGCCACCCTTCAGATCGCCGGTTTCAGCCCAATAGTCGCTTATGGCTGCCATCAATTGGTCGCCATCAATCAGTTGGCCGTTTTCATCGGCCACGATCAAGCGGTCCGCGTCACCGTCCAGGGCAATGCCCAGGTCGGCACCGTGGGCGACGACCTGTTCGCACATGTAATCGGTATGAACCGAGCCGCAATCCTGGTTGATGTTGAAGCCATCGGGGTCGACGCCGAGGGGGATGACCTCGGCCTCTAATTCCCATAACACGGTCGGGGCGACTTTGTAGGCGGCGCCGTTGGCGCAATCGACCACTATTTTCAGGCTATCCAGCCTGCGATCTGAGGGGAAGGTCGCCTTCACCGCCTCAATATAACGGCCGGGAGCATCATCCATGCGCATGGCGCGGCCAAGGGCTGCTGATTCGGCAAGCGAGCCGGACATATCCGACTGCATGCGCGCCTCGATCTCGGTCTCGATACGGTCCGATAATTTATAGCCATCGGGGCCGAACAATTTTATGCCGTTGTCGGTAAAATGATTGTGCGAGGCGGAAAGCACGACGCCTAAATCCGCGCGCAGGCTGCGGGTCAACATCGCCACCGCGGGCGTGGGCATGGGGCCAACCAGGATGACGTCCATGCCAACCGAAGTGAAGCCGGCGGTTAGAGCCGGCTCCAGCATATAGCCCGACAACCGGGTATCCTTGCCTACCACGACTCGATGCCGATGGTCCCCGCGGATGAATTGCAATCCAGCCGCCATGCCGGCGCGCACAGCGATTTCCGCGGTCATGGGCCAAATATTGGCCGTACCGCGAATGCCGTCGGTTCCGAAAAATTCGCGTCCCATACACCCCCCACTTACCGGCGGCATGTGCCGGCATCTTAAATCTAAAGATCATTGGCATCATAGCAAAGTGACCGGTAAATCGCCATCGTTTGGGCGGTTTCAGCCACGTCATGTACACGCAGAATAGCCGCCCCCTGCTGTGCCGCCCATAAGGCCGCTGCCAGGGAGCCCGACATTCGGTCCTCGGATCGGGCAGCGTCTGTCAAACTACCGATAAAGGATTTGTGCGATGCACCGACCAAGACCGAACAACCTAGCGCGTGGAAAGTCGCCATCTGGCGTAAAAGCCGGATGCTCTGCTCTGCATCCTTGGCAAACCCCAGGCCCGGATCAATCAGAAGCCGATCCCGGTCAATGCCAGCCGCGACGCAAGCCTCGACCCGCGCGGCCAGGTCGTCAAAAACATCCATGATTAGATCGTCATACCGGGTCATGGACTGCATGTCCGAAGGTTGTCCCCGACTATGCATCAATACCACGAATACTGCTTGCGCGCCGGTCAGTTTGGCAGCCCGCGCCAGGCTATCGGGTTCATGGCGCAACGCCGTAACATCATTGATCATGCGGGCGCCCGCCTTGACTGCCTGCTCCATCACCTCGGCCTTGCGGGTGTCGACTGATATCACCAGGCCTTCATGCGCCAAGACCTCAATCACCGGAATGACCCGCGCCAGCTCCTCTGCCACCGACACTGCCTCGGCGCCAGGGCGGGTGGATTCACCACCAATATCCAGGATTGCCGCGCCAGACGCGGCGAGTGCCCGGCCGCGGGCAATGGCGGCGTTGGGGTCAAGGTTCCGGCCGCCGTCGTAAAAACTGTCCGGGGTAACATTGACGATCCCCATGATCAGTGGTCTGGGGCGGCGGAGGTCGGCAATAGAGGGCCGTGGCGTGCCCAAACTTCGCAGCGGCCCTGGCGCGCGCCGTTGCGCTTCGTCGAGGCTCAATATTTCGGGCGCAATGCCCCGGCCAAACGACCGGCAGTGGCTGAAATATAACGGGCCGCCGGCGAAGGGCAGACCCGCACCGGATAGATTCAGGACTGGCGCGAGATGGAAGCCGGTCGCTGGATCAGGCCGCCGGGACAGAACTGGCCACCCACTTCAAGAGCCAGGTTGAGGCTCAGGTTCCATACTACCCGGACCTTCCGGCTTTTTCGGCTTGGCCGATGGCGGCACGGATGTCGCCGTGGTGGTATCCTCGGGGGGCTCGAACTCATTGGGGCGTTCAATGCTTTCGCCTCGCAGCAACTGACGAACTTCGTCACCGCTCAAGGTCTCGAATTCCAACAATGCCTTGGCGACCAAATGCAGTTTGTCCAGGTTTTCGGTCAGCACCTTGGTCGCCAACGTTTCTGCTTCTTCGGCGAAACGGCGGATTTCCTCATCGATGATTTTGGCCGTGGCGTCCGAGATATTTTTGGTCTGGGTAACCGAATGGCCGAGGAAGACTTCCTGTTCGTTGCCGGAATAGGCCAGCGGGCCCAGTTTTTCGCTCATGCCCCATTCAGTAACCATGCGCCGGGCCCACGAGGTCGCCTGTTGAATGTCTTGGCCGGCGCCAGTGGTCACGTTTTCCGCGCCATAGATTAGGGTTTCGGCAACCCGGCCACCAAAGGTCATGGCCAATCTAGCGCAGATTTCACTCTTTTTAAAACCGTATTTGTCGGTTTCCGGAAGATTCATGGTGAGCCCCAGGGCGCGGCCGCGGGGAATAATCGTCACCTTGTGCAAAGGGTCATTGCCCTTCACCAACAGGCCCACCAGGGCGTGTCCGCCCTCGTGATAGGCGGTGAGTTCCTTTTCCTCCTCCGACATCACCATGGAGCGCCGTTCCGCCCCCATCATCACCTTGTCCTTGGCGTGTTCGAATTCTTCCATGGTGACGACGCGCCGGTTCCTCCGGGCCGCCAGCAGGGCCGCCTCGTTCACCAGGTTGGCTAAATCGGCGCCGGAAAATCCCGGCGTGCCACGGGCGATGGTGCGGGAGTCCACATCAGGCGCCATGGGAACCTTGCGCATATGCACTTTCAAGATTTTATCCCGGCCAACAATATCCGGGTTGGGCACGACCACCTGCCGGTCAAACCGGCCTGGCCGCAGTAACGCGGGGTCCAATACGTCGGGGCGGTTGGTGGCGGCGATCAGGATGACACCTTCATTGGCCTCGAACCCGTCCATTTCCACCAGCAACTGATTTAATGTCTGTTCACGTTCGTCGTTGCCGCCGCCCAGGCCGGCGCCGCGATGGCGCCCGACGGCGTCAATTTCGTCGATAAAGATGATGCAGGGCGCGTTCTTCTTTGCCTGTTCGAACATGTCCCGTACGCGGGAGGCGCCGACACCGACGAACATTTCAACAAAGTCGGAACCGGAAATTGTGAAGAAGGGCACATTCGCCTCGCCTGCGATCGCCCGCGCTAACAAGGTCTTGCCGGTGCCGGGGGGGCCCACCAGAAGGGCGCCCTTGGGAATGCGGCCACCGAGGCGCTGAAATTTTTGCGGATCCTTCAGAAACTCGACAATCTCTTCCAACTCTTCCTTGGCTTCGTCAATGCCAGCCACCTCATCGAAGGTAACCCGGCCCTGGCGTTCAGTCAGCAGCCGGGCTTTCGATTTGCCGAAGCCCATGGCTTTGCCGCCGCCCGACTGCATTTGACGCATGAAGAATATCCAGACGCCGATCAACAGCAGCATGGGGAACCAGTTCAACAATATGGCCAACAGGGTCGGCGTACCTTCTTCGTCCGGCGCGGCCGAAATCGTCACGCCTTGCTGGTTCAGTTTGCGGATTAGATCCGGATCGTTGGGGGCATAGGAATTGAAGTCCGTGCCGCCGCTGTAATGGCCGCTAATCGTGTTGCCCTGAATGGTGACGTCACGGATCTGACCAGCTTCAACTTCGGAGAGGAATTGGGAATAGGCTAAAATGGTTTCGGATTCCCGCGTGCTGGGTCCTTTAAACAAATTAAATAGTGCTAGAACCAATAGGGCGATAATCACCCAAAGGGCAATATTGCGGCTAAAATTGCTCACGTTGCGTCCTTCTCCCGCGGCTTCTCTAACGGCCCCTTACTCACATTCCTAAGTCAAAAGGGATAAACTCATTACACCATTCTAACCGGTTACCATAAAGATAATGCCAAGGCGCCGTCAAACAAGTACCATGGCATCGGGTTGCAGGGGGCGTGGCGGCAAAAAGCGAGTTGTAAAACGAATTTTTTGCAGCTCTTTTAGACCCAGATCATCGGGCGCCAAGTTCAAATACGGCACCGCCAGCACCTGATCATCATACCATAACGCCGGCAAACTGTGATGCACGGGTGCCGGAGGATGAATTCGGGCCCGTTTGCGGACCTGCCGCCAGCCGTTCTGCCCCAGGGCGCCAACTGATAACGCCGTGGCCCGTTGCCCCGTCACGGCCCAATCGAAGCGGTCCCAACGGCCACTTTTTTCGAATCCCACGGCCACACGCGCCGGCAACCGGCCGGCTTCCCGGCAAATGAGCAGGCCGTAGGCGCGCGGCAGCACACGGCTGCCGGCCAAGGTGCGTCCGCTGGCCAGGCCATGCTGCTGCAGGTCTTGGCACAGCCGCCAGACGCGGTCGCGGCGCGCGCGAAACATGCCGCCGCCAATACAGCGTAAAATATCCGCCAGAAGCGGCGCCAACAGGGCCTGGTTCTGGCCCAGGCAGGGCGCTGGATCAAACTGGCAGAAACCGGCGGGATGCAGACGCACCGTGCGGGCCGCCAGATCGGCAAGGGCGCCGCGCAGTTGCCGCCGTGCGTCGGCCGCCTTGCTGGCCAGCTTAAGCAGCGGCGCCGTCCCGCCCATTGCGCCCGCCCCACCGTCACCATGGGCAAGCAGGCGCCGGACCCGAACCCGGGCAAAGCGGTCTTCCTGGTTCGAGGGATCTTCCAGCCACGGTTGCCCATGGGCATCCAGGGTCGCAATCAGCCCGGTCCTGCTCTGTTCCAGCAGGGGTCGCAATAGGCGCACGCCGGGCAGGGCGCGGACTGCGGGAATACCCGCCAGGCCCTCGATACCGCTGCCATGTTCTAGACGCAATAACAGGGTTTCCGCCTGGTCATCACAGTGATGAGCGGTTAACAGATGCAGGATGCTCCGCCCCCGGCACCATCGCCCCAGTAAATCATAGCGGGCCTGGCGGGCCGCCGCCTGAATGCCATTATCCGGCTTGGCGCCATGCCAACGCAGTGTTTGATGCCGGATGCCGCGCCCGCTCAGCCAGATATGCACCTGGCGAGCTTCTGCGGCCGCTTCACGGCGCAGGCCATGATCAACGGTCAGGGCCGTGATGGCGCCGCCCCGTTGCCGGGCCCAGGCATGGCTCAACAAGGCCAAGGCCATGCTATCTGCGCCGCCCGATACGGCCACTGCCAGGTTAGGTGCTTCTTCGAACGGCCCCAATGGCCGCATCATGGTCGCGAATTCCTCTTTGCTGATAGCCGGCATGTTTGCTGGAATCCTCCAGCTGGCGGCAAGATTCGCCTGGCGGTTCGGAAACCAGCCTAGCTGCAGCCCCCAGCTTTCATTTCCTGTTGCATCCGCTTGCGCACGTTCGCCTGCAGATTTGGGTAGAGTTTCTGCATTTCCAGATAGGTCGCGCAGGCCTCTTCCTTTTGCCCCATTTTGTGTAAGGTGATGCCCAGCTTCAACATCGAAGCCGGCGCCTTTCTACTATTGGGATAGCGTTCCAGTCCAAACAAGAAGCTCTGCGCCGCCTCGTTTAATTTGCTGCGGGTGTAATAGGTTTCGCCCAGCCAGTATTGCGCGTTTCCGGCCATGGCATCATCGCCATGTTGGGCGAGAAATTCCTTAAAGGCTGCCTCGGCTTCATCGAGACGCATTTTTAAAAGCAGGGAATAGGCGTAATTATAACGTTCCATCACGCTACCTTTGGGCAGAGCCGGTAGCGGCGCCGAGGGCTCAACGGCCGGCTGCTTTCCCAACCCCGGGGCCAAGCCGGGCGCTTTTCCGGCTTCTGTTTCGCCCGTGGCGTCACTAGCTTTTGCGCCGGACCGCGGCGCATTGGTAAGCCGGCGTTCGATCTCGGTCAAACGAAATTCAACATCGCTAACCAACCCATCCAGCCGCTTCAACATGGTTTGCATGCCGTGGCGCACTTCCTCCAGCTGCCCAGTCAGGCCGCGCATTTCGCTTTCCAGATTGCTCATGCGAATTTCCGCATTCGCCAATTGACCGGGGTCCGACCCGGCGCCCGCGGGCCCTGCCACGCCCTGTTTCGGGGCTCCGCGTTTTTGCCCACGGTAATAGTCTTTCTCCAGCGTGAGAAGATCCCGTTGCAGCCGCTCGATCCGCTGAGTCAGGGTTTGCAAATCGGCATTTTGCGCCAATGCCGGCTCTGGTGTGGCCAACAACACCGCCAGCAAAAGGGCCAAACCAATGGACGCCATCCAAGTCATGGCCGGTCCGCAATTGAAAGCTTGGCGAATGCGCTGCATTTATCCTTACTCCGGCCTTCCACGCCGATATGCCCGGCAATTATCATGGTGCCGTTTTTTAGTACCGGAATATGGCAAAAATATAGCCATTGGCACCACCCGTCGGACCGCTACGCTGGGAAAAAAGTTTCGGGCCCGCCCCAATCGCCACTTTGGCGCCTACAGGCGAGCCCGGAAAACCTTTTAACATCCCTGCCTAGCAGGCCGGTCGAAGACTAATTGACAATCAGCATGTCGCGCCGGTTTTGAGTATAGCACGCTTCATTGCTGCTAACACAAAGGGGCCGTTCCTTGCCGTAGGAGATGTTCCCAACGCGATCGGCGTTGATGCCCAGGGCGATCAGATATTTTCGCGCCGAATCCGCTCTCCGCTCGCCCAGGCCCAGGTTATACTCCCGCGTGCCCCGCTCATCACAATGGCCTTCGATGGTGACCGTCACCGCCGGGTATTGCTTCAACCACATAGCCCAGCGTTCGACGATACGCCGGTCTCCAGTGCGCAAGTTGGATTTGTCGTAGTCAAAGTGAATTTGACCGCCGACGTTGAGCACTAAATCCTCTTGCGAACCGGGAACCGGACCGCTCGGCTTTTGCGAACCGGGAACCGCCTTGCTTTCCATCGTGGCTTTCGCCGGAGCCGACGCTTGACTTGCGGTTCCCGCGCCCGAGGTATCAGCCTTTTCCTCAACCGGCGTTTCACACGCTGCGACCAAAAGAATGGTCGCAGCTAGACACGCCGCCTTCAATGCAAATTTCTCAAAGACCATAGAGACCACTCCTTATTCCCTCATTTCGGCGTTCATGTATTTCGGCGTTCATGTATTTCGGTGATCACGGCAATTATTAGGCAAATTATGCCGCTAACATAGTTCTGCTTCGCCAACCTAATCACGTTCCGCAGGCAGTTCAGGTATTCGCAAACAAACCTTGGCGGTTAATATTTCAATCTACAAACCAGCGAGCCAGACATACATGGGCTCCATTAGTTTAACAACAGCCTAACCCTAAAAATAACCCATGACACGTATCAACCGGCCCTTTCATTTAACGGGGCCGGGCGGCTAATTGTGCAGCGGCTTTTTATGATGCAACCCTCACGAAAACTCCAACATAAACATTAACCATGACTCATCAATGATTCAAGGGGCTTAGAGGCGACCATGCCGGGTCGGACGCGTCGATGGGGGTGATCATCTCGCGTTCGTTATAACCTGTCAGATCAACCGACCATAGGCGCGTGCGTCCGTTACTTATCCCTTTACGGGCCGGTTTTTGGCGGAAAAACATCAAAACACGGCCATTTGGGGCCCAGGTCGGCCCTTCATCCAGGAAACTTTCGGACAGCAACCTTTCGCCGCTGCCATCGGATCGCATCACGCCAATAAAAAATTTACCCCGGTGCATTTTTGTGAAGGCGACCAGATCGCCGCGCGGCGACCAAACCGGTGTGGCGTAACGTCCCTTGCCGAAAGAAATGCGTTTGACCCCGGTGCCGTCAGCCTTCATCACGTAAAGTTGCTGGCTGCCGCCGCGGTCCGAATTGAAAACTACATTTTCGCCGTCCGGCGAGAAACAGGGTGACGTATCGATGGCCGGTCCATTGGTCATTTGATTGATGGCCCGGGTGCGTAAATCCATGGCGTAGATATCGGACTTGCCGCCCCGCGCCATGCTCATGATTACCCGGTTGCCGTCGGGCGAGAAACGCGGTGCATAGGTCATGCCGGGAAACTCGCCCAGGACCTCCTGCCGCCCGGTATCGATGTTGTAGAGGTAAACCCGTGGCGTATCGCGGTAATAGGACAGATAGGTGATTTCCTGGCGCGAAGGAGAAAACCGCGGTGTCAGCACCAGATAGCTGCCGTCGGTCAAAAACCTGTGCCCATCGCCGTCCTGATCCATGATCGCCAGGCGTTTGACGCGCCGGTCGCGGGGACCGTTTTCCGCGACATAGACGATCCTGGTATCGAAATAACCCGCTTCGCCGGTCAGGCGTTTATAGACGGCATCGGAAATGACATGGGCGATCCGCCGCCAGTTACCTGGTGTGCTGAAATAGACCAAACCGGTCATCTGTTCGCCCGCCAAGACGTCCCAAAGGCGAAACTCTACGCGCAGCCGGCCATCGCTTTCAACGCCCACCTTGCCCGAGACAAGGGCCTGGGCGTTCAACACCCGCCAATCGGCAAATCGCGGCCGGGCCTGTAGCGATTCGGGATCTTGAATAAACGCTTTCGGGTCCAGATGTTTGAATAGACCAGAACGGTCCAGATTGGCGGTAATGACCTGGGCGATGCGTTGACCCTGCTCTGCCGCGGCAGCGTCGGCGCCGTAAAAGCTTGGTATCGCCACTGGCATGGGGTCCACGTTGCCTTTGGTAATATCGATCTCTAACGCTGCCCAGGCCGCGCGCGGCGTCCAAGCCAGGCACGGCAAAATCAAGAGCAGGCCGAAGAAAATTAATTGTCGGGGTACAGAGACGGTCCACATGGCAATTTTTCCTAGTTGCTCGGCGACCTCATCCACCCAGCATCTCGCGGGGATTGAAGGTCAGTGTCAATTCGCGCCAGCGGGAATATTTGTCCGCCGGCAGGTTTTTCAATGGCGCACATTTTAGGACAGCGCGCCGGGCGCTCTCCGCCGCCGCTCGATAGAACGGATCGTCGGACTGGTCCGCACCGATGATTTCCGGTGCCTTGGCCAAGGAGCCGTCCGAATTTAAGAATACCTTGATCCGGACGATCAGATTTTCCGCATCCCGGGCGCCGGCCGGAACAGACCAGCATTGCTGGATCTGATGGCGGATAGCGTCGATTATGCCGGCGATGGGCGCACGGATATGCGTCCGGGCCGGGCTTGGCGGGATGGGCGGTGGCTTGGCCGTCAGGGTCTTGGTGGTCATACTTCCGGGGGCGGTCTGCTTCTTTCTCTGGTCCTTGTCCAGCAGCGCGGCAATGCGGTCGGCGTTGAATTGCTGGCGCGGGCGTTTTGGCTTTGCCTGGGGGCGGGGTAATGTCCGGAACGCCTCTGGCGGTTCCGCCAAAGCTAATATTTTCGGCGACTTGGGTATTTCGACAGACTTTTTCGGCGCCTTCGGCATAGGCATGACCACCGCGGCAGGTTTCAGTTTCGGCGCTGGCGGCGTCGGTTTTTCGGCTTTCGGCTCGGGCATGACCACCGCGGCAGGTTTCAGTTTCGGCGCCGGCGGCGTCGGTTTTTCGGCTTTCGGCTCGGGCAGTTTTTGTGTCACCGTCTTTTCCGCCACGGTAACCAGTTCGACGATGACCGGTTGTTCCATTACCACTGGCGAATCTAGTAAATCGGGCAGCCCATATATGGCCACCACCATCACGCCCGCATGCAACAGGGTTGATATGGCAATGCCGTTGCGCAAGGCCCGGCACCGCTACTTCGCCGCCCGGGCTGCTTTTGCAGGCCGGGGGACTTCCGTGACCAAGGCGACTTTTTTAAAGCCGGCCGCGTTGAGGCTGCCCATTACCGCCATCACCGCGCCGTAATCCACCGCCTTGTCGCCGCGCACGTAGATCCGCCGCGAGGTTAGATTTTTCGAGATTGCTGACAACCGGGCCGTCAATTCCGACGGCGCCACCAGCGTCTCCTGCAGGAAAATCTCGCCCTTGGCGTTGACCGAGATGGTCAGTGGTTCTTCATTACCCTGCAGGTTGGAGGCGGAGGCCTCGGGCAGATCGATAGGCACGCCCATGGTCAACAGGGGCGCGGTGATCATAAAGACCACCAGCAACACCAACATCACATCCACGAAGGGCGTCACGTTAATTTCCGACATGGTGCTATAGCGCCCCGGCAGGCGGCCAAGCCTTGACGAATGTTGCATTGCGCCGGCCATTATTTCTGCCCCTCATCCAGTTGCCGTGAGAGAATGGCGGAAAACTCGCCCACGAACCCTTCTAGGCGAACGGTGTAGCGTCCTAGGTCGGTGGAGAACTTGTTATAGGCGACCACTGCCGGGATCGCCGCGATCAGCCCTAGGGCCGTCGCGAACAGGGCTTCTGCGATGCCGGGCGCAACCACGGCCAGGTTAGTGTTCTTGGTCAAGGCGATGGCCTGAAAGGAATTCATGATACCCCAGACCGTGCCGAACAATCCAACAAAGGGCGCGGTAGATCCGACCGTAGCAAGGAAGCCCATGTAGCGTTCCAACCTTTCTACCTCGCGGGTCAAGGTGATGTGCATGACTTGCACGGTCCGATCCTTGATCCCGGCGCGTAGAGAATCTTCGCCCGCCAATCCCTTTGAGGTCGAGCGCCGCCATTCCCGCATGGCCGAAACGAACAGCAATTCCATTGGGTGGTCCGGTCGCGTGCCGATCCGGTCAAACAGATCTTCCAGACTGCCCCCGGACCAAAAGGAATCCTCGAAATCATCGGCTTGGGTGCGGAGGCGGCGAAAGCGGATGCCTTTTTCGAAAATGATCGCCCAGCACCAGATCGAGGCCAGCACCAACACCATCATGACCACCTTGACCAGAATATCCGCCTTGAGGAATAAGGCCCAAAGGGAAAAGTCGGTGGCGGCAACGGAACCGGCAAGGGCGACGGCATCAACGGCTTGGTTTTCCATTCATATGCTTTCTGACTTTGGATAAACAAATTTTGACAGCGCCGCGCGCACCACTGATGGCAGGCGCCGGGGCCGGCCGTTGGGGCCAATACAGGCAAGCCGCACCAAGGCGCGCGCTAGGGCCTCTTCGCCGCGGTGGATGTCCTGTGCCAGGTCCATGCTGGCCCCGCCCAATTTTTTAATCTGGGTCCGCACCTGGATGTCGTCGTCCAGGCGGGCGGGTTGCAGATAGTCAATCTCGCAGCGCCGCACCGGAAAGACCACGCCGTCACCGGCCAGCAATGCCGCCTGGTCAATCCCGGCCCCGCGCACTAGATCGCTACGGGCCCGTTCCAGAAACCGCAGGTAATTGGCGTAATAAACAATGCCAGCCGCATCGGTATCTTCCCAATAGATCCGGACCGGAAAACAATGGGGTTCAGACATCGCCAGGTCCCGCATCATCGTCTTCGCCATTGTTATCATCGGAGCCCGGGGGCAGCAATTCAATCTGCGCCATCCGCGCCGGCGTTGGCTTCGGCGCCACCAGACCCAGATGTTCATATCCGAGACGGGTTAAAACCCGGCCCCTCGGGGTTCGCTGCAACAGGGCCTGTTGAATGAGGTAAGGCTCGATAATGTCCTCAATCGCATCGCGTTGCTCGGACAGGGAGGCGGCGATGGTCTCCACCCCGACTGGGCCGCCCTCAAAATCCTTGGCTATACAGTTGAGATAGCGGCGATCCATGGCGTCCAGACCGCGCTGATCCACTTCCAGACGGTTCAGGGCCGCGTCCGCCTTCACGGCGTCGATCCGGTCAGCCCCGGCCACGGTGGCAAAGTCCCGCACCCGGCGCAACAGCCGCACCGCGACCCGCGGGGTGCCCCGCGAACGCTTGGCTATCTCTAAGGCGCCGTCATCCGTCAAATCCAAACCCAGTAGCCCGGCGGCGCGGGTGACAATCTGTTCCAGTTCCGCCACTTCGTAAAATTGCAGGCGGATGGGGATGCCGAAACGTTCGCGCAAAGGATTGGTGATCAGGCCGGAGCGTGTGGTCGCGCCGACCAGGGTAAAGGGCGGCAGATCTATCCGCACGGTGCGGGCGGCCGGCCCTTCACCGATGACCAGATCTAATTGAAAATCTTCCATAGCTGGGTAGAGCACTTCCTCCACCACCGGGCTTAGCCGATGAATTTCATCGATAAAAAGCACATCATTGGCTTCTAGATGGGTCAGAATTGCGGCCAGATCACCGGCCTTGGCGATGACTGGGCCGGACGTAGCGCGGAATGATACGCCCAGCTCCCGGGCTACGATCTGGGCCAGTGTGGTCTTGCCTAAACCGGGCGGGCCGTGGAAAAGCACATGATCGAGAGCTTCACCGCGCTGGCGGGCCGCCTCTATAAAAATACGCAGATTTTCCTTTTCTGCCCGCTGGCCGACGAACTCGGCCAGGCCCTGGGGGCGCAGGCCCACGTCGGGACCGTCTTCGCGGACCGTCTGCCCCGCGACCAGGCGTTCCGGCGTGCCCGGTTCGCTTGTCGATCCGCTCATCGTTCCATTCGCCGTCTCGTTCACCGTTCCAATCATTGCGCCAAATGCCTCAGGCTATCGCGGATCAGCGCCTGTAACTCCACGGCCTGCCCCAGCCCGGCCACCGCCGATTGCACCGCGCGATGGGCCTCCGCCGGGCGATACCCCAGATTGACCAAGGCAGAGATGGCATCCGTCGCGGGCCCCTGGGCGGCGCTTGCGGACTCGGCGCCAGCTACCGCGGCACCTGACCCCAGGGCCAGATTGCCTACCTTATCTTTCAATTCGGTTACGATCCGGCCGCCTAATTTTGGCCCGATCCCGGGGCCCCGGGTTAACACCGCCTTGTCCTGGACCAACACGGCCTGGGTCAATTCGCCAGGCGCTAAGGTGGACAAGATGCCAAGCGCGACCTTGGCGCCAACGCCCTGTACGCCCAACAAAAGTTTGAACCAATCCCGCTCGGCACTCTCCGCGAAACCATAAAGATGAATATGATCCTCGCGCACATGGGTTTGGATCAACAACGAAACCACCGCGCCTACGCCACCGGTCTTGTCAAGGCTGGTCAGGGTGCGGCCGGAACAGAAAACTAGATAACCGACTCCGCCCACATCGATGATGCAGCTATTTTCGCCGCTCTCATCCAGGCGGCCCGACAACTTGGCGATCATGCGCCTACCTTTCGCCTCAACCTACCGTTGGTCCCGGCAGCTTGAGCGATAATTTGCCGGTTGCGCCGCAAATGGGCATGGCAGATTGCCACCGCCAGAGCATCCGCGGCATCGCCAATCACCGCCCCGGCTGTGGGCAATAATGTTGTTACCATCATGGCCACCTGGGCCTTTTGCGCATGACCGGTGCCGACCACCGATTTCTTGATCAAATTAGGGGAATATTCCGCCACCGGGATGCTGGCCATGGCCGGTGCCAAAAGCAGAACGCCGCGGGCCTGGCCCAGCTTCAGGGTCGAAGTAGGGTTCTTATTGACGAAGGTTTCCTCTACCGCCGCCTCCACCGGTTGCCATTGCACCAGCAAATCGGTCAAGCCCTGGTATAATTGGCGCAGGCGTTCGGCCAACGGTAATTTCGGATCCGAGACAATGACCCCATGGCCCAAATGGCTCAACCGGCTACCCTCCATTGCCAGCACGCCCCAGCCGGTGCGCTGCAAGCCCGGGTCAATACCAATTAGGCGCATGCCAGTGCCGCCACTCACCCTAACTATTAAGCTTTTGCATGATGTCGTCGGACACTTCGAAGTTGGCCGAGACCTGTTGCACATCGTCGCTATCGTCCAGGGCCTCCAACAATTTGAATAGGGTCGATGCTCCGTCCTCATCCAAGGGTATGGAATTTTGCGGGCGCCAGTTCAGCCGCGCTGCCTTGGGGTCGCCAAATTTATCTTCCAGGGCCTTGGCGACTTCATGCAAATTTTCCGAGGCGCAGATGATGTCGTGGCCATCGTCGTGACTTTCCACGTCGTTGGCCCCGGCTTCGACCGCCGCCTCGAACATGGTATCTGTATCCGCCACCCCCGCTCCGTATTCGATCATCCCGACCCGGTTAAATTGATAGGAGACGCTGCCCGTCTCGCCTAGATTGCCGCCGAATTTGGTGAAAGCAGAACGGACTTCCGAGGCCGTGCGGTTGCGGTTGTCGGTCAAGGCCTCGACAATCATGCAAACGCCGCCCGGGCCGAAGCCTTCGTAGCGGATCTCTTCGAAATTATCGCCTTCGCCGGACTGGCTGGCCCGTTTCACCGCCCGATCCACGTTGTCCTTAGGCATGTTGGCGGCGCGCGCCGCCTGGATGGCCGAGCGCAGGCGCGGGTTCATCTCCGGGTCCGGGAGACCGACGCGCGCGGCGACGGTGATTTCGCGAATCAGTCGGGTGAAGATTTTTGACCGCTTGGCATCCTGAGCACCTTTGCGGTGCATGATATTCTTGAACTGTGAATGGCCTGCCATGATCGCCTAATCGCCCCCTCGTGCGCGCTGCGTGTCTCTAATTCCCGCTATCTGTCGTCCGTCGTCGCCTATTTTCGCCAGCCAGCGGCCAGGCATGAGAATCGCGCGAAATTCTACCAGATATTGTGCTTAAGCGCAGCACATACCCATAAATGGTCAATATGGCAAGAATGGGGCGACATGCCGTGAAATTCTAAATACGCGGCAAATCGCAAGATCTTTTTAATAGTGTCAGCGCAGCATAGTAAAACGCATTGCCGCCACCGCAGCGAACGGAGATTTCACCATGTCGACGCCTGAAACGCTAGACCGCTTTGCACCGCCGTTAAGCAGCGATCGAAAGGAAGCGGCCGCGGCCACGGCCCAGGCCGGTATCTTCGCCCTCAATGTTACCTTGTCGATTGTCGAGGCGCCAACCAAGCATTTGACCGCCGCGAGGCGGTTGCACTTTGTTGCCGACCGCTGCACCAAGCTGACCACACAGTTAATCGAACAGGCCGGCGAGAGCCAAGAGCCGTCGCCTGAAGCTGTCCGATAAAGCTGGACGCGAATTCCAGGCGCGCCTTGTCATGGATCAAATCCAATTAGGGTATTATGAAACTATAAGGGCCAGGCAGGGGCCAGGCGCCCACCCTGCCGCAAGGGCGCAAGATAGGTCGCCAAGCCCGTATTGTCATCGATTTCCAGATAGATCCCGCAGGCCGTTGCCTCGCCACTGGCCGGGGCTAAACGATCACCGGGCATTTTTCGGGTAAAGCGGCGGATCGGCTCCGCCTTTTCCATGCCGATTACCGAATCGTAGTCACCGCACATGCCCACATCGCTCATATAAGCTGTGCCACCGGGCAGGATCTGGCCGTCGGCCGTGGGCACATGGGTATGGGTGCCGAACACACAGCTGACCTGGCCATCAAGGTAATGGCCAATGGCTGTTTTTTCTGAAGTAGCCTCGGCATGCATGTCGACAAAAATAGCGTTCACACTGCCGCCCAGGGCATGGGATTTCAACGCGGCGGCGGCGGCGGCGAAAGGGTCGTCCAGGGGGTCCATGAAAATCCGCCCCAACACCTGTATGACCAGAATACGGCGGCCGCCGGGGACTTCGAAAACGTTGGCCCCGCGCCCGGGCGTTCCGGTGGGAAGGTTAAGAGGGCGCAACAAACGGCTCTCTCCATCAATATGGGGTATGATCTCACGGGCATCCCAGGCGTGGTTGCCCAGGACTATAACGTCCGTTCCCGCTTCATAGAGCTGATCGCAGATCTTTGGCGTGATGCCGAAGCCATTGGCCGCGTTTTCGCCATTGACGATGACGAAATCCAAGGCCAAATCCCGGCGCCATTGCTGCAGGTTTTCCACTACGACCGTGCGCCCGGCGCGGCCAACTACATCTCCTAGATAAAGCAGTTTCACTCAATTACCCCTTAACAGGTTGGCGCGCGAATTGTTGCGCGCCACGTTCATTGACCAGCCAATCCAGCGGCTCGTCATTATCATCATAGGGCAGCGCCGCGGTGGCCTGCGCCGCATATCCTAAACCAACCGCCAGCAACCCCGGCACCGAATGGCGCAAGATCCGCAAGGTACGGTCATAGTAGCCGCCACCATAGCCCAGGCGAAAGCCCTGCCCATTATAGGCCAGAAATGGCGTGACCACGACCTCCGGCGTCACCGCGCCGGCGCCCGGCAGCGGTTCCAGGACGCCAAAAGAACTTTTGGCCAAAGCATCGCCCGGCTGCCAGATACGGAAACACAGGGTCTGTCCGGCCCCGATGACAACAGGCAAGGCCACCCGGTGCCCGGCCTTGATCAATGTGTGCAGCAAGGGCCGACTGTCGAATTCGTCCGCCAGGGGCCAATAGACGGATACCGCCAATCCTGAGGAACCCGAAGTATCTGGGGAATTTGGAGATCCGGTTGGGAGTGGGATAGCGGCCAAAAAATGTTCCGCCGCCTTGGCGCCCGCGCCGGTCCTGACCGAGGCAGGAACCGCTTGGCGCCGGACCCGGGCCTGTTGCCGCGCGGCGGCTTTCAAGGCCTGGGCTGGTAGTCCGTCCGCCTCTTCGGCCCCGTCCGCGTCGTCCGTTGTCATTTACCCCATCACAAATTTGATTGAACGATTATGCAGTCAACGTAATGTAGGGTCGAACGGGACCGCCAGAGCCGCCAAAATACCTTGTTCCGCTGTGGCCTGCTTACACAGGTGGGCGCCGCTATGACAAGACCACAATCTCACCAGAGGCAGCTCCCTTACTAACGGTATTGGCCCAGAGAACCGTTTTCCGTCGAACTCGGCAGAACCCGTCCGATGTCCCTATTTAAGCACTCTCCAGGCGCGCGGCAATATCTTCGATGCGTTCGGTCAATTTGGCCAGGTCCAACCCGGCCATGGGGGCGCCCTGTTTGTTGGCATCGCCGGCGTTCGCCGCGGGGTCATCGCCGTCCTTCAGGACGCCCAACTCCTCGCTGACTTCCAACAGTTCGTCGGCCACGAGCAGCGACGCCATTAGCAACAGGCGCGCCTCACCAACTTGGCCGACACTCTCTACCAGTCCGTCGACCTGGCGGTTGATATAGTCGGCAAGAAATTGCAGATGCTTTTCCTCGCCATCCTCGCAGGCGATCAGATAGTCCCGGCCGTTGACCTGTATATTGACTTGCCCCATCTCACTCGTCCAACAGCGCGTGTGCGGTCTCGATCGCATGATCCAGGCGGTTTGAAACCGCATCCATTGATCCTTGCAAGGCGGCGCCCTCGGCTCGGGCGTCGGCCAGTTCCTGGATCAGGTTGTCGCGCTCGGCGCGCAAGGCCGTCAGTTCCGAATCGAGGCCATTAATGTCCTGGCGTAGCCGGTCGACGTCCCCGGCCTGCGCCCCGCCGGGCCCGATCACCCGGCTCAAGGCCATTTCCAGCCGTTGCACGGCTGTCTCCAATCTTGTCTTCGCACCACTATTATCAGCCATGGTGGTTTCCGCCTTGTTTCCAAAAGACTTATGCAGGCGTGGTGGTTCCGATGTTCGGCGCATTATATGTACCAAATTTCCGAATCTGAATCCTACTAGATTCAAATAGTTAGTGGCCCGCCTGTCTCAGAAATTCATATTATGGATTTTTCGGGCAGGACACTAGAGAAATTACAGAATGAAAATGCTCTGGTCCCTTTTAGTGCAGGGTAAGGCGGGGCCCGCCGTCCGGTCAACCGGATGGTGCGTCCGCGGCCCCTTGCCGTACTGTTAGGTGGCTATTCGCGGTTGACCTTACACGGCAAGGAGCTATGTTGACCGGCGATGCGGGGATCAATCAATATTGTCCCAGCTACTCCGTCCACCAGGGTTGTTCAACCAGTTATCCGATGCAAAACTTTGCTGATATTGATTGCCTGCAACCGCAATTTCGAGACTCCGCATGACAACGACTGATAACGAGGTAGCGCCTGTCGCAGCCGCGCATGGCGAGATGGCGGACGCCATTCGCTTCCTGGCCGCGG
>Ga0310124_10000916_pt1 | contig 20880 bp, 15 predicted proteins | sample CB11b_AW_Bot5_MG_FD_203507 | JGI IMG/M metagenome (GOLD analysis project Ga0310124, IMG submission 203507) | Marine microbial communities from Western Arctic Ocean, Canada - CB11b_AW_Bot5 | ecosystem: Environmental > Aquatic > Marine > Oceanic | place: Canada: Western Arctic Ocean | collected... | reverse complement strand
CGGGCATCCTTACCCTGGCGGTCGCGCAGATAATAGAGCTTGGCGCGAGACACATCACCGCGACGGATCACTTCGACATCGACGATGCGCGGTGAATGGACCGGGAATACGCGTTCGACGCCAAGGCCATAGGCCATGCGACGGACCGTAAACGTCTCGTTGATGTCGTGACCACTACGGGCAATTACGGTGCCGGTAAACATCTGTACCCGCTCCTTTTCGCCCTCGCGGATCGCCACGTGAACTTTGACGGTGTCGCCGATTGCGAAGTCGGGCGGCTGCTCCTTGAGCTGCTCTTTGTTGATCTTATCGATGATGACGTTCATAGGGTAGGTCCTCTCGTCAGTATTGCGTACGATCAGGTTTTTAAGATTCCAAAATTGTGTCGGCTCTATACGAGCAGGTCGGGACGCCTTGTCCGGGTCCGCTCGGTCGCCATATTCAAGCGCCACGTCTCGATTGCCGCATGATCGCCTGACAACAGAATTTCCGGCACATGCATGCCACGATATTCCTCCGGCCGCGTGTACTGCGGATACTCCAGCAGTCCGTCGCTGAACGATTCTTTCACCGCCGACTCTTCGCACCCAAGGGCGCCGGGCAACAGCCGCACGATAGCATCAACGACAACCATGGCTGCAAGGTTGCCGTTGCTGAGAATGTAGTCTCCGATTGACAATTCCACGTCAGCCAGGTCGATGCGCACACGCTCATCGACCCCTTCGTAATGGCCGCAGATGAAAATCAAATGCGGCGCTTCCGCCAGCTCTTCGGCGTGCTGCTGCTGGAATTGCTGTCCTTGCGGCGACAGCAGCACGATTCGGCTCTGCGGTGTCCGCAACGTGTCGACTGCCTCAAAGATCGGCTCCGGCTTCATCAGCATGCCAGCACCGCCCCCATAAGGCCGATCATCCACGCTGCGATGTCGATCGTGGGTGAACTCCCGCAAATCGACAAGATTGATTTCTATACATCCCTTTTCGCGAGCCCGTTTGACGATCGACTCATCAAACGGTCCGTTGTACATGGCCGGAAAAATCGTAATGATATCCAGCCGGGTCATTGATTCGCAACTTCCACCGATGCGTTCTTGTTCGAGCGCATCGCGGCGCCTTGCACAAGGGATCGGATCGCGGCGATTGTCTTGCCGTTACGTCCGATGATCTTCCCAATGTCGTCCTTGTCGCAGTAAATGCTGATTTCGATCGCAGCATCGGACTCGTGCGAATCGACGCTTACTTCATCGGGGTTGTCGACGAGTCCACAGGTGACGTACTCGACGAAACCTGGAAGGTCCGAATCCCCAGGTGCGGGCAGGGCGGGCAGGGCGGGCAGGGCGCCACTGCCTTCGCTGCCGAAAATCTTTTTGAACAATTTGCCGATCATAGCGAACTCCCATTATTCCTTCGTTTCGTCCTCGACAGCTTCAGCTTCGGCAGGTGCTTCAGTTTCAGCGGCGGGTTCCTCAGCAGCGGGTTCCTCGGCGGTGGGTTCCTCAGCAGCAGGTTCCTCAACAGCGGGTTCTTCGGCGGTGGGTTCCTCAGCAGCAGGTTCCTCGGCGGTGGGTTCCTCAGCAGCGGGTTCCTCAGCAGCGGGTTCCTCAGCAGCGGGTTCCTCAGCAGCAGGTTCCTCGGCGGCGGGTTCCTCGGCGGCGGGTTCCTCAGCGGCGGGCTCTTCAGCAGCGGGTGGCGGCGGCGGCGGCGGTGGCGGCGGGTCCGGCTTGACCGTCTTCATCGATACGCCCTTACGGACCCGTTCGATGATTGCCGCTACCGTCTGCGACGGCTGGGCGCCATTGGTGAGCCAGTAGTCAACCCGGTCCATATCGAGATTCTCGTCTTCGTGCCGTGGATCGTAGAGGCCAAGCACCTCGATGAAGCGGCCGTCGCGTGGACTGCGTGAGTCGGCAGCAACGACGCGGAAGCAGGCCTTGTTGCGGGTGCCAGTGCGGCGTAGTCGTAAACGTACCATGATTGAAGTGTCTCCGAAACAGCTATGAGTAGTTCAATTGTTAGCCGACCAGTGTGTGCATCCAAATCCACGACACGGGCAGAAATAGAAATCGAGAAAAACCGTTACAATAAGACCACGGGGGTGCTGACGCAAGCCGCGTTGATGCAAAAAAATCGCCGCCGCAAAGACCGCCGACAACATGACGACGCCAACCCCGGGGCATAATAATTAGCCACGCGTGACTTGGCTTGGTCACTTCAACTCTCTACGGACCGCAGGTTGTCGGGCCTATCCAGCTCTGCCCCGGAGTGTCGGGATAGCGGCCGGTAAACGCGGATGAATTATTCGCGCTACGGGCTCAAGAACTCGTATACATGAGGCTCATAAGCCGTGAACAGATCTGTAAATCCGGCTTCCTTCGGTTGGATCGTTCTTTCCTCAAACAGCACTTTAATGCCCTTGGCCATGAGCGAACGATCCGCAACTGACACTTTTGCATCGATCAAATGTTTCGACGTATTAACGGCAATCAGATAGAGCTTACCGTCGCTTCTGCGCAGGCTGTAGTCGATCTCCTCCGGTTCGACAATGATCTCGGGCAGGGGTTCCTGTTGCAACGTCGTCAATATCGAAAACAGCTCCATTAACTCACGGTACAGGCCGGGGTAAACCGACCAATGTCGGGTGTATGATGGGGCGAGACCGCCATGGCCGGTGTTGAATCCGATGCCCGCCGCCCCGTGCATGAGCGTCAGGTAGCACGCGCAGCGAATCTCCTCCGCCGTCCGGTTGTCTGGACTGGGGACGGAGTTGCCGATCCAGAATTTGAAGGCTCGGCCTGGTCCGATGATACTCCGGATTTTCTCCAGGTCCCTTGTAAGGTTCGGGATCAAGCTCGGTGCATACGACGAACTCCAGTACGCTATCTCGACGATGTCGGCAACATCTTTGTAATCTGGCAGATACTTCGGTCGATCGACATGAATCGACGTGAGATGATGCGGATCGATGCGCTTGACGAACTCATTGATCCGACGGCACTCCGCCACGTTGTCCAGAGCGGTCCGATGCTCCACGGTGCCCCGGTACATCGGCAGGTGTGCTTCGTACTTGAGCAATCGGCAGAGCAGCGTTGGGTCGGATCTGCGCTCGAGTACTTCTTTGCGGATGTCCGCGTACATCTTCTCTTCTTCGGGCATCAGGATAAACGTCTCGGTTTCCGTCCGCGTCACCCACGGCAAATTAAGTCGCGGCCACCCGAGCGGCTTGGCAATGGAAAGCGAGCCCAGATCCCCGTAGGTCGCAATATTGAAACTGTCCCTGGCAAACGGGGAAGCGGGAGACCAGCCCTCGGCAACGAACGGGCAAAACGGTTTTCCGTCCAGTAGGATGATCCCGTCGGCACGAATGGTCGCCTTCAATGCAGACGGCGCCGCGGGGGCCGGATCTAACTGTCTCTTGATGAATATCCGGTGAGCGGCGTGAATTGTTTTCCCCTGCTCATCGCGCAGCGCTGCCGAGACCACATACCGACCGAGGGGCCAGTCCGCAATTTCGAGGGCTATTTCGTATTTTTCCCGCCCCTTAAGCAGAACGAACTCCCTGGTAGCGACCAGTTCGGTCCGCGCATCCCGTATCTCCAGCTTCAGGTCATATCCTGTGTCCGTCTCAGCGGTGAGTTCGATTTGCATCCGGCCGAAGTCCGGCGGGTAATAGAACCGGTCCATGTGAAGGTCGACCTTAGGATCGACATCGGGAGCGAGTTTAGCCTTCTCAACCGCCTGCGCGAATTCGGCCGAATCAGCGGCGACCCCGAAGACCGCCAGGGCAAATTGCTCCGGCCGGTTGAATCCCTCAGCCCCCGTCCACGAAGAGAATTCACCCAGCTCTTTTAGCCGCCATGAGCGGCAAAAGTTGACGCCCCACACTGCGGCGTCCGCGGGTGCCGCACCGCAGAGCGAGGCAAACGGTATTTTGATCTCTGCCGCCCAACTCCGCTCGTTGATCGTCGTCTTTCGTTCCCAATTGGGGTTCCAATCTTCTTCCCGGCTCCACTCGCTCAGATCGCAAACCGCCTCGTAGTGCATGCCGGCAGGATTGATCACGAAGTGATAATAGGTCGTGCGGTCACAGTTCGTGTCGAGAAACAGTTCCACGTTGTCATCGCCGAAGATGTCGTTTGAATCGTTCTGCTCTGTGTTGGCACTGATTCTGTCCGGCGCACTCGCATGACACGTAAAGGCAACGTAGAGATTGGCAGCATCGTAGGTAATGCGCGCTGTGGTCTGTTCGGTGGGCGACTTGCCGTTCACTCGGACAAAGCCTGACAACGGTTGGGCATCGCCCCAGCACTGATCGGAAAGCTTGCCGTCAATTGCGGGAGGTGTGGACGTCGGGGACACGGACAGGCGCTTTTCTGCCACAGCAGCCCCTGCCGACAACATGAGCGCAACAAAGGTCAACAGCAGGTTGTACATGATGATGATCTCTCCGCTTGACTTAATCGGGTCAGATGAACCAAGGTAACAGTATAACGCCGTTGATGATTTTGGCTCGGATCGATTACGGCCGGTCACGGGCAAGCGCATGGCCCATAGTAACGTGCGCCTCCCCCCGCGGTTCGAAGAGACCGGCCGGGAAGTTCGCGAGACCTGCGGATTCGGCAAATACGGCATGCCGACGTCTTACGCCGAATGATACAATCCCCAGCTCAACCGGGGTATCGGCTTTTATCTAAGTGCCATTCGTCCCCGCCCCCTATTTGTATTCCTCCTGGCTAAATTACCTATAATCGGCGTTTCGCCTTTTCGTACAACGCCCAGGCCTGCGACAGCGTCTCGCGTTGGTGGGCATCAGTTTCCCATGGATCGCCGCCAAGCGTGGTGCGGACTTCGACGGACATGTACGGCCGTTCGTTGTCGCACATGCCGATAGCTTCGGCTTTCAATATGACGTCGGCAATCTTCTGGGGCCCGATGATGCCGGGCGGGCCGAACGGCTGATGGGTGTCGCCGTACACAGGGGACTGCGGGTCGAGGACAGGGTTGGCAAAATGAATCTGAGTGACGGTGTGCCACGACGCTTCGAGCGAGTCACAGAGGTCTTCGCCATTCAGCGCGATGTGCGACGAATCCCAACAAACGCCTATCTGCGGATAGTGCTTGCGCACGCGCTCGGTGAGCGGCACAAACTCGGAGGTTGGGCCAATCACACCCTTCTTATGCGCCTCGCGATCCATCGGTTCGAACAACAGGTGCATTGGGGTGAAAGCAGAGATCGCATCACCCAGTTCGCAAAAGCTGATAACCAGCGCATCGATCACTGCGGCCCGCTGTGCCGGACCGGGATCTGGGCCCACAAGCACGCCGAAACCGCGCGTGCCCACCTCGGCCGCCGGCTCCATGAACTCGATAGTGCGTGCGACCGACTTACGGCGATGACCTTCGTCCAGCGATCCAAGGTCCAAGCCCTCTTCCATCTGGATAAATGACATCCACGAGTTCAGGCTCAGGCCGTTCGTGCGTATCAACTCGCCGACGCGGTGGCGCTCGTCGGCATCGAGTATAGGCAGGATTTCGACGTTCTCGTAGAAGCCAATCCCGATGATCCTCTCGATGGAATCGGCGAAGATGCCCGGTCGCCCGAGATGCGGAAACAGCATTTCCGACAACATCACGCCCGGCCTGATGTGCTCTTTCATGCTCATCACAATCGCCCGACTACGTCTGTTCCGAACGGAAATACTCGATGGTCCGCTCCAGCCCGGTGGCCAGGTCGATCGTCGGCTGCCAATCGAGAACCTCGCGAGCGACACGGATGTCCGGGCGCCGCCGGACCGGATCGTCCTGCGGCAGCGGCAGACAAATCAGCTTGGATTTGGAGCCGGTCATGGCGATGATTTTTTCCGCCAGTTCACGGATTGTGGACTCCTGCTCATTACCAATATTGATCGGACCGGTTACCGCCGGATCAGTGTTCATCATACGGATCATGGCGGTGATCAGGTCATCGACATAGCAGAAGGACCGCGTCTGCTCGCCGTCGCCGTATACCGTGATATCCTCACCGCGCAACGCCTGGACAATAAAATTACTGACGACCCGACCATCGTCCGGATGCATGCGCGGACCGTAGGTGTTGAAGATGCGCACGACCTTGATGCTCAGATCCAGTTGCCGGTGGTAGTCGAAACAAAGAGTCTCGGCACAGCGCTTGCCCTCGTCGTAGCAGGACCGTGGCCCGATGGGGTTGACATTGCCCCAGTATGACTCGACCTGTGGATGAACGTCGGGATTGCCGTAGACCTCGGAGGTGGAGGCCTGCAGCAACGGTGCCCCCAGCCGTTTCGCCAGGCCAAGCATGTTGATGAGGCCGTGGACGCAGGTCTTGATCGTCTGAATGGCGTCATGTTGATAATGAACCGGCGAAGCCGGACAGGCAAGGTTGTAGATCTCGTCAACCTCGAGGTATATCGGGAAGGTGACGTCGTGCCGCACAAGTTCGAAGCCGGGGTTGTGCAGCAGATGACGGACATTCGCCTTACGGCCGGTGAAGAAGTTATCCAGGCAGATTACGTCGTGCTCGTCCTCGAGTAAACGCTCGCAAAGGTGCGACCCGAGAAAGCCGCCGCCGCCGGTAACAAGAATTGTCTTGCCCATAAGATGATGAAAAATGTGGCTGGGTGAGAATGAATCTGAAGTGAATCGGCAGTAATATGCATCAATTCCGACTCCCTGCATAACAACGCCGTTATGTTTTGGGATCACGGTGCCCTCGGCTATATTGTGCCGACAAAAATCTCCGCCCACTTTTCGTGGACGATTTACAGACGGTCAAATGACATGCGCCCAATTGTTGCAATTGCACTGACAACCATACGTTCGGCAATCCGTTCGCACGTTGTCAAGGTCCTGCTGTTCCTGCTCGCCCTCGCGGCCATCGTACTGCCGATGACCATCGTCGGCGACGGCACCGCCTACGGACAACTGCACATTACGCTGAACTACTGCCTCGGCATCGTCGGCGGACTGCTGGCAGTCGTGACCCTGTGGCTGGGTTGCATCAGCATAGGCGACGACGTCGAAGGCTACCAGATCCATCTGGTCGTCAGCAAGCCGGTGCCGCGTGCCATGTACTGGATGGGAAAGTGGTTTGGCATCGTGATCATGCAGGTGGCCTTGCTGGTGCTGGCAACAGCGGCAATCCTGGCGATCATCTACTGGCGGTTCCACACAAGCGACTTCCCCGAAGCGGAAATGGAAAAGCTGCGCCATGAAGTGATGGTCGGCCGCCGGACGTATAACTACAACGAAGTGCGCGGTCGCCAATTCGTCTACACCGGCCCCGAAGACATCGAAAGACAGGTGCGCGAGGAATACCAACGACGCGTCGACGCAGGACGCGTCGTCGACAGCCCGGTCGTGTCGGAACGTTCTGCCCGGCAGCAAATCCGCCGAAAATTCAAGGGCGCCATGGCCGAGCTGCAGCCAGCCGACTTCAGGGTCTGGACCTTCCGTGGGCTTCCCGAGTTTGAAAAAAAACAATTCGTTCAGCTCCGCTACCGCATCTACGTCGACTCCGCCAAATCCAAGGACCAGCGCGAAACGACCGGCATCTGGGCGTTGCGCAATCCAGGCGACGACAAGGCGGTTCCCGTACCGATGAAAGTGATGGGTGGGGTTTACCACGAATTGCAAATTCCGGTCAGGTTTATCTCGCCGAACGGCGAACTGACCATCCAATACCAGAATTTCGACCCAGAGCAAGTCTCGGTAATTTTTCAGCTCGTCGACGGGCCGCAACTGCTGGTACCGGCTTCCAGTTTCATCAACAACTATCTGCGCGTCGTGGTGCTCCTGATCCTGCAGGTCATGTTTGTTGCTATCATCGGCTGCACTGCAGGTGCCGGGCTTTCCATACCTGTTGCGATTTTTCTGTCGGCCTCATATCTCGTTCTTGGAGCCGCTGTGACGGCCATGAAACCGATCAACCCCGAAGACCTTGTTGTCCCGAGCAAAGTGCTGTTTAGAGGCGCTTATTACATACGGGAAGTAGCCGATCTACTGATCGTCTCGATCAATGAGTTCAACGAAGTCGGCAAACTCGCCCGAGGCGAGCTGGTTGAGGTCGGCCAGATGACCGCGATCACGTTGAAACTATTTCTTTTACGCGGCATCCCGATCGCCGCGCTGGGCATTTGGGCATTGCAGGTCAAGGAACTTGGGTTAGTGACCAAACGATGAATACCTTGAAAAAACGACATGTTTTCGGAATTTTTGTCGGCACGATTCTGTGTCTGACAGCCCTCCATTTCCTGCAGGATCGGATGGAAAAAATCAGCAGGATCGCCAACCTCACGACCGACGAGTTGACGGTCGATGCGCCGCCGCTTGTCGCCTTTGTCCAGGTAGCCGGCGGCGCCTTCCGCGGTGTCGTGGCAGACCTGCTGTTCCTGCGCGCCCAGAAGATGCAGGAGGCCGAGAACTATTTCGAACTGGTGCAATTGAGCTCTTGGGTCGTCAAGCTGCAGCCGCGTTTCACCGGTGCCACGGCGTTTCTCGCCTGGAACATGGCCTACAACATTTCTGTGACCCAGCAGGGTTACGCCGATCGCTGGCGCTGGGTGCAGCGCGGCATCGAACTGATCCGCGACGAGGCACTCTTCTACAACCCCAATGACCCGTTGCTGTACCGGGAGCTCGGCTGGTTTTATCAGCACAAGCTCGGCCAGAACCTCGACGACGCGAACCGCTACTACAAGTACCAGATGGCGAACGACTTTATCGCCGTCCTCGGTAATGACCGGCATTATGACTGGGAAGCGCTCGGTGCGGCACCGTTCGATGAAGCCGGCCTGCACGCTGCTCTCGGCGAGATCGCCGTCGACAGCATCACCAGGCTCATCGACAGTCACGGGTTGTCTATGGGCCAGGTCATTGCCACATACACGGACACCGGCCAGCTGCCTGTGCGCCTCGGCCAGGCGCCTAAAGAAGCTGCCCTCACCGTGGTCCTCACCCGAGCGCTCGACACCAGGCCCGACGGGCCGAAACCCCTGTTGGCCGCGGCCCGCGACACCGCAGCGGAACGTTTCAACGAGATCCTCGCATCCTTCAAGCTGAACCATCCGCAGCTCGAGCTCGAGTTCCGCAAACAGAAACAACTACCGGAAGACATCGCGCTGGCCCTCGAAGAGCTTGGCTGGCGTGACAAGGTCCGGAACCACCTGCAGCGGCGCTGGCTGCAGAAGGACCTTAATCTCGACCCTGAATACATCGCCATGCTCATCCGCGAATACGGCTACCTCGATTTCCGCCTGCCGGAAGCGCATGCCGTCTATTGGGCGCGCAAAGGCCTGGAACACGCAGATAACAATGCCAGCATCGACTGCGAACGGATGATCTTCCAGAGCCTCAACGATGCGTATTTCAACGGATTCCTGCTACACCTCAGCCCAGACCCCAAGAAGTGGTGGGTTTACTACACCACCAACAACACCGCACTGGTCGACAGCGCCCGCAACGCGTACCTCGATGCCGCCGAGAATCATCCCGACAACCGCTCGGTCAAGTCCGGGTTCGAGAACTTCATGGTCGACGCGATTGTCACGCTCTATATCGGCGGCCAGCGCAAAAAGGCAACCGAGTTCCTGCTGTGGATGCGCAGCAGCGAATGGTACGGAACAAGCCTACGCTACCATCAGACACTTGAACACTTCGCCTTCACCGAGCTGCAGAGCGACGTCGATGAAGCCACCCAGGACCAGGCCGAGACGATCGTTCAGGGCTTCCTGACCCGCTCCTTTACCTCGCTCGCACTCGGGCAGCAAAACGAGGCCGCAGGTTTCGCCGCGCATGCCGGGCGCGTCTACGAAACCTACATGCAGATCATCAAGAAAGACCGCGACAACAAGCGTCGCGGCCTGCGCCCGTTCGATTATTACCGCACCCGGGTGCTGAGCTACCTGCTCGGCACCGGCAGCATGGAACCGGAACTGCAGGCATGGCTGCGTTTCGAACTGAAGCGCTGGGCAGCCGAAGACCCCGAATTCAAGACCTACCTCAGTGGCCTCCCACTGTCTGAAAACCTGGTGAGTGAGCAGGAACTGGCCGATCTGCGTGAAACCTCAACGCAGGTCTGCACAAAGTGCGGCCGCGCAATGCCGATCACCGCGTTCGAGCGCCTGGAAGGGCGCGCCGGGCGCGCCCGCTCGTGCCGAATCTGCGAGAAACACTAATGGCAGGGCGCCAGCATTGAAACTGGCGATCCACGCAGCAGCGACGCTCCTGCTCGCGCAGGTGACGATTTGCCTTGTCGGGTCCACTGGCATCTACGACCTTGACCCTGAACATCCGTGGAACCGGCTGCATGCCGAACTGCTCGTCCGCACCTTCCCCAACGGCAATACCTACGGACACGACCTCCTCGACCCGCTGCTGTGGGCGGACGCGCTGCTGGATGAAACGCCGTTCCCCAGAAAGCTCGCTGTGCTCGATGCCTTCATCGCCGATGACGCCGAAAAATTGATTGACGCACCCAATGCCCGCGCCGTGCTGCAGCATGATCTGTGGTCGGTCTATGACTGGCTCGCCGGCACCGCCGACGAATGGCCCGTCGGCTATGTGGAACGGGCCCGCCAGTTGCAGCGGCGCCTGGTAATCATCATCCAGCGCCTGGCAATGTCGCCCAAGCAAGTTGCGGCATTGACTGCGAACTACCCCGCAGCCGTCGACGCCATCGACGGGCTGCCCGACGATCTCTTCGAAGGCGCGTGGGTCGCCATTGGCGACACCTCGAATCGCGGCCTGGCATCACGCGCTCATGTCAACATGGCCGGCGGCCGCTCGGTGTTTGTGATCCTTATGCATCTGCCCGACGGTCGGGATGCGACCCGGTCCTATCTCTCGACGTTCCGCGCCGAGGAGAAGGACCTGCCGACCGGCGCCCGCCTGGCGCTGGTGCGCCAGCTGCTGGTGATCGACGATGCCGGTGTCGTCCGGCAGACACCACTGGTCGAAAGCGTACACCTCTCCACCTACACGACGGCCCCACCGCAACCAGCGGCTTTTCTGATGAGCCGCCGCCTGCTGCTTGCCGGCATAGCGGGCGGCCTGGCCGCCGTGCAGGTGGACGCCAGGAGCTTCACGCGCGGACCGGAAGCCTACACCGACGATCCGTTTCGCGAGCCGGCAGCATCACCGTTCCGGCAGGGGCCGCCGTTCAAGGTGCTGACAAGCTGTTCCGACTGCCACCACGCAGCCGGCGTCCAATCCATGCTGAGCGCGCGCCGCGGGCATCTCGGCCTTGACGTGCTGATCGGACCCGGCATCGCCGAATCAACCTGGTCGGCGGAAATTCGAGGCGCTATAGACTGGAAACGCAGCCGCTACGATTGGGGCCTGCTCAGCGGTATGCTGGACAAGCTTCGACATCCTGACAAGTAGCCTGTACATTTAAAATCAAAGAAAGGAGATCATCATGAGACCAACCACAACCGCCACATGCTGTGGTATCGTTGCTGCCATGCTGACAATCGGGGGCATCGCGTGTGCGGCCGCCAAAAACCTGGGCGACGTCCTTCGTGAATCCGGATGGGACCAGATCATCGGGACCTGGGTTGACGCAGAGACCAAGGGTTCCAGGAACAAGACGACCTACGCCTGGAGATTCAAGGACCGGGTAATCGAAATCACAAGCTGGGATAGCTGGGATGGAGAAAAGGAAAGCGTATCGCTCATAGGGCTCAACCCGAAGACCGGCGATGTCTTCAATCTGTCAGCAGACAGCCAGGGCGCCAGCAGTCTCGGCAGATGGACAATTGGGAAAGAAGGAGAGGCGATTCTCGACCTCATGTTTGTGAGCGGCGAAGGCCAGGAAGGCTTTCTCCGCATCCGGCAAGCGTTTAAGGACAATGACACATTGATTGTGACCATCGATCTGCCGGAGCCGATTGTCTTCGAGATGGTTCGCGTGAAGAAGCCGCAGTCTGCCTCGAACGCCAAAACGGACGCCTGGTTACGCCAGACCTGGGATGCGCTTCAGGCCGAAGTCGAAGCAGGCAACATGTCGGCCGAGGACGCTAGAGCCAAGATGATTGCCATTAAGAAAGATGTTGATGAAAAGCAAAAAAAGTGATGCCGCATAAGGAGAAGGATCCCGGACGCAGGCGCAGCGTGATTATGTTCCGCGGCATACCGGGTACCGCGACACCGCGGAACAGAATCCAGCCGGTCTTGAGTTTATTTATTTCGCGGCTGAAGGCTTCCGGGGCTGCTTCCTCGTCTTGAAGAACTTCTCGACCTTTTTCGCATCCCAGCAGTTGAGAATGTCATCGGGCGCCAGCCAGCCTTTGCGACAGAAGCCGATACCAAGCTCGATGAAGTCGAAGTTACTCAGCCTGTGCGCGTCCGGATTGATGCTGCACACCACGCCCTTGTCACGGGCCTTGTGCCAGAGCGTCCAGTCCATGTCGAGCCGCAGCGGGTTGCAGTTGAACTCGATGGCGACGTTGTTGGCGGCGGCCGCATCGATCACCGTATGCAGGTCGATGGCATAGGCGTCGCGCTGCAGCAGGACTCGGCCGGTCGGGTGCGCCAGGATACAGGCACTGGGGTGTTCGAGTGCTTTGACGACGCGCTTCGTCATGTCTTCGCGGCTCTGGGTAAAGGCGCTGTGGACCGACACGATCACGAAATCGAGCTGCTCGAGGATCTCGTCCTCATAGTCAAGTTCGCCGTCGACGCGGATATCACATTCGACGCCGGAGAATAGTGTGAACCCCTTCGGCAGCGATTTTCGCGCCGCCTCGATCTTGCCGATCTGGCCGAGTAACCGCTCCTCGTCGAGACCGTTGGCCTGAAACGAGGATTTGCTGTGGTCGGTGATGCCCAGATAACGGTGTCCAAGTCCGTGGGCATGCGCTATGAGATCCTCAATACTTTCGCTGCCGTCGGAGGCGTGGGTGTGACAATGCAGCACGCCGCGATAGTCGTCTTCGGTCACCAGACGCGGGCATTCTTCAGACTCCGCAAATTCGATCTCGCCGAGATCCTCGCGCAACTCGGGCGGGATGTAATGCAGGCCCAACGCCTCGAACAGTGAGGCTTCGTCGGTGCAAGGAATGAGCGTCGCCTCGTCGCCGTCCGTCTTGAACAGGCCCCATTCACTGACTTTCATACCCATCTTGATGGCGCGTGAGCGCATCGCCACGTTGTGGTCCTTGCTGCCGGTGAAATGATGCAGCGCAAACGGAAAAATATCGTCGCCGACCAGCCGCAGATCGACCTGCATGCCGCCCTTCACCAGGATCGAGGACTTCGTCTGGCCGTGTTCCTGCACAACATCAACTATGGGCAGGCCTACGAAGTGTGCCATGACCGCGTCGGGGTCGTCGGTGGAGGCGATAATGTCGGCGTCCTTGGTGTGGGTCTTGTAGCGTCGCAGCGACCCGGCAATCTCGAGGCGTTTGATTTGCCGCAATGCGCGGAGTTCTTCGGCAACTGCTTCGGCAGCGGCACGTGCGTCCGGGAAGAGAAAGAACGCGGCATTGGTGCGCATGCGCTCGACCGAGTCGATAATCTTCTCGGCCGTCTTGGCGCCCATGCCGGACATCGCCGCGATGCGCCCGTCCTCGCAGGCAGCCATGAGCTCGTCGACAGATGTGATTTCGAGTTCATTGTAGAACCGCTGGACTTTCTTTGGCCCGACATTGGGAATCTTCATGACCTCGAGCAGCGATTCGGGAAACTCGGCGCGCAGCGTCTCGAGATACTCGAGCTTGCCGGTGGTGGCGAATTCGGTGAGCTTCTCGACCAACGCCTTACCAAAGCCCTTGACCTTGCCGATGTCGCCGGACAGGATCAGTTCCAAGACGTCGCCTTCGAGCATCTGCAAGGTACGGGCGCCGTTGGTATAGGCGCGGATCTTGAAAGTGTTTTCGCCTTTGATCTCGAGCCACACGGCGATCTCTTCAAGCAGGTCGATGACATCTTTGCGTGCAAGCAGCATATCCTAACGCTCCCAGATTTGTTCGACGGCAGCGCGGCGCACCCAGCCTTCTGCCTCGTCGATACGGATGCGTACCCACTCGGTGCGTTGCTCGGCGATGGTTATATAAGTACCGGTGTCGAGCGTGCCCTCGGCCGTCGTCGAATTCATCCGCGGCTGCCGGTGCAGCGGCGTGTTGTGCATCACGATGACGCCGGCACTGTTCGCCGTGCGATAGGCACTCTGAATCTGGGCCATGTGCGCCCAGAAGGCGACAAGGCAAAGGACGGCAAAAACAATCGCCACAACCCGGAAACCACCGTGTCGCCAGCGATTGATACCGAACGCCAGCCAGCACAGGAACCAAACCACCCCGGCGGCAAGCAGCCATTCGTCCGGCCGCAGTTTGTCGCGCAGGTTGACCACCAGCGACAACGGATCGTCACTGATACCGATTTTTGGCAGATTCACCTGCTGCCGCACGAAATTGAGATTCTCGACGATATCGCTGTCGCGCGGCGCCAAACGTCGGGCGCGTTCGTAAAAAACAATTGCGTGTCCGTACTCGCCTTTCCGGAAGGCGCAATTACCCAGGTTATACAGAAGCGCCGCATTACCGGTTTGCGGCTGTTGCAGGTCACGGTAGGTCGATTCGGCAGCGGCGATACGGTCCTGCTCATAGGCCCGGGTCGCCTCGGTAAACGTGCCGATCGTTTCACTGCCGCAGGCGGTAATCACCAGCAGCGGCAAAAGCAGAATCGCTGCGAGCTTTCGAACGCGCTGCAGCAATGCCCCCGAATCGATCTCGGCATCGCTGCCCGGCATGAACCCGCCGACTTCGGCGCGCTCGATCATCGCAGCGAGCTCGGGATCATTCAGTTTCTCTTTGAGCTCGGTGATCGTCGTGCCGGGCGGCAGGTCAAGCATCGCCAGGAGGTACGGCACCAATTCGGTGCGGATGACTTCAGGCAGTTCGCTCGCTGGCGCTTTCGCGACTTTTCGGAAAACCTGGCCACGTCGTTTCTGCGCTTCGCGCCGGCGGCGGAAGGTCGTGCTGCCGGCGAGTTTCTCGCGCTGTGCAGCCAGCAGTAGAATCAGCAGATAGACCAGCGGCGCCGCGATTGCCATAATCGTGACAGGCGCCTGGACGTTACGCCATAGGGGGAGTTGCACGTAGGCACCGGGTTGCTGCTTGATGTGCAGGATGTCGGTGGCTTTGTGCTTGTCCTCGACAACTGCGATCTCCGGCCCGCGGTCATGGTCGTCGACCAGCGGCGTACCGCCGTTGCCCGAATAAGCGCCGGGCTTGATCGTCAGCTGCGGCTGCAGACTCGTACTGATCCATTTGCCACTCGCCGCATTGAACGTCGCGAACTTCAGTTCGGGCAGCCGGGCATTGGTATTGACCGGGACGAGCACCCACTCGATGGTGCCCTGCGATTTGTAACCAAGCCGTCGGGGTTGGCGCGTCATCTCCGGCGGGTAGACCTTGAAGCCGGCAAGCTTGTCATCAAGTCGCGGTGCCGCCATGCCCTCGATGTTGCCGCGCCCTGAAACGCGCAGCGCCAGGGTAACGTCATCCCCCACGGTGACCGTCTCCGGAGTTACCTCGACGTCAACGGACCAGTCGCCGATAAGGCCGATATACTGGCCGGCGTCGCCAGTATCCGGCGGCACCGGCAGCACTTTAACCTGCGGCACCTCGGCAGAGACCGGATGAAACTGTTGCTGGCGACGCCATTGGTTGCCCCGCGTAATAGGTATCCGGTGCGTGACCACGCCGCCGACAACACCGGACTGGAGCGCCGCAATAGTGACTTTGAAAGTGAGGCGGTCGTAACGATGCCCGGGCTCGGCCGGATCTTCGGGAATGATGACAGTGTCGCTGGCAACGGTCATTCTGGCAGTACTGCCGTTGGATTGAACAAACTCGCGCTGGAGTGCGTTCTCGATGCTAATCGTCGGGTACGCGTAGTGCTCGGTCCACAGCCTGCGGCGGTCGTAGTTGACCTTTTCATAGATCAACAGCGTGATCTCCAGGTCAATGTCCTGGCCCAGATAGATCGCCGGGGGCGGATCGGGATTGCCGTTGTAGGCAACCTTCAACTGGACGAGCTTATCTTCGACCGGCGCTTGAATCCGTGATTTTCGGACATCGACGACAATCAGCCCGGTCTTAGCCGCGCCATTTGGATCAATGATGGTCATCGACGGGATTCTGATCTTGCCCGGGCGGTTGACGATAAAGACGAGCACGGACGTTGTAGTAACCGTTTTTCGGCCGTTGGTGATTACCGTCGAGTTCGTCACTTGCTCAGGTTGGCGGTTATTGAGCCAGCGAACGCCCGGGACGTTCGGCACGTTGCGGACCTGAATACGCCCGGCATCCGAGGAGAACTTCAATTGCACCTGCTCGCCCACAAAGACCGTACTCTTGACAGAAACCGTAACCTTGGCGAACGCGGCGACGGCGAAAAGCAGGAGCAGACAACTCAGCTGAATGTGTGTTGTTCGAGCCATAAACAGAGTTACCAATCGCGGGCTACAGGCGCGTGCCTGCTTTGTTGCTTCTCGACTTCTTTCAAATGCTGTTTCAAATCCCGTTCCTGCTCGAGCATCTGCTCCAGAATCCGCAGGGCCTGGCTCTTGTCGACGTCCTCCTCCTCCCCGGACGGCGGCTGGCCGCTCTCCGACTCGGCGTCCTTCTGCGGATCCTCGACGTCGGCAACACTGTCGCCGTCTTCATCACCCTCGTCGCCGTCTTCGCTTTGCTCGGCGCCTTGCGCGGTTTCCTGCTCACCGTCCTTCGGCTCTTCGTCGGACGGTTCCTCGACGCCGAGTTTCCGGACCGCATCCTCGAGCATCTCTTCGGCCTTGTTACCGGCCTGCAAACGCTCCTCGTCGCCGGTGTCTTCGTCGCCAGCCTGCTCCTGTTCCTCTTGCGCTTTCTCTAATTGCTCAGCGATCTCATCCAGCATATCGGCCGCCTGCTCCTGCCCCATCCCCCGGGCGGAATCCGCCAGCTTCTGGACGGCTTCCTGAGCATCCTGCGTCTTCTCCTGCGCCTGCTGCTGCTTTTGTTGCCGTTGTTGCTGCTGCTCGCCGGATTGCGCCGCCTCGTTGGCCTCCTCCTGCTGCTCCATTGCTTCCTCGGTCTTGTCCTGGGCATCTTCCTGCAGTTTCTTCAGGGCCTCCTGCATTTCCTTGATCTGCTCGATCAGCTGGCGCTGCAAGAGCGCCAGTTCCTGGTTCTGTCCAACGCCCTCGGTGGTCGGCAGCGCCCGCATGGATTCGCGGTAGAAATCCTCCGCCTCCTGTAGCAGTTCGAGAGCTTCATCCGGGTCGCGCATCATCGTTTCGGTGGACTCGCCGTGTTTGAGCACGCCGAGGTTTTGACTGGCCAGGGCCCGCAGCGCCGGGTCGTTAGTGAAGTCGAGAGCTTTGTTGTAATGCGATTCGGCAAGCTCGGCTCGTTCCAACTGCTGATAGTTGACCCCGATATTGTAGTTGTAGTAGGCCCTCTCGCGATCAGTCTGCGCTGCGGCCAGATCCGCCAGCAGGTCGTCGACAACTTGTTCGAGTTGTTGTTGATATTCGCTGACAGACTCCTCTGCAAGCAGCGGTGCGGACGCTGCAGCCGGCGGCATCGACTGCACTGCGGGTGGCGAAAGGTTCGTCTGCGCTGTTGTCGCGATCGCTGCCAGCAGCAGCAAAACCGTCGCAGTAGACCGTGCACGGATGGGTGCCGGTTCGATGCGTCGGGCATTGCGCCTTTCGCCGACGCTCATGCGTACAAGCAGACACACAAGGCCAAGCAACAGTGGGATTTGATAGCGCTGAATCGGTCGACTCATCGTGGCATCCTCGTTCTCTTCGGGTACCAGCCCGCGCACACGTCGCAACACCGCCTCCAGACCGTCATAGATAACCGTGGAATGCACGTAAATACCGCCGGTGGCGGCGCTCAGGCGGCGCAAGCCTTCCTGATTCAACTTAGTCCGTACTCGGTCGCCTTTCTCGTCGGTGACAAAGCTGTTGTCTGCGAGTTGGATGAAGGAACCGAGGCCAGGGTTGCCGATGCCGACGACAAATATCGGAATTTTCTTCTCGCGGAACGCATCGAGTGCCTGTTCGGAATTGCCCTGCAGTTCGTCGCCGTCGGTGATCATGATGATCGCCCGGTGATCACCTTCGGCCGCCTCGAAGGCATCGAGCGCTTCGCTCAGCGCCAGTTCGATATTGGTACCGCCAACCGGTATGGAGTCGGTGCCGACGTCGTCCAAAAAAGACAGGAAGCCGTCGATATTCTGTGTCAGCGGGCATTCGAGAAAGGCGGAACCGGCGAAAGCGATCAGCCCGTAGCGGCTGCCTACGGTGCCAGCTGCGAGCTGGCGCACAAACTGTTTGGCATGCTGCAGGCGTGACGGCGCGATGTCCTTTGCCAACATGCTGCGGGAGGTGTCGAGCACGACCAGCAGATCGCGGCTGTGTACCGGCCGCGGCACCAGTTCACTGCCCCAGTAGGGACCCGCGGCAGCAATCAGCACGAAAAAAACGGCAACCAGCATGAGTGCGTCTCGCAACCTCCGGCGCGCGACCGACTGGTTCGAAATGAGGCTCTTCGCCAGCTCGCTCTCGCCAATGAAAACCGCCAGACGCCGGCGCCGGCGCCGGTGACCGAACCACATCAGCAACACGCACAACGGCAGGATCCAGAACATGTGCAGGAAGATATTGGGGTTTGCGAAGTTCATGGCACTTTCAGGCTGATCGTGTTTTCGAACGCCAACGCCAGCAGGATAACGATTAGGCCGCCATACAGCCAACGGTCGTAGAGGTCGTTATAATCGATGAATTTCGGCTGCTCGAACTCGACAGTTTCGAGGGCGTCGATCTGTTTCATTACGTCCTGCAGGCCGCTGCCGTCTTCGGCCCGAAAATAGCGGCCGCCGGTCGACTTCGCCATGCGCTCAAGCAGCGCCGCATCGAAGCTCGCCGGTTGAGACTGCCAGCGGTTGAAAGCACCCCGTGCGTAGGCCAGCTCACTGCCAACACCGACGGTGTACATAGTGATGTCAAACATCGCCGCAATCGAGGCGGCCTGCTCCGGCGTGACCTGGGCTTCAACGTTGTTGGCACCATCGGTGAACAGCACCATGACACGGCGTTTGGCATTCGACTCCTTGAGCCGCGCCGTCGAGTTACCCACCGGCTCGGCAATTCCCGTCTGGCGGTCGTGCAGCATCCCGGCATGCAGCCGGGCCAGGTGGCCGGTGAGGAAATCATGATCCAGGGTCGGCGGGCAGACCGTGTAGGCATGGCTGCCGAAAGCTACCAGCCCGATACGGTCGTGAGGCCGTCGCTCGATAAAGGTACGCACCTCTTCCTTGGCGACTTCGATGCGCGGCCGCGCCTGGTCTGAATTCAGGTATGCGCCGATCCGCCGCTGGTCCTGGCGCGTCATGCCTTCCGGGTTCTTGACGAGGCTCTTGGGCACATCGTGGGTCTCCATGCTCCCCGACACGTCGATGGCCAGCATGATGTCGATGCCCTGTGTGCGGGTAATCGTCTCCTCAACGCCGAACTGCGGCCGCATCAGGGCCACGATGATCAGTACCGCAGCGACAACTTCGAAGTACAGCGGCAGGCGCAGGGGATTCATCAGCTTGCTGACCCGGCGTACCGCTGCCTTGTAGGTCTGCAGTGTCGAGACGGTGAGCGACGGCCGCTTGCGTGTCAGCCCGACCAGCAGCACCAGCAACACGATCGGCAGCACCAGCAGAAACCAGGGGCTGGCAATGTGCACGCCGGAAATCGATTGCAGCCAGTTGATCATTCCTCGGCTTCCGCAGGTTGCGCGGTCGCCGCTTCAGCGGGCGCACGCATCAGTGATTCAGACGTGTCAATGACAAATTGACAAGCGCTCTTCAAGGCATTCATGATCTGCTGCTGGTCGGCCGCAGCCCTGGCAAACTTTACCATGTCCGCCGCGTTCAGGAAGTCCATCAGCAACAGGCGATGATCGGCCGAAAGCTTGTCGCTGAGCTTAAGCACCTCCAAAAACTCCGGAGTCGTCTGCTCGGTTGCAGGCAAGTCAAAGACCGACTCGATGTAGGTCCGCACGATGTCGGTCAATTCGACAAAGAAGTTCTCGGCATCGATGCCTTGCTCGATCTGTTCTGCCAGTCGCTCCATCGCCTTTTCCGCTACAACCCAGGGTTTCGGCGGCGGCGCCAGGATCTCGGGACGACGTATCAGCAGCCGCACGATCGCCACGACAATCAGCGACAGGATGAGCACAACCCCGGCGACCACCCCAATCCATACCCAGGGATTTCGCGCTTCCTTCAGAAAGACATCGGAGAGTTCGTCGCCTGTAGTCAGCTGAGCGTTCTCGTCGCCTTTCTTGAGGCGCGGCACGATGACGAGTTGTGGTATGGCCGCGGTGACAACGGTATCGGTATTGTCGCGTTTCGGAGTTACCTCGATCTCCGCCTGCAGGTCGGTGAACGGTCCGAAGTCGTAAGCCTGCAGTTGCAGCCGTACGGTCCATTGCCAGGTACCGAAGCCCATCCGCGTCATCGCCTGTGCCTCGCTGTCGAGCAACTGCAGTCCATCCGGCAACTCGATCGTGTTGTGAGTCGTCGGTTGTCGATGCCACGGCAGCTCGATCGTGACATCGACGTGAATCTCCTCACCGATATGCAACTCCTCCGGCGCTATGGCCGTGGCGACGACGACGGCATCGGCGTCGGCGCTGCGCGCCTGCCAGTACGCGCCGCCGAGGGCCAGCAACAGCAGAACCACTGCTGCAGTGACAATCATGATGGCAATCTTGACTCGTTTCATCTCATCGACGTTTTTCACGCTCTTTGAAAAACTGCATCAGCGGCCGGATGTAATCCTCGCCGTTGACGATGTCGATCATGTCGACACCGGCGC
>Ga0310124_10000914_pt1 | contig 20888 bp, 10 predicted proteins | sample CB11b_AW_Bot5_MG_FD_203507 | JGI IMG/M metagenome (GOLD analysis project Ga0310124, IMG submission 203507) | Marine microbial communities from Western Arctic Ocean, Canada - CB11b_AW_Bot5 | ecosystem: Environmental > Aquatic > Marine > Oceanic | place: Canada: Western Arctic Ocean | collected... | reverse complement strand
GGTGAACTCAACGGGTTGAGCACGGCCAGTGGTGATCTGCAACCGGCCGGTGTGAACCCCGCCCGCGACGCGCTCGGTGATCTCACCCGTCTGGGTGGTTCCATCACCTCGCCCCAGGCGTCACGGGAGAATCTCACGTTATTGCTCACCGACAACAATGTCGAAACCCTTTGGCGTGTGAGCCGCGAACGGCGACCAGATGGCACGTCGATGATCATCGACCTTGGTGCGGCGCTGCCCATCAACCGGATGTCTTTCAAGGGAACATCCGACAGTTTTCTGCGCGCCTTCGAGGTGTTCGTCCACGACGGCAATCCCAGTGATCTGCGCAACGATGTGCCTGTGGCTTTTATCAATCAGGTGGCTAGCAATCTCGAGCAGGACGAACCGATCATCGATGTTGACCTGCCGCTGCAGTTCGTCCGTTTCATCCGACTCATCAGTCGCACGTCCCAGGAGTTCACGATTACGGAGGCGGAGGTCTTCGGTGACGGTTTCGCACCGACGGGGGATTACCTGTCCGAGGTCATCGACCTGGGAGCGCCGGCCAACATCGGCCGCATCGCCCTGCTGGCGCAGGCGGATGAATCGACGGCCGTGATCCTGCAGACCCGGACCGGTTCCGTGCCGGATCCACTGCTCTACTACAAGAAGTCGGAGATCCTTCAGGGCGAGGATCGTGCCGAGGAGCTCCTCTTTCCGGTGGGCTCGGCCGAAGCACTGGCGGAATACAATAAGCTGTTTACTGCCGACAAAGGCAGCATTGTGGACAATATCAGCGAGTGGAGTCCCTGGTCGGCGCCGTATGAAGATCTGACAGGTGGGTTTCTCTCTGCGGGGAACCGCCAATACGTCCAGTTCAGACTCTTGTTTTCGTCGGCAGATGCGCGCAGTGGCGCGGCGGTGGAATCTTTCGAATTTGAATATTCCGTGCCAACTCTAGCTGAGGAAGTCATCGGCGAAGTGTGGCCGGCGGAGGTCACCCTGGGTGAGGTGGAGTCCTTCGATTATTACATCACTTCTACATTTGGAGCGACCAATTCCGGCTTTGATCGAATCGCTATCCAGACCCCTTTTCGCGCCGAGGTCCGCGATGTTGAGTTGAATGGCGTCGCCATCCCCTTCGAGCAGGTCGATACAGGCGATGACACACGAATGACCCTGCAGTTGACGCAGGATCGTGTCGAAGTCAGCGACGATGTCATTCGTATCGGTTTCGATGCACTTGTCACCGTCTACGGCACGACCTTCTTCGGCGAGGTCTTCGACACAACAACTGAGGAACTCGGCCAGGATGTGGTGGCTGGCGATGCCATCGCGCAGGTCGATGGCGACCGACTCTCCGTTCAGGGCAGACTCCGCAGTGAGTTGATTCTCGAACTCGACAGTTCCCCGGGTCTGTTTTCGCCCAATGGCGACGGCATCAATGACGAGCTGCAGATCTCATATATCCTTCTCCGAGCTCTGGCGGCGGTGGAGGTAGAGCTGACCGTCTACGACCTCAGTGGTCGTCGAATCCGCTCGCTGGGGAAGTCAGGTCAGTTCAACGGACCCCAGGCCGTTCTCTGGGACGGAAGAGATGGCGGCGGCAATCTCGTCCCACCTGGTGTCTATCTGGTGCGGCTCAGTATCGACACCGATACAGGCATGGAAGAGCGTAGTCTCTCAGTCGGTGTGGCCTATTGAGGCCTGGGCAGCGCCGACGCGGCCCCGCAAGAGGAGTGACTCATGAGAGCCAATCACATTGTTGCCGCCTTGATCGCGGTCCAGGCAGATCGTATCTCATTCGCTACGCCGTCTGCGTGGCAGCAATGGTCGATGCCGGGCAATGCCGTCACGGTAACACGAGAGACTGGCGTTGAGCCCGTCAGAGTGCGGACGTCGATCAATGCCATGGCCAACCTCTCGTTGAGCGCCGCTGTGGTGACCCCCAACGGCGATGGTGTGGGTGACGAGATTCGCATAGAGTTTGATGCGCTGAAACTGCAGACGCCCCGTCCGTTGCTCGGTATCGAAGCCGGTCTGGCCCAACATTACAGCTTGGTCTGGGATGGTCGTGACACCGACGGTCGAGTTGTGCCACCCGGTTCGTACCTCCTGCGCCTCGAAATCGAAGGTGACTCACGTAACCAGACGGTTCAGCGACTGGTTTCGGTGGCGCACTAGATGATAGATCTGACAATGAACAGACGCGTACTCGCTCTGCTGATAGCTCTGACGGCCGGCCCGCTAACCGCATCGGAACGACTCGTGTTGGGCACGAACGCAGAAGACTGGCAGGAGACGGCCCTGATCTTCAGCGCGTTGGATGCACTGAATTCGGGTGCCCTCGCTCCCCTGCAGGCTGATACGACGGAAAATCTGCTGCCCCGGGTCGTCGAACTGGGGGGTAATGCACAGACGTCGGTGACGACTGCGGCGGCACGCTCCAACGAAATTCTCGACGACCTGATCGATGGCAAGCCTAACACAGGATGGCGAGTCTACACCAACACGAATGGTGCTGAACTCCAGGTCGATTTGGGCGCCGTGTTTTTTCTGCAACGTATCTTGCTGGAACGGGGTGTGTTCAACCGCGACGACCGCTCTCTGCGTGGTTACGAACTGTATGTCAACGACGGCGACAGTCTGAACTTCGTCGATGATCCGGGCGATACCCTGGGACCACAACCGCTCTTTTCGCTGGTTGCCCAGGATCGCTCTCACGGTGAACTCGAACTGGATGTTCGCATCCGGGCACAGCCGGTGCGCTTCATGAAACTGCGCAGCACCGGACAGCGTTCGTTCCAGATGGGCGATCTGAAGGTATTCGGCATCGGTGTCACCCCCTTCGCGCAGTATACCTCCGAGGTCTTCGACTTGGGCAGTGCTGCCAATTTCGGACCGGTGGAGATCTATGCGTCTGTCGATGCCGCCGCAGTGTTCAATTTCAGTACCAGAACCGGCACCGTCGCAGATGACTCACTCTACTTCGAGCAAACCGGAATCCCGGGCAAATTCAACGAGGTTTCCCGTAGCGAATTCGATCGCACTCTGGATCCGTCCTACGCCGGTGTGGTACGTGTCAACGATCGTGACTGGAGCGCCTGGAGCCCTGCCTATGATCAGACCGTGGGTCCGATGAGTTCACCGGACAACCGGCGCTTCGTGCAATTCGACATGAGATTTATCTCGAATGGGCTGACCGACAAGGCAGTCGTCGACTCCGTGGTCGTCAACTACACGGTGCCCGCCCTGGCCGATTCGGTCGTCGCCGAAATCACACCCGCCAGTGCAGTCCTCGGAGAGAACAACGAATTCGAATACCATCTTCGCTCTGTTTTCGGTGGTGGGGAGCGCGGTTTTGACACCGTCGAAATCATCACGCCTTTCGGCGCCGAGGCTGCAGAAGTCACTGTAGACGACGTGCCGGTTACTTTTGAGCAGTCGCTGGTCGACAATCGGCTGCAGGTCACCTTTGCGCAGGATCGCGTCGACCGCAATGGGCAACAGGTGATGGTGCGGTTCACCAGTCTGGTCACAGTTGCCGGTACCGCGTTTCGGGGTGTGGTGGGGGATTCTGAATCTGACGCGTATCCACAACGCATGATCGCCGGTGATGCCGACGAGGGGGTGGACAGCAACACCCTCATTGTCAGTGGTGAGATCGCAGACAGGTTACTGGCCAATGTCCAGTTCTCATCGAGTGTCGTGACGCCGAACAACGACGGCGTCAATGATCAACTGACACTCAGCTATACATTGCTCAAGGCGACGAGTGAGGTTGGTGTCGATGTCGTCGTCTACAATCTTGCCGGACAACCGGTTCGCGTACTCTACAACTCGCTCGATCTGACCGGGCCGAATGTCGTCCTCTGGGACGGTTGCGGCGGAGTGGGGTGTGACCAGGGGGGGCTACAACTGCCCCCTGGGCTGTATGTGATCCGCCTTGCGGTGGATAGCGATTCGGGCGGCGACGCCGTGTTGCGTACCGTCGCCGTCGCCTACTAAATGAAGTTCGAGAGAGGGTCTGCCTGCCGAAGGCGAGACCACTACAGCTTGAGGGAGGGATTCATGCGCAGGTTCGCTTTAGGCACTGCCGCCTTTGTCGGTCTGATTCTGTTCGTCGCCGATGCCAAAGCGGCGACCCCCGGACGCGAGCGGGGTGCCACGTCTCAGGTCCGCATCGAGGGTTTCGATCCCCTGATTCCGACTCTGAGGAAGTGGACCGTTCCCCAGGATCTGTACTATATCTACGACTGGGGCGGCTACAAGTACACGAACTACGCCGTGGATCCCTATCAGCGGTACGTGGGTACGGACCTTGAGGGCCGCGGTCAGTACGACATCTTCGGAAATTGGATGACACGTGGTTGGCGCATCTACGAATGGCGGCAGGAGCAGCCACTCGCCTTCGGCAGCACCGTGTTCAAGGATCAACGTTTCTCGAGTTGGTTCAACAATCTCGTCGTCGCCTCCGACTCCAAAGGTCAGTACAACACAAGCCTGACCATCGGTGATGATATTCGTACGACCTTGACACCTCTGACATTCTCGCGGTCGAGTTTCAACGGTGTCCAGTGGGACTTCCGTTCCGACAAATACCAGGGCACGGTATTGATGTCCCGCGCCAGTGAGCCGGTCCGAGCCATTCAGGGATCGGATCGCGACCAGCGTAGCGACTACACCAACTTTCTCGGCCTGCGTGGCGCTGCGCAGGTGGGAGATTTTATCAATCTCGGTGCTGCGTATGTGAACACGTACTTCGGTTCAGCGCGCAGCAATTTCTCCGAGACATCGCTCGCCGGCTTGCTGACGAGCAGTCAGTCTTCAGGCAACGTCACAGAGATCATCATCCGTATTACGGACGACTCGCCGGGTGACGGTTCAGGCGCACTATTCTTCTCCGCCGAGATGGTGGTCGATGGTGAACCGACAAGGGTGCGTCCCTCGATCGAAGGTGGTCGCCAGCGTGAGGGTTTCCTCGAGGCCCTCGAGGAAGCTCCGATCCTGTTGCGCTACAGCGTGCCTGACGCCCTCGTCACCCGCGATGTCGAATTCAACATGGTCATGTCCAACGATTACCGCATCGAGGTGACATCAAATCTGCAGACCAACATCTCCGGGCAGCCTATTTTCCTGCCGGTGACGCGCGCCAAGGGCAACGTCAAGGACAACACCAACCAGCGTGTCGTCACCTTCGACTACGGGTTGCCCTCCGCCAATCAGATCGCCAGTGTCACGATGGAAGTCGAAGATGTGCTCGGCTTTGAAGTGCGTGGCGAGTTCGCCCGCAACACCCAGTTTCAGCGGTATCCCAACATCAATGTCGTGAAGCTGAGCAATCAGTCGAAGGGGGATCGGACGGCGGACGCGTGGTTCTTGAATGCCACCAAGCGCGAAGGCCGAATGTTCCTCTATGGCGAGTCCTTCAGCATGGCCCATGACTATGTGACGCGGGGCTACATTCCAGACCAGAACGACTTCGTCGATTATGAAAACGAACGACAGAACATCTTCGAATACATCGACGACAACGACGATCAGGATCGATCTGTAGACTGGGCCCGGTTCGGCGGCGGGGGAGGTGACAACTCGGTGTTCCCTGGTCTGGACGAGAACAACGATCTGATCTCGGACTTCAACGAAAACCAGAATCGAACACCGGATTATGACGAGCCCTTCCTGCGACACTACGTCGACCCACCTGATTTTCTCTTCGGCGTCGACATGAACAACAATACGGTGGTCGACCGGTTCGAAAACGACGAGCAGGCCGACTATCCATACAAGCTCGGACACAAGGGCTTCAACGTTTACGGTGGCGCCGAGATCTATCCAGGTCTGAATTTCAGTGTCGGTCGATCGGAGGAGTGGCTGATCGCCGCTGACCAGCGGAGCGAGATGTGGTATGCCATCGCCTCGGCACAGCACAACATGCCGACGGCAGGCACGATGGAGTTTTTCTGGATGATCAAGTCTGTCGAAGATGCCATTGCCGACAACCTGCTGCAGTGGGTGCAGCGACCCGGAACGGTTGGTGGTCTGCAGCCCTTCGATGACCCCTTGGTTACGCGAGATGCACTGGTCAACCAGACCTTCGTCGGTTATACCCTCGAACGCGGCAATCTGACATTCCGCAACAAGGTGCGCTTTGACCATTTCCGTCAACGCGACGACAGTATCGGTCTGGATAACAGTGTATTTTTTGGTGTCATCAGCAAAGTCGACTTGCCATTTGAAGTCGGCGATGGAATCATCGTTACGCCCCGTTGGAAGAGCATGTGGCGGAAGCGCACACGCCCCCGCAAGACACAACTGGCGCAGAACGAGTTGTCAGAGATCTTCTCTTTGAGTGCCGTGTTCCCCACACTCACCAAGAGCCGGATTGAGGTGGGCGTTGAGGCGATCTTCTTCCGTAACGGAGAGCCCATCCCGGACCCGCTGCCCCCCGAGTATACCGACGATTTTGTCGGCAAGGTCTTCACCGCTCAATACACCAGCAAGGTTCACTATCTGGGTTACAACCTCATTGCCAATATCGGATTCCAGATCAACAACATCAGCTTCAACAATCTCGACGATCTCGATGTCAGCAATACAACGGCATTCATCGAATTGCTCGCGGGCATCGAAGAGGAGCGCCTCGGTGGGCGGCCATCGACTCGCCGCGGATTATAAGGTCGGTCTAAGTCTTCGGACTGCCGTCGGGCTCTGTTGCCTGCTGATCGCCGGTTGTACCGGCGTCGAAGAGACGGGGCGCAGTGCCGTGGCTCTGGCCACGGTAGGAGATATCGAGATTACGAGTGATGATCTCGACCGCGTTTCAGAGCGCTTCGGCACGGACGGTGCCAGTGACACCGAGGCCTGGCATCACTCGTTGCAGTTGCTGATCGACAAGCAACTGCTGCTGTTGGAGGGGCAGAGATTGGGGTTGCACGAGTCGCCTGCGGTGCGCGCGGCGGCGGCGTCCAGCCATCGACGCAACTTGACTCAGGCACTGCTCGAGCGACGCTACCAGGAGCGCCTGGCGCCTGCCGAAGATCAGTTGCAGGCCTGGTTCGACAGCACGAATGCGGGGCTGGAAATTCAGCTGAGCCGCGTCGTCATCAGCGATCGTGGTACGGCCCTCAAGGTCCTGCAGGATGCCACTGGAGGGCATGGACTGCAGGATCTCGACATCCCTGCTGACGTTGTCGTCAGTCGAGGAGACATGGGCTGGTTGAGCAGCCTGGCAACGCGAGATCTTCGTATGACGCCATTGTTCGATCGCGAGATCGGTTCGGTGGAATTGGTCGAGTCCGAGGGGAATTTCTTCCTCATGGAGGTCACCGATCGCCGTGAGAGGCCCTTCGAAGAACGCCGAGAGGCGGCTCGTAGCGTGCTTGAGGCCGAACGTCGGGCGCAGGTCAACATGGAGTTTCTGGAATATCTGTTGGCCAAGTATGCGGTGCGCGTCGATACGGGTGCCGTGCAAAGGTTGTCGAGCAGTGCAGCGACACAACGTCTCGACTCCAGTATGCGGCTTGTGCAGAGTAGCCTGGGGGACTGGTCGCTGGGCGAGTATCTGCACGCAGTCGAACTGTTCGATGACGAGGTCACAGGAGCGAGTACGACCGCCTTGGGATTTCAGGTAACGCGAGCCTTTGTCGTCGCCCAGTTGCTACCGCGAGAGGCCACCGAGCAAGGTCTGGCGGATTCTCTGGCGACGCTGCGTGATGCGGTTGTCCGGCGTGGTACGATTGAGGCCCTGTGGACGACGAGTGGCTTTGGCCCCGAATCTGCGTCCCGCGAGCCGCAACGATTTGACGAGTATCTGGAGCGGTTGCGGCAACAGTTTGCTGACCGTGTGCATCTCGATGAGGATGCCTATGTCGCCTATGTCGCCGAGAAACGGCGTAGCGACGCTCCAGTGGAGTACTGAGGCGGATCTCGCGGATTTATTTTGGCGGGCCTACTAGGAGACAGACAAATGCAGGCACGATACGGTTCGGGAAAAGTGGTGCTGATGGCGGTCGCCTTCGGTGTTATCATTGCTGTGGGTTGTGGACACTTCCTCATCCCCACGGCGTTCCGACCGGTTGGTTCCGGAGATCAGATCCGGCACAGCGAAGGCACGAGCATGGAGGTTTCCGATGACGGGACGATCGCCTGGGTTCAGGGTCGTCTGGAAATTTCGGTACGCGCCATGACCGACGCCGAACTCAATCGTCAATTTCCGACGTTTTCCGAAGACGGCGATGGGCCGTCGTTTGAGTTGCCGACGAATGTGTTCACCTATGGTGACTGGGAAGACCCACGGAGTAAGACCTCGCCCTCCCGATTTTCTGTGTTCAAGATCGCCGTCAAGAACTATGAATACCCGAAGGTCAAATTCGATGCGCTGACGCCGTTCATCGAGGCGAGTAACGGGCGCGTGTACTTCCCGTGGGGCCAATACGATTTCGAGGAGTTCTTCCGGCGGTTCCCACTTGCCTACAATGGTCTCGGATACCTGCGCTTCCGCGAGCGTCTTTCTCTGCTCAAGCTCGGTCTGTATCCGGACAACGATTTCTGCTTCTCCGGGCAGGAATTCGAAGGCTACATCGTCTTCGACAAGATGCATGACGACGTGGAAGATATCATCTTCCGTATCCCCACTGTCGGCATCCGTTACGACTACCGGGACGAGCCACTGGAGACGGTCGCTCTGGCGTACAAATTCGAGCGCGACCTCATCAAGGTCCGCCGTCGCGATCAGATCGCCGCCGCGGAGTGAGCGGGCAGAACCCAGCACCGTAGCATAGCCCACCACAGGGCGACGAGACTTGCGGACGAAACTTGTCGTCCGACGAGACTTGCGCCCGACGAAGCCCCGAGCCAGGAGAGATCAGGTCGCGGTAGAAGGCCTCACGCGTATGCCTAGGGCTGTCCTCCGTCTGCTTTCCATCGCGCTCGCCGCCTCGATGCTACTTTCGGTGACGGTCCTGTCACCGGACCGTGTGTCGACATGGATCGAGGCGTGGGTGGGATGGGAGCCGGTGGCGGAACCGCCTGCTCCACCCCCGGACCCACAAGCTGTCGCTGTGGCGGAAAGAGTGTCACGGGAGCGTCTGTATGAGCACGTCAGGTATCTGAGTTCGGGCCCCTCGCGCGTTACCGGCTACGCAGGCGCGCAGCGGGCGGCTGAGTACATCGAAGCCCAGTATCGTCAGGTTGGTCTGCAGGATGTCACCGTCGAGCAGTTCACGGTGCCCGTGCCATTCGATCGCGGCGGCAGCATCGAACTGGTCTCCGGCAGCACCCGCCTACAGTTCCCCTTGCATGCCCTTTGGCCCAATCACGTTCGTACACCGACGCTGCCAGATCAGGGCATCGGCGGCGCTTTGATCGATGGTGGTGCTGGCCGCCTGGAGGACTTCGACGGTCGTCCCCTCGAGGGCAGCGTAGTGCTACTGGGATTTGGCTCGGGTACCGGTTATCTGCGAGCACGCATGCTCGGTGTCGCCGCCATTCTGTTCTACGACGATGGTCAGGTGACACGCGCCGAAGCGGCGGCGAAGTTCCTGCAGGTTCCTGTCGACATCCCCCGTTATTGGGTAGACGACCTGACTGCAAAGGCCCTGCGTGGCGCGGCTGCAGATGGCACAGCGCGCGTACAGTTGTCGTCGCGAATGGACTGGATCGACGCCGAGGCACAGAGCATCGTCGGTTGGTTGCGCGGTGATGAGGAGGCCATGCCCATGGGGCAGCGGCAGAAGGCACAGAGCTGGGGCGATCAGGTCATCCTGCTCCACGCCTACTACGACGCCATCTCCGTCGTGCCCGCGATCGCCCCTGGGGCCGAGAGTGCGACCGGCATCGCCGCTCAGCTCGAATTGGCGAGGCTGCTGCAGGCAGAGGGCACGCGATACACCATCCTCTTCGTCGCCACGCCGGGCCATTTCCAGGGGCTGGCGGGTGTCAACGATTTCCTCTACCGCCACTCCCGTGTCAGTGAGCACTTCGACGAGAAGATGCCGGCGGCGCAGCGCATCGACTTCCGACTGTTCCTCGGTCTCGATCTGTCCAGCCACAGCACCACCGTTGGCCCCTTCACGATGGGCACGTTCTACAATTCCACCTGGCAGACCGATAACTACCAGAAGAATCTGATGGCCCATTACGCTGATCGGTTTGAGCAGTACACACAACAGACCTTCGGCGAGGTGTCCCGCTATCAGGACGGTATCGCGCCGTTGAAGAGGACCTGGAAGAACTACATGCCGGTGCGGCTCGCCCTCGACAGCGAGGCGGCCATCTTCATTGGGCACGAAGCACTGACGATGGTCACGCCCAATCAACTGCGGGCGCGTGTCGACACACCGGTGGATCGCATCGAGTTTGTCGACTTCGACGGTCTGACGTCTCAGGTGCGCACCCTCACCGGAATGCTCTACAAAGCGACGAGGGATCCCGGATTCTTTAATGACAGCAAGCTGATCCTGCGCGATCAGGGCCACAGCCTCGAGGGCCACGTCTACTGGTTCGACCGCGACGTCAACTTTGCGGTGCCAAAGAGTCCGGTGCCCCGTGGCATGGTCACCTACCTGCAGCCCGGCCCGAACTCGGTGGCGGGTGTGCGCACGCTGATCGCCACGCGCACGCTGCCTCTGGAGAGCGTCGACGATCCCACAACGGAGAGTATCGAGGATCCTGGTTGGTTTCGCTTTGACATCGTGCGCAATCGTTTCACCAATCGCATCCAGGCTTTCGAACTGGATCACGACGGACGCATCATCTCCGCCCCTGACATGGGGGAGGAGGGCAACGGCACCTATCCCATCGACGCTGGCTACGGATGGTGGGAGAACAAGATGCTCGAAGTCGTTTTCCCCTGTCGTGCTCTCAGTTTCCTCGAAGTCGTCGATCCACGGTATCTGAGCGCCCTCGACCGGATCCAGGTGCTGGGGGGCAACGATGCACCGCCCCGTTCCTACAGCTGGTCCTACATCGACAATCAGAGTGTCAATGCTGAACAGGTCGTGCAGGCGGGGGTCGTATTCGCCGAACCGGGGAAACCGGTGAAGATCCTCGCCGGGACCGGGTTGTTCGGCCAGGGAGCGGCACTCTCCTCCATCCGCTTCATGTTGACGAATGCAGACCCCTCGTTCTACGAAGAGCCACTGAATCCGCAGGATGTCGAACTGGAGACGGTGCAGCAGGCCCAGGGGCGTGGCTTTCCCGTCGATCAAGGGATGATCTTCCATCCGTCGCTGCAGGCGGCCCGTGACATGTGGATCGTCGACGACGTCCGTATGAAACAGCTCGCACGCTACGGCATCGTGCTCGAAGGGCTGGAGTTTCTGCATCAGCAGGCACACGAGGCGCTGCGCCAGGCGCAGGACCGTCTGCACAACTACGACTACAGCGGCTACTTCACCCACGTACGAGAAGCTCTGGGGCTCGAAGCCCGGATCTATCCGGATGTGCGTTCCACCGCCAACGACACCGTTCGCGCCGTCATCTTCTACTTCGCACTCCTGTTGCCCTTCGCCTTTTTCTGCGAGCGATTCTTCTTCGCCGCCTCCGAGGTGCGCAACCAGATCTTTGGTTTCGTCGGCATTTTTGTCGGGGTCTTCCTGTTGCTGCGTTGGGTCCACCCCGCCTTCAAGCTCTCCGGTTCGCCCTATATCATCTTTCTCGCCTTTGTCATCCTCGCCCTGGGCAGTCTCGTCGTCGTCATCGTCGTCGGCCGCTTCATGGAGTTGATCCAGCGTCGTCGTGGTGCAGCCTCCGGCCTCCACGAGACCGATGTAGGTCGACTGTCGGTCGGCTTTGCGGCGATCATCCTGGGTATTTCCAATCTCCGCAAGCGGCGTTTGCGTACCTGCCTGAATGCGATCACGCTGACCCTGCTGACCTTCTCCGTCGCCTCCTTCACCTCCGTGCAGAGTGGCATCTCCTTCTACCGGCTGCCCCGGGCGACGGAGCCGATTTACGAGGGCGCCCTCGTCCGGGATCGGGCGTGGTCCCCCATGCAGCCCTCCTCCCTGCGTTTTGTCGAATCCGCCTTTGGCGACAAGGCCATCGTCGTGCCGCGATCATGGCAGTTGTCACAGGTACAGGCGGAGCGGGCCTTTATCGAGTTCGAGTCCCTCGACACGGGTCGATCCGCCTTCGCTCACGGGCTGGTGGGGTTCACCGCCACCGAACCACGTGTCTCCGGTATCGATCGGTTTCTTACGGCAGGGCGATTTTTCGAGGCGGGAGAAGTGGACGTCGTCATCCTGCCTGACATTCTCGCCTCCGTTCTCGGTGTCACCGACCAGGACCTCGGACGTTCCCGTCTCAGACTCTATGGGCGTGACTACACCGTCATCGGCATCCTCGACTCAGAAGGGCTGCGCAGGTTGGTCGATCTCGACGGCGAACCGTTGACGCCGGTAGACACCGTGACCGACGCCAGCAAGTTGTCTTCACAGCGCAACCAGGATCCACGGAACTCAGCGGCGACGGCCATCGAGAGCTTCAATCACCTCGAACCTGGGCAGACACTGTTCCTGCCATATGAACGGGTGATGGAGATGGATGGTCGGATGTATTCGATCGCATTGACGGAATTCGACGATCTAGAGTCTATCCAGACGAGTATCGAAGAGTTCATGTCCCGTGTAGCGCTGACGATTTTTGTCTCCGATGTGGACCGTGTCGTCGCCTACAGTTCGATTGGATCGACCAGTGTCAGTGGTATGGGACAACTGTTCGTACCTGTGCTGATCGCCGCCCTCATCGTCCTCAACACGATGATGGGTTCCGTTTACGAGCGCTCCCGTGAGATCGGGGTATACTCTGTTGTCGGTCTGGCACCGAGCCATATTTCCATGCTGTTTCTCGCCGAGTCCACCGTCTTTGCCACCTTTGGCGGCGTCGCCGGTTATCTGCTCGGGCAACTTTCCTATCTGGGAATGCTGACCTTCGATATCGCCGGCATCACGTTGAATTACTCTTCCCTGTCGGCTGTGTGGTCGACGATGGTGGTCATGATCACCGTCTATCTGTCGACCCTGTATCCCGCACGTATGGCGGCGGACATGGCTGTGCCGGACGTGACGCGTCAATGGCAGTTTTCCGAGCCGGATGGCGACAGTTGGCGCTTTGATTTCCCCTTCACGGTGGCTGGTGCTGAGGTGCCGGCGATCTACGCCTATCTGAAGGTCGTCTTCGATGCCTATGGTGAGGGCTCCATCGGCGACTTCATCGCCCGCGATGTGCAGGTTGATATCGATGATTCGCAGGGAGATCCGGTATATGATCTGCAGATGACGGCCTGGTTGGCGCCGTATGATCTTGGCATCAGCCAGGTCGTCCACCTGCGGGCTCTGTCCACGGGCGAACACAACATCTACCGCATCGAGATGGATCTGTACCGTGTCAGCGGTGCTGTCGCCTCCTGGATCAGAATGAATCGCAACTTCCTTACCGTTCTGCGCAAACGCTTCCTGGTGTGGCGCACGCTTCCGGAGAGTCTGCGAGACGAGTATCGCGCGCGCTCACAGAGCGTGCTCTCCGGTGATCCTGCGTTGGAGAGCGCATGACGGAACCACAGCGCACGCCAGAAATGGAGACAGAGCAGCCTCCCGCCTGGGGGCCGGGCGGCTATCGCATTCCGTGGCGGGCCCTCGTTCTCGGCCTCGCCATGGTGCTGACGATCAACATAGGCGCACCGTATGCGATGTATATCATTCATTCATCGCAGTGGTCGATTTCCTATCTGCCCCTGGCCGTCGTTTTTCTGTTCACGGCCCTGGTCTTCTTCAACGCCACCATTGTCAGTCTGACAGGTATTCGTGGCCTGTCGCGTACTGAATTGAGTCTGATTTTCATGATGGCCCTCGTCGGCGCATCGATCCCGACGTGGGGGACCTCGACCTATCTGATCGCCGTCATCGCTGCGCCGAAGTTTTTCGCCTCTGCCGAGAATGGTTGGCAGACCACGATCGTGAAGTACATAAAGGAATGGCTCGTGCCGCAGGACATGACCGCCCTGCGCTGGTTCTACAATGGCAAACCGGCGGGGGAGTCGATCCCCTGGGGGCCCTGGGCGGTGCCGATGTTCTGGTGGATCAGCCTGGTGATGGCCGTGTTCTTCCTCTGCCATTGCCTGGTGGCGGCATTTCGTCGTCAGTGGGTGGAGTACGAACGCCTGCCCTTTCCACTGATGGAACTGCCGCAGCAGTTGATCGATACCCCGGCAGGTTCTCCCTGGCCCGCTTTCGTGCGCAAGCGTTCGTTCTGGATCGGCGCGGGCGTGCCATTCTTCATCGTCATGTGGAATGTGATCACCTACTTCACACCGGTGATCCCGCAGATCCCCACCGATCTCGGTGGTGCCGTCCGCCTCGGCCCCGCCTTTCCGGCAATCAACACCAACATCAACTTCGCCATCGTCGGATTTACCTACTTCGTCCATCTCGACGTCAGCTTCAGCATCTGGTTCTTTACGCTGCTGACGATGATCCAGGAGGGACTGTTCAACCGTTTCGGCTACGCGATTGCCGGCCGGGATACCTACACTTTCGGACACCCGGGAATCGGCTGGCAGGGGTTCGGTGCTCTCACCGTGATGGTCATCAGCATGTTCTGGATGGCACGCGGTCACCTGCACGCCATCTGGCGCAAGGCGTGGCGCAATGACCCGGATGTCGATGATTCTCGAGAGTTGATGTCGTATCGGACCATCGTCATAGGTGGCGCGTTGTCGGCGCTTTATATCTGTCTCTGGATGTGGCGTTCCGGGATCTCTCCTGTGGCCGTCGTATTGTTCCTGCTGGCAACGATCATCCTCTACACCGGAATTACCCGAGTCGTTATGGAGGGCGGGTTGTTGTTCTGCCGGGGACCGCTGATAGCTCAGACATTTGTCGGTTATGCCCTCGGTGGCCCGAACATGCCGGTAGAGAGTCACGTCGCCATGGGCCTGCACTACGGTTGGCACCATGAGTTGAAGGGCTTTTTCATGGCGGCGTCAGCCAACAGCAGCAAGATCTCCGATCTGATGCGGATTCCCCGACGCCCCCTCACCCTCTATATCATGGGAACCGCTTTCATCGCCGTCGTTGTTTCCATGGCTTTCACCCTCTACATGGGCTACAGCTACGGAGCCTATAACTATGGTGGCTGGATCTTCGGCAATGGCTCACAAGTGCCCTATGTGGAGATCCTGCGCAAGCAGGCGACACACACACCGGACTTTCAGCGTCTTGGGCACATGGGCCTCGGTGCCGCGTTGATGAGCGCTCTGACCTTCATGCGTTACCGCTTCGCCTGGTGGCCACTGCACCCCATCGGACTTCCCGTCGGCATCGCTTCCTATCCGGTGACGATCATCGTGTTTTCCGTATTCCTCAGTTGGTTTGCGAAGTGGGTCATCATGCGTGCCGGGGGTATTCGGCTCTATCGTGGTGCCCAGCCCTTTTTCATCGGTCTCATCCTCGGCTATTTCACCGCCATCGGCATCTCCTTTGTCGTCGACGTCATCTGGTTCCCCGGGCAGGGGCACCCCTTGTACGGAAACTGATCCCGGGCCATGGCAGAGAAAAAACCAAATGGCGAGAGTCTCGGGCTGATCCCCGAGGACCTCACATTCCAACCCGGCTTCGACATGAAGACGGTCTACGCCGCTCTGTTCGTCGGCCTGGTGATGATGCCTGGTGCGATCTATCTGGGCCTCGTCACCGGTCAATCGATGGCGGGCGGCGCCGAATGGGTGACGATGATTCTGTTCATCGAGATCGCTAAGCGGTCCTTCGTGCAGATGCGACCACAACAGGTCATCATCCTTTATTGGGTTGCCGGCGGTCTGGTGACCATGGGTGGCAAGCTCGGCACGGGTGCCGAGTTCTTCGGCGGACCTTTCGGCGGGCTCATCTGGGACCAGTATCTGATCCAGTCACCCCAGGCCGATGGCCTGCACCAATACATCCCGACCTGGCTGGTGCCGCCCCGTGGTTCACCGGCCCTGGAAAATCGCAGTTTCTGGCACCCTGACTGGATCAAGCCGATCGTGCTGCTGGTGACCGTCATTGTGATGCAGAAGATCAATGGTCTGGCTCTGGGTTACGTGCTGTTCCGTATCACCAACGACATCGAACGTTTGCCCTATCCGTTGGCAGCCGTACAAGCCGGTGGGGCGACGGCACTCTCCGAAAGTTCGCAACAGCGGGAAGGTTGGCGCTGGGAGGTGTTCAGTGTGGGGGCTTTCATCGGCATCGTCTGGGGTGTTCTCTACGTCGTCATCCCAACCCTGTCGGGAATTTTCCTCACGGAGACGGTGGAGTTGTTGCCGATCCCCTTCATCGACCTGACCGTGTCGATGAAGGGACTGATTCCGGCGGGTATCATGGGCGTGGGCACGGATCTGTTTCACCTGATGATCGGTTTCGTCCTGCCCTTCTGGATCGTGGTGGGCACCTTCGCCGCGTCGATGCTGGTGAATCTCGTGCTGAATCCGATCATGTACTTCGCCGGCATCCTGCATACGTGGGAGCCGGGCATGTCGGCGATTCCCACGCAGATCGGCAACAGCTTCGACTTCTGGCTCAGTTTCACCATCGGTTCCGCGGTGCTGGTGGCGGTCATGGGGTTCTGGATGGTTGGCAAGACCCTCTATGGACTGAGGGATGGACGCCAGCAGGACGCCCGAGAGATTCCGAAGGACCGGGGGGATATTCCGATCCCCGTGGCCCTCGGCATCTGGGCATTAAGTACGGCCGGGTTCGTCGTCCTCGTGGCCTTCCTCGTGCCCGAATTCCCCTGGTGGATCACCGCGGCCTTCGGTTTCATCTGGACCCCGATCTACTCCTATATCGGGGCGCGTATGATCGGCCTGACCGGTTCCCCCCAGGGTGTCTCCTTTCCCTATCTGCGCGAGGGTTCTTTCTATCTGTCCGGATACCAGGGGGCGGGGGTCTGGTTCGCCCCGATTCCGATCTTCCAGTGGGGATTCGAGGCAGCGGCGTTCAAACAACTTGAGCTGACGAAGACAAAATTCGGCAGCATGGTGAAGCTCGCGGCGGTGACGATCGTCATCATGTTCATCTGCAGCTTCGTCTTCTGGTCCTTCATCTGGAAGCTTGGGCCGATTCCCTCATCGGCGTATCCCTTCGTACAGAAGTTCTGGCCATTTCATGCAACGATGCAGGCGTTCTGGGCCAAGTCGACACTGCCCGACGCCGCAGGCAATGCACTGGTGTCGCAGATCATTCGCTGGGACTACATCGGTACCGGTTTCCTCGGTAGTGCCGCAGTGCTCGCTGGCCTGGCGCTGTTCAAGGCGCCCCTCACCCTGTTCTACGGCTTCGTCGGTGGTATCGGCTACTGGCCCCACTTCGTCATCCTCAATTTTGCCGGCGCTCTGTTGGGGCGATACTACTTCCAGCGTCGTTTCGGCGAGGACCGTTGGCGCGCCTACACGCCCATCCTGCTGGCGGGTTATTCCTGTGGCATGGGTCTGGTGGGTATGACGTCCATCTCGGTGGCGTTGATTTCGAAAGCGGTGTCCAGCATTGTCTTCTGAGCGCAAATGGGCCCGTCTGTCAGGCGTGTGTCTGGTCGCGTCGCTGGTATCGCTTTCGGCGTGCACCGGGGGTGCCACGGAGTTTATCACCGCGGCAAAAGAGGGAAACACAGACGTCGTTCGGGCACAACTCGCCGATGGTCGTAGTGCGGACACGGCCGAGTCTTCCGGCTACACGGCGTTGATGCGTGCCGCCGAGTGGGGTCGGCTCGACATCGTGCAGCTACTGATCGAGTCCGGCGCCAATGTCAATCACAAGGCGCGGGACAATGGTTCGCCCCTGACGCTGGCGGGAAGGAAGGATCGAGGCGATGTCGTCCGTCTGCTCCTCGACAAGGGGGCTGTGGTGCACGACAAGATCGGCGCCGCGGATGTGTTTCTTATCCTCCGTTCCATGAGAAATGACACGACGACAATCGCCCACCTGATCCGCGTGGGGGCAGCTGTCGACGCCCGCGATGCTGAGAAGCAGATTCCGCTGATGGACAAGACGAATGGCGGATACGCGGCGGCTGTCAGCCTGTTGCTCGACTCGGGAGCAGAGGTCGATGCCGTCGATACCCTCGGACGCTCCGCCCTGCATCGGGTGCGGAATCGCGCCGATATCGCCACACTGCTGCTCAAGGCTGGCGCAACGATAGACAAGCGTGACAAGCTTGGATTCACGCCCCTTCTGATCGCCGCCCAGCGTGGGTATGCGGCAACCACGCGGCGACTGCTCGCCGCCGGAGCAGAGCCTGGTGTTGTCGATGTCCGTGGCGAGAGTGTGTTGCACAAATCCGTCAACAATAGTGACGTGTTGCGCGAAGTCCTGCATTCCGGACCCCCACCACTGGATGTCAAGGATGCCAGTGGTATGACGCCACTGATGATCGCTGCATGGCACGGACATGTGGACGCAGTCGAACAGTTGCTCGCCGCCGGGTCGGCGATTAACGATCTGTCCGCCGAAGGGGAGTCGGCGCTGACCCTGGCTGCGCGCCGTGGTCACGCCGAGATCGTCGCTCTGGTGACTGCGGCGGGTGCTGATATCGAGTTGCTGAATCGACACGGGGAATCGGCTCTGTGGCTGGGAGCTCCGCACGCAGCAGTCGTCACCGAACTGCTGGCTGCGGGTGCCAATTCGCACACGACTACCGAGGATGGTACAACTGCCCTGATGCGCGCCATTCAGGCGGATGCCCCCGCCGCTGTCCGCCGTCTGCTCGAAGCTGGTGCCGATCCACGGCTGGTGGATGTGCGCGGGCGTACGCCATTACATCAGGCCAGATCCGGCGAGCTGAGCCAGCTGCTGCTGGCTGCCGGTGCCGAGGCCAATGCGACCGATGCTGCGGGTCGGACCCCGCTGTTGGAGCGCGCCAGCTGGGGTGAGGCGGAATCCGTTGAGCTATTGCTGGCGGCTCGAGCTGATCCCGAGATCGACGATATCCGAGGACGCACACCGCTGATGGAGGCGGCCCGACGTGGGCACCGGTCGGTGATCGGCCTGCTGTTGGCTGCCGGTGCCCGGCGTACCGCCACCGATGCCACAGGCCTGACGGCGGTGGACCATGCGCAGAGTGGCGGACACGTGGGTGTGGTCGATCTTCTGCAGGATGTACCCTTTCCCTGAGGGACGTCACCAGCACCGGCGCCATCTGAAACCTCACCAGAGGAACGCTATGCGTATCGGACTCGTATTACAGCCCTTCTCCGAACAATCTTTACAACTGGCAGCGCAACTGGGTGCCACCGACGTCGTCGCCGGCATGCCCGCCGGTGACTTTGACGAACTGGTTCGCCTGAAAAGCCGCGTCGAGGATGCGGGCCTGTCGTTGTCCGTCATCGAAGGACTCATGTCGATCGACGAGGTGGTTCTGGGTGACGGCGGCAGGGATGCGTGCATCAAAGAATTTCAGCAGGGCCTGCGGAAGATGGGTGCCGCCGGAATCCCCACGTTGTGCTACAACTTCATGGTCTGGCGCCCCGGCGTCGGTGTGGTGCGCACGTCGTATACAACACGCGAGCGCGGCGGCTCCTGGGTCAGCAGCTTCGACGCCGATCTGCTTGCGCAGGCCCCCGAGATCCCAGGAGCCACCATCGAAGAGGAGCGTGTCTGGGAGAATCTCGAATACTTCCTCAAGGCGGTGATCCCCGTCGCCGAAGAGGCAGGGGTCAAACTGGCCATGCATCCCGACGACCCGCCCATGTCGTTGCGGGGCCAGGCGCGGATCATGAGTACACCTGACAACTTCGAGCGTCTCGTGAACCTCGTGAAGAGTCCCAGCAATGGTCTGACCTTCTGCCAGGGCTGTTTTTCCGAGATGGGGGCCGACATCCCAGCAACGATCCGCCGATTTGCCGACGACATCCATTTCGTCCACTTCCGCGATGTTCAGGGTCAGGTGCCCAAATTCAGCGAGAGCTGGCACGACAATGGCAAGACTGACATGTTGTCGGCAATGCAGGCCTACGCCGATGTCGGTTTCAGCGGTGTCATGCGCCCCGATCACGCCCCATTCCTGCACGGTGCTGGCGATGACGGTGAGCCCACGGGTTACACGATGACGGGCAAGATCTTCGCCGTCGGTTACATGCACGGCTTGCGTGAGGCGGCTCTGAAAGACGCAAGTTAAATCGGCTGGCTAACCAATGACGAAGATCACATTTCCCAGCTTGCCCGTGAAATAGTCGATCACAAGCCAGAGACCGTTGCATAAGGCCTCTCCGACGATGAGTCCTAGGAAGAAGTTCTGGCTCTGGTGGTATGTTGTAGCACCACCGAACCGAAGGATCAGGCGCTTCACGAGCCAGGCGAGGAACACATTGAACCAGACGCGTTCCATCATGTAATTGCCACCGATCGGAAGTCCGATCGGGTGCAATGGCCACCAAAGGAATCGGTGTCGGATCCACATCATGAGTCCCATGGCACCCCCTCCGCCGAGTAGGAACCAAATCCCTCGCCAGTAGACGCCCGTCGGTTTCTCGAGATTGCGTAGCGCCTGATCGTACACGACGGCAGGGCTGCCCTTAAAAAACCAATTCCCCACATTGATGCCGCCCTGCTCGTAAGCGATATGGAATACGGTCCAGCAGGAGCCGATGGCACCGATGAAGATGGCCAGCACAATTGCCCAGAACACGGTCTTTCGACTGCGCAGATCCATCGCCTCGATCAGCTTCAGTCCGTTGGCGCACATGGCCATGATGAAGACACGGATGTCAGCCGACCAGATGTACGCCAACGACAGGTCGAGAACACCGGAACTGCCCACCAGCTGCGAACCCAGACCCATCATCGTCAGGTCCGGCGCCGTCATGGGAGCCCGTACCGCCGCCAGACCCGCCTCACAGACGAGCCGTGTGATGCCCACGAAGATCAGCAGGGCGA
>Ga0310124_10000912_pt1 | contig 20909 bp, 17 predicted proteins | sample CB11b_AW_Bot5_MG_FD_203507 | JGI IMG/M metagenome (GOLD analysis project Ga0310124, IMG submission 203507) | Marine microbial communities from Western Arctic Ocean, Canada - CB11b_AW_Bot5 | ecosystem: Environmental > Aquatic > Marine > Oceanic | place: Canada: Western Arctic Ocean | collected... | reverse complement strand
TAGATGTGGATTTAGGTCCCAATGAAACACTCTTGATTGAACCAGGTGCAATGTCTCGAATGTCTTCTAATTTGAATTCTAGTTTTCAGAGACAGGGGGGCTTCTTTTCAGCAATGTTTCGGAAAATATTTGGAGGGGAGAGTTTTTTCTTAGGAAAGTATGAGCATCCAGACGGTGGAAAGTTAACTTTTGCACCTTCAATGCCAGGGCATGTAGAACACAGACAGTTAACAAATAATAGCTTGAACCTCATGGCAGGTTGTTTTTTAGCTTGTACACCTGGAGTGAATATTAAAGCTAAATTTGGAGGTCTTAAGGCATTATTTTCAGGTGAAGGTGCTTTTTTACTCGAGGCTTCAGGAAATGGAGATTTGTTTTTCAATTCTTTTGGAGGGGTAGTTGAGAAGCAAATAAATGGTGAATTCATTGTTGATACGGGTCATGTCGTTGCATTTGATCCCTCTTTAGATTATAAAATTACAGGAATGGGAAATTTCAAATCAACTATGTTGTCTGGTGAAGGTTTGGTTATGAGGTTTTCAGGAAATGGTAAATTGTATCTTCAAACGCGTAATATTTCAGGAATAGCTTCTTGGCTTACACCGAGGTTATAATGAATGTAAAAATAGATACTGAAGGCGCATTTGGTTCTGCGTTAGTTACACTAGAAGCAGGAGAAAAATTTATGTCCGAAGCTGGCGCTATGTATCGTGCTTCCCCTAATATGGAAATATCGGTTGAATCTCGAAAGAAAGAAAATGATGGAATGTGGGGAGCTTTCAAAACAGGCGTAAAAGCAATGTTTGCAGGCGAATCATTTTTCATATCTTCGTATACGCCTAATGATGGACAATCTGGTGAAGTGGGATTAGCACCTACTCATCAAGGTGAGGTTAGTAGTGTTAAGGTTGGTCCTGAAATTTGGGTATGTTCAGGTGGAAGCTATTTAGGTTCTTCAGGCGGCGTAGATTTAGACACACAATATCAGGGTCTTGCAAAGGGAATGTTTAGTAAGGAAGGACTTGTTTTTGTTAAGGCATCGGGAGAAGGAGATTTACTAGTAAATGGTTTCGGGAGAATAAGTAGTGTAGATGTTAGTGGAGGTATTACAATTGACAATGGCCATCTTATTGCCTTTACAGAGGGTTTAGAATATACGATAAGTAAAGCAGGCGGTGGATGGATATCATCTATGATGTCTGGTGAAGGTTTAGTTATGAAATTTAATGGAAATGGAAAGGTATTAGTTCAATCACATGATCCAAGCAGATTGGGTGGTGTATTGGGTCCACTATTACCACCGAGGGAGGGCTAATGAAGTATGACATAGTTTGCGCACCTTCATATTCACTTATAGAGATGAATCTGAATGAAGGTGAATCGGTAATTGTTGAACCGGGATCTATGGCTTGGATGGATACTACGATAAAGCCTAAAACTGAGATGAAAGGAGGATTTTTTGCAGGAATCACGAGAAAATTTGGAGGCGAGAGTTTCTTTCTAAACACATATACTGCTGAAGAAGGTTCAGGGACTATAGGAATTGCTCCAGGATATTCAGGAGATATAGTTGTACGTGAATTAAATAATGAAACATTGTATATGGAAAGAGGTGCTTATCTTTGTCATGTAGGAAACATAGAGACAAGTGCGACATGGGAAGGTTTTTCAGGTACATTTGCAGAAGGAATGTTTGGATTGAGAGTGAGCGGTACGGGTTTACTTTTCTTTGGTTCTTATGGTGATATTCAGGAGGTTGAAGTCGATGGCCAGTATACCGTAGATAATGGGTATGCAGTTGCTTGGGAGCAGAATCTAGACTATAGTATAGGACGTTCTGGAAGAAGTATAAGATCATTCCTCTTCGGTGATCAATTAATATGTCGTTTTCACGGACATGGGAAATTATGGGTACAGACACGAAGCCCTAGAAATCTAGCAGCTTGGGTTCATCCTTTTAGAAGGGTTAAATCCAAAAACGATTAATCTAAGAGTAATTTTCAGGTCTCGGCATCTCGGCCTTGAGACCTTTTCTCAGTCTAATCTCTTCAGTGATCTCGTCTAGAAGGCCATGTGGTAATGCTTCATATCCTGAGAATTCAGTACTCCACAGTGCCCTTCCACCCGTTGCAGATCTTATTTCGCTTGCAAATCCAAACATTTCTTTGATTGGAGCCTTCGCCGTAATTGTGGTCATGTCGCCTTCAGTTTCCATCCCAGCAATCTCGGCTCTTCTTTGCGACATTTCACCCGTTACCGAACCCATCAGTTCTTGTGGAACATTGATGTAAACATGTTGTTTTGGTTCCAGTAGTGCGACTCCCGCTGAAACCAAGGCCCCATTAATTCCATTTCTTACGGCAGGGATTGTCTGTGCCGGACCTCGATGGATTGCATCTTCGTGAAGTTTGGCATCATTTAGTATAATTTTAACACCCATCATTCTCTCATGGGCTCTTGGTCCTCTTTTAACTACTTCTTTGAAAGCATCAATTAATAATTCTCTGGTCTCAAATAAGTTTTGAATACCTTTTGTTGCATCTATGAATACGCAACTATTTTCAATCGAAAGCACACCTTTTCCATGTACTTTAGTCCAGCCCATATCAATTAGTTGTCTGGCTACTTCTTTGGATTTTTTGATATCGCCTGATGGAATGGTTCCATCAATTATAGCAGTTCTGATATCCTCTTCTAAGGGTTCCACTGTAATGTAGAACCGGTTATGCTTGTTTGGTGATTTACCTTCAAAGTCTCCAGGCGAGTTCATAGCCACTGTTTCACGATAAACAACTATGGGAGGTGACGTTGTAATCTCAACACCATGCTCGTTCCTTATCCTATATTCTGTAATCTCTAAATGTAATTCTCCCATTCCTGACATCAAGTGTTCTCCTGTTTCCAGATTACTGTCAATTTGAATAGAGGGATCTGCTTTTGCTACAGCTCTTAGAACTTCGACTAGTTTTGGTAAGTCCTTGGTGTGTTTTGCCTCTATGGCTGTAGTGACGACAGGTTCTGAATTGTGTATAATTCTTTCGAACGGTGTCATTTCTTTATCAGAAGAAATGGTAGAACCTGAAATGGCATCCCTCAATCCTGAGACTGCAATAATATTTCCAGCCGTAACGTTCTCGGTATTAATTCTATCTCCACCAACAAACATACCTACTGATTGAACGCGATTGGCAGATGGCATGCCAGCAACATACAGCTGATCACCTTTTTTTATAGTACCCGAGAAAAGTCTTCCGACAGCAATTTCACCGGCATGTGGATCAAGAACAACTTTAGTTACCATGAATGCTGTATCTCCACTTGCTTCAGCATTAATCATGGATTGCCCAATCTTTTCCTCTGATTCCCCTCTCCATATATGCGGTATTCTATATTTCTGGGAAACGCTTGCTGAAGGAAGTTTTTCAACAATCATATCCAGCAAGACTTCATGCAGAGGAGTTGCTTGGGCTAATTCCTTTTTTTGTTCTTTTTCCATAAAATCATAAATTTGTTTAAAATTAATATTCTTCTTTGCCATGAATGGGATTGATGTTGCCCAATTATGGTATGCCGAACCGAAGGCTACCGTTCCAGTCTGTGCATCAACCATCCAGTCCTTTTTGAATTCATCAGGAACCATTCTTGAAATCAATTTGTTAACCTCAGTGATTATCTTTCCAAATCGTTGCATCATATCTTCAGGTGTAACTTGAAGTTCCGCGATTAAGCGGTCCACCTTATTGATAAACAGAACCGGTTTGACTTTTTCCTTGAGGGCCTGTCTGATAACAGTCTCAGTTTGCGGCATAATACCCTCAACCGCACATACTACGATTATTACTCCATCTAGAGCACGCATAGCCCTAGTTACGTCTCCTCCAAAATCTACATGCCCTGGTGTATCAATTAGATTAATCAGATAATCTTCACCTTTATGTTTGTGTACCATAGAGGCATTAGCAGCATTGATGGTTATTCCCCTGGCCGATTCCTGTTCATCAAAATCAAGCATGAGCTGTTTTCCTGCCAAGTCTTCAGACATCATGCCTGCACCAAATATCAAATTGTCAGATAAGGTAGTCTTTCCATGGTCAATGTGTGCAGCAGTACCTATGTTTCGTATGTGGTTTAGGTTCTTGAATAAAACAGTTGCACGCTTTATATTGTCTTCTTTACGGCCCATTTTTAATCACTTTAATTGTGCGCCGCTTCAGCCTGACGTTCAGTCTCATCTTTCTTGCTGATGGCATATGAGTCGGGATTAATTTCTGAAGCAAGCATAAGTTCTCTGGCGAGTGCTTTCACAATCGAACGTTGTTTCTTAGATGATTCCAAAGCACCAATACAGAGATTCCGTATTGCTATGTCTACTCTTCTGGTTGGCGAGACATCAACTCCACTATACACTCTGATCCCACCATATCTTAGCGATACAACTGCAGCCCTAGGAGCGGAATTCTCTAAGGCTTGAACCAGGATCTGTGCAGGATTCTCTTTCTTCTTAGTGTGAATCATTTCAAAAGAATTCTTCAGAACGGTATATGCCTGTGCCTTTTTCCCCGTGTATTTTTCTGAGCGCATCAAATTGTTGATGAACCTTTCAATTACAGTGAGCCCCCTCTTTCCAAACTTTTTCTTGGAATGTCTACCACCTGTGTGGGGTACTTGAAAGGCGTCCAGATTTATGTATTTTTCTAATGTGGTATCAACGATATTAACTTCAGTTAAATCCCATTTGCCAAAGAGAGGTATAACTGGCATTTCGGGTTCAGAAACTTCAACCATTTCCTCAACTGGATTTTCTTCAACCTCTTCCATATTTACCTTATTGGTTTTTCTTTTCGACCACGAACCATCTCTCTGAGGGATACATTATTAACTTTAGCGACTCTGTACCTTACACCCGAAAGATCACCATATGATCTTCCCATTCGGCCTCCGACTCCTTCTATGACTACCTCGTCGTGTTCATCTATGAAACTTATAGCTAGATTGCCAGGTGCAAGTGCCGTTACTTGCCTACCATTCTTTATGAGTTGAACTCTTACACACTTCCTTATCCCCGAATTTGGCTGTTTTGCTTCCACACCCACTTTTTCAACAACTATACCTTTAGCTTGCGGTGCTCCTTGTAAGGGGTCAGCTTTTTCTTTCAGCTTCATGGCTCGCTTTCTGTAATATCTATCATTCCAGCGCTGTTTTTGGCGTGAGCTACGTTGCTTTGAAGCTGTATAGAGTCCTTTTGCCACGATATTTCCAGTCCCATAATCGGGATTGCAGCGCAGAAGGGGGCTGTATATATACAGTTCGGCAAGTAAAACCTTTTGTTTAGCAACCTGCAAGGGTATCAGGCCACCGTAGCTTAGCCCGGTTGAGCGGCTGACTTGTAATCAGCAGGCCGAGGGTTCAAATCCCTCCGGTGGCTCCACCCATTTACTCTTATTTAGCCACACACTTGAGGTTTTACCCTGAGGTCAAGTCATAAATATGTTACGTAGTACTTCGATTAAAATTGATTCTTGGAAACCTGTAAAACTCCTAGCACGGCAGTCGGTCAAAGAGGACATAGTGGCTTTATCCTGTGATTTGAAAGGTAATGTGGCTGCAATAATCACGAAGTCTTCACTTACGATATTTACTAATCGTGAATTATTAGATAGTGTATCTTTGAAGGGAGGTAGACAAATACATATTTCTGACAACACGGAGAGAATCTTGGTTCTGACAGCAGGTGCATTGCTATGTTATGATTATTGGGGTCAGATTAAATGGACTTACAGAGGAGTAGATTCTAACAGCCAATTCTGTGTAAGTGGCGATGGAACTAGAATCGCACTCTCTGAATCTAATTCTTTGAAGGTAATCAGTCGCTTTGGCGAGATTTCTTGGGATTCAACGTTTGAAGACAAAATACGGGAATTTGTTTTTGCCCCTAATAATTCGTTGGTGGTTTCAACAATCTCAGGCCTTTTTCTAATTGAAACCGACAACAAAATAGTTGAATTGAATTCTAATTTCGTTGCGTCTGAGATTTCATGTTCTTCAGATTATCTGATTGTTAATTCAGAGGATACTATGATTGCATTTTCGTATACTGGAACTGAATTGTGGAAGAAGGAAGGAATTGCGACCTCAAGGATTTCGTTTTCAAATGATGGTGTCAAACATGTTTTCCTTATGGATTCCAAAATCCTTGTTTGTCAGGATCGTAATGGTGATGAGATCTGGACCTATAGGTCCAAGGATGAATTACAGGGCGCCTATGTACTGGAGTCAGGCAATATGGTTGGAGTTTATTCTAATACCGTATTCCACATAATCGACTATCAGGGGCAGCAGGCTTGGTCCTACCAAGCCAGAGAAAAGGTTGTGGGATTCTCTTTTTCGAATCATGGTGGTGACGTAATAGTCGTATCAGACAGTAAGATCCATTGGTTTCAGAACGAAGGGTTCCTAAGGACAAGTGTCGATGGAGAATTGGATAAAGCAGAACAATTATTCCATAAAGTTTCAGTTTATGATAGTAATCTGGACCAACTAAGGTATGACCTGGAAAAGGCAAGGTCACTTCAATCAGGAAAATTTGAATTAGTAAAAGATTCCTTTCAAATTATTAATGGAGTCAACATGCGCTTGGCATCACTTCATCAGCGTCATGTGGGCTATCTAGATGCCCTTCCTTCCTTCATGGAACAATTAGGGCTTCAGGGAGCTCAGACTGACGAAATGATACCTTTGTTATACACGTACTATTCATTGCATAGCGACCTATCTGATACTTCAACATTAAGTGCGTTATTGGAGCGAGCTAATTTCCTTTTAACCAAATTGGATAGATATGAGCCACCTGATTCGAAAAATGACAAGGATAGTGAAGGCCCAGGTCCAAACCATTTCTTAAAGGAGGCTAAGCGTAGTATTTCTGAAGAGATTATAAACATCAAAGGATTGATAACAAGCAGAAACAAGGATGTTGAGTCACTTGAATCCAACTTGAAATATTTGGTAATTGAGTGGTTGAAGACTGGTGAATTGGACACAGAACCACGTGATTTTGTGGAGACATACCAAAAAAGTGAACTGATCCGTGAAGAAAAACGCGAATTGATTGTAAGCAAGATTGAAAATTCTATGGCTTTTATTGATTATTCAGAGAAACACGAACACCTTGTTTTAGAATCTCTGAATTTTACATGCAAAGATAAAGTGAGCCTTAATCTGACCATGAAGAACGGTTCTGAGGGGTCTATCAATAATTTATTCTTTAGAATTAGAGTAGAGGGAAGCGGTCTTAATCTGGCTGAACCTATATCTGGAGTCATACGTCTAAATCATCTGAAAGTCAATGAGTCCTATTCACCTGTCTTTCGTTTTGAACCTATTAATCGTGCTTTCACCAAGGTGGTTATGGTTGTTCAATATTTGGATGATGCTGGTAGACGCTATACTTCTTGGTTGGGTGAAATCAACACTGATTTTCTAGGTTGCTTTGTCAAGCCATCTAAAATCGATGAGGGAGAACATGGGGACTTGCGTTTGGAGTACAAGGATCACACCTCACATGCAGCCGTAAACATTGAAGGCCTCACAATCAACAAGATAACAAACATATCAAAGAAGTTGCCGGGGATGCACTTGTGTAGTTTCAAGGAAGAGAGTTCACGTTCCATAATTTATCATTCAGCTAAGTCCAGTCTGGATGATTCGGATTACCTATCAATGATATTCTTGAGAAGTATAGGTGGTGAGGAATCATTGCGTAGTGCCCTCGAATTGGTTTGTCACGCACCAGATATAGAAAAATCATCAGAAATGAAGGATGAACTTATGTCCCATCTGAAGAGTAAACTCTTGGAGTCGAATGGTCGCTTAGTTTAGTATTCGCGCCATTTGTGCTTACATTTTGTGCACTGATAAATTCGGGTTGCTGGCTCATCGGCCGCTCGCGTTTGCCTAAGTACCCATGTGGCTTCATGATTTTTGCATTTCTCACAGATAATCTTAACAGTTGGCAAGGTTCCTTCTATGCTTTCGGTTACCACGATTTCTCGATTAATCCTTTTTCTTGTAGTTATCTTAGCTTCTTTTCCTTTGGGTTCTATATGACCACAGTCAGGTCTTTTACATTCCAGTTGGTTTGTTTTTCTATTCAATCTCATCAAGGCTCTACATTTTGGACACAGTATCATAATACGCTCTAACTTACGTCTTCAACTAGTTCCGTCGCTTGATTTATAGTTATTTGATTAATTCCAAAAGCAATGCAAATAGTGGTTTGGAACCCACCGTTTAATGATATTGCTCCAGTATTCTGTGTCCAGAAAATTGTTTTGACCTGCACAATTTCTTCTACACCTAGATGTTCAAAAAATTTGGTCGTTTCAGTCACTTTCGCATTCCATTTATACAAAACTGCATTAGATGGCAAGCCATCATTTTTTTCATTCAGGATAATACCCTTACCAACGAGTGTCAGACCTTCATCTTCAGCTTTTTCCTTTATTTTTTCGACTACAATACTTTGAATCTGACTTTCCACGTTTACTAGAGAACTGATAGATACAACAATCAGTCTCCCTGATTTCCCATCTGTAGAGTCGTAGGTCAGGCTTGAAATCATGAAGTGCCCGTTGAATTCTTTAGTGTATTTCTGATCAAAAGGACCGTTCCAGATTCCTGCCGCCAAATATAATGAACTTTGCTCAACTTCAGCAGTTTTATATCCGATTAATGTCGGGCCGATTACCAATAGACCTAAAAGAACCACCAGAATTAGAGTGAACAATCTCCTGAACCATCGTCTTTTACCTTCTTTTTCCCATCCTCCAATGCGTAGTTCAGGCTCTTCCATATAATCACTATTCAGTCTTCAGTAATAAGGACTGCTTCAACTGGACAAACCGATTCACAGGCACGGCATATGATGCATTCTTCTTCGCGTATCATTATGGCTTTTTTATCAGATTCAGGGTGATTGGGGGTATCAATCCATTCAAACACTTCAACAGGGCAGGCGTCTATACAAGCACCATCTGCTATACAAAGGTCAAAGTCAACACCAACTATAGTCCCCCAGACTCCAAGTTTGTCGCTACCAATTCCGTTATAGGCGTCTTGGTCTTTAGCCCAGATTTGTATAGGTTGACTCTCCCCGTCATGGGTTGCAACTTTCTCATACTCCGTCAGGTAGTTTTCATCTATTGCCATACCAATCGATTGACACTTACCATCCCACTTAATAATATTTCTTCTAATAAGGCCCAAATTAATTAAACGACCCCTCAAAGCTTATGTTTATGGGAGAAGTCGCCCTGAAATACAGATTGATGCCTGAATCACCAGATTCAGATACAGATGCAATAGTTGATGCTATACCTGCAGTCATACCTGATGATGCCAGTTTTGGTGCACACGAGGTCAAACCCTTTGCCTTTGGCCTGAAAGCCGTTATGATTGTGATTATTGGTATAGATAGAGGCGGATTTGCGACCGAGGTTGAAGACGGTCTGAATAGTCTGGCCAACGTCCAGACGGTTATTCTGGAAGAGCAGTCATTAATCTAGGTTTTTTATAAACACCAAGAATATAAATCACTCCTCCGTAGGTGTTTGATTATGGCTGACCGAGCACCTCTGTCTTACACGACAACTAGGTTAACATTAGGAACCTTTCTTCGGATTATGTTTCGACCTAGGTATCTTGATAGGGCTAAGATTCCCGTGGATGGCCCCTTGATAATTGCGGCCAATCATCTTTCCCACATTGATCCCGCGTTCATAATGGCTGCAGTCAAAAGACCAATTTCCTATATGTCCAAGAAGGAGCATTTTGATGGGGCCGTTAGACGTTTAGTGTTCAAACAGGTGGGTGTGATTCCAGTTGATCGAGAGGTGGGCGGTACAGAAGCACTTGATGGGGCTATTCAGGTTCTAAAAGATGGAGGGGCCGTCGGTATCTTTCCAGAGGGGACTCGTTCAAGAGATGGCACTATGGGTTCAGGCAAGACGGGTGTGGCTCGTTTGGCTGCAGCTACGGGTGCTGCGGTGGTCCCGGTTGCTATTCGCCAGACAGATGATGTGTGGCCAGTTTCCAAACGAGTACCCCGCCCTTGGAGAAAATTCTACTATAAATTTGGTGACCCTCTGTACTTTGGAAGTTCCGAGATTAATACTGAGAGTCTACACAAATTTACAGATGAGGTAATGGATAATATAGTTGCCTTGTCAAAGGAGTGCGAGGATTATTGGCAGTCCCAAAAAGTTTCAGTCAGATTACGTAACTGGACTGAGAAGACCCGCTCAGGTGTCCGTCATCGGATAGAGTCCTGGCGCAAAAATCGCAAAGTTCCAATACTTTCCCGAATCAGGAAGTAGTCATTTCAGATTCCTAAATCAAGTCCTTTCTGAACACTCTAGCTTGACATTACCGCCCTTGAGTTCCAGCCTAATTTTGTCCCCTGAGTTGATTGCTTGGCAGGGGTCTTCGTCGAATGAGTGAGCATATGGGACTCCAAGAAGACTGCATGCCGGTATAGTTTGCTGATCCAAATCGGTGTTGATTATCGCTTTTGGAGCATTTCCATTGTAGAATAACCCGAGTAGAACATAGGGGGCTACTGTTGAACCACTACCTTTTGGAAAGATTAGAATTTTATCTGCCATGGATTCCCCATTGATTGGATGCCCTTCCTCTTCAATGGTTCCGGTTTCACGATTGACGAAACCTAGAAAGGTTATTGGAACATCAGTAACCAAGGCCTCACCTTCCACAACCCATTCCTTCTGTGACTTTAGTCCTTCTCCCGAGATTAATACATTACCTTCTTTATGTGTTTTTCTGGATTCTAGGCGTTGCACTTTGCCTAAGTTTCTTTCAGTTCGAGTCATTTTCAATAGACCCGGTTTTGCAGCATGCTCGATACAATCGGTTAATTTCATAACAGAGGTATTAATCGAATGAAGTCCTGACTTCAAGTAGTGTTCAGCCTTCATAGAATTCGTCAAAATATGTTTAATCTTTGCATGATTATAATGTACAACTTCAGGGCATGTTTCACGCAGAACGAGTCCACCAGCATTTTCTACAATCCTGACTAATCCCTCTTTTTCCGCCTTTTCAAAATTTTCCGATGAAGTGAATAACCACAAACGTCCTTTTGGCAATTTTTTCCCATCAAGTAATTCTGCAGTTCTCTGAATCTCTTCATATGAGGCCTGGGGGCACCCTATAGTCACCAGATCAACTCTATTTTTGGGAGCTAGCTCTGAATAGCGTTTTTTAAGATCCACAGCTCTGAATATGATGTCAGCATTGGAATCTGTGCTTTGGGGATTGACAGTGAAACCATCAACAAACAACATTGGGCAGCCATAATTTGCAGCAGCAGCAGTCAATGCCTTCCTGCATTCCGAATTCAAATTCTTGAGTCCAAATATTATTGGAATTGGCCCATATTGCATCTTCCACTGTGGCTGTATCTGTTTCCCAATCCAGTCTCCTAAGATTGAATAATCTACAGGTTCTTCTAAATAACAGTCCACTGTCACTTTCAGGTTTGGAACGCGATTCTCATTCAAAAGGAGCCCATATTCAGGCGTGAAACCACAAATTGCAGTTGCAATTGCTGATAATCCGGATTCTCGGTTTGTTCTTAGTTTTGTATAGGAATTAGCAAAGCAAACCGCGTTTGATTCAGCCCAGGAGGCATTTCCTTCAATACTGAGATTATCATAGGGAGTACAAGACAATGTCAATTTTATCCCCAGACGTTCGTAGGCATCCAGGATGGTTTGTTGTTTTTCGACATAGTCCTTTACAGGTATGTCCATATCTTCGATTTTGGTCCTGTCACAGCCTGCAGAATTCAGGGTCGTTTCAACTGCAGTTTTAGAATCCCCCTCTGCCGTTAGGTCTTTCAAAAATCTGATTAATCCTTCCCCTCCAGTCAGGGGAGATACTCCAGATACATGGGCTGAGGTTACAGGTATGAGTCTTTTTGCACCTGCAGCTTCACCCAAATCGACCAGTAACCTCATGGCCTTTTGTTTGGTGGAACCTTGTCCACCTTTCAGCATATCATTCTGTTCGGAAGTTAGTATCATTTAATCTAGATATTCTTCTAGGTTCACCTGCATTCCCGGTTTTGTCTTGCTGAAATCATTTCGTTCTCGATCCAGAGGTATGGTACAATCAAATCCGGCTTTGACGGTGTCTCTTGTCTTAGGGTCTGCACTGGGATCCAGAGACGAACCTTTGACTCCTGTTTTGATAACTAGATCCTTGTCGGCTTGAAAACGTGTGGCCATTGCCCATTCCACAGCCTGTTGATTAGTAACATCGATATCATCATCTACAATCCAAACGTGTTTCATGGAGGCGTGGCCGTCAAAAGCAGCTTCAATTGCCTTCCTTCCATCATCCTCATTTTTCTTTTTGATAGATACTACACCATGTAACCACGATCCCCCACCATGTGACATGAAAACGTCATGACATTCAACGACCTTGTTAACCGAATTGAATATGGTCGGTTCACGTGGCATCCCCATCAGGACCTTGTGTTCTGGACCACTAGGTAGTAGGGCATGAAATACCGAATCATCTCTGATGAAAATACGTTTAATTCTAGCCACTGGCTGCTTGCGTATTATATCTGGCGTTTCGGTCAGATCGACAAATGGTCCCTCATCATGCATGTCCCCGGTAAATTCGCATATCATTACCACTTCAGACTGAGGAATAGAATGACCTGCCAGTTCAATCACGGGAGAATCAGCCAGGGCGTTTGCCACAGCCATTTCATCTTTCTCTATCCCGAAAGATGTTGCTGCACCTAACAAGACAGGAACAGAAACGCCATTGCAGAATGCAAATTCCTTGAGACCTCGTTTCATGTAATCCATAAGATGTCTATCGAGAATTCTCATGACAAGATGTTGATTATCAATCTTCATTGCACGGTGAAAAGACAAATTCCTTCCATATTCCTCATCATCAGCAACAGCCATTGCTGAGGAAATGTATGCTCCCCCATCTATAGGCTGATGTGTAAGTATCGGTAGTTTTTCAAGCGAGGCCTCGATTTCCTTGTACCCCTTTGCCTCTTTGATATCCGGTGTTTTGCTTTCTCTTACAGCTTTTGAGATTTTTCCAAGAATCTCGTCTGGAGCACATTCAAGTCCCAGAGCTACCAGTTCTCGGCTTGAACAAATGTTGGTTATGCATGGAAGAATGCTCCCCTTCACATTTTCCAAGTACAGGGGTCTATCACCTGCGACCTCCATCAGGGCAGCAACTTCATAGACTGGATCTACTTCTTTTGTTATTCTTTTTAATTTCCCTTTTTCCTCTAACAAGTCGACGAATTCTCTCAGATTCATGGTCGCTCTCCAAATGAAGTCTGATAGGCCCTATATCCGGCTTCCGTTATCGCATCATAAATTTTCTTTTGGGATTTTTTATCCTCAGCAAGAGCTACCATATTTCCACCACCACCTCCTCCAGTTAGTTTAGCACCCAATGCCCTTTCTTCATGAGCAATATCGATTAACTTTTCTAAACTTTTATGTCCGACACCTATTGAGTTCAAGAGCTTGTGATTTTCATCCATCAGTTCACCGACTAATTCTCTATCTCCTTTTTCAAGAGCTATTTTTCCATTCCTAGTAACTTTTTCAATTTCATCGAAATAGCCTTTCATTAGCCTAGGTTCCTTTTCCCAAGCTTTTCTAACATTAGCCACAGTTTTTTTGGTCGAAGCTTCAATACCCGTATCTCCAATCACCAATCTGAAAATATTTCCAGGATCAAATGTTCTAGGTTTTTTTCCTTTTACAAAGTAAACAGGCATTTCGTATGCAACAACTGTGTTGTCAATTCCGCTCGGAGTTCCGTGAACAATCTTCTCGGCTTCAAAGACAAGTTCTGATATCTGATTTGCAGCTAGATCAACGCCCAAGTGACCAGATAAGGCTCTACAAACTGCAGTGGATGTGGCTGCACTACTTCCCATTCCCGATCCTTGAGGGAGTCTGGATGTGAGATTTATAGTGAGATTGGGTTCATGTCTACCAGTTATAGCTAAGATAGATTGAGCAAGTACGCTGAATTGATTCTTGTCAGTGCTTAATTTAAATTTTTTGTTCACATCCATGGCGTTTATGGTAATTCCGTTCTCACCAGGTTCGCTCCAGGCAGTGGCTCTCATACCCGATACTGGAATTGCGATTGCAGGCTTGCCATAGACTACAGCATGTTCCCCAAAAAGAATGATTTTGCCAGGCGCGGTAAACCGACCTTCCATAATCTGTCGGAAATATGAGCACTTATAGCATTATCTGTCGTAAATGTATTAATACCCTTTCAATAGGAGACTATGGGTTTTTTTGATACAATAAGTCGTGGTTGGACACTTAGCAAGCTGAGTTTTTCCGTTGTCAAGGCAGACCCCGAGTTATTGCTTTACACGTTTTTATCGGCAATGATGGTTTTCGTTACGATTGCAGCAGCAGCATATCCTAGCTATGAAGCTGATATAACTGTTTGGAATTCGGATGGGACCCAAATTATTAGCGAAAGTCACTGGGCTTTTACTGATGAAAAGATAGATACTCAAACTGGTGAATCAATTGGTGGTGAAATAACCGAGGCGTACATGGCTTGGATTTTCGTGACATATATGATTGGCAGTATCGTTGTTGTTTTTTGGAATACTGCAATAATTGCTAGTGCACATGAAAGATTAACTGGTGGAGATCCGACAATTATGACTGGTATTCGAGCTGCTTTTAGTAGAATTCATATAATAATTTTATGGGGTATTATTGCAGGAACTGTAGGTCTTCTTCTAAGAATTGCTAGAGATGCGGTACAAAATAAGTCTAAAGGACATCCTGCTATGAAAATGATGGCTATGATTATGTTATGGATTGTTGAAGTGGCATGGTGGATGTACACATTCTTTATTATTCCAATGATTGTCCTTGAAAAGAAAGGCGTGAGAGAAGGTTTGAGGGATGGTCGAGCTTTATTTGGAAAGACTTGGGGTGAAAATGTAACAAGTGGTTTAGGAATTGGTCTCATTACGGTGATTGGCATTGTAATTTCACTTGGTATAAGTTTCTTAATTTTTATGATATCTCCAGAAGCTGGAATAATTGTTGGTGTATTATTAATTGGAGGCTTGATTTTATGGGCCAATACTGCCGAAGTTGTGGTAGTCGCGGCCTTGTATGAGTTTGCCAAGACTGGAAAGATGCCAGATTTGAATGGCAATGGAAGCAAGTTCGAAGAGGCCCTTCCATGGGAACCTAAGTCTGGCTGGGCCAATGAGTCCGCTGAGACAAAAGCATGGCGTGAAGGAACTGGTTAGGCACTAAACCAAACGTTATAAGAATCCCCAGAATGAGGAATAATATGGACCGTGTTGTGGTCGGTATAACTGGAGCCTCCGGGATTCCCTATGGAATACGCTTGCTCGAAGTGCTGAAGAAGTTTGATGTAGAAGTCCACTTGACTTGCAGTCCTTCAGCAGAGTTGGTAAACAAGCACGAGGGTGACGGACGTAGCTGGAAGTCAGTTCTTGCTTTGGCCGATGTAGTTCACGATAATGATAACCTTGCAGCCAGTGTAGCATCAGGTTCCTTCAAAGCCAAGGCAATGGCTATTGTTCCTTGCTCAGGCACTACACTTGGCAAATTAGCGGCCGGAATATCCGATAACCTAGTTACACGTGCAGCCTTGGTCATGCTCAAGGAAAGGCGCCAGCTTATTCTCGTTCCGCGCGAGACGCCGCTTAGTACAATTTACATAGATAATATGTTAAAATTATCGAATGCAGGCGCAATCATCGCACCCGCCTCACCCGCCTTTTACAACAAACCCAAGACATTGGAAGATAACATCAATTTCATCGTGGGCCGAGTTCTGGACCTGCTTGAATATGACTCCGATATCTTTTCGCGATGGGAAGGTAGTGAGTGATTGCTGGCAATTGCAAGCAATGTGGTAATTTAGCGACAACAACCTGTAAGACCTGTTCGGAAGTTCTCTGTAAATCCTGTTTCCAACACCACCGTTGCAAACCTTTGAGTTTTTAGTACCCAGCTCTCTCCCATTCATCAATGAAACCACAATCAGTTACTGTCGGTAAGACGCAAATCAGGATTTTACCTACAGTCAAAGGGTTAGTCTCGGAGTCCAAGATAGTTGAGGACGAGATAAATTCCTTCAAACCGGATCTGGTTGCACTGAGTATAGGTCCCGAGGAGGTCAAAGGGACAAGGGAGTGGGATGGTGAACCATATGATATGTCTGGATGGGATGAGGTCTATGGCCTCAGCCTGCGCAAACTTATGGGTGATACCTCGGTAAGATTGCCTCCACCTTCTTTCAGCACGGCAATCAAGCTTTCAGATTCAAATGGTATTGAAGTAGTAGGCATAGATATGGATGAACAATCGTTTACAGAAGCCTACACCTCGAACGTTACAACGTGGCAACTTTACAAAAGAGGCAGATTGGAAAAACACATGGCCAAGAAGGGTATTGCAGGTTCTACTCCAGAGGAGATTTCTATCAATATGGAAAAATCCATAAGGGAGATCAAAGGTTTTGCAAAATTGGAGGAACTGAGAGTAAGCACCATGGCTGAGAATATACGTTTATATTCAGACAAGGACCGGATATTGGCAGTTATCGAGATTCCTAATATCGATTCTCTAGTCAAATTGCTGAAAGAAAGCTAAAACACCCCCTTCTCTACGACAAACCGGGCTTGTGAGGTAGCTTGGAAACCTGCTGGGCTTCGAACCCAGATCCGGGGGTTCAAATCCCCCCAAGCCCGCCATTTTTATATCAGGCTTGATAGGCTTGTAGATGGCTGATGACGATATTAAGAATATGTCCGAAGAACAACGTCAAGCCATCAGAGATTATTGGCTTCAATTCCATCGCCAGAAGAAATTCACTTTACCTGAGGAATTGGAGCAAGCTAGTGGAAAGTCACTGGAGGAGATGGGCCTTTCCAAGAGAGATTTCAAGATCAAGGATAGTAGTAGAGGCGCCCAAGATAGTGATTTCAAGGTAGAACGATCAGATCTCCGAAGTCAATTTGCAGGTTTAACGAACGGCAATGGTCTGACTAACGGCAATGGTCTGACTAACGGCAATGGTCTGACTAACGGCAATGGTCTGACTAACGGCAATGGTCTGACTAACGGCAATGGTCTGACTAACGGCAATGGTCTGACAAACGGCAATGGCCTGACTAATGGCAATGGGCTGGATGACAGATACCTGAACGAAGCAAGAACAGCTATCAAATTGGAAGCTACTCGAAACCAGAAGGTCATAATTTCGATTTTGATTGCACTATCTGTGGTTGTAGGGACAGGATACATTGTTTTTCTGTATCAAGATCAAGAATCACAAATTTCAGTAGATGGAGAATTAGCTGATTGGGATGGTATTGACCAAGTCTTACAGGCAAGTGGAACTACTTCGAATGCAAACATTGACTTGGTTGTGACCTCAGCTATTGCAGATTCTGTATATCTGTCAATGCTGACAGTGACCGAGGAGCCCATGTTTGTCTCACCTCAGGGGCACACTTTGAGGATTCTGATCGACAGTGACAATAATATGGAGACTGGATACTTTCTACCCGGTATTGGGGCTGACCATCTGGTTGAGATTTATGGTCAGAATGAACTTTTTGGTAGGAACGTAACAATCCTGAGCTCGTTTCTGTATGTGTTTGAAAATGGAAGAGAGCAAAATGACTGGAATGGTTTCGTGCTTCTGAGTTCGGTCGAGACATTTTCTTCCGGAGATTTTACAGAAACCCAGGTTCCACTATTCGACCTTGGTGCCCAAAGGGGCGATGAAATGAAGATTATCTGGCAAACCTCGGATGGTGCAGGAAATACCGATATGAGTGACATCATTTTCAGTTTGTCTGGAGATAATTTAGTGATCATTGAGATACTTGCTTCTCTCCAGAGAATTGGTTCGGAGCCATCAGAAGAGGGGTTGATCATAGATGGCTACTTTGATGATTGGCAGGATATTGAGAAATATCTGGATACTGATCGGAATGAATATCAAGAAAATCCAGAATCGGTTGGCAATTCAAACGTGGATATTGTCGAGTATGCAGGAATAACACAGGGCGATGAATCATTCTTCTATCTCAGCGTTGAAGACAATATGCTGGCCGGGACCACAATTCCGTCCCAGAATGCTAGGGCTATTCCCAGTTTTGATTCTGGTTCAAACCCCATTGATATCGTGAATCCAATATCCGATACAACGGAACCTTCCCCTCTTCCAGAACTATATGGGGATGATGTGATCTACGTTTTCCTGGATACCAATGGCGAGGTCCCATATGGTTTCAGGGTCAATGATTCGTTTTATGCGAACCAGCTTGTTGAGATTAGAGGCCAACATGGCTTGATTATCTCGTCTGAATTATACGATTATTCTTTCACGGACAGTATGGAGATTTGGGACTGGACCTTGAATCATACCGTAGATTCGGCAGCAGCCGGTAGTGAGTTGGAGTTTGTGGTCTCAGGTTTAACTTCACAATTCAAGACTTATTTCCATCTTATTTCCTGGGATGATTCTGAAGATTATTCGGATGGATTCTGGGTCACGACAGGGGAGTCCAAGTCCAGAACAGATCCGACTTGGAGTGCTGCTGATATTGATACCAATGCAGATGGAGCATTCAGTGTTTTCGCAGCAGATATGGACAATGATGGCGATATGGATATTGTTTCTGCATCAGCTGATGATAATACGATAGCGTGGTATGAGAATGATGGTGCCTCGGATCCGAGTTGGACCGCGGCAGATATTGATACTGATGCAGCTAGCGCACAGAGTGTATTCGTGGCAGACATGGATGGTGATGGAGACATGGATATCATATCAGCATCAGAGGAGGATGACACGATAGCATGGTATGAGAATGATGGTGCCTCGGATCCGAGTTGGACCGCGGCAGATATTGATACCAATGCAGACGGCGCATGTTATGTTTTTGCAGCAGATATGGACAATGATGGCGACATGGATATTGTTTCTGCATCAGTAGAGGATGATACTATAGCATGGTATGAGAACGATGGCGCCTCAGATCCAAGCTGGAGCGCGGTAGATATTGCAACCAGTGCAGACGGTGCAAGGAGCGTTTTCGTAGCGGACATGGACAATGATGGCGACATGGACATCTTATCAGCATCAGAGGAGGACGATACTATAGCGTGGTATGAGAACGATGGAGCCTCGAATCCAAGTTGGACTGCCTCAGATATTGCAACTAGTGCCGATAATGCAACCTCTGTTTTTGCCGCCGATATGGATAATGATGGAGATATGGATATACTTTCAGCATCATTTGCTGACGATACAATAGCGTGGTATGAGAATGATGGCAATGCAAATCCAAGTTGGACAGCCTCAGATATTGTCACTGATGCTGATGGGGCTTCGGCTGTATTCGTGGCAGACATGGACAATGATGGTGACATGGATATACTATCAGCATCTCAGAATGATCATACAATAGCTTGGTATGAGAGTGATGGTGCAGGTGATCCAAGTTGGACTGCCTCAGATATTGCAACTAGTGCCGATAATGCATATTCTGTTTTTGCCGCTGATATGGACAATGATGGAGACATGGATGTTGTTTCAGCATCAATTGAGGATGATACAATAGCTTGGTACGAAAATACCGCTACTTTCAGTTTCGACCCGATTTGGAGCGCTTCAGACATTGCAACTAGTGCAAGTGGTGCAATGTCAGTTTTTGCAGCCGATATGGATGGTGATGGAGACATAGATATTCTTTCAGCATCAAAATTGGATGATACTATAGCGTGGTATGAGAATGATGGTGCCGCAGATCCAAGTTGGACTGCCTCAGATATAGATACTAATGCAGATGGTGCATTCTCAGTTTTTGCTGCCGATATGGATAATGATGGCGATATGGATATACTATCAGCATCAGATGTTGATGATACAATAGCATGGTATGAGAATGATGGTGCAGCAGATCCAAGTTGGGCTGCTTCAGATATAGATACCAATGCAGATAATGCAAAGTCTGTTTTTGCAGCCGATATGGATGGTGATGGAGATTTGGATATTCTTTCAGCATCGGTAAATGATAATGCAATTGCATGGTATGAGAATGATGGTGCAGCAGATCCAAGTTGGACTGCCTCAGATATTGCAACTAGTGCAAGTGGTGCAACCTCTGTTTTTGCCGCAGATATGGATGATGACGGAGACATGGATATTCTTTCAGCATCTCAAAATGATCATACAATTGCTTGGTATGAGAATGATGGCGCAGCAGATCCAAGTTGGGCTGCCTCAGATATTGCAACTAGTGCAAGTGGTGCACAATCTGTTTTTGCTGCAGATATGGACAATGATGGTGATATGGATATTCTTTCAGCATCAGATGGTGATGATACAATAGCATGGTATGAGAATGATGGGGCTGCAGATCCAAGTTGGGCGGCCTCAAATATAGATACTAATGCAGATGGGGCGAAGTCCGTTTTCGCAGCAGACATGGATAATGATGGAGATATGGATATTCTTTCAGCATCAATGAATGATCATACAATCGCATGGTATGAGAACGATGGAGCTGCAGATCCAAGTTGGGCTGCCGCAGATATAGATACTAATGCTGTCAGTGCACGATCCGTTTTTACAGCCGATATGGATGGAGATGGAGATATGGATATTGTTTCAGCGTCATATAGTGATAGTACAATAGCTTGGTATGAGAACAATGCTGGAATTCCAGAATTTTCCAGTATTTTGATGCCAATCGTCTCCGTTTTGGCTATAGTGGGTTTCAACTACAGACGAAGAAAAAT
>Ga0310124_10000911_pt1 | contig 20918 bp, 19 predicted proteins | sample CB11b_AW_Bot5_MG_FD_203507 | JGI IMG/M metagenome (GOLD analysis project Ga0310124, IMG submission 203507) | Marine microbial communities from Western Arctic Ocean, Canada - CB11b_AW_Bot5 | ecosystem: Environmental > Aquatic > Marine > Oceanic | place: Canada: Western Arctic Ocean | collected... | reverse complement strand
TCACACCGTTCAACTCTAACTTGAGATCATTTTCAAACTGCTCTTTCACATCAGTCCCGACACGAATCACGTCATAACGCGCGATCTCAGGCATGCCTTCCAAAAACAAAATACGTTCGATTAATTTTTCGGCATGTTTCATCTCTCCGATTGATTCTTCATGATGCTTCTTTCCGAGAGTATGAAACCCCCAGTCAGCACACATTTTCGCTTGACAGAAATATTGATTGATCGCGGTTAACTCGATCGTAAGTGCTCCGTTTAAACCATCAATGATTTCAGCTTGACCTTTCACGACATCTTCTCCTTCTCAGTAAATTCTTATCTTTCAAGCATACGCTGACTCTCTCGTTCGTGGGGAAAAGGAGACTGTGTCTCAATCTCATACAACCTCCGACTTAAAAAAATGAATTAAACCCGGTTAACATAGCCAGCAAAGAAAGCTGCTTTTCTTGTGGAAACACTACTTGGTATTCATATTATCGGTGGCAGTATTGCCTTACTATCAGCCGCTGTTGCAGTGGCAACGAAGAAAGGCGGCAAACAGCACCGGCGCTTCGGCAAGTGGTACACGGCTGGCATGTTATGCATCTTCTTGACTGCTGTGCCACTGGCATTACTAACCAACAATGTGTTCCTTTTCCTTATTGCGCTATTCAGTTTTTATCTCGTATTCAGTGGCTTCCGATTTGCAAGAAACAAGTCTGGCGTGCCGCACGTTCAGGACTGGATAGCGGTCACGACAATACTGCTATCTGGCGTTGGCATGGCAGCGTTGTCCTTCATGTTGCTTAGGCAAGGAAACTCACAGTGGGTCACCCTCATCGTCTTCAGCTTGATAGCCGGAGGCTTGGGAATCAGCGATGTCATGACTTTGAGAAACCGCAATGCAACAGGTAAACAACGTATCGCTCGCCATCTCACCAATATGTTGGCAGGGACTATCGCAACAGTGACTGCTGTACTCGTAACAAATGTGACGACTGAGCCAATATGGGTTGCATGGCTTGCCCCAACAGTTGTTATCACGCCCGTGATTTTTTACTGGAACAAACGGACTTTGTCATAAATCTCGTAATGTCCGAAGCGACTCATGCTGATGGTGCAGCGATTGTGAGCATTCTGAAATCAGAATACTTTCTCGGTGCGTTTGAAGTGAATACCTGGCTTAGTTGCCCGTATGTGAGCGTCGCTCGCCGATAGCGTAGAGGTGCCCTGTCGTCCGAATAAAAATCTGACCGTCCGAAATAGCCGGGGAACTAAGGCAGTAGTCATCAAAATCATTCTCCGCCAGCACCTCAAACGTCGGTCCAGTTTTGAAAACGGTGGTCATTCCGCCTTCATTAGTAATATAGATTTTCCCATCCGCCAACACTGGCGACGCGCTGTATGTACCAGTTTGAATTCTGACTGGTCCATACACCGGATCCCCAGTCTTCGCATCGGAGACAAATACAATTCCACTGTCGTTTACCACATAAAATAATTCGCCGTCAGTCACTGGTGTCGGCACATCAGGTCCATTGTCAGTCGTCCAGACAACATTAGTACCAAGCACGTCGCCGCGCCCTCCTGGTCGAAGGGCGAGTAACGGCTTCACCCGTGTTGGGGCATAAATAAGACCATCGTGCACCACCGGTGAAGCAATAATGCGATAGGACCTGTTTCGGGTCGGGTTGAGACCATCCGCACGCCACAACTCTCGACCAGTGTCAATCGCATGCCCAGTCACTGCATCACCACCAGTAATCACGAGCTCTGTCGTTCCGTCGTACTCCAGCAACGCCGGCGTCGTATAGGAGTCAGGTGACTCGCGAACAGCTTCCGTCGGACGTTCGACTCGCCACACCGATTCTCCCGTCTCGGCATTTAACCGCAGGACATAAGACGGATCATCCGTTCGCATGCCATGTAACACCTGCACGTAAAGTGCGTCCCCATGTAGTAACGGTGACGACGCATAGCCCCAGTTAAGACCAAACTCCCCGTATGATTCAGGAATATTACGTGCCCACAGTTCGTTCCCCTCAAGATCGAATGCCTTGATGATTCCGGTTCCTGTCATAACCCATACGCGTTCACCGTTAGTCACCGGCGAGGGCGAGGACATGTTTTGTTTTCGGAGACGTCGATTACCATCACTCAACGGGCGCGCCCATTTAGTCTCCCCGGTATTACGATCAAGGCACCACAACTCTAAGTTATCGTCGTCAACGGCAACGTTGATAAAAATGAGCTCGTTCCAGATGACGGGCGTCGATCCGGACCATGCGGGCATGGCACGTTTCCACGCAATGTTTTGTTCAGTATCCCACTCCACCGGCAAATTTGTCTCTGCACTAATGCCGTCCCTCGTCGGCCCTCTCCAGTTAGGCCAATTTTCGGCAAATGCGACATCGGCAAACAAAAACAGCGTCGCCACTATCGACCAGATCAATACCGTATTGAACATCACGCCCCTCCGATTGACACACAACCTAATCATGCAACCGTTTCTGCTCGACATCAAATACTGACTTAGGCATCTGATAATCCTGCCACATCCAACAGAAAACCGTACTGAAGTGCTAATTCACGATACTGGCGATATCGCCCAGAGGCACCACCATGTCCAGCTTCCATATTCGTTTGAAACAGCAAACGTCGTTCGTCATTCACCATCGCACGTCGCTTCGCCACCCACTTTGCTGGTTCCCAGTACTGAACCTGAGAATCGTGTAACCCCGTCATGACAAGCAGGTGTGGCCACGGAACCGCATCGATATTGTCATAGGGCGAGTACGATTTGATGTACTCGTAGTACTGCTTGTCATTGGGATTTCCCCACTCATCATATTCGCCGGTCGTGAGTGGAATACTATCGTCAAGCATCGTGGTCAGCACATCGACGAATGGCACCTGTGCAACCACACCGTGGAAAAGATCGGGGCGCATATTGATGACCGCACCCATGAGTAATCCACCGGCACTCCCTCCCATTGCGAAAATTCTGTCAGAGGCAGTCATTCCGATTTCGATTAGATGTTCTGCAGAAGCAATGAAATCCGCGAATGTGTTCTTTTTCTTGAGCAGCTTCCCGTCGTCATACCATGACCGGCCAAGCTCTTCGCCTCCTCGAATATGTGCAATCGCAAAAACAAATCCACGATCGAGCAAACTTAACCGGGACGACCGAAATGTCGGTTCCATACTGATCCCATACGATCCATATCCGTACAGCAACAGTGGTGCGGGCGCCTCCTGATTCAGATCTCGCCGCCGAACGACAGAGATCGGAATCTGTGTCCCATCGGCGGTGGTCGCAGTGAGACGAATAGACTCGTACTGGTCAGAATTAAAGTCACCAAGAACCTCATCCTGCTTCAACAATGTCCGCTCTCGCGTCGTCATGTCATAGTCATAAACTGAGTGCGGAGTCGTCATCGAGCTATAACCAAAGCGAAGTGTTGTGGTCTCCGGGTTCCGGTTAATGTCGATGTACGCATCATACGCTGGCTCGTCAAACGTTATTTCATGCTCCGTACCAGTATTTTCTGTATCGACCGACTGCCACGGCTTGATACGAATCTGAGCCAATCCATTTCGACGTTCTTCAATGACAAGATGATCGTGAAATGTTTCGAATCCTTCGATCAAGACATCGTCACGGTGAGCAACGACCTCAGTCCAGTGCTCTCGAGCGATCCGATGGTCATCAGTTTCCAGTAATCGAAAGTTCTGTGCCTCGTCATTGGATTTGATGTAGAACCGACCCGAAAAATGATCAACTTCGTATTCGTGACCACGCACACGAGGAAGAAATACGGTAAAAGCATCTTCTGGACTCGACGAATCAAGATAGTGATATTCCGTTGTCAAGGTCTGGCACGAAGCAATAAATAGAAATCGCCTAGACCGACTGAGACCTACCGCACAACTAAAGGTTTCGTCACTCTCTTCAAATACAAGAACATCTTTTGATACATCGGTACCTAGCTCATGACGGAGCACCTGGTATGCACGAAGCGTCGTCGGATCGTGACGGACGTAAAACACAGTGCGGTTGTCAGCCGCCCATACCATGTTCGCTGTGACTGTCCGGACTACATCATCGAATTCTTTGTCCGTTTCAAGATGCCGAAAACAAATGGCGTATTCTCGACGACCAACCCTATCGATGGCATAGGCAAGTACGTTCATGTCGTGGCTAACACGTAATGTCCCAACATCACAATAGTCATGTCCTGCAGCAAGCTTGTTCACATCAAGAATGACTTGTTCCCGACCATGGTCTCGTGCCCCATCAGTCAGCTGACGGCAATAAATTGGGTACTCGTGACCATCCTCATACCGTCGGTAATACCGATAGGCCCCATCGCGATACGGAACTGACATATCGGTTTGTTTGATCCGAGATTTAATTTCGTCGTACAGACGCTCCTGCAGTACGGCCGTATGACTCAGTTCAGTACGTAAGTACTCATTCTCTGCATCAAGATAGGCACGCACCTCAGGATTATCCCGTTCACGCAACCAGTAATAATCATCGACACGAACATCACCGTGCTCCGTAAGTTGATGGGGTCGCCGTGCGGCGCGGGGGGGATGTTTAGCCATTTACGAGACCAAAAGGGTAAAAGTTGATTGTTTATTGGTCGCCAGTACGACGTCTTGCATGATGGCGGGTTATTTCTTCAAGGTACGCTGGACATACTCGTCAACAGCGCGAAGCACCGAAGACGACTGCCACGCCTCCAGAACTTCTTCGTCAATGGCACGCATATAGTGCACCATCCGGTCACGACTAGGTTGTCGTGTCATACGTTTCGTGAGTCTGAATGACGCGGGGGGAAGTGAGCCCAAACGGTTCGCCATGGCTAACGCGCGACTCAACAACTCGCCACTCTCCGCAAGTTCATCGACAAAACCGTTCGCTAGCGCCTCACTCGGCGCACATGTCAATCCACCGTATATCAACGATTGCAGTCGATGGTTCGGCAGCGTGAGTCTGAGGATCTCCATTGCAACACTCGGAAACGGCACTCCAACTGACAATTCAGGAACTCCGATCCGCCCCTCTCCTTCCGACATGACACGGTAATCACAAGCACACGCGAGGAGGCAGCCACCCGCCACGGCATGCCCATTAACAGCAGCAACCAGTGGTTTCGGAAACGTAAAAGTCTTGAACAGCATGTCACCGAGTAATGGGACAAATTCTTGAACATACTCTCTTCCGCCAGCGATCAACTGCCTCAGATCAACACCAGCTGAAAACACCGAACCCGTTCCGGTCAACACAACGGCAGGAGTCTCGGCCCGTTCAAGCAAAGTAATTTCGTCAATCCACCGGCGCATCAGTTCAAGATCGAACGCATTGACTTTGCCATGCTTCAGCCGAAGCACCGTAATACCGTCATGTAACTCAGTAGTCAGCATGGTTTATATCTTTAAAATTACGGATAACTATTCAGCCCGCAAAGCACTCAACAAGGGTGACCGTATTGCAGCAATCGTCGCGGCAATTGAAGCAGTGAGGCCGGCAGCTACCACTATGAGCAGCAAGACGGCGAGCGACAGCACCGGCACTGCTCCGCCGCGCTCAATCAACGCCGGAGCAATGGCAACAAGAGCACATCCGGTACCCACGAATAACCCGCCAAATAATAAAAATGTGTTTTCAGCCAGCACCATCAATGAGAGGTGACCCGCGTTGTACCCCACCGCTCGCATCAGTGCGAATTCTCGACGACGCTCAAGTACATTCCTCAGTAGAACAGCGCCAAGACCGAACGTCCCCAACACAAGGCCAAGACCACCTAACGCCTGGAAGGTCGCAAGATAAGTATTGTTGACCCGGTGAAATGCCGCAAGACGTTCAGTAGCGGACACAACGTCAAAACCAAAATCAGACATTCTGTCTTCAAGCGCTGCACTGACCTCACTCTGGCTATCAAGCGGCACATCAATCAGAAAAAATCGATACCCTTCATAATCGGGAAATACCCGATCGAAATTCACCTCGCTAATCAGTAACTCGCCCTGCAAAATACTGTCGGAGAGCGATGCCACGATGCGGAGAGTAATTGGATTATCTGTATCTCGATTCAGAACAAAGTCATCACCAACCGATAAATGCAACGCATACTGAAGCGACGTTGCATCCGCAATGGTAGGAATCGCACCATCCGAGAACTCATGGTTAAGTAATAACCAAGGGTTCACTTCTTGATCACTAGTCTCTGCAAGAGATGCACGGAAACTAAATCTTGCTTCTTCGACAAAACTTGCTGTCGGCGCAACGACTCGCGGGTCTTTGGCTTGGTACAGGTTAAGACAACTCACATCCTCACCCGGCCGGACCCGGAAGCGGCTGATCCCTATTCCGTTAAGCGGCTGATCGGGCTCGAATAGATCCGCTATAAATAATTGCTCCTGGCCATCTGCGGTCGACAAATCATCAACGACCGGAAGTAATGTGTCAGCGAGCAGGGTATAACCTCCGGTACCAGATGCCCGGTTCAGTAGGTCGCCATCACCCTCGAGCCGAAACGCATCAACCGCAACAATAATGAAAGAAGCAGAAGCAATTAAGGCAATACACAACACGCTACGGCCAGGTCGATAAGACGCATTTCTGAACCCTACCTGTGACAATGACCACGGACCTTCTGTGTGTCTTGCCGGTCGTCCACTAAGCCAGGCCCACGCCAACACAAGCATCGCCGCCAAGAGCACAAACCCACCACCAAAAAATCCGCCGGTTGCACCAATTAATCCTGTCGCCGCTGTAGCCACGAGCGCCACACCAGTGGCGGCAAGCGCCATACCCACAGACCAAGACCGCAGCTCTGTCGGTCGAGAATTACTACTTACATTCGGTAAACCAGTAACCTCTGCCACGGCGCCAGTTAACAGACTCCGAGGTGAGGCGGGGGCCAAGGCCCGCAAGCACCAAGCTATCGAAAAAACGGCAGCAGCAACGCCCGCAACCGCGCCGATAGTCAACATCGTCGGTGATACCGCCAGTGCTAAACGCGTCGTCCCAACTGCGTCAAACCACCATGTCCGAAGCCCCCACATAATCACATCGGCGTAAACTACGGCACCAATAACACCAAGAATGCTTCCAACAACAGAAAGTGCGATGCCTTCGATCAGAAAGATTCGACGCAGCGCTGAAACAGAAAACCCAATAGCCCGAAGCAATCCGATTTCCCGTAATCGCTGCTCTACACCCAGTCGAAAAAATAGACTTGCCAGCATCAGAGCGGAAACGACCAGAAAAAAACTGAAGTAGATAAAATACAGACCAAAATCCGTAACACCACTTGAAGCCTCAAGTGCCAACGACCGAGCCGGGTACACCACAAAACTCACAGTAAGCGGGTCCAACCGCTCCTGTAGTGCAGTGGCATATCGCGCAAGAGCCACGTCGAGGTCGATACCCATCTCGGGAAATACACGAACCGATGTGCGCCGTCCCCACCGCGATGCCCACATCCGCTGACCAGCCTCAAGTGGAATAAATGCCTTAGGAGTCGTACGATATGTGTCCCAGTAGTCTTCATCAACTGGACGAATTAACCCAAGGTCAATATCGAAAGGTGGGTCCCAATCGATAACATTATTGGCTTCTGTAATCCCTGGATAGTCTGGTGCAAGCGTTTGGTCAGCAGCAGGCCCGGTAAGCGGAACGACATCAGCGACACGCAATACCACCTCGTGAGTAACAAGCCGTCCCTCGTCTTCCCAGACATAGTATTCAAGTGTCAGCGGGTCACCCAGACCAGCCGCTAGATCGTCAGCGGTCCACTGATTAAGTACCACCGGAATGTCATTTCCGAGTTCTGCTTGAATGTCAACACTACTAACGACATCGAGGTCCATCGCAGTTATTAGTGAATATGGAGTAATTCGATCTCCGTGTCTGATTTGATTCGCCAGGTATGTAAGAACCGGTTCAGTACGGAGGCCTTGCGCAATCGCAACTTCGTCGATCGCTTCCGCAGTCTTATCGTCAATCAAACCAGCGGCTGATTCCACAGAAAATGTTTCAAGATCCGGAATGGCATTTACACTCAAACCGAGGTCCTCAAGCGTCGCAATCGTCCGTACGGCCGCCTCTGTACGGGCTACACGATCCGGAGTACCCTCATCACTTGTCCCCTGGCTCCCCATTCCTAACAGCACAGTATTCACCATGCCACTCTGCTCAAGTTCTTGCTGCAAGCGCGTTATTGATACAAACATCGATCGCGCTAAACCTTGTTGCGGACGAAATGAAAATTCACCCAGTTCAGGCCCCTTGAGTACACGCGTTACACCAAGACGCAGTGTCCGACCGACATCATCTCGCCGTCCATGCAATGAACTGATTGGTACAGCCGACGGCCGCTCAACCCGAACCAAAATCGCGTCATCGAACACCGCGCCCAGTTCTGCCGCCAGTCCTTCACTGAGAAATGCGGCATTCCGATCAAGTTGCCGGCCTTCAGGGTCTATTCCATGAAAAGTCCAAAACCTTTCGTCAACACCATAGACCTGAACTCGAGACGCTCGACGACCACTCTGTTGATGGGTCACAAACCCTTCCACAGCCACAAGTGGCGCAATAGATCCATATCGTTCAGTGACCCCGTCGACCGACTCTAAATCAGTCGCAAAGGATTCTCGTACGAAACCCAGACTAGTAACGACCTGATCAACCGAACCAAGACGCTCCAATGCCAACGTTCGAAGACTCGTACGAACAGACGTACCCACGAGCAGCGCCCCGGAAAGAACTGACACCCCCACCGCGACACCGGCAACAACCGCTAAATTGGTCCGCCAAAAGTGCGTAATGTTGCGGCGTGCTAGCTCAGTCAGAGTCATTCGTTAAATCCAAATCGCAGTGCCCCCACACGCACTTCTAACTGCATGTAAACCCCGATCACACTGATTCCAGCGTTTGGTTATTCAGTCGATATTGCTTGGGACACCGCGCTGCGAGTTCGGCATTGTGCGTTACAACAAGCAATACGTTGTTTTGCTGCCTGTGAAGTTGAAATAGTAGAGAACTCACCATCTCTGCAGACTCGCGATCAAGATTACCAGTCGGTTCATCGCAGAGAATTAACGGTGGTTGCTGGACAAGTGCTCGTGCAAGTGCCACGCGCTGCTGTTCTCCACCAGACAGCTCCGCCGGACGATGGTCCATCCGGTCAGCGAGTCCTACCTGCTCTAGCAAGGATATCGCTCGATCTGCGACCGACGAATCCGAATCACTGACCAAAGTCGGCACCAACACATTTTCAAGCACGGTGCACTGCGGTAGTAAAAGATGGTCCTGAAAGACAAATCCAACCTGGGTATTGCGAAACACCGCCAGTCTCCGATCGTCCAAAGTGAAAGGGTCGATGCCATCTACTGTAATGTGCCCACTCGACGGCTGCTCAAGCGCACCAAGAATATACAGCAGCGTACTTTTCCCACTTCCCGAAGGACCGACTATGGATGCCGCGTCGCCTGCCGCCAACGAAAGCGACACCTCCGTGAGAATACGTAATTCCCCTGTTGGCGACCGGTAATGCTTAGTGATCTTAGTGACTTCGAGCAAGGGACACTCCTACCCTTAACTCTACGGCGTCTATGATGCCTTTTGAAACGCCCGTGGACGAAAGAGAAAGTCGACGATATTGCCCTCGTGTGGTTGCAACCAGTTGAGTTTGATCGTCGGAATGGGCCCCACGTTTAAACGATCGATATTTCTAGCGTCAAGCAAGGCTTGTTCAAACGACGGGTCGTTCGTTAAGGCAGTCGCAACCAATGTTGACCCAATCGATCCAATCATATTCTTCTGTTCGCACTCGACCACCGTAACAAATGGAAACATATATTCTTTCTTGGCCATAGCAACGTCTGGCGAAGGACAATACACAACGGTCGGGCGAAGGTAGTCACACCGCTCTCGTGACACAAGCCTTCCATCCGCATGATGACTGGCCGTCATTTCTTCAACACCAGCTTCATTGAGTGCTGCATCAATATCACCAGAAATAGCTGGCGCCTGACCAGGAACGGTAAACGCGGCAAGCGAAGCCTCTGGATCATCAGGTGGTAACGGTGCGACTGGACCGAGTCTTTCGGCGAGCGCCTCAGCAATTGCCTTTCCGTGCCGCGGCGTCCAAATGCCAGAACAGTTAATACAACTACGTCCGCTGTTAATTAGAACGCTATCAACCATTAAGTCGAGATGCTGCTCCCAATTATCAGCTTCATCGTCACCCAGTAAAATCTTGCTAAAACCCGGTCCATGCACCTGCACTGCGGGGTTAGCGGCATACTGCTCGACAGTCGCTGTCCCACCAAAAATCAGACTCCGAGGACAGTTATTAAGTACAGCGGCTCCGACTTCTCCCAGTCCGGGGTATAGAGAAATAGCTTCACGTGGTACACCAGCCTCAAAAAACGCTTGCGTTATACGCCAAGGCGTCCATAGTTCTTGTGGCCCAGGCTTCAACACCAACCCAATCTGCAAAGGAATAATCGGCAACCACAAACTGTGCACACCGGGTGAATTCGATGGCAACACCATACCAAGTACTGATGTCGTCGCTTGATAACTGCGCATGACACCATCTTCTTCACCATAGCCACGCGCGAGAATCCCTGGATCGAGCCGACGAGTGAGGGAAATCAGAATGTCATCAATATGGTCAAGAACATATCGAAGCTTTTCCATGTTCATTCGACACATATGCTCGGGAAGCCCTGTTGTCGCTGATTGCTGCCGAACGAAATCATCCGGCGACTGCGTGCCATCACCAAGGGGAAGATCAGCCGATGAAAAAAGCTCGGCCCCTTTCTTCACCATCCCAATTAGGTCAGCCGGCGAAAAATCACGCAGTACATCGCGCGCACGTTCTGCCTTCCGAAGATCACGCTGGACAATGCCGGGATTGGCCTGGCTGACTTCAGCTACCGGTTCACCCGTATCGAAGTGAACAACTTTGTCGACTTCGAGACTCTGGTACGGTTCACCCCAACGCAGAACAGGGAAATGGATCACAGCGACCTCTCTACTTAGATACCGTCAGCAATGGTGACCGAAATGGTTTCGCACAGACCCTCTTGGGTTCGATGCGCATCATCACCAATCTGTAGGGTCAACTCGTATTCGGCAGGCTCTGACTGCATGGTAAAGGTGTTCGATCCATCACCAAAATGTACCCACCCTTCACCCTGCGGAATCACCTGCCCTACCGGCAAACACCCTCCAGCATCGATACCCACATGGAAATGCCCCACATCAGAACGCGGGGTGTCGGTTTCGGCATCAAAACCTTCAGGAATCGGTGAAATTTCGTAATTCTCTGCCCCAAATTCCATTTCAAGATCAAAGTCACTTGAAAACTCACCACCATCGCCAGGCGCGACAAAGAAGACACGCGGACTGCCCCCACTTGACGGAGCAGGGTCCGAAGCAGGCGCACTCGACTCCATGGGCGCAGAGTCCATACCGTTTTCGCTTTCGCTGCCACCTCCACAGCCAACGAAAGCTACCGCCGGAACGACGGCCATAGTGACGAGGAGTGTCCTGCTCAGGCTCATAAATTTGGTTCTCATAGTTCAACTTACTCCTTACAAAAACATGATTCTCTGGTAATTATTCTAGTAAACCCCAACTGTCGTAGATGAGGAAAGGTCACTAAACGGTCGAACGCCACTCACACCATCCCAAGGATACAAATCACACGGATATTCGCGCTCACCTTCATCTCTTTCAAGAAAGCGTGGAACAAAAAACTCTTTCGTCAATGTGGTCAACATGACGCGACCGGTATCGCCGTAATCCACAACCTGGTCCGCGTTATCAGGGTCGACCACCTGCAAGACTGCTCGTGGCTGAGGTGCATAATAAGTAATCTTATAGCCTTCCGCTGCACCACTCGGAGGACTCGCGGCTAATCCCATCAATGTGTTTCCGTACGTCGGTGTCATGTACACGCCATCGAGCAGTTCTTCATTAGCGAAACGATTCCACTGTGGGGTGAACTCCGTACCGCCAGCAAAAATCCCGGTGATACCAGCATCCTTAATGCTCGAACCCTCCGCCTCTAAACGATTCGCTAACGCCTCGAGAAGCTTCGGTGTCGAAAACATACACCTGATGTCATGCCCAGCTGACAGAATCGTTACCGCCTGATCGATAACATGCTCCTGATAAGCCTTCAGGTGATCCATCCAACCTTTCTTGATCAACTTGATGACCCACCTTGGGTCTAGGTCAACACAAAAACAAATGCCACCTCGATGATGTGCAAGATGCTCAACGGCCAAACGTAATCGGCGCGGACCGCTGGGACCCAGCATGAGCCAGTTCGAACCCTTTGGAAAACACTCCTCCGGCAACGAATCAGAGAACAGTTCGTAGTCAGTACGGAAATCATCGATCGCGACACGACTCTTGGGTATCCCAGTCGTCCCACCAGTCTCAAATACATAAACAGGGCGATCGTTATAAGCCTTCGGAACCCAGCGGCGCACAGGTCCTCCCCGAAGCCATTCATCTTCAAAGTGACCGAACTTATGCAAGTCACTGAGACACTGCATCTCTTTGCGAGGATCCCATCCGGCATTTTGGGCCCACTCAAGCCAGAACGGACACCCAGTTGATGGATCGAAATGCCAGTCGACTACTTCGCGCACCCACGCATCAAGCGCAGCACCAGCCACATCGACCTTGTTCTGTATTTCGGAACCCTGAACGGTCATCAACCGTCGATCTTACACTAGCTAATCTGGTTTCAAAGGTCTTCTCCGCACGAGATTGGGTGAACCCCTTTGAGACCAAGTGAATAACTCGTAATATCTTGGCTTGTACACGCCAACTTCATGGGAAAAATAGAACAAATCTGGGTCAAGCGGTTTCACCGCGGCCCGATGGACCCCGTCACTCATGGAACGCTCGTTGCCGGACAAGGCCTTTTCGATAGCGCCAATCAAGGTGGACGCCGACAAGTCACTCTAATCGCACGTGAACGATGGAACCTCGCGGTTCAATCAATGGGAATTCATATCGACCCCATCCTGCGCCGTGCAAATGTCTTAGTCGCAGGAATCGATCTCGAAAACACTCGCACTCGGATCCTTCAGGTCGGCGGTTGCCGCCTTCTTATCCATGGCGAAACGAGACCATGTGAACGCATGGACGAAGCCGTACCGGGACTGCAAAATGCACTTGATGCACACTGGGGAGGCGGCGCGTTCGCAGAAATCCTCCGGGGGGGTGAAATCACCGTGGGCGACAACGTAACTTGGAAAGACAATACTGGTTGACCCAACGGGTCACCGCAATGTGTCGCACTTCGCCGCAAACACAAAGTCACTTTCTGTCAGCCCATCAATTTTGTGAGTCCATATTGTGACCTTGACTTGTCCCCACGTGAGATAGATATCCGGATGATGGTCCTGTTCTTCAGCCATCTCACCAACCCTTACAGTAAAGTCAAGAGCCTGACGAAAATCATCTAACCGATAAACCATCTCCAGATGGTGCCCGTCAACGACCACCCAATCCCCCCCGAGCTTAGTCAGTAAACTGGACCGCTCTTCTCCGGTCAGCGGCGGCACTCCACCTCGACACGGCACGCACTTTCCCTGTGCAAGTTCACTCATTGCCCCCTCCAGTACAACAGTTGAATTGATCCCAACACGTCCAAAGACCTTGTTTCTATATAGTTGATCGAAAAACGTAAAGGAGAGCACGATGTCTGAAAAAAAACCGCAGAGCTACGAAAACCACGCAAAATTCATCCCAGTATTCCACTACATTGCATTGCCACTCTTATCGGTTAATTTCTTCGGAGCACTGTTTCGTGTCACGCAGGAAATTAGCTTTTACACCCTCAACGACGTTGGTCTCGCTATTTCCCTGATAGTCGTCGCCGTGTTCACGCGCTTGTTTGCGCTCAAGGCCCAAGACCGTGTCATTCGACTTGAAGAACAAATACGCATGCAGACATTCCTACCAGATGCGCTCAAAGCGCACGTTGGCCGTCTAACGATGGGGCAAATTGTTGCATTACGGTTCGCATCAGACGAGGAACTCGCAGATTTAACGCAGGAAGCGCTGGACCAAAACACTTCCCCAAACGCTCTCAAACAGGCAGTGAAGAATTGGCGTCCAGATTACGACCGTGTGTAGGACCGTCAGACATCTAGCGAAGGCACTGAATTCAAGATGACGACTTCTTCTCTTGTAGGCTCTGCACACCCCGTGCCCACACATCAGCCATTCGACTGGACGCGAGCCATAAACCTCCATCTACAACCAGCGTCACACCGGTCACATATGATGCGAGGTCAGAACACAAGTAAAGCGCAGCCTTCGATACATCGTCTACTTCACCCAGTCGTCCCAGTGGTGTCATCTTCTCAGCTTCTTCTTTGGCTGGTCCGACGAGTAACCGTCGAACGCCCTCCGTATCAGCTATGGGACCGGGCGCAATGCCATTAACCCGAATTCCGTGTTCACCCCATTCAACCGCCAAGCTCCTTGTCAAGGCATCGATTCCAGCCTTCGCCGCAGACACATGCAACTGCGCCACCGTTCCGACATAATGCAACGTCGCACTGATATTCAGAATCACTCCATTAGTCTTTTTCAGATGGGAAAACGCTGACCGGCACATATGAAATGTGCCCTTGAGATCAATATCAATGACGGTACCAAATCCATTCGGAGACAGGTTTTCAGCCAAACATAAAAAATTTCCAGCAGCACCATTCACGAGAATATCCAGATGACCAAACGTCTTAATCGTTTCATCGACCGTTCGATCTACCGTTACTGGATCGCGCACGTCACCAGGCACAGCTAATGCGCGAACACCAACGTCTTCGATTTCTTGACACGTCGGAAGCAAGTGTTCTTCTTTCCGACTCGTAATGGCAACATCACAGCCATGCGACGCTAGCGCTAACGCCAAACCCCGACAGATTCCTGTACCACCACCGGTAATGAGTGCTACCTTGCCTCGCAATAGATCTGATTGATAGGACATCGCATCCTCTCCGTATTCTTATTTAGTAAAGTTCATTTACACCAACCATGAACGCTACAATTCATAAAGCGTGACTGTTCTTACCAGCATCACGAACGCCTTCCCATTTTGGGTCCTATTGGCAAGTGGTCTCTCTCTCGTTAAACCATCTCTTTTTTCCTGGTTTAGTGGACCACTTATCCCAATCGGCCTGGGCATCATCATGCTCAGTATGGGTATGACGATAGGATTCGATGATTTTCGTCGCATAGCCAGAGAACGCCGAAACGTAATACCTGGCGTCGTTCTCCAATATACGCTGATGCCACTACTCGGCTGGTGCCTCGGATTACTTTTCAACCTCCCCACGCCATTCGCAATCGGTCTTATTCTTGTCGCGTGTTGCCCGGGTGGCACGGCATCAAACGTTATCGCATTCCTGGCTCGTGCGGATGTTGCACTCTCCGTCTCTATGACGACGGCCTCAACATTGTTAGCAGTTCTGATGACACCAGCACTGACCGCTATTCTCGCAGGCAACCGAATTAACGTGCCAACATTAGGATTACTTCAAGATACGGTTCAAGTTGTCATCCTACCGGTAATCGTAGGAGCTGTAATCAAATGGAAATTTCCGAAAAGCTGTAACCGTATCCTGCCAGTTGCTCCACTCGTCGCCGTTGTCACAATCGTTCTTATCGCCGCCTCGGTGATCGGCAGCAACCGAACTGCCGTACTAGATGCCGGTCCTAGACTTCTCTTGGCAATTTTGTGTCTTCATGCTGGCGGCTTTGTACTCGGTTACGCGGCTGGAAGAAAGTGGCTTAAAGGAGAGCGTGCCGCCCAGACTGTCGCTATCGAGGTCGGCATGCAAAACTCGGGCCTTGGCGTTGTCCTAGGCCAGCAGAATTTTACGAATCCACTAGTAGCCATCCCCAGTGCGATTTCAGCTGTCCTGCACTCGCTCGTCGGAAGCGTCGCCGCTGCAATTTGGCGCAAACACAACAGCTCGAACCAGTCGACACTCTGACGCCTTAATGCGTCGACGAGACAGCCGCCTCGACGACCGCCCTAGTTTTTTTATCCCATTCGAGTTGAAGAGCTGCGGCATGGCCTTGGTCTGACATCTTTCGCCAAGTCTTCCGAAGAATCTGAATTACCTTTGTTGAATCGTGCTTACGAACAAAAGCGGGTAAATAGTAGGTCAGAAACACAAGGCAAGCAATATCTTCAAGAAGTTGGACTTCGTCGTCAAACTTCAGACGTTCTTTGCGCAATAATACAGAGACCCGGCTAATTAATTCCTGGTCATACCCGACTTCACCTAAGATCGATGCTGCTGTATCTGCATGAAATCTGGCCAAGTCACTTCGCCAACGACGGTATCCTTCTCGACCATCCGGATAGGTTTCCCGTGGAATCTTCCATCGACAAATATGTTGACAGCGTACGGCAAGTTGAACCTCGTCGGACGCCTCAGGAGCAAATTGTTGAAGCGTCGCGGTCATCCTCCGTGCGTAAAGTAGCTCTTTCGGATGATCCGCCCCGTCGACAGTTTCAGTATTGGGGTCATCAGCGTTAGCTCGGTCGAAGCGCCTGACGGCTTCGGTCAAGCGGACATCTTGCTGGTTGCCTCCCATATCAATCACTAGAACTGTAATCGCTAGCTAGCCCTCATCAGGACCTATGTATCCCTCACGTTCAAGATGAAGGATTATTTGCTGCGCTGCTTCTTCCGGCGTTAACGATGTCGTGTCGATCGTGATATCCGCGTCCGCAGGCTCTTCGTAGGGATCAGAAATCCCCGTGAATTCTTTAATGATCCCGGCGCGGGCCTTTGCGTACAACCCTTTTCGGTCTCGCTCTTCGCAAACCTCTAACGGCGTATCGACGTGCACCAGCATAAACCCACCAACTGGCGCGACATCTCGGCGCACATCTTTACGAACAGCATCGTACGGCGCAATCGGCGCACAAACTGCCACGCCACCGTTCTTTGTAATCTCAGAAGCGACATAGCCAATGCGCCGAATATTCAGGTCGCGATGTTCCTTCGAAAATCCGAGTTCGGATGAAAGGTTCTTACGGACTAAATCACCGTCAAGTAATGTGACGGACCGTCCTCCAACCTCTAATAATTTAACCAGGAGAGCGTTGGCAATCGTCGACTTACCAGAACCTGACAACCCTGTAAAAAAGACCGTAAGTCCTTGCTGCTGACGCGGAGGGTGACTGCGTCTGAGTTCCTGCGCCACATCCGAAAACGTAAACCATTCAGGAATGTCTTTGCCCTCAGCCAGTCTCTCACGTAACTCTGTGCCTGAAATGTTCAGAGCGCGTTTCCCGTCCGGAACTTCATCTACCGGCACGTACGAATCAAGGTCTTCTACATAGACCATCATCTTGAATGGCACCATCGTGACGCCAAGTTCCTCTTCGTGAGTATGCAAAAGTTCCTGCGCATCATAGGGGCCATAAAACGCGTTCCCATTGGAATCACTTCCAGGCCCTGCATGGTCACGTCCCACGATAAGATGCGTACAGCCATAATTTTTTCGGATAATGGCATGCCACACGGCTTCTCTCGGCCCGCCCATACGCATGGCAAGCGGCAACAGTGACAACATCGCGGTCTGTGACGGGTAGCGATGGAGTAGTGCTTGATAACATCGAACGCGCGTGTAGTGGTCAACATCACCTGGCTTCGTTAAGCCAACAACCGGATGGATCAAAAGATTCGCTTCGACATCCTTGGATGCTCGTAAAGTAAGCTCCTGGTGAGCACGGTGCATCGGGTTCCTTGTTTGAAACGCAACAACCTTGGTCCAGCCGAGTTTGGCAAACTCACTCCTCAGTTCCGCAGGTGTATGACGCAACTGCTTGTAGTCGTAGTGAGTGAGTGGCTGTAAAGCCGTGACACGTCCCCCCACATAGTGCGACGCAGTCCGAGAAAGTAAATATGCCACGCCTGGATGTTCCTCATTAGTGGTACCGAATACCGTAGATGCTTCTACCATCCGGTCCGGGCACCAAACATCCTGTACCGCGAGCACAGCGATCATGACACCTTCCTCATCCCGTAATGCCAAATTACTGCCCGGTCTCAGTGTTGTCGCGAGAGACTCAGGAATATCCAACATGATAGGGATCGGCCAAGGTGTCCCGTCGGCTAGTCGCATCTCCGAGCAGACACGTTCGTAATCCTTCTGACCGAGAAAACCAGTTAACGGCGAAAATCCACCACTAATCATCAATTCCAGATCACAGTGCTGACGCGCCGTGAGGTCATGAGATGGCCAATCGCGGGATGCAGCTTTGAGCTCGGCTTGCTGGTCCTCATTAGTAAAGAGATCGACAAGAACTCCGCCGTGCGGAGAAATCAGGTGGTCAGACAAAGCTGCGCTACTCCTTACCCTTACTGGATTCAATAAAGAGGTCAACTAGATGGAACCTAGCTAGCTAGGTTACCACGGAGGGCACCACTGCGCTTGACTCTACCACAAAGCCACCTGCTACAATCAGGAGCTTATGCGCGCGTTCCCTAAACCCGATTGTACTTCCAGCTGCGTTTGTATGGAGCCCCATAGGGGCCCCCTACGCTGACGGTCATCTCACATTAACTGCTGCCTTGTAGCAAGGCAGAACCCAAAAACACGAAAGACCGAAAGCCTGGGAGGTAGTCACCTCCCCTCGGAGTTGTTTGCCTGTGAATTTCACTCCAATTCTCATCGGTTTCTTTGTAGGAATGCTAGTCGGTGCCACATCTACCGGTGGTGGCGCACTTCTGACGCCGGCGCTGGTTCTCATCGCACGTGTTCCACCGGCCATCGCTATTGGTTCAGACGTGTTGATTGCTAGTGGCATGAAACTATTTGGAGGCGGTTTCTACGCCATCCGGCGCGAAGTTCATTGGGCGACCGTCGGGTTACTTGCTCTCGGTTCCATTCCCGGCGCAATTCTAGGGATTTCCGTGCTAAACCGGATGCCGATCAAACAGATTGATACCTGGCTTACCCATGGACTCGGCATCGTCCTGATTCTTGCCGGAAGTGCCTTATTTCTCCGCATGCGCTTCGCAGGACAAATACAGGTCCAAAAACAACCCGTCGCGGTTGTCACCATTGCACTTGGGTTTGCAACTGGACTGCTTGTGAGTATGACGAGCGTCGGTAGCGGTTCGCTCTTATTATGTGTTCTAACGCTGTGGTATCCGCTCAATGCGCGAACTATCGTCGGAACTGACCTTATTCATGCACTTGCGCTGTCAGCAGCAGCCACCGTCGGTCATGCTGCCGCCGGCCGGGTGGACGTTGCACTCTCCGGAACCGTTCTTATCGGTGCAGTGCCTGGCGTGCTAACTGGTGCACGTATCGCTACGATCGTGCCAGACCGTATGTTACGAACTGGTCTCGCCAGCGTGCTCATTATTGTAGGCACGTACTTGGTACTATTCGGTATGTTGTAGAGACTTGCAGTCGCCAAGGGAGGAAGTAGGATGTCAACCGATACAACGGTCTTACAATCGGGTAAACAACGCCTGAGTGAGCTGTCGAAATTTGCAGACCAACTGGAAGGACGTTCAGCCGAAGATATTCTAAATTGGGCTGCCTCCCACTTCGGTAAAGGACTAACGTTTGCAACTGGTTTTGGTGCCGAGGGTTGTGTGCTCATTGATCTAATCGGAAAAAACAAAGTTCCGATTGATATTTTCACGCTTGATACCGGATTGCTTTTTCAAGAAACCTATAACCTGTGGCATCGCTTGGAAGCTCGATACAACATCACAATCCGTGGAATCGTCCCGGAACTTGATGTTGACCAACAAACAAAAACGTACGGCAACCGACTCTGGGAACGCTCACCGGACAAGTGTTGCAACATTCGAAAAGTGATTCCACTGAAGGCCACTCTGGCTAATGTAGACGCATGGGTTACCGCAATTCGACGTGACCAAACTGCTGAACGTGAAAATGCCAAAGTCATCGAATGGGACCATAAATTCAACATTGTTAAGGTTAATCCGCTTGTCACGTGGACAAAGAATGATGTCTGGCAGCATATTGTCACTGACAAGGTGCCATACAATCCATTACACGACAATGGCTACCCAAGTATCGGCTGCTGGCCATGTACAAGTCAGGTTAAACCCGGCGAAGACGACCGAGCCGGTCGCTGGCGAGGCAATTCGAAGAACGAATGTGGTCTCCACAACCCGGCGATAACAAGTCAACAGGAGTAGCGAGCGATGGAACTTTTTCCCGCCTTCGTCAAACTGGTCGGCCGCAGGGTCGTGGTAATTGGCGGTGGACCAGTGGCAGCATCTAAGCTTCGGGCCTTGCTTGACTCAGGAGCCGATATAACCGTCGTGGCGCCTGAAATCGTAGCTGAAATCAAGAGCTCCTCAGTAACCATCGTGGAACGAGGTTTCCAGCTATCCGACTTAGACGGTGCCTGGTTAGTCGTGGCGGCCGCAACACCTGATGTAAATCGTTCCATTGCAGAAGCAGCCGAAACTCGTCAAATCTTTGTCAATGCCGTTGATGATCCCCCAAATGCGAGTGTGTACCTTGGTGGTGTAGTCCGTCGCGCAGGTGTTACGTTTGCAATATCGACTGATGGTCGAGCACCAGCCCTCGCCGGGTTACTGAGGGAAGCCCTTGACTCGATGTTGCCCACTCATGACCTTGAACAATGGATGGCTGAAGCGACTCAATTACGTCAGCACTGGCGAAAAGATGCTGTTCCAATGCAGAACCGGCGACCGGAACTTTTAGAATCTCTTATTCGCCTCTACAAGACACCTAAAAACAAAGCGGCAGCCAGTCATTGAGTTGATGCTAATTATGAAGAAGCAACCATCAGTAGATTTGGGTTTTGTGTCGCTCATTGGAGCAGGACCTGGAGACCCGG
>Ga0310124_10000910_pt1 | contig 20931 bp, 11 predicted proteins | sample CB11b_AW_Bot5_MG_FD_203507 | JGI IMG/M metagenome (GOLD analysis project Ga0310124, IMG submission 203507) | Marine microbial communities from Western Arctic Ocean, Canada - CB11b_AW_Bot5 | ecosystem: Environmental > Aquatic > Marine > Oceanic | place: Canada: Western Arctic Ocean | collected... | reverse complement strand
GCTCGATTCATCGGATCATTCACTGGGTAGCAGCGTAGTTGCCGTTCACCGCATCCCAATCTACGACGTTCCACCAAGCCGCGAGGTAATCAGCGCGACCCGGTCCGTATTTCTTGTAGTAGGCGTGTTCCCACACATCCACACCCAGAATGGGCATTCCACTACCATCCATCAAGGGGTTGTCCTGATTGGGACATGATGTGATGGCAAGCGAGCCATCTCCAGTCACCATGAGCCACGCCCAGCCGCTGCCGAAGCGGGTCATGCCGGCTTTGTTGAGGGCGGTCTGCATCTCCTCGAATGAACCGAAGGCGGCGTTGATGGCGTCGGCTAGCGCACCGGTGGGCGAGCCTCCTCCGTCAGGCGACATGACATTCCAGAAGAAGCAGTGATTCCAGTAACCCCCGCCGTTGTTGCGCACTGCCGGGTTGTCATTGTGATCGCGCAGCAGTTCCTCGATCGACTTGCCTGCCATGTCCGTGCCGTCGATGGCGCCGTTCAGGTTCGCCGTGTAGGCGGCGTGATGCTTGGTGTGGTGAATCTCCATCGTCAATGCGTCGATATGAGGTTCAAGGGCATCGTATGCGTATCCAAGGTCTGGTAGTTCGAAGGTCATGTCTCTTCACGAGCATGCGAACGCAGTGTGATTGATGAATCCTCGCGCGGGCCGGTGTGACATTGTTGAGCAAACCTTGATTGAAGTCCGATGGTTGAGGGTATGACGTGGCTAGGATTGCTGTCACCGACGGGATGGCTGCTGCTGCCATCTCCATGCTCGAGCGAGAGGGGCACGAAGTCGTCCTCGAACACTACGAGGCCGACGCTCTGGTCAGTGGTGTACTCGCTGACTTCGATGCCGTGGTCGTGCGCAGCGCGACCAAGTTGACCGCTGAGGTAATCTCTGCAAGCGGCGGCGGGCCTGGCGGGATCCAACTCATCGGCAGGGCAGGTGTAGGTGTAGACAACATCGACCTGTCCGCGGCCACCGCGAACGGTGTGCTGGTGTGCAACACTCCTAGGTCATCGACGCAGAGCGTGGTGGAGCTGACGATCGGCCATCTGCTGGCGAGCGTACGGCACATACGGGCGGGAACGCAGAGTCTCGGTCAAGGAGAATGGCGCAAGTCAGAACTCAGGGGAACTGAACTTTCGGGTAAGCGGCTCGGATTCATCGGGTTCGGCAGAATCGCCCAAGGAGTCGGCAAAGTTGCGAGTGCGCTCGGCATGGAACTGCACGCCTTCGACCCCTACCTCAAGGCACACATTGCCCGTGATCTGGGCTGTCAACTGCATTCATCCGTCGACGAGGTGTTCCGGCGCTGCACGCATATCACTGTGCACTGTAACCTGTCGGACGAGACCCACCATCTCGTCAACGCCAAACGCATCGGGTTGATGACTGGGAGAGGAGCAGATGGAATCGAGTGCGGAAATCATCTGGTGAACTGCGCTCGCGGGGGTATCGTGGATGAGCAAGCCGTTCTGGATGCGCTCGAATCAGGCCAGCTGGCGAGCGCGTCGCTCGACGTGTTCGAGAACGAGCCGACGACCGCGGACAATCGACTGTTACAGCATCCCGCATTCGGAGGTACCCCGCACATCGGGGCAGCGACCTTGGAGGCTCAGTCGCGCATCGGCTTCGAGATGGCGGAACTGCTCATCGATTTCTTTTCGGGGAGCACTCCGAAGAGCGTCGTCAACCGCGATGTTCTCTGAGACTTTGCAGTGAGGTTCACTCTAGTTTGTGCATTGCCGCGAGCGATGATGCCAACGCCGCCAGCGAGTCGGGAACCGTGACATCCGATATGGGTGCATTGAGCGAGATTCCCGCATCCTTCTTCGCCCTCCAAGTATCCGAGTTGAATTCGACGAGAGCCGCGGTCAGCGAACGCAGGGAGTCGCCTTCCTGCGTGCCCTTGGCGAGAGCGTTGAGTGGCAGTTCGGGGAATCGCCGCACATCGACAGAACTGGCACCATAGAGAGTGCTGGACAGATGGTGCGTGAAGAACGGGCATATCGGGGTGAACATGTCGAGCAGGTCGTGCACGATGCGATGCAGAGTCCATGCGGCGTTCTCATCCCCATCGTAGAGGCGCTGCTTGGCCATCTCCAGCCAGTGACTGGGGAAGATTCCTGTGCCGAAGTTCTTGATGGACTGCGCCGCAGTGTAGATGTCTATACGCACCCAAGCGTCGTTTACCGTCTCGTTCACATTGCAGAACTCGGCGAGGATCCAGCGGTCGGCGTCACCTAGGTCGGAGGGGGCGGAATCAAGGTCAGCGGGGACGTCGAACTGGCTGGCGAAGCGGCAGACGTTGAACAGCTTGGTGAGCACGCCGAAGTACTTCGCCTCGATCTCCTCCGGGTTGATGTGGAAGTCATCACCCACCTGGGCGTCACACGCCTTCCACATGCGGAAGCACTCGCTGCCGATCTTGTTCGCACGCAGGTCGACCGTCTTGCCATCGGGTCCCTTCACCTTCCACAGCCCGGTCCTGCCTCCCGCACCGCACTCGAGCACCGAATCGGCGTCGATGCCGTTGCCCAATGACTTCGACATCTTACGACCCCACGGATCCATCCCGAGTCCGTCAATCCAGACATTGGCGAATCCCGGCGCATCGAGCAGCAGCGCGGACTTGAGCAGCGTGTAGTAGAGCCAGGTGCGCACGATCTCCTTGCCTTGCGGGCGGATTCCGGTCGGGAACGCCCGCTCGAACACATCAGGATGGTTGAGGTATCCGGAGACGAACAGGTTCGAGTTGGAGGAATCCATCCACGTGTCGAACACCTTCTCCTCCCCGGTGATGTCGCCGAGGGTGGTGGCGAGGTCGGCGTGGTCACCGAGGTCTTCCCTTGTTTCGCGGTCGAGCACACGTGAGCCGGCTGGTGGGCTTTGGCGCCATGGTTGGACATAGGATCCTGAGGGGGGGACGACGATCTTCGTGCCGTCTTCGGAATACCAGATGGGAATCTCGGTATGGTACCAGCGGCGGCGGCTGATCGGCCAATCGATGCTGATGTTATCCATCCAGTCGTACAGGAACTGACGGTTGCGCGGCGGAATGAAGTTGATCTCCTCCGTAAGTTCACGGATGCGGCCCTGGATGTGTGTCTGGCGCACGTACCACTCCTTCAGAAGGATGATCTCGACGGGATTCTTACCCCGTTCTGACACGGGCACCTCCTGCTCACGCTCGACGATCGCCTCCAGCCGGTCATCTTCCTCCAAGAGGTCGATCGAGTGGGCGCGTGCGTCGATGACGCTCATGCCTGCCAATGGGCCAGCCACTGCCGTCAGGTTGCCGTCGAGGTCGATCGCTTGATGCGCGTCGAGCCCTAATTCACGGAATATCGCAACGTCATTCTGGTCGCCGAACGAGCACGCCATCAGGATGCCACTGCCGAAGTCCATCTTGACCGATGGGTGCGTGCGCACCTCGACCGAGGTTTCGCGGCCAACCACCGTGAGGGGAATTGCGAGCCGCTTGCCGATGAGGTCGCGGTGCCGCTCGTCGTCGGGATGGACGATCACTACGCCCACAGCGCAGATCAGTTCCGGGCGCGTGGTTGAGATGATGACCTGCTCACCGGAAGGTTGTCCGGCCTCGTCGAGCACGTCCCAGGACACGTCGATGAGCAGGGTCTTGCGCTGCAGTCGTTCGACCTCGGCCTCAGCGATGGTGGTGCCTTCTACCGGGTCGTAGATGTTCGGGCGCAGGTCCTCGATGACCTCCCCTCGCTTGAACAGGTCGATGAAGATCGCTTGGGTGACAGCCCTGTAGTCGGGGGAGTCGGTGAGGTATTCACGGGCGAAGTCGCACGATAGTCCGACGCGGCTGGCGGTGTCGCGCATCGCCTGGGTGTACTCCTCTATCGTCTCGGCGCACAGGTCGAGAAATTCTGCACGCTCGAACGTCTTCATCTTGCGTTCCATCTTGCGCTCGACGGTGAATTCGATGTTGATGCCGTTGCGGTCGACCCCCCATGGGAAGTAGACCTCCTTGCCCAGCAACCGCTGACTGCGCGCGATGACGTCGATCATGCTGTACTGCGCCACGGCGCCGATGTGCCACGTCCCCGACGGATAGGGTGGGGGAGTGTCGATGACGAACAGTTCGTCTTCTGAATCCGGGTTGAATCCGTAGCGGGCGGAATACTCGTCCGCATCGGCGTAATGCTCCTCTTGGATACGCTTCTCAAGATCGATGGACCAGCGCTTCTCCGGGATGCGAGGTTGCGACATCCAGGTACCACCAGTTGCCCCGCCACACGTCAACAGTGAGGGTCGTCCAGTCGTGCGCCCACGGTTCCGGTTGAAGAGGCTTCGCCTCGACTCACCGAGGAGAATGGCCGAATCTTGACTTCACTGGAATCACAAGATGAGGGATTAAAGACGGGACGGGTTGCACAGCCCTCTTGAGGGCTGTCGTGACAGAGGAAGAACATGGCAAACCAGACCCCCCCAGCGCGGGTGAGAGATTGTCCGATGGTATCACCACGGTTCGTGGTGCGATGCAGGCACGCATCGATGATTTCGACTCCGATGCTGCGGTCGACGCACTGCTCGCCGCGCCGGAGCGTATCCGCCGCGAACTGCGACACATGACGATGTTCGGTACGCTCACCCGCTTCCCAGCGGCGACGGTTGCCGTCTTCATCCTCATCACCATATTCTTCGCATTCCATTCCGGAATCCTCGACAAGTGGACCGGACAATCGTCGATGAACGTGAACGGCGACCTGGAGGTCTACCTACCCGAAGGCAGTGAGGTATCGGAAAACATCGCTCTCATCGAGGAGGATTGGACGACCAACGCGATGATCATCTATGTCGAGTCGGAGAACCAAGCGGTCACCAACGTCGAGCTGTTACGGCAGATCGATGCCATCGAACGCGCCCTCAATCGACACGTCTCGGACGGTGGAGAGGAGGACGGGATCATCTACGTCCTGTCTATCGCGACCGTCGTCAAGGAGATCAACTCGTCCGGCCCGCGGGTGGCCAAGGCGTTCATCTCCAACTCCGGTTCTGCCATCGGTGGCGATGCGGTCGCCGACCAGTTGAACGAGCAGATTGATGAGTTCTCGGATGAGTTGGGCGGTTACAGCATCCCCGACAACCAGGAGCGGGTCAATCGCATCATCGGTGAGTTGCCGGACAACGCCCGCGACAAACTCTACCGGGATGTGGGCAAGGACACCAACGGGGACGGTGTGAACGACAGAGAGACGGTGGGGTTCCCCAATCGGGCTGTGATCATCGTAGGAGTGGTGGACACTGGGTTCCACGCCAGCGAGATCCCCGACGCCTGCAAGACAGGGGGTCAGCGTGAGGTCGAGGCGTATACGGACATCGTGATCTACACCGAATGCTGGATCGAGCAGATAGCAGGTGACAACAGGTGGAACGAGCAGTTCAGCGACTGCCTGGACAAGCCGGACAACAACGAGACACCCTGCCTTGGCGTCGAGATGACGCTCACCGGACCTGTGCCAATCACGAACTCGGTGACAAAGTACTCGTTCGTTCTCTTCTGGCAGATCTTTCCTGCCGCAGTAGCTGCTGTGGCGCTGGGTCTGTTCATGTTCCATTCGGACCTCATCCAAACAGGTCGTCTACGTGGGGTGCAGGGATTGAAGGTGGTCATCATCGCCGGACTGCCCACGCTCTGTTCGGTATGGTGGACGCTAGGCATCATTGGTTTCCTCGATTATGAGGTGACGATGACAGTGATCATCGTTGGACCAATCCTGCTCGCACTGGGTGTTTCGTACGGATTGCACATCACCAACCGCTACGCAGAGGAGGACGGCACCCCCGAGGAGAAAATGGCGGTGGCGCTGCAATCGACCGGCAAAGCGGTAATGCTCTCGGCTCTCACGACAATCATCGGCTTCATCTCGCTGGTCGGCACCCCGATGAAACCGATTCAAACTGTGGGCATCTCGCTCGCGGGCGGCATCATCGTCGTCTATTTCCTGACGATGGTTATGGTCCCCAACCTGACGATGCTGCTCGACTTGAAGAAACCGAGCCATCCGCCGCCCAAGGCGTTCGAACACATCGTGGCTGTACCGATCAAATGGAACAAGACGGTCGTCGTGCTGTTCGCCGTGCTGCTGCTCGCCTCAGCGACCTGGGCGCGTAGCCAAGTCGAGGAGAACATCGACCTGCTCGAAATGGCACCCTCAGGCCAGGCGCCGATCATCAAGATGAAGCAGTACAGCGAGGAGTTCAACGCCGGCCAGATCGGAATGCTGCTCATCGAGGGCAACATCAGCGGAGACACTCAGGACTCTGATGTGCACAACGACGACCCGTTCGAGAAATTGAAGGGGATCGAGCAACTCGAGAACAACACCGACCGCGTCGCGCAGACGACCGCCGTGAGCGTTGTCTTCCTGATGAAATCAGTCGGCGTATCCGTGAACGTGACGGGTACGACAATCCTGCCTTTCTGTGCCGCTATGCCGGACAGCCCCCCAAAGGAGGTGTGTGAGGTCATCTTCGACCGCGAAGAGGAGCAGAACGCGACCTTCTGGAGAGTGCTCACGACCTTCGACACCGACGACCCAGCCAACCGTGAGGTGCAGATCTTCCTGCTGGACGTGTTCTACGCCAGCCTCACCAACGAGACGAGACAACTGTTCATCTCGTCTGATTTCCAACGCAGTCTCATCTACATCGACATGCCGTTCATGAACGTCAAGAAGACTGCGGTCGCCGTCGATGAAGTTGACATCCATTCCCAGGGTAACTACGATGGCGGCATCAAGTCGACTAAACTGATTGGCGTGGCCGCGGTCACCATCGCGGTCAACGAGTTGATCGTCTCATCACAATGGTCATCGCTCGGGTTCGCGATTCTCGCCACACTGCTCACCCTCGGATTCGTCTTCCGCGACCCCCGGTTCGCCATCCTGACCACCATGCCGGTCATCTTCACCGTGGGAATGCAGTGGATGGTGATGGTCTGGCAGGATGTGACGCTGTCGCTGGTTACGGTCATGATCGGGTCGATTCTCGTCGGAGTGGGCATTGACTTCAGCATCCATATCGCCAATCGCGTGCGCGAGCTCGGAGGCTCGCTCGAAGCGATTCAGGTCTCCTGTACCAGCACCGGCATGTCGCTGGTGGAAGCGGTGGTGGTGACCTGTCTCGGGTTGTTCACCGCCTACTTCATCCCGATTCCCGCACTCAAGCCGTTCATCACGGTCATCATCATCCTGCTACTGGTTGCGGCCGCCTCAGCACTGCTGCTGTTACCGGCTATCTTCGCGACGATGGTCAAGAGCGGTGTCGGGCTTTCTGGTGGGGCCTCGGCGCTGATGCGCAGCGCGCGGCTCGAGGAGGCTGTGACGGCAGACCCGCTGGACATGGTGCCCGAGGCGACCGTGCGTGGGTGGAACGACCCGGATGCATGGTAGACGCAAGTGCCATACCACTCAGACATGTGGAACGCTTCGATGGCCCGCAGGCATTGGCTCATGAAGAGCGAGCCCGATGCATACTCGTGGGAGCAACTGCTCGCTGACGGTTCGACCCATTGGGATGGTGTGCGCAACTACCAGGCTCGCAACCTCATGCGCGACGACATGAAGGTAGGGGATCTGGTGCTCTTCTACCACTCTAACTGCAAACCACCACACGTCGCAGGTGTGGCGCAGGTGTGCAAGGAAGGATATCCCGACTTCTCTGCATGGAATGAAGATTCGAATTATTTCGACCCCAAGACGAACCCCGACGAACCCACTTGGATGATGGTTGACATCGAGCCGGTGGCCACGCTTTCCGCGACGGTTGAACTGCCTGAGATGCGCGCCAACCCCGCTCTCGAAGGGATGGCTCTGCTGCAGCGGTTCCAACGTCTTTCGGTACAGCCTGTCGGCGAATATCACTTCGCTGAGGTCTGTAGCATGGGCCGACTCGATGCGGCGACAATCTGACAACCTACGCGCGGCACGGAGAGATGGGGTGAGCAGCGATGGTCCAACGACTTCCGGTTTCTCCGCGGGCTGCGTGCATCGAATACGCCATCCGCGATGTGGTGGTTCCGGCGACCGCTCTAGAGCGACAGGGCCATGAGATCCTGAAGCTGAACATCGGCGATCCGCTTGCCTACCCTGGGCTGCCCACGCCGATGCACATGGTGGAAGCGTTCCAGCAGGCACTCGTGGACCAGCGCAACGGCTACTCTCCCTCTTACGGTCTTGATGAGACACGTGAGGCGATCGCCGCCGACGAGACTCGCAAGGGATGGAACTGCACACGCGACGACGTCTATGTCACCACCGGGGTGTCCGAAGCGCTGCAGATCATCTTCGCCTCGTTCCTGTGCGATGGCGAGAAGCTGCTCACCCCCGGGCCGCACTATCCACCGTACATGGCCTACCCGCAACTGTTCGGTGGCCAGACCATCGAGTACCGGCTACGCCAGGACTCCGACTGGAGCATCGACTTCGACGATGTCGAGGCGAAGATGGACGACTCGGTCAGGCTGCTGGTGCTCATCAATCCGAACAACCCGACCGGGAACGTCGCTGGACCCGAGGAGATCGACCGGTTGCTGGAAATCGCCGGCCGCTGGCCGCTATGCACGATAGTGGCCGACGAGATCTACGACGGTCTCGACTTCACTGGGAGGCAAGTCTCCTGCGCGTCGAGATCGAATGGTGTCCCGGTCATCACCCTCAATGGCGTGTCGAAGAACTACTACGCTCCGGGATGGCGCGTCGGCTACATGGCATGGCACGATCCCGATGGACGGATGGTCGATGTGCGCGATGGAGCAGAGCGGCTTCTGCGCAGCCGTCTGTGCGCCTCGACCCCCGCACAACTCGGATACCTCGCGGGGCTGACCTCGGACAACGGCTGGATGGACGCATATCGCGAGGGGTTGCTCAGGCGGCGCGATCTGTGCGTCGAGCGCATAGCTGGAATAGAGGGACTCGAGGTGGAGGCGCCTGGAGGATCTTTCTACATGTTAGTGCGACTGACGGATTCCCACTGGGCGGCAGATGACAAGAAGTTCGTACTAGATCTGCTGCACGAAGAGCACGTCCTGCTGGTGCATGGCTCCGGTTTTTCTCCGGAGTACGGCAGCGGACACTTCCGGCTGGTTTTCCTTCCTGACACCGATGTGCTCAACGAGGCGTTCGACCGCATCGACCGCTTCCTGCAGCATCATCGCGATTGAGGGTTTTCCTCGCACACGAGGGTGCGGCGAGCAGGTGTGCACGTCGCCAAGGCGACGTGGGCAGCCGAAATGGATTAGTGAGTGAGGGTGCCGAGATGACAGCGGAGCGGAGGCCATGCGAGCAGTGCGAGTAGGCAGGAAAAGCGCTGCGTGCATGCTGTTCGGGACTCTGCTTGCTCCGGTCGTCTCGGCCGAGGCGACCATCGTCAGCGCCGATGTGTTCGATCCGATGCTGCTGCTCCCGCTGCTCATCGCCGTGGTCAGCGCACTCGCCCTCTGGAGAGGGCTGCTGCCGTTGTCGCTCTCCAATCTGCAGGTCGCCTTCGAGATTGACGATGATCTCTACGAGGTACACCGCTTGACCAAAAACAGAGACGATGTGTTCGACCTGCTCCGAGCCCCCGGAGTCGGCGTGGGGATGATCGCCTACCTGCTGGCGATAGCGGGCATCATGCTCATCGTCGCTGAACTGCTGTTCAGCCCAGGGACGTTCTACGAGCCGGTCATCTACATGATGGCGCTGCTGGTCGGATTCCCGATCCTCATCTCCCCATTCGTCACCCTCTACGCCCAACTCGGACGTGGTAAGAGCGAACGGGTACGAGAGCGGTTCGCCGTTCGCATGTACGGTGGCATCACGACCATCCTTGTGGTGGTCCTCCTGACCGCGGCAGTGCTGTTCATCGGTTGGAAGGAGTCCAACGAATGGGAGAATCAGGAGGTGTTCGTCCGCTGGGGTGGTTATGCCCTGCTCACCTTCATGGCCCCCACAATCTTCGCTTACGGCCGCATCATGGGGGCGTCCTGGAACACGCTGCTGCTCAACAAGTGGCGAACGGTCAGGGGGCAGCTCACACCGATGGATCCGGACCCACCTGGATTCACCAAGCGACTCGTATCGATGATCATCGTCATCTTCCTGGCTACGATGCCCATCGTCGCCATCAACGGCATCATGACACTCGCCTACGTCCAACTCGAACAGCCGGCGCACACCAACGAACTGCTCGACCTCGGGGGAATCATAGGGTGGGAGATATTCAAGATTGTAGAGGACAACCCCGTATTGCAGAAACTCATCTCGCTGAAGATGCTCAGGATAACCCTCGCCTCCTACCTGATGCTGAACGTCGCCATCGTCGGGCTCGCCTTCATCTTCGAGTTGACTCGCAACCTCTTCCTCGGAGGACAGACCTTCGGGGGAATCGGTGGCGTGACAATCGCACAACCGCGGGAGATCCGCTCTGAGAGGGCTGTGCAGGGGAGGGTGCTCTACTTCGGGTTGGCTGGTTTCAGCGGCTACACCGTGCTGCTGCTGATCATGCAGACATACAAGGAGTTCAACCACCTGATGCCCTATGGTGAATCCACCCCCTTCCTTTCTGAAGAGTTGTTGCTCGCCGAGACATGGCAGTTCATCGCCGCCGGCCAAGCCGTGTTCATGCTCACCTGGTTGATGAGTCTCTCCCGCTTCGGAAAGTTGCGCCAGCTGCGCTTCGACCTCTCGCCTGACGAGCGACGCGAGGGAGAGATCATGTCAGGCGGCGGGGACTGGATGCGCCGGCACATATCCAGCGCGGCGTACAGCGACAACGTCGCCGCGCTGCGCCAGTTCAGGGTGGAGAAGATAGAGGGCGACCCGTCGATGGTGCGGCTGGAGAAGAGTCGCGCGCGGATGCTCGAATGCGGATTGCGCGGCCTATGGCCCGAGGCCATCGACACGGCCCGCAAGGTGCTCGCCCAACAGGGAGGCGATGATGATGAGGCTAGGATGATGATCGCCGCCGGACAGATCTGCTGTCGCAGGCTCGACGCCGCGCGCGAGGCAATTCGAGGCATGGAACAGCCAGACGGATATGACGAACCTGAATTGCTGTCGTTCATCGCCGAGTGGCTCGATCCGTGGAACGGCACGGTTGACATGGACGACCTGTATGACTGGGAAAACGTCAGTTGCTTGGACTTGTTGTCAGACATGCAACGAAGGCTACGCTCGTGGGACCCTATGACGCGGATCGACAACAGCCATTCAGACAACATCGCACTGCATGGTATGCTGAGTTCAGTCGCACAGTTGCGCTCGCAGAGGCGCGGCGAGGAGGCACTGGAACTGGCGCTCGACTGCGTCAGGCTCGACCCGAACGGTGCGAAGTCACGCATCGCTGTGGCGCTCTGCCTCATCGATTCAGGTGACTGGTTCGAGGCGATGGATGTGTTCGAGGAGTTGCAGGCGTCCCATTCCGATGATCCACGCGTGCGAGCGCTTGGTGGAATTCTGGCTTTCGACTGCCCGACAGAGGAGATGGAATCTGCTCTCGCAGTTGGTAGCGTGATTGAGAGGAAACGCTGGATCGACGATGCACCTGTCAACCCCGTGGCAGCGCTCAACGCCAAGCGAGGTGAGGATGAGGCTCTCAATGCCAACGTGTTCATCGCTGGTCACGAGGCGATCGAACGGAATGTCTCACCCAGATACAAGGAGCCGATCATCTATCTGGTACTGAACTACGGTGTGTTCATGCCCATCTGGCTCATCGTGGGGCTGCTCGCGCACGCGCGCACAGACGATACCGTGGTCAGCATCGTGTTGGCCGCCTCATTGATCACCCTGCACATGTTCTACCGTCGCTTCAGGCGGCAGCAGCGGCGCATCATCAGGCACCGTGACCAGAAGGCCATGATCACCTATGCCAAGCGACTGCGTCGACTCAAGGTCAACTTGGATCTGTCTCGTATTCCGGTTGGCACACACCTGCTGCTCTCGGGTCTGCTGGTAACCATCAACGGGGTGGTCTATGACCTCGGGATGCCGGGATGGCTCGTGGTACGCCTTCCAAAGGAGAGGGACCGGACCTTCCGCGAACGGGTCAGACGACGGGTGAGCGAACTTCGCTCTAAGCAACTCGCCCGTACGGAACCGCTTCCCGATGAGTGGTGGGACAAGCGACCCAAGCCCATAGAGCAGGACATGCGCGTACTCGAGAAACTCATCGGGCCGGCGGCCTACCGCGGACGGCAGTTGCGCGGCTCCATCGCATCCGCAGCCGCCTCTGGAGGAATGGCAGGCGATCGCGTGCCCGTGATGCAGACCGATCCCGGGGCGCGTAACATTCCAACGCATTCGATCAAAGAGGAACTCGATGGGCCACGTCGCCCAACCTCCAGGCCCGGACACCACCTCCAAGGCGGTGGCGTCACCAAGACGGACGACAATGATTGACTCCCCGATTACCTACAGACCACGGCAGCACGAAACATCCTTGTTCGAGGCTTGCTGAACCGATGTCGTGCCCTTGGTAGACGATGCCGTGGAGGCGAGCGATGAACTGGCCGCCGGATTGCAGGAGAGATACCTCGCTACTGCGTCGGGGATGCTGGTCGAGCAATCCGGTCAACGGCAGCCTGTGTGGGCCTGTCCCGTAAGTGAGTTCGAACTATGGCTGGGCGCTCTCGAAGGCATGCTCGACATGCCGCTCGGGCGTAGATTGGCGCACGCGGCGGCGGAGAGCGAAGAATGGCGCATGCAAGCAGCGGATAGACAGCCGCCGAATCCCCTGTTCGGCAAGGAGAAGAAGCGACTGGTCTGGCTGAATGAGGACTGGCACCAACGAGGGATGGGTGAGCTCTCTCTGCTCGAAAGCGAACCCGGAGAGGTTTCCTTGGTTGTGCGCCGCAGACCTCACCCCGCACTGGCGGCGGGAATCACATGCGCAGCATGGGAGCGGATACAGAAGCAGAGATACCGCTTCCGCTGGACCGATGGAGGAAGTGGTGAATCTCTGATCACCCTCGAACCCGATCGTCGTGAGATCCCTTCCTCTGCGGCGATGACTCCGTCATGGGATGAGGTGCCGACGTCGACCACTGTCGCTACCGGGCCACACCCATTCCTGCTCTCGTACAAGGAAGGGGGTGACTGGACTGTTGACGGTGTGCGCATGCTCGCGCTCGCGAGAGACCTGCTGCTGCGCTTCGAAGATGTCGTTCTGCCCCACCTCGCTGACAAGGAGCGTTCAAGTGACCCCAGAGTCGGCTGGACCGGGGTCGATGATCGTGACCGTTTGCTGTTCTGGGACGCACTTGCCGAAGTAGGTAGAGCGAAGTTCGTCGCCACGGGCGAGATGGTGCTCGTTGCTGCGCCGACAGACTGGGTGGATGTTGGGCGCCGGTTCCTCTCCACTTCGGGAATGGGATCTATCACTACTGCCGAGAGCCTCGACGACATGGGTGGTGTGCGCTTGACTGCGGACAACCTGTTCCATCCCGCACTGGCGATCGGTATCCTGCTCGGCGCGTGGGAGCGCGCCGAAGCTCGTCCAGCGGGGGCGGCGTGGACCAGTTCAGAGCATGGTCATACCATCGAATTGACCTCACTCAGGGACATCGCATGAGGTCAACAATGGTTCAGGGTGTGTCTAGTGATACTCTAGCCTAATGAATGATACTTCGAAAACTGGCTTGAAACCCCGAAAAACGGAGCGCTGCGGCGATGCAGCTCCCGACACGGCATCGCTCAAACCTTAAACACAGAACATTGGGTCGAGCGGCGTGAACGGCCTTTGGCCGAGGAAATGAAGCATGACCCTGACACACAATCAATGGGCAGTCGTGGCGATCACCGTCACTCTCTGCCTAGCGGGAACCTACAGCATGGCCAGCGCGATGATGAGCACTGCCATTGACTTCGAGCCTGGAGCCGACGACATCCTCGACGGGGATTCCGGAGACATGGACCAAGGGGAGGACAAGGATGAGGATGGGCTTCCCGATCGGATGGAACGTACGCAGTACGGCACCGACCCGCTCGACTGGGACACAGATGGCGACGGGATGAGTGACGGCTATGAGGTCGAGAACGGACTCAACCCCCTCGACAGCGGCGATGCCGGTCTCGAGGACATCATCATCGACACCGTGACCGACGGCAGTGCTGATGTACAGGACGCCAACGAAACCTGGCCGGACCCGGACAACGGGCCGCTGGGAGACCCGGACATGGATGGACTGGTTAACATCGAGGAGATGGAACTCGGGACCGACCCGCGGCGCAATGACACCGACGGAGATGGGCTCAACGACAAGTGGGAATCGCTCCACACCTTCACGATGACCACCGCCTCTGGCGAGGTCGAACTGCTCAATCCACTCAATGGCAACTGGGACTGCATCCTGCTCGACCCGGAGTCAGAGGCGAACCTCGAACTGACACTGGGCACGGATACATGGCTGGCGCTGGCGAACTTCGCCGGCCAGCACTCCTGCGATCAGGTGCTCGACTTCGATTCCGATGGACTGCCGAACTACGTCGAGGAGCGCTACGGGACGAACCCGCTCTCCGAGGATAGCGACGGTGACCTGATTCATGATGAGGTGGAGATCACCAAGGTGCCCATGCCGCTCGAGGTGGTATGCGGTCTGCCCGTACTCACCCCCCCCACGGAGAACGGTCCGTTCACTGCCATGCTGAACGCCATGCCTAGCACAGTCAATCCCGACGACTGGTTCATGCAGGACATGGATGGCGACGGGCGCAACAACGGCCCAGGGGACTGGGACACCGATGGGGATGGCATGCCTGACGGCTTCGAGTTCTGCTACGACATCATCCTCAACCCGGCCAATGCGTCGGACGCATTCGGTGACGACGACCAAGATGGGCTGAACAACCGCGCTGAGTATGACGTCGCCCGCACCTGGGGAGCGGCCAACTTCACCAACCCGCTGAAGTTCGATACTGATGAGGATGGGATGCCGGACGGATGGGAGGCGGAGAACGGTCTGCACCCAGTGGATGGCAGCAACGCCGACGAGGACCCTGACATGGATGGATGGGATGTGGACGGCGACGGAAGGGTGCGCTACTCAGACCTGGTGGGAGTGGCGCGCGTCCATTCGATTCCGGTGCAGTTGATGGACTGGGTCGATGTGAACCAGACCGTCGCCTACGCCAAGGTGACACACGCTGGCGGCACTCAGGAGACTGTTCCACTCAAGGCGAACAGTGCCGGATACATCTACGAGATTCCAGCGCTCGCATTGCTCAACGGCCCATCGAACGATAACGAAGTCACCAGCAGAAACTACGTCTGGGTAATCATCGTCGAACCTGAGGAGATGTTCACGAACGCCGAGGAGTACCAAGCACGAGACCGCGACCGTGACGGCATCATCGACGGTCGTTCCACCGACCCGCTCAACCCAGACACCGACGGTGATGGACTGAAGGACGGCATCGAGGTAGGCGGCTGGACCATCCTCGTGGTGAGCAGGGGCGTGCACAGCGTGCTGGTCACCAGCGATCCGGGGGACATCGACACCGATGACGATGGCCTGACAGACTGGCGCGAATTCTCCGAGACCTTCACCAATGCCTCGAACAAGGATACCGACAGCGATGGACTGGAGGATTACGTGGAGTCAATCGACGGATTCCTGTGGGAGGGTGAGTCCTACTTCACCAACGCCAGCATGTTCGACACAGACATCGATGGCCTCGAGGACGGTGAGGAGGTGATTCCTGGTGCGGACAACTACATCACCAACGCCAATGACTCTGATTCGGATGATGACGGCCTCAAGGACGGGAACGAGGTGCTGCATATCCCGCGCCCGTGGCAGATGGCGACCAACCCGCTGGTCAATGACACCGACATGGACAACATGCTCGACGGCTGGGAGATGCAGATTGAGTCGACGATGGATAATACTCACTCACACTCACTCTGGGTGACGATGAACAACTGGATGCCTCCGGGTTGTGATGACATGCAGCAATGTGGTCGAGGACCTGGTGGCTGGATCTGGTTGAACAGCATCCAGGGATTCGCCAGCTTCGGAGACAAGAACAACGACGGGGAGCCTGACCCGAGATACTTCATCCACGAGATGAACTTGACTGGATTCACCATGCCGAACACTGGAGGGCGCTGGGCCCTCGACCCGGCATGGGGCACGATGCTCGACGCTGATTTCGACATCGACAACGATACGCTCCCTAACGAACTCGAAGGGCCAAATCGGTGGGACACCAACCCCGTGGACGACGACACCGACGGTGATCGTCTCCCCGACGGATGGGAGGTGCGCTACAGCGCTCAGGCGATATCGGAAGGGTTGGTGGACAACGCTTCACTGGAACAACTCGGCTCGCGCGGCCCGATGGACCCGTCCGTGGCCGACAGCGATCAGGACGGCATCCCCGATGGTGAGGAGGACTTCGACCACGATGGGCTCAACCGCACCGCTCTGCTGAACAAGTTCTGTCCCGGCTGGGACGACCCGACCTCGAGCTACTGCCACATCGACCCCGATGACCCAGAGGGATCGAAGTTCTACGACGACCTCGAGAACTTCACCAACTACGAGGAGATGCTGAATGGGACCAACCCAGTCCACAATGACTCGGATCTCTGCCCAGATGGATCCTCCTGCCCAGACGGATGGGAAGATGGACCTGAGGTCTACCACAGGGACAGCGATCAGGACAGCATGTTCGATGGTTGGGAGTACTACTTCCGCTTCGATCCGTACGACTCCGGCGACGCGTTGCTCGATGTCGATTCCGACGGATTCACCAACAGGTGTGAACACGAATGGAACACCAACCCGAAACGGGGCGACAGTTATCCCGGACAAGGCCAACTCTGCGATAATTTCGCGTAGCCGTGACTTCAGGCGTCGCGCTGATGCGGATTGAGCGATGGCGGGGTTGCACAACTGCCGTCATGATTGAAAGCAGAGCAGTGTCGGAGGCTTGGCGATGAAGGTCATTCGTGGTGTTCTCGCACTGCTGCTCGTGCTGCTGATGTTCACCTCCACCGGGGCCGTTGTCCCCGCAGTGGATATCGGCATGCCCAGCGCTGGCGCGGGGGAACAGGACAATCCGCCTGTGGTGGGAATCTCCCAGCAGCATGGGGCGGTGTTCATCGACGCGGTGGTCATCCACGGCATGGTGCACGACGAGGTGGAGCCCGTCGACCTCCAGTGGGAGTTGCTCAGTGACGGCGAGGTGCTGGTGAACGATTCGATGCTCAATTCACTGTTCGAGGACGACAGCGGCCATGACGGCCGACGTTCATGGCACTGGACCGCCTCGTTCGACATCTCCGCCTGGAACCCGTGCGCCTGTCAGTTACTGGTCCGGGTAATCGATGCATCCGCGCAACTCGCAGAGGACCGACTGCTCCTGTTCGGGCGCTCGGAAGGTGATGAACTGCCACCGAACCTGCTGCTCGAGACTCCTTCGATGGGCAGCATCTGGCGCGGAGAACTTGTCCTTACGGGGGTGGCGTTCGACGACGATGGCTCGGCACCCGAGATGGAATGGGCTGTACTGGCGTTCAACCAAGCCCAGTATGCGTGTGCGCGGGGAAGCCTGTCGCAATCGTTGCCCATCGATGACTGGAACACCTCACCTCAGGTGGTCGCTCCCAACGGCGGGTTCAGGATCGTCACCCCGACCGACGATCTCGAAGACGGGTGGTTACTGCTGTTGGTTCGCGCTCACGACGGGCTCGGAAACCACTCATCTGTCGCATGCACATCCATCGCCCTGCAGAACAAGCCACCCATAGCCGAGTTGAGCGGGCCGTCGCAATCCAACGAGTCCGAGCGGGTCACATTCGATGCCAGCGCCTCGGACGACCCGAGTTGGGGGCGAGAAGGGCTGCAGTTCACCTTCCTCATCCACCGGGAAGGAGACATAGGAGCTCCGGAGATGGAACAGGGGGAGCGGCAGGTCACTTTCACGCCGCTACGCGAGGGGAATTACACTGTCTCGGTCATAGTCACGGACACCTCGGGGCTCAGCGCTGTGAACAGCACCACGCTGCAAGTCAGCAACGTGGCGCCGCGCGCAGTTGCCACAGTGGACGGCATTCCCTTCGACGCCAACTCGGTGATCAGATTGTCGGACTCGAAGCAGTGGATTCTGGATGCGAGCGGGACCGAGGACACGGAGAGCGACCAAGGATCGCTCATCTACACCTGGTACATCGATGGCGAGCCGATCTTCCTTGGGACGACGCGCGTGCTGATGCGCGAGCAAATCACGGATGATTCGAAGACCCACTCGCTGGCGTTGTCAGTCGAGGATGACGATGGGGTGCGAGACTCGCTCAGCACACGGTTCGGCATCGTGGACACCCCTTCCGATCCGCTCTACGAGGAGCCGTTGGGATGGAGTGGGCGCATCCAGGCAGAGGTAGGTGGTGTCCTCAACATGCTGCTCCTGTTCATGCTCACGATGATGATCATCGCCTTCGTGACGATGAGAATGATGAACGTGGAGCACGAAGGAGACATCCCTCGTTGGATTCCCAAGAGCCTGCGTGAACAGAAGGATGACGAGGATGACGATTCAGGGGATGAACCAGAATCGGATGAGGAAGAAGACGCTACTTTGGATGACTGAAGGGTTGAAGCGAGATGTTCAGTCTCGCCGGCCCGATGAGCGAGGAGCATGGCCTCACCATAGGTGAGGCGCCGCCGCCTGTGAGCCACGCCGAACTGCGCAAGCGTCAGCAGGCCCTGATGGCACAGCTCCCCGCAGATGCGCTGCTGCTGATCGTCAACAATCCCGAAGCGGTCCGCTCGCGAGATGTAGAATATCCCTACCGAGCCAACAGCGACATGCTCTATCTTGTGGGCTGGGATGAACCGAACGCTGTCGCCTGCCTGTACAATGGCGGCGACGGCTGGAAGACCAGGCTGTACGTGCCACCTCGCGATGTGCTGGCCGAGACGTGGACTGGACTGCGCCCCGGAGTCGAGGGGGCGCTGGCTGATTGGCCGGTTGATGAGGCCGCTTCGGTCGACGAATTGGAGGACGGGTTGAAACCTCTGCTCGACGCATGTAGGTCGGTCTACCACATCCGCGGACTTTCAGACAGGGTCGACGCACTGGTCGATTCAGCACTGCTCGAACAGAGTCGCGACCGCCAGCGCAAGGGAAGCGGACCCGCCGACCTGTGCGACCCGAGACCCCTGCTGTCAGAGATGCGACTCATCAAGTCCGAATCCGAGTTGTCCCAGATGCGCCACGCCTGCCAAATCTCATCATTGGCACACATCGAAGCGATGCGCGGTAGCAAAGGTGGAGTAGCCGAATATCAGTTGCAGTCATTGGTCGAAGGCTGCTTCCAGTGGCATGGAAGCTGCTGGGCCTATCCGAGCATCGTGGGCGGGGGTGACAATGCCACCATCCTGCACTATCAGGACAATGACGGCACCGTTGCCGATGGTGACCTCGTGCTCATCGACGCGGGCTGCGAAGTGAACGGTTATGCGGCGGACATCACCCGAACCTGGCCTGTCAACGGTAAGTTCAGCGACGCCCAGCGGGAGATCTACGACATCGTTCTGAACGCACAACTGGCCGCCATCGACGCCTGCCGGGTGGGCAACCCCTACGACGCTCCGCACACTGCTGCCAAGCAGAGTATGGCACAAGGACTGCTCGACCTGGACGTACTCGCCGGCCCAACTCTCGAAGACGCGCTCAGCGTTGAGCAGCTGGGGCTGTGGTACATGCACAACACCGGACATTGGCTCGGATTGGATGTCCACGACGTTGGAGTCTACCGGCCTGATGACGAACCGCGTGAGTTCGAGCCGGGGATGGTGATCACAATCGAGCCGGGATTGTACTTCGGCGCCTGGCGAGGTGATGTCGAGTGCCCTGAGAGATACGCTGGCATCGGTGTGCGCATCGAGGATGACGTGCTGATCACCGACGGTGGACCGGACATCCTGACATCAGACTGCCCAAAGGGAGTGGCAGAATTGGAAGCGCTCATCGGCACTAACGCCTGAGGAGGTTACGGAATGCAGTGGCAGGACATTCTGGCTGCACAGGCAGAAGCGGGTGCGGCGCGGCTGACGGAGGAGGAGGCTACCATCCTCTACGAGAAGGCGGGTCTGGCTGAACTTCAGCAGGCGGCGCTCGAGCGTAGGCGAACCCAGGTCCCCGGTGGCGTGGTCAGCTACATGGTCGACCGCAACGTCAACTACACCAACGTCTGCACCATCAACTGCCAGTTCTGCTCCTTCTACCGCCCACCCGGTCACGCTGAGACCTACACCCAGACCTACGAGCAGATCAGCGAGCGAGTGCGCGAACTCGAGGACATCGAGGGAGTGCGCATCCTGATGCAAGGGGGAGTCCATCCCGACCTGCCCATCGAGTGGTACGAGGACCTGCTGCGCCACCTGCGCACCAACCACCCCACCATCGCCCTCGACTGCTTCTCGCCCATCGAGATCGAGGGCATCGCCGATGTCACCGGGTTGTCCACGCTCGAGGTGCTGCGCCGCTTCCAGGAATGCGGAATGCACGGACTTCCCGGAGGAGGAGCAGAGATGCTGGTGGACGAGGTGCGCCTCGACGTATCGCCCAAGAAGGGCTCCGCCGACAACTGGCTGCGAGTGATGTCCGAGGCGCAGAGCCTCGGGCTGACCACCTCGGCGACCAATGTGTTCGGCTTCGGCGAGACTGAAGCCCAGAGGGTGCGTCACATGGCGCGTGTGCGCGAGGTGCAGGACGAGGCGCTGGCGAACGGCTGGGCTGGATTCACCTCGTTCATCTCGTGGCCGGTGATGCTCGAGACCAACGTGTTCGGGAAGCGCAACCGCGGACGCAATCGCTACGAGTTGGGTGCCAGCCCGACCGAGTATCTCCGGCATGTCGCCGTCTCACGCCTGTTCTTCGACAACATCGAGCACATCCAGGCAT
>Ga0310124_10000909_pt1 | contig 20971 bp, 20 predicted proteins | sample CB11b_AW_Bot5_MG_FD_203507 | JGI IMG/M metagenome (GOLD analysis project Ga0310124, IMG submission 203507) | Marine microbial communities from Western Arctic Ocean, Canada - CB11b_AW_Bot5 | ecosystem: Environmental > Aquatic > Marine > Oceanic | place: Canada: Western Arctic Ocean | collected... | reverse complement strand
CTTTGACAAGACCCTCCGAGAAATAGATGGAACTGATAATTTTAGTAAAGTTGGAGGGAACATCAGCGTAGTACTCTCAATAGCTTGTGCCAAAGCTGCTGCCGACGCAAAAGGAATTGCCTTGTACGAACACATTGGAAAAACAGATACCTACGCACTTCCAGCACCAATGTCAAACGTATTGGGTGGTGGTGCACATGCCATTGGAGGAACTGATATTCAAGAATTTCTGATTACCTCATTTGATGATGACATAAACACGGCCATAGAGGCGAATTCTGCCGTCCACAAAGAAGTAGGTAAGATTCTAAAGGGAAAATTCCCGAATATGGCCCTAGGCAAAGGTGACGAAGGTGCGTGGGTCGCACCAATTGGGAATGTTGAGGCTCTGGAATTAGTGGTTGATGCAGCGAATAATGTAAGTGACGAGATAGGAATCGAAATCAGACCTGGATTGGATATGGCTGCAAGTGAATTTTACCGTGATGGAAAATACAGGTACAAGGATCAAACCCTGACGCCTGAAAAACAGATTGAATTCGTACTAGGCCTAATAGAGGAATACGATCTGCACTCAGTTGAGGACCCAATCGATCAAGAGGACTTTGAGTCATGGACTGCATTGACAGAACAGACCGATGCCTTGGTCATAGGAGATGATCTCTATGTCACAAATACGGAAAGATTGCAAAAAGGAATAGATATGGAGGCCACCAATTCAATCCTGATCAAACCAAATCAGATAGGGACACTTACAGACACTATCAAGACAGTTGATCTTGCCAAAAAGGCAGATATGGCGACTATTATCTCACATCGTAGCGGAGATACCACGGATTCAACCATAGCCCACTTGGGTGTGGCATTTGAATCACATGCTATCAAAACCGGGATAGTGGGTGGTGAAAGGATTGCAAAGCTTAATGAACTAGTACGAATCAGCGAGAAACTCAGATGACCGAGACCGAATCCAAAGAGCTGCTCATAGACGAGGATACGTTCCTTACCTGTGGTGTGCACATTGGCACTAAACAGAAAAGCAGAGACATGGAACCGTATGTCCACAAGGTGAGAGAGGATGGGCTCAGGATCCTAAATGTCAACCTGACCTCGGAGAAGATAGTTGAAGCGGCTAATTTTCTGAAAGAACATGAACCCCAAGATGTTTTAGTTGTATCGGCTAGGCAATATGGTTGGAAACCTGCAAAGAAATTTGCAGACACTTGTGGGTTCAATTGTATAGCTGGAAGATTCACGCCAGGAAGGCTGACAAATCCTGAAATGCAGTTTTTTATAGAACCTAAGATAATCATTCTCACCGACCCTGCTGCTGATGCTCAGGCCTTCAGGGAAGCAATTAACATCAAGATACCTGTAATCGCCATGTGTGATTCAAACAATCTAACAAACAACGTAGACCTCATTATACCTGGTAATAACAAGGGACGGCGCTCACTAGCTCTAATCTATTGGTTACTCTCGAGAGAAATCCTAAGGATTAGGGGAGAACTAGGAACGGACGAGGATCTTGAAGAGACGATAGACGATTTCGAAGCACCGCTAATCTGAAGAGTTTTCTTTTTAAGAACGGAGCCATAGCAAGTTGTGTGGCTTTTCGAATTACTGTACTTCTTCTACTTTTTCCTTAGATTGAGACTGGAAATACCCTTCTATTCGCAAGAAGAATATAGAAGACTGATAACCTTGAGAGCGAGGAAATTAGCCAAACGGTACAACATGAAGATATATGTCAAAGGGAATCCTCAACCGGGATTTCTAGTGGCCAATCACACCAGTTATCTAGATCCCGTTGTTGTACAGGCCCTTAAGACCGGCGGAGCTGTTTCCAAAGTTGAAGTCAGAGATTATTTTCTATTTGGGCCTATTGCAAATAAGGTCGGAATGTTGTGGGTAAAACGTGAGAATCGAAAATCCAGAACTGGAGTGATACAGCAATTGAACCAATGGGATGCAGTAAAAAACCCTCTCTGGATCTTCCCAGAAGGTACAACCTCTAGTTTTGGAGAATTAGGACCTTTCAAAATGGGAGTCTTCAAAGCCGCGGAAATTACAGGACATGTGATTCAACCTCTGGTTTTTTGTTATGATAATCCATTGGTGGATTGGGGAAGAACCGGAAATGAAAAGGACCTGTTCAGAAGTATTCTAGATTTTTATAAAGAAAATATCAGAACAAATGTCTATTGCTTCTGGATGAAGCCTATGAAAGTAGGGCCAGGTGAAGCTCAAGAAGTGGCTGATGAGTTACGACGAAGGATGTTAATTTATATCAGAAGGTTCGAGAGGGAACGGAATGGATAGGAAGCGCTGGGAAAAGGAAACCTTGGAATCGGCATTGAATGAGAACCCTGAAAGGAAAGAAACTTTATTGGATAACAGAGAACGCCTGAATACACCCGAAGACACCTACGGGTCCAAATTTGAATTACCTGGAGAGGCGCCATACACTCGAGGAATACATCCTACTGGCTATAGAGGGAAATTATGGACGATGAGGCAATACGCCGGGTTTGGTACTGCCAAAAAAACAAACGAAAGATTCAGGTATCTCCTTGAAGAAGGTCAGAACGGATTATCCGTTGCATTTGACCTTCCAACCCAGATAGGATATGACAGCGATGATGAAATGGCCCTAGGTGAGGTTGGCAAAGTTGGTGTAGCCATAGATTCTATAGAAGACATGGAACTCTTGTTTGATCAAATACCGTTAGACTGCGTCTCAACCAGTATGACCATCAATGCACCAGCCTCAATACTTCTGGCGATGTACATTGCCGCAGGTAAGAATCAAGGCGTTGCTGAAGGCAAATTGAGAGGGACCGTCCAGAATGATATACTCAAAGAATACATTGCAAGAGGAACATATATATTTCCTCCAAAGCAATCCATGAGATTGACGACCGATGTATTCGAATACTGTACCAAACATGTTCCCAAATGGAACACCATATCTGTTTCAGGATATCATATTCGTGAGGCCGGGTGCACTGCAGAACAGGAATTGGCATTTACTATAGCAAATGGAATAACCTACGCACAGTCTGCTGTCGAAAAAGGACTTGATATTGATGATTTTGCACCAAGAATGACCTTTTTCTTCAACGGGCACAACGATTTTCTATATGAAATTGCAAAGTTCAGAGCGGCTCGCCAAATATGGGCAAAAACAGTAGCTGAGAGATTTGGGGCCCAGAATGAAAAATCGATGATGATGAAGTTCCATACCCAAACTGGAGGTTCTACCCTAACTGCCCAGCAACCACACAATAATGTTGTTAGAACCTCTATTCAGGCACTATCTGCAGTTCTGGGAGGAACGCAAAGCCTTCACACAAACGCACTTGACGAAGCTTTAGGACTGCCATCCAAAAAAGCGGCCAGAGTAGCATTGAGAACTCAACAGATAATTGCTGAAGAATCGGGTATCCCAAACACAATCGACCCTTTGGCAGGATCTTATACGATTGAGACCATGACACAAGAACTAATTGACAAATCGGAATCATTAATCGAGGACATAGACTCCAGAGGAGGAATGTTAATGTGTATTGAGGAGGGGTGGATCCAATCTCAAATTATGGACTCGGCATACAAATACCAGAAAGAGGTCGAAAGTGGAGAAAGAATAATCGTGGGTGTGAATGAATATCTGGAAGAAGAAAAGACCAAACCCGAGGAAATCACAAAAATTGGGAATAAATCTATCAAGGACCAAATTCGAAGATTGAGGAATCTAAGAGAAAAACGCGGAGACATCAGTCAATACTTGGATATCTTGGAACAAAAGGCCAGTGCAGACAACGTGAACCTGATGCCCTCTATAATCAATGCTGTAAGCGCTAAAGTCACCGTCGGTGAGGTTTGCAATTCACTCCGGAAAGTTTGGGGCGAGCATAGGCCAAAAGAAATATTGTGATATTCAAGTAATTTTATCTAATACCCTGTCAATCGATAATGACTTGGCGAGGCTAGGCTAGTGTTGGTTAAACTGGGGGACTGTGGATCCCTCGTCCCGGGTTCGACTCCCGGGCCTCGCCCCACTTTTTATAGTCCTAAATTATAGCAGATTAATCATGAAGACCACCTTGTACCAATTGCACCTTACGGGAAGATTAAAGCATATGGTAATAGAGACAAATGGAAACCAGATTATTACTGAATGGTGGACTTCAAAGAAAGATGATGATGGAAAGAAACAAATTACGAAAGAGACGGTTTATGGAAAAAATAAAGGACGAACTAATGAAACCTCAGATAATGAACAAGCTCTTCTAGAATTTCAAAGAAAGATTAAGAAAAAAAAAGAAGAAGGATATGTCGAAAACCGAAAGGATGCAATTCTTGGAGAAAAAATAGCCGTAAGTTCAACCTTAACACAATCATTTGCACCTTGTAAACCTGTTAGCAAACTTAACGAAAAAGATGATGCCTACGATGGAACTTGGTTGGCTGAAAGGAAATACAATGGTTCTTGCATTTTATTGCACAATACTGGCAAAGAAAGAATAGGTTATACAAGAAGAATAAAGCCCATAACCGAAATATTGAGTGTTGTCAAGGAAATAAAAAATACATTACATGAATTGCCTGATGAATCATTAATAATTGGGGAATTGGTAGCATTTGACAAAGAGGGACAAGAGGATCCAAAAGTTCTCAAGGCAGTTACTACAGAGACTACAACTAAGGCAAAAGCTAAAGCGAAATATAACTCTTTAATAACAGATGACTACCATTTCAAGTATAATATTTTTGACGTTATCTTCTGGTATGGTGAAGATGTCACGGACCGTACTTTCCTTGAAAGATTAGAAATAACAAAGTTCTTTGAGGAGAGGAAAATCAGAACTTTTACAGAGGAAATAGCCTTACAAGCGAAGGTGAAGGGTTGGGAAGGGTTCATTCTAAGACAAGCTGAAGACTGCATAGCCTTTACTATGAATGGAAAACCAAAACGTAAAGGATCCTACAAATTCAAATTTGTAGAAACAACAGATTGTATTGTAACGAAAATTAGCCCAGGTTCTGGAAAACACGAGGTCCGCTTTGCAAGATTTCGATTAACTCAGTATGAAAATAGCCCCTATTTTGACGAACCAGTTATTGTTGACTGTGGATGGGCTGGAGGGGGGAGGCTAGGTGAGGATAATATGGATCAGATAACCCAAGATTTAATGGAAAAAGGATACAAACTCGAGGAATGTGAACTGAAAGAAGAAGACTGGTTTGTAGTCGAATTGGAATATCAAAGCAGGCAAAACCGAAATGACAAAGGTCAACTTTGTTTTGAGTTTCCAATCATTATAAGAACAAGAGAAGACAAACCCCTAAGTGAATGTGAAGTTTAGATATCATTTAAGGAAATCTCAGATTCCTTTCCTGTATCCAAATCTTTAATCTTAACCCTCTTACGGGACCATTCATCAGGAGCAAGCAAAACCAAACGCGCTGCCCCAATACGTTCAGCATGCTTGAACACCCACTTCATCTTTTTGGCTTCTAAAACTAGATCAACAGTTCTACCTGAATTACGCAAGGATGCTGCTACCATAACTGCCGCATTTCGTAAATCAGAATTTAGTGGAATTACTATATCATCAATATCACTTACTAATTCCGGAATTAGGCCTTTCTCTGCGAGTAATTCCATGATAACCATGTCTCCAAAACCAAACCCTGTTGCAGGTAAATCTTTACCTCCTAATGCAGAGAGAAGTTTGTCATACCTACCACCACCACAAATTGCACGGAATTTGCCATCGCGATCATGGACTTCAAAAACCGAACCTGTGTAATATGCAAGACCCCTAACTATAGAAGCATCAAATTCAATCCAATCTTGTATTCCATATGCGCCAATTGCCTCAAAAAGATTTACAAGTTCGGACACAGCCATACTATCCTCTTGTAAAGCTCCTTTCAAATCACTCATATCTTTGATTCCCAATACTGATTGAATCGTCGTAATAACTTTTGAATCATGTCCTAAGCCAGACAATTGTTCTTTAATAACATCTGAGGGGAGGTGGTCCATCTTATCAACAATAACGCATGTCTGAGCAAAGATGTCTCCCTCTATACCTAGAGAACCTAGAACTTCTTCGAGAACTTTTCGACTACTAACACGAATAACAATATCTTTAGCCGTTAATCCAATACCTTCAAAGAAAGTTACCAACACAGATATTAGTTCAGCATCTGCAGAAATCTCAGTTGTTCCCCAAATATCAACATTCCATTGATAATGTTCTCTTCCCCGACCACGTTGTGTTCTTTCATAACGCCAACATTGGGGAATCGAGAACCACTTAATTGGCATTGGCAATCCACCTGCACGTGCCATTACCATACGGGCTAAGGATGGCGTCATCTCAGGACGTAGTGCAACCTTACGGTTGCCTTTATCTTGAAAACTGTACAATTGTTGAGTTATCTCTTCACCTTGTTTTCTTGTGTATAATTCTTCATATTCTAAAACGGGTGCGTCATACTCCTCAAAACCGTGTAAAAGAGACGCATTTGTAAAATTATCAAACAACCAATTCCGTAATCTCATATCTTCCGGATAAAAATCACGGGTGCCACGAACGCCTTGACTCACATTTGGTCATTGAGAGCGGATGTTAAGTGCTTCGGACTGCCCACAAAGTTATAGAACTCCCGCAATGGGCATACAATGGGTACGCCAGAGAAAATAGAGGGCCTTGAAAGAAAACTCAAAGAAACTGTAGACGGTGACCCCAAAAGAATTGAAAAACAGCTGAAGGCCGGAAAGATGACAGCACGAGAACGTATTGCCACTTTATTGGATTCGGACTCTTTTGTTGAACTGGATGCTCTGGTTAAACATCGAAGTAATAATTTTGGTCTTGAAGATAGAAAACCCGCAGGAGACGGTGTAATCACAGGGCATGGAACGATAAACGGTAGAATAGTATATATTTTTGCACAGGATTTTACTGTCTTTGGAGGTGCCTTGGGTGAAGCGCATGCCCAAAAGATCTGTAAGGTGATGGACATGGCCTCGAAAACGGGATGTCCAGTCATTGGACTCAATGATTCAGGAGGTGCCAGAATTCAGGAAGGTGTTGTTAGCTTAGGGGGATATGCTGAGATATTCTACAGAAATGTCACTTCATCAGGAGTAATTCCCCAATTTTCCTTAATCTTGGGACCCTGTGCCGGTGGTGCAGTTTACAGCCCGGCAATGACTGATTTTACACTGATGGTGAAAAACACCAGCCACATGTTCATTACGGGACCTGACGTGATTAAAACTGTAACTCATGAAGATGTAACGTTTGAAGATTTAGGGGGGGCAATGACCCATAATTCGATATCCGGAGTTGCTCATCTAGCCTGTGAATCGGAAGAAGATGTATTTGATTCACTAAGAGAATTGATGGGATACATCCCTCAAAATAATGCGGAAGGAGCTCCTACAATCGAATATAATAAAGATGAAATAGAAAGTATAAAAGAATTAGATTCTATTATTCCCGATAATTCTAATGAACCCTATGATATTCGTGACGTGATCAATCTAATCTTCGATGAAAATTTATTCGAATTGCAACCATATTGGGCAAAGAATATTATCACAGGCTTTGCAAGATTAAGGGGGCATTCTGTTGGTATTGTAGCAAATCAACCGTCCGTTTTAGCGGGTTGTCTGGATATTGATGCATCAACGAAGGCGGCAAGATTCGTGCGTTTCTGTGACGCCTTCAACATTCCACTGATAACCTTTGTTGATGTTCCTGGTTTTTTACCAGGGACTGAACAAGAACATGGTGGTATAATTCGCCATGGTGCTAAGTTACTGTATGCCTTTTCCGAGGCATCCGTTCCAAAATTGACGGTGATTACTAGGAAAGCTTACGGTGGAGCATATGATGTTATGTCATCAAAACACATACGTGCTGACCTAAATGTGGCTTGGCCAACAGCTGAGATTGCTGTAATGGGTTCTGAAGGTGCCGTAAATATTATTTTCAGAAAAGAAATTAGGGAGGCTGAGGATCCTGAGAAAATGCATCAAAAATTGACCGAGGAATACAAAGAAAAATTTGCATCCCCATATATAGCTGCTGAAATGGGTTACATTGACAGAGTGATTTTTCCTAGAGATACACGTAAAGAATTGCTAATCGCCTTAGAAAGATACGGCAGCAAAAGGGAAGAAAGACCAAAACGAAAGCACGGAAATATCCCCTTATGACGCTGGAAGTAGGAAATAAAGCACCGAACTTCACTTTGCCTGACCAAAATGGAAATAGTGTAAGATTGGACGATTTTGCAGGTAGATGGTTGGTAGTTTATTTTTATCCCAGAGATGATACCCCCGGTTGTACTGTTGAAGCAAAGGATTTTACAGAGTTGAAGAAAGATTTTGAAAAAAAAGAAACTGTAATCTTAGGTGTAAGTCCTGATAATGAGGCTAAGCATTGCAAATTTATTGATAAACATGGACTGAAGATTGATCTTCTGGCTGACTGTGAAAAGAGCATGTTATCTGATTACGGCGTTTGGCAAGAAAAAACAATGTATGGTAAAACATACTTGGGCGTTGTAAGAACAACCTATTTGATTGATCCCGATGGGAACATAGCTGAGGCCTGGACTAAAGTAAAAGCTAAAGGCCACGCGGATGCCGTTTTGAAGAGACTGATTGATATTAGAGGATAAAATCCTTACATCATGCCGCCCATTCCACCCATGCCACCCATATCGGGCATGGCTGGCATTCCACTATTTTCTTCAGGTATATCGCAAACTAAAGTTTCTGTAGTTAAAACCAAACCAGCTATAGAACCAGCTGCTTGAATTGCATTTCGAGTGACTTTCACTGGATCAATGACTCCTGCCTTCATCAAATCTTCGTAAGTATTTGTTCTTGCATTAAATCCAAAATTCCCTTTGCCCTCCCTAATCTTAGATACAACCACAGAACCATCTTCACCGGCATTATCTGCTATCTGGCGCGATGGTATGGCAAGAGCATCTCTTACAATTTTAACACCGACTGATTCTTCGTCGGATAATTTGCCTGCAAGTTTCCTCAATGATTCGGAAGCACGTAAAAGAGCTACACCTCCTCCAGCTACAACTCCTTCAGCCATTGCTGCACGAGTAGCATTCAATGCATCATCAACACGTCCTTTCTTTTCTTTCATTTCGGTTTCAGTAGCTGCACCTATCTCAAGGACTGCAACACCACCACTTAATCTTCCAATCCTTTTGTCTAATTTCTCTTTGTCCCACTTACTAGTGGCTACATTGGATTGGCTCTTAAGGATAGAGACCCTTTCATCTATAGCCTTCTTAGAACCTCCACCTGAGATAAGCGTGGTCTTGTTCTTACCAATAATGACCTTCTCGGCAGTTCCAAGATGAGCTTCTGTGATATCCTTTAATTCAGAACCTTGATCTTTTACGACCACTGTCCCGCCCGTCAATATTGCTATATCCTCCAATTGCTCGCCTTGCTCATCACCAAATCCAGGTGCTTTTACCGCACAGGCTCTGACGACTTTGGAAGCAACGTTCAAAACTAGAGTAGCTAGGGCTTCTCCTTCTAGATCTTTAGAGATAATCAAAAGTGGTGACTTAGTTTGCTTTACTGCGACTTCAAGTGCTGGAATCAGATCCTGTGCTGATGAAACAGTGTGATCGGTTAATAGGATTTTGGGGTTTTCCAATATCGCTTCCCTCTTTTCACGATCTGTGATCATATAGGGTGAAACATAGCCTTTATCGAATTCCATGCCTTCAACAACTTTGAGGCTGGTCTCCATTGACTTTGCTTCTTCAACTGTTATAATCCCATCATGTCCAACTTTCTCGACTGCGCTTGCAATCAAACTTCCAATTTCGGAATCATTATTAGCTGAAATAGAAGCAACTTGCTCAATAACTTCTCCTGATTCTTTAACTGGTTTAGATGCTGACTTTAATTCGGAAACTACCGTTTCTATGGCTTTATCGAAACCACTTTTCAAATTGACGGGGGACATTCCGGCTGAAACATTTCTTAGACCATAGTATGAAAGAGATTGTGCTAAGATAGCAGCAGTGGATGTTCCATCTCCGGCATTATCTTGAGCCTTGATAGCTACCTCTTTTACTAATTGCGCCCCCATATTCTCGTATGGATCAGGCAACTCTATGTCTTTAGCAATAGTAACACCATCGTTGATAATTGTTGGACTTCCAAAAGATCTGTCCAATACTACCGTTCTGGCTTTAGGTCCTAAGGTTACCTTAATTGCGTCTGTTGCTGCCGTTATTCCATCTAACAACTTCTTTCTTGCTTCTTCACCATAAATCATCTGTTTTGCCATTTTTTACCTCACTTTACTTTTGCCTGAAGATCTTCTGATTTTACCAAAAGGTAATCCGTATCTCCCCAGGTCAATTCGGTTCCTGCATATTTCTTGTAGACTACCTTGTCTCCAGCCTTAACGTTCTCAGACTCTGGACCTGCTGCAACAACGGTTCCAACATTCATTTTCTCTCTGGCTGCTTCTGGTAGCATAAATCCACTGGCCGTCTTTTCGGCTGCCTGCTCTAGTTCTATAAGAACCATCTCTCCTAAAGGTTCAATTCCGATCGTCATTTTTTTACTCCACTTTTGGGATAGGTATGCCTAACTTGCGTTGTTTTCCACCAGCAGTAGCCAACCTGAGGTTGTCTACCCCAGCCCCTATATAAAATTGATTATAATCCTTGTATTAAATCTATCAACACTTTACGTGGTTCTGAAGACTTTACAACTCCAGATGCAAGTAAAATTCCTTGTGAGCCAAGTGACAGGGCCTTAGATACGTCTGCTTGGTCCTTAACTCCTGCTCCACAAAGAACCGGAATTCCTGAATTTATTTTATTCACTGCCGATACTGAATCCCTAATAACATCAGGTTTTGCTGTAGAAACTGAAATTTCTCCGCCAATCAATTCAGGTGGTTCAACTGCAAGCATATCTGGATTAAGGGCAGCGCCTCGTTTTGTAGCTTCAACGTCTGCAGTACAGAGGACTGTTGATAAGCCAACGTCACGGCAACGCTGAATAGAGGCTTGGATTTCCTCTGGTGGAATCTGGCATTCAGCATGATTAATTAGAGTTCCAAAAGCTCCAGCTTGTTTAACGGCCTCGGGCAGAATTGACCCTGTATTAGAACCAAAAGACACACAATCTACGTGTTGTGCAAATACCTGAATTTTAAGATTATCACTATATTCCTGTATATCAACTGCAGAAACAGCTGCTGCCAAATTTACATTAAATTCTTTGGATAATTCTTCCATGATCTTACACAGTTTAAAACCTTCATATCCATAACCTTGGGAGTACGTTTTCAGATTAACGATTATGATTGGGAAGCCTTCTGGCATATAGTCCTATGAAAAACGCATTTAATGATGCTTTGGGAATCATTATAAAATAATGCCATGTATCTAATACATCATGCCTACTTTAGAGCAAAAAAATATTCTTGTTACAGGTGCGGCAGGACAAATTGGAACTGACCTGACAACCACTCTCAGAGAAAAGTTTGGTAATCAGAATGTTGTTGCCATGGGACGTAAAACACCCATGCCTAAGGATATAGCTGAAAGTGGGCCCTGTGTAATGGGTGACGTCACAGATATAGAAGGGTACCGGAAGATTGTAGACGACTACCAGATAGACACTGTTTATCACTTGGCTGCAATTCTTTCAGCTACAGGAGAATCAAACCCTCAGTTATGCTATGATGTCAACTTGAATGGATTATACAATGTACTAGAAGTAGCTAAAGAACAAGAGCAACGCCTTTTCTGTCCAAGTTCAATTGCCGTTTTTGGACCTGGAACTCCTTTAGAGAACACTCCTCAGGAAACTGTTCTAAAACCAACTACTATGTATGGCGTCACGAAAGTTGCAGGAGAATTGCTTTGCGATTACTATTTCCACAAATACGAGATCGATGTAAGGGGCATCAGATATCCTGGCCTCATAAGTTGGAAGACAAGACCTACTGACGGGACCACAGACTATGCAGTTGAAATATACTATGAAGCAGTGCTGAACAACAGGTATGAATGCTTTGTTAGGGCTGACACTAAACTGCCTATGATGTATATGCCCGATGCAATAAAGGGAACCTTAGACCTGATGGATGCTCCTTTAGAGAACCTAAAACATCATTCTGACTTTAATTTCGCAGGAATGAGCTTTTCCGCGCAGGAACTTGCTGATTGCGTAAGCGCTCGAATGCCCGGATTTCAGTGTACTTTTAAGCCAGATTCTAGACAGAATATAGCTGACTCATGGCCTGATTCAATTGATGATTCTGCAGCAGATGAGGAATGGGGTTGGAAACCAAGTTATGATCTTGAAAAAATGAGTGATGACATGCTAGAAAATCTGAAGAGGAAACTAGGATAACATGACCACACCAACTGAATGGATGAAAGATGAATACAATGACCTAGTCTCAAAAGGTTTTGATTGGAAACCTCCTGTTATTACAGGCGCCTCCTCAGCTAGATGTATAATTGATGGAAGTGAAAAAATAATGCTGTGTGCTAATAATTATCTGAACCTTAGCACACATCCAAAGGTAAAACAGGCGGCGAAGGATGCCGTGGACACGCATGGGGCAGGAAGTGGTAGCGTCAGACCAATCGCTGGGAACATGGATATTCATAACCAATTGGAAGAAAGCATAGCGCGTTTCAAAAATCGAGAAGCTGCGTTATACTATCAAACTGGATTTGCAGTCAATTCAGGTTTAATCCCTCAATTAGCCGGAAAAAACGACGCAATAATCTCTGATCAATTGAATCATGGGTCAATCATAGATGGTGTGCGATTGTCAGGAGTTAAAAAGGAAAATCGAGCGATCTATCCACACAATAATATGGGTGGTCTAGAGGATCAACTGAAGACTATGACCAAAAAATGTGATAAAACTCTTGTAATTAGTGATGGAGTATTCTCAATGGACGGGGACATTGCACCGCTTGATGAAATAACCAAACTAGCTAGGGAGTATGGTGCGATGACATACATAGATGACTGTCATGGAGAAGGTGTTTTAGCAGGAGGGAGAGGAATTGGATCTCATTTTGGTGTAGAGGATGAAGTTGACATGGAATCTGGATCTTTTTCCAAGGCCTTTGGAGTTGTTGGGGGACTGATTGCGGGTGAGAAGCACATGGTGGATTATGCATTCAATAAATCAAGAACCATGCTATTGTCCGGTTCTGCACCACCTGCCACAATTGCAGCTTGTAATGCATCCATAGAAGTTCTTGAAACTGAACCCGAACATGTAGAAAAATTATGGTCAAATACTGAATATTTCAGAAAAGAAATACAATCAATGGGATTTGATACAGGCGTATCTGAAACTCCAATTATTCCTGTAATGTGTGGTGAATCTCATAAAGCTAAAGAGTTGAGTGCAAACTTATTGAAATTAGATGTCTTTGCATTACCTATTGTTTTCCCAATGGTTGCTCCTGACAAGGCTAGAATTAGAGTTATGATGAGTGCTGGACTAAATAGAGAAGACTTGAATTCAGCTTTGAATGCATTTGAAAAAGGCGGGAAATCCGCAGGAATCATATAATATGAATCAAAATAATGAGTGAAGACGAGTGGAAGAATAAACTAACACCAGAACAATACCAAGTGTGTAGATGTAGTGCTACTGAACCTCCATTCGATAATGAATATTGGAATTGTCATGAATCTGGAAAATATCATTGTACTTGCTGTGACGAAATTTTGTTTGATTCAGAACATAAATTTGATTCTGGAACTGGATGGCCTAGTTTTTTCAAGCCTGCAAACGATAAAATAATTGATGAAAAAGAAGATGTTTCATATGGAATGAAACGTATTGAAGTTGTTTGTTCAAAATGTGAATCGCACTTGGGACATTTATTTGATGATGGACCTCAACTAACTGGATTGAGATATTGCATTAATTCAGCATCTCTAAACCTGAAAAGAAACTAATCTGAAATCTCACTCAACCATGCTCCTCCTGTTACAAACGCAACATTGTACATGACTAGAAGCATGAATGCTAACTCAAAGTCGGAGGAACCTGAGATTAGCGAATCCGTGGATCTTATTGCCGCTTCAATCACTGTAAAGAGCAGAATCGGAATCGCAAAAAGGGAAGTAATCATCCACCCTCCATGTAAAGGAGTAGCGGAACTGGCCGCCAGTGTCCCTACTGCAGAAAGACCGATGCAACCAATCAGAACAATCAAATAAGCTAGAAGTAGGTCCTCTGCAAAAGGATTTCCAAACAAAATAACATAAATAACAAGAGTGATTGTGCTAAGAATCCAGAGTAGAACTAATGAACCGACCATCCGTCCCAGAAATAATTGGTATCTAGTAATTGGGGCTAATTTCAACAGGTCTACCGTTCCTCTTTCAGACTCTCGTGTTGATATATGAGTTACAAGACCCAATCCCGTCAATAAAATGGAAGCCCACAATATGCCGGAATTCTGGAGAATTATGCTGTCTATCACTGAAAATCTAAGCGACATCAGAATCATGAATGACAACATAGCAGACGCTATCAGCCCTTGGAGGGAACGGAACTCTACCTTCAACACCTTTCTGATAAGAACCGGGATTGGATTCATGAAATTCCACCCCTATCCAGTTCCACTGTCCGATCGGAATAAGACGGACTCTCATGCGAAACCAAGAGAATGCTACAATTTTCATCCCTGAGCTTGGTTAATAACTTCTCAATTATTGCAATACCATCTGAATCTAAACCTGTAAAGGGCTCATCCAATAGCAATGTAGTCGGTGTGTGGGAAATTGCCATAGCAAAACCTAACCTCTGGACCATCCCTCTAGAATAATTTCCAGATAGATCATCGCCAAAGGATATCAGACCCACTTTAGCCAAAAATTCTCTAGCTCCTGATTCAGCGTCCCTTATTGAATTCAATTCTAGCCAGAAACGCAGATTCTCAAAACCAGTCAACTCAGGATAAAATGCTGGATTATGAGGGAGATATCCTACACGGGAACGTATTTCTTCCGGAAAGCTCCTTAGGTCATAACCATCTATCTCTGCTACATCGTAATCATCAGGTTTATCCAATGTATTGATAGAACGTAACAGGGTGGTTTTTCCACTTCCATTATTGCCAACTAAAGTTACTATTTCACCGTCTTTTACTTCAAGGTCTAAGCTGCGTAGAACCTTCTTAGGGCCAAAAGATTTGAAAAAAGCATTTAGCTTAATCATCTATCTCTAAATCACGACTATATTGCTCAGCTGCTTCCGCAGGATTATCTGAAAGATAGATCCCTCGCCCAACTATGATAAAATCTGCTCCAGCTTTCAATGCCTCTTTGGAATTTCCGCCTTGGGCACCTACTCCAGGTGACATTATTTTCAGATTGCCTATTAAATCCCTGATTCGTGAGATGTCTTCTGGTCTGGTAGCAGGAGCGATAACACCAGTGGCACCAACTTCGAGAGCTAGAGAACAGAAGGTCTCAACATCGAAGAAGTCTCCGCCTCGTGGGTGTGACATCGTAATCACTACAAACAGATCCTTGGAGCTGTCTACCTCTCTTATGGCCTTAAGGGATTCAGGACCTGGAAAAGCATGGGCAATTATTCCTTGTGCTCCGGCCTCGAAAACTGATTCGGCAATAAGGCGATTTGTATTCGGAATATCTGCAACTTTGAAATCACAAATTACCTTAGCTAATTTTGAGATCTCTGTAACAATGCCTAAGCCTGAAGACAGGACTAACGGATAATTTATCTTAATCGCAGCCACAAAAGGTGCGACCTCCTCAGCAATTCTGCAGGCCCTAACCGAATCTGTCTCATCCAGTGCGAGCACTAGCCGTGAAGCCATTAAATCTCTAACTTCCCAGTTAATACCGAAACTGCATACTTCAACTCCGCAACTGCTGCTACCGCTTCTCTCCTCACTTGAAAAAGATCCTGAGGTTCCATTTCTTTGCCTAAATTGGATTCAACGAACATCATCTTTTCCAAGCTGCGTTCGATAGTGTCAACAATTATCTGGCTTCGTGCGGAACGTCGTAAACTCTCTTCATCAATACTAGCTTCATCTGCCATAAGAGAAGCTCACTACTGGAGTGGGATATAACCATTTTGCCACAGACTGTTACTTAGGTTAAGTCTTCGCGAGTAAACATGGTTATTCCGACAGGGTCTCTAGGTAAAGGGCCTTTATTTTCAGCCACGATTATATTTATTCCTGCTTTGGGAACCAGTTCAATCAAACGTTGAGTTATAATCCCATCCATAACCAAGGTATTAACACCATTATTTTTGCGTGTTTCCAGAACCTCTTGAAGACCACTAATTGAAACTTCATCCGCGACTTCGTCGCCCATCAATAATCTTGCATTTTTTGTACCCCGGAGCTGATCAAGCTGTTCCACAAATACAGAACTGGCCACAGCCGCTTCGACTGGAACTTCCTCTGTCACTTCCTTTTCTTTGGGCGTTGCTTTCTCTTCTTTAGAAGATTTACTCTTGGTCCCTCGATGGGTTTTCTTATCCGATGATTTAGCTTTAGTTCCCGAAGAACCAGGTCTAGACCATTTGTTCTGTTCCATAAATAGCTCGGCCGAGACCTTATCTCTCAAACATTTCATAATCTGCTTATGGGTAAGATGTTCGACTTCTGTATTATCTGGAGCACGTGAAATAAAATCAACCTCCGCTACCTGAAGAAGCTCTTGAATTATCATTTCACCACCACGGTCACCGTCAACAAAGGCTGTTACCGTCCTTTCTTTACTGAGCTCTGCAACTTCCTTGGGTACATTGGTGCCCTCTACTGCCACAGCGTTCTTTATTCCGTGCCTTAATAGGTTGAGAACATCACCACGGCCTTCAACAATAATCACAGCATCGCTGGTAGCTACATTCGGACCTGCAGGTAATTTACCTTTGAACCGAACTATCTCCTCGGTTTGAAGTACCTGTCTAACCGTATCCGTGATCGTAGAACCAGCACCTCTTGAATCTTTAATTAAATTAATTAAAAGTGATCGTGCACGATCTATGATTATTTCGCGTTTTGAATTACGACTATCTTCCAATGTCGTAATCTTTACTGTGGCCTTACAAGGGCCAACGCGTTCAACTGTTTCTAGCGCTGCTGCGAAGACTGAAGTTTCAACCTGGTCCATACTTGAAGAGATGACTATCTCTCCAGTGGACTTGCCTTTATTGCTTGATATTTCAACCTCTACGCGGCCCATTCGTCCGCTTTTCTGAAGATCACGAAGATCTAATTCATCACCTAATAGCCCTTCTGTTTGACCAAAAACGGCCCCTACTACATCGGACTTGTTAACTACGCCATTCGCGCGTATTGAAGCGCGAATCAAATATTTACTGCTTGTTGGATCTATATTCATTGTACCACCTTTTGCATACTGCCTCTAACCAAGGGCGGACTAATTCTATATTCCCTAAACCTCTCATAAGAAGAACAAGGATCTAATTGTGAATTGATTACCGTCAGTGGCCCAGAGGCCGATTTCTGTCTCAGTGTGGTATTATTAAAGTTAGCGGTGACGTTTTATGCATCCCTTTTGGTGTCAAATTAGTGCATTCTGTAACACTTCTAGCCCAGCCCCGTAGTAAGCGCCCATTGGTAAAGCGACGTGCACTCAGTTCGGGAAGGATAGAGACAAAAAACAGAGGTACTTTTGGCTTAATCTGGTTTACAGACTTTGGAGAAAAATTCTGGGAAGCTTGCCAGAGTGTTGATAATAATGCAAAGATTAGACTTCGCTCAAGCGGCTTTGATGAAATGAACTGGAGTATATCCTTTCGTTTTGCTGGTTTCAAAGCACGACTCACTTCACAAAAATACAAGGGCTTCTTTGGAACACCCCGCAATTCATATTTAGAACTAAGATTGGGGTGTCAGAACCCCAATGATCTGCGAATGTTTGTTCAAGCATTATCTACGAAGTTTGAAAATCCACCCTGGATTCTAAATAATTGGAAGAAAATAGAATTAGCTACTGGAATGAATCAAGAAGATGTTATCAATTCCTGGTCCCAAGCTATGGGGAGGGAAATCACTTCTGAAGAAACTAAGTCTAAGGGTTGGGGAATGCCTACGTTTGGGTTGAGGAACAAAGGAAAAGAATCTGAAACTAATGAATTTGAGGTATTTGAAGATGAAACTGGAAATGAAATTAAGATGAGAATACATGGAGCTTTAGAAGTTGAAGGGGCTGAATATGCAATCATGTCCTACACTGATGGAGACAATGCTTCTGAGTTCGAAATAATGAAAATTAACCGGGGGAGAGGGGGAAATATCTCCTACTCTGGTGTTGATAATCAGGACTTATATGAGGATCTGAGTGAAGCCGCAGCTATGCACTTGGAATCTAGTAGTGCTGTTTAGTAAAGCTAATTTTCTAGCCAGTCTAGGCTCAGCTGAAGGGCCGGTAGATCAGCCTGGAAGATTGCCGCCTTCGCAAGGCGGAGGCCGCGGGTTCAAATCCCGCCCGGTCCACCACAGGAGCGGAGAATGTCGCTGAATTTAGATCTTGAATCTCTAAGATATGGAAAAGAACTGGTTAAGCGTGGCTTTGCCAGAATGCAAAAGGGAGGTGTGATTATGGATGTTGTAAATGCTGAACAGGCTGCAATCGCTGAGAATGCAGGTGCCATATCTGTAATGGCCCTAGAAAGAGTGCCTGCAGATATCAGGGCTGACGGAGGAGTAGCCAGAATGTCAGACCCATCAATGATCAAAGAAATAATAGATTGTACAACTATTCCTGTAATGGCAAAGTGTAGAATTGGGCATTCTGCAGAAGCGAGGGTTCTGGAAGCGCTAGGCGTAGATATGATTGATGAATCTGAGGTTCTAACTCCGGCAGACCCTTACTATCATGTCGTAAAAGATGGGTTCACAGTACCATTTGTTTGCGGAGCCACATCATTAGGTGAGGCTATACGACGTATCTGGGAAGGTGCTGCCATGATTAGGACCAAGGGTGAGGCCGGAACTGGGAATATAGTGGCTGCAATGAGACATGCAAGATTATTACAGGCCGAGATCGCAGCTGTACAATCCTCGGGTAATCTAAAACCTATAGCAACACGAGTAGTAGATAAATTCTTTGATTTAGATGGAGAGGTCAAAGATAACCTCGGTGAGTCTGCGGGTTTCAATGCTTTCGGAAAAGAGAGAAAAGAAATAGAGAACGAGGTCCTTGAGATTCTAGAAGACGTCAAACGACTGGGTCGTTTACCGGTAGTAACATTTACTGCTGGCGGAATCGCAACTCCGGCAGATGCAGCACTGATGATGCAATTCGGCATGGATGGTATATTTGTGGGCTCAGGTATATTCAAATCTGATGATCCCAATACCATGGCCAAGGCCATTGTAGAAGCGACTGCCCACTTTGATAATCCTGAACTGGTTGGAAATATATCAAAGAATCTAGGAAACGCTATGTCCGGTCTTGAAGAAGCCCAACTAAAGACCAGAATGGCCTCCCGCGGGCACTGAATAATTACTACTTGAAGAGAGTATCTCTATAGATATATCCAACTGCACCAAAGGCCAAAAGGACTACAACTACTATCAGACCAATAGAAGTCCAATCTCTTGAGTCATCAGTTGAACTGACTGTGATAACCTCTGAAATATCATTCTTTTCTTCACTCTCATCAACAACCTCGTTTGAATCTACCACTACATAAATTGTATGAGTTCCTGGTGTAGCAGTCCATGTGGTATTGACACTATATTCATTCTCAATTCCCCATGCCACTGAACCATTGTCAACCTCGACAGTATCAATAGCCGTAGTGTTACTAATTGAATCAAGATAGAAAGTAACTGCAAAAGCATTTGTTACATTCATTTTCAATAATTTGATTGTAGAAGAAATTTTAACTACATCTCCCTCGGAAGGATTCACATTATCGAAAATTATCTGAGTAGCATAAAGATCGGGCCTATCCATCACAGCAGGACTAATTCCATAGCTAATCTGGTCTTTATTGCCTGAAGCATCTGTAACCTCCAGAATGACGTTGAAAGCTTCATCCAATGTTTCATCGAAAGTATGATCCGCTGTAACGCCTGTTCCATTAGTTCCATCTCCAAAGTCCCAGATATAGGTCAAAGAACCATTGGAATTATCATCAGTTCCACCGGCATTGAAATGTGTTGGAAGGCCTTCCACTGACGCTCCAGCAACATTACCACCAGTATCATTAGTGTATGACCAATTGAATGCAGCTCTAGGTGGTTCTATGTCATTCACAGTTATGATTGTAGTGCTCGAATTTGAATTACCGGCTGCATCGGTAACCGTAAGCTGAACACCAAAATCACCAGGATCTGCAAAAATATGACTTACTACATCACCAGTATCTGTGTCACCATCACCAAAGTCCCAGGCGTAATCTGAAATCATCGAATCTGCATCGTTTGATTCAGAGGCATTGAACACAACCACCTTGTAATCTTCATCCACATTTGATGTCGAAGTATTATAGGCCTCACCCTCATCGGAAACGCCCGTCTTGACTATTACATTGACGACTGGCACAGGATTATTCCCATCAGCCATAATGGTCACATTTGCTACAGAAATATCACCGAAGGTATCGGTCACCGTAAGTGTAACTAAAGTTAAACCAGACGAAAATGTGCCTGATGTCTCGGCCGTGCTTGTTCCAAAACTCCACGTGTACTGTGAAACCCCAATAGGTGATGAAGAAGAGAGTCCACTGAAATTAACCTGTTCTTCAACCGCTATAACATGGATTCCATCCATATCAGTAGTATCACTTGTTACTGTGATTGAGGCTGAAGGATTGGTATTCTCCTTGATTATTCTGTCACCCATCTTAGGCATGGCTGACTGAGCACCATG
>Ga0310124_10000908_pt1 | contig 20976 bp, 15 predicted proteins | sample CB11b_AW_Bot5_MG_FD_203507 | JGI IMG/M metagenome (GOLD analysis project Ga0310124, IMG submission 203507) | Marine microbial communities from Western Arctic Ocean, Canada - CB11b_AW_Bot5 | ecosystem: Environmental > Aquatic > Marine > Oceanic | place: Canada: Western Arctic Ocean | collected... | reverse complement strand
CGAGAAGCGCGAGAGGAAATCGGTCTCACGGCTGACGTCCGCGTCCTGGGGCCGCTCTCACCGCTGTACATTCCGGTCAGCAATTTCGCGTTGCATCCGGTGGTGGCGGTGTCGGACGAGCGGCCACAGCTGACCCCGGCCCTGGCGGAGGTCGAGCGGATCCTGGAGGTGTCACTGGACGAACTGCGGCACCCGGACCATCTGAGACAGGGATGGAGCTGGCGGCAGGACCAGGCGATTCGCGTGCCTTATTTCGAACTGCAAGAGGAACGTGTCTGGGGCGCGACCGCGATGGTGCTGGGCGAACTCCTGACGGTGTTGGACGCGGGCCGATCGGCCGGCGCATCGCGCGAGACGGCTCACACGTAGCAGACCATGGCCAAACGACCTCCGCGCCGTGGCACGCCGCTCTTCGATGAGCCTGACGACACGGGCAGGACAGACACACGCACGCCCGCCTCGGCGGCCGCGACGCCGGGCGAAACAACCGTCGAGCTGATCGACGCCGCGCAGAGTCGTTATCTGAATTACGCGTTGTCGGTCATCACCGCGCGCGCCCTGCCCGATGTCCGCGACGGCCTGAAACCGGTCCAGCGGCGGATCCTGTACACCATGTGGGAACAGCGCATCACGGCTGATGCCAAACCCCGCAAGTCGGCCAAGGTAGTCGGGGACGTCATGGGCAGCTACCATCCGCACGGCGACACGGCGCTCTACGACACCCTGGTCCGGATGGCGCAGCCCTTCGCCCTGCGGTATCCCTTGATCGACGGGCACGGCAATTTCGGATCTCTCGACGGCGACTCCGCGGCCGCGATGCGCTATACGGAGTGTCGGCTGGCTCCGCTGAGCGCGGAGATCATGGGCGAAATCGACCAGGACACCGTCCCGTTCCGCCCGAACTACGATGGGACGAAAACGGAGCCGGTGGTCCTGCCGGCGCGCCTGCCAAATCTGCTGCTCAATGGGGCCACCGGCATCGCCGTCGGTATGGCCACCAACATCCCGCCGCATCACGCGGGAGAAGTCTGCACGGCGCTGCTCAAGCTGCTCGACAATCCCGAGCTGAGCAGTGCCCGGCTGTGCGCCTACGTCAAGGGACCCGACTTTCCCACCGGCGGTCAGATCCTGAACACCCCGGAGGAGCTCAAGGAGATCTACACGACCGGGGCCGGAGCGGTCAGGTTGCGGTGCACCTGGGAAGCGGGGCCGGGGACACGGTCCACCAAGACCATCCACGTCACCAGCGTCCCCTATATGGTCAACAAGGCGCAGCTGGTCGAGCGGATCGCCGACATCATCATCGCCCGCAAACTGCCCCCGCTCCTCGACGTCAAGGACCTCTCCACCGACGAAGTTCGGATCGCCCTCGAGCTCAAGCGTGACGCCGACGAGCTGATGGTCATGGCGTATCTGTTCAAGCACACGCCACTGCAGACCAACTTCGCCGTCAACCTGACCTGCCTGGTGCCGACCGAGCAACCGGAACTGGGCCGTCCGGAGCGACTGGACCTGCATCAAGTGCTGTGGCATTTTCTGCGGTTCCGCCTCGACGTCGTGACCCGTCGTCTCGAGCACGAACTGGCGGCGCTGGAACGACGCATCCACATTCTGGAAGGGTTCGAGACGGTCTTCGACGCCCTTGACGAGGTGTTGCGAATCGTCCGCACGTCGGACGGGAAAGCGGACGCAGCCGCCAAGATCATGGCGCGCTTCGGACTGGACGCGGAACAGGCCGACGCCATGCTCGAGCTGAAGGTCTATCGCCTGGCACGATTGGAGATTCTAGTCATCCGCGAGGAACTCGGTCAGAAGCGTGACCGCGCCGCCCACATCGGAGGACTGCTCGAGGACGACGCGCAACGGTGGACCCTCGTGCGAGACGAGCTGCGCGAGGTGAAACAGGCCTACGGGAGCGCGAAGACCAATCCGCGCCGGACCGTAATAGAGAGCGCCGACGAAGAGGTCGAGTATCGCGCCGACGCCTTCATCGTGGACGAGGACGCCATCGTCCTGGTGACCGCCGACGGCTGGATCAAACGGCAGAAAGAGGTCCGCGACGTCACCGCCACCCGGCTCCGGGAGGGCGACCGACTGGTGGCGGCCTTGGCCGGCAGCACTCGCGCGACCTGTGTGTTCTTCAGCAGCTTCGGGGTGGCCTATACCCTGCGCATCACCGACATTCCGGCCACGACCGGTCACGGCGAGCCGATACAGCGCTTCTTCAAGCTGAAGGACCACGAGCGTATCGTGGCCGCCATGAGCCTGGACCCGCGGGTGGCCTCGAAGATCGCGTCGACGCACGAGGGTGGCGAGCCGCCCAGCCACGCGGTCGCGGTCACGACCGACGGCTACAGTCTGCGCTTCAGCCTGGAGCCGTTTCTCGAACCGAGTACCCGGGCCGGACGGCGATTCGCCAGACCGACCACCGGCGCCCACGTCGTCGGCGTCGCCCATACGACCGGCGCCGAAGTGATCATCGCCGCCACGGCCCAGGCCCGCGCCATGTTGTGCGCGGCCGGAGAGGTCAACTTCCTGTCCGGCCCCGGCAAGGGGGTCATCTTGATCAAGCTCCCGCCGGGTGCGGATCAGGTGCTCGGCTTCATCGCTTCCACCGGTGACCGTGACCTCCTGACGGTCGAAACCAATCGCGGAGCCAGCCAAACCGTCAGCACGGCCAAGTACGGCGTCACCGGACGCGGCGGCAAGGGGCGCGAGTTGCTCCAGCGGGGCCAGTTCACCCGGGTGATCCCGCCAGCGGTGACCGTGCCCACCCTCGACTGATCTCGCGAGCGACGAACATCCCTTCCCCCGTGAAGGGCGAGCGAACAGGAGAGCCGGACCTCGCGTGCTACACTGGCCGCCGCTTCACCCCACCTCGGCGCAGCAGGGTTGGCATCCCAGCGCCCTTCGCGGTCAACGGCAATGGCGAAGAGCTACACGGCGAAGGACATCACTGTACTGGAAGGCCTGGACCCGGTCCGCCGGCGCCCCGGTATGTACATCGGCGGTGTGGGTCCGGCCGGGTTACACCATCTGGTGTGGGAGATTCTCGACAACGCGGTCGACGAGGCCCTGAATGGGCACGCCGCCAACATCGCGGCGACCCTGCACGCCGACGGCGCCTCGGTAACCATCACCGATGACGGACGGGGCATACCGGTCGACCTGCACAAGACAAGCAAACGGAGCGCGTTGGAAGTCATTTTCACGACGCTCCACGCCGGGGGCAAATTCGAACACGGCACCTACCGCACGGCCGGAGGCTTGCACGGCGTCGGCGCCAGCGTGGTCAACGCGCTCTCAAAAGAGTTGGTCGCCACCTCGCGTCGTGACGGCGCCACCTGGGAACAGCACTTCACACAGGGTAAGCCAGTCGCGAAGCTGAAACGGGTGGGCAAGGCTCGCGGCACCGGCACGACGGTGTATTTCCGCCCCGACGCGACGATTTTTCCGAAAACGACCTTCGACGCCGGATTGATTGCCGAGCGTTTAGAAACCGCCAGCTACCTCCACAAAGGGGTCAAGCTGGTGTTCGAGGACGAATCGGCAGGCGAACGGCAGGTGTTCCAACACGACGAAGGGCTGATCGACTATCTACGGCGTATTCTGGCCGACCGCGACACGCCGGCGGTGCACGAGGCTCCATTCACCGTCGTGCGCGAGCACACGGCCTCCAACACGCGCTTGGAGCTGGTGCTGCAGTGGACGGAGTCGACCGACGAGCATCTGCGCAGCTACGTCAACGGCATTCCGACGGCGTCCGGCGGCACCCATGAGAACGGGCTCCGCGCCGGCCTCGGCCGAGCGATTCGCAACTTCATCGACACCCACGGCCTGGCGCCGAAGGGTGTGACGCTGACCACCGAGGACATCAGAGAGGGGATTGCCGGGGTCTTGAGCGTCTTTCTCCCGGACCCGCAGTTTCAGGGGCAGACGAAAGAACGGCTCAACAATCCGGAGCTCGCCTCGGTGATCGACGGGTTGATCCGCCCCGCGCTGGAACACTGGCTGAATCACAACATCAGCGTGGCCGAGGCCATCGTGGCGCGAATCACCCTGGCCGCGCGAGCCCGGGCCGCGAGCCGAGCGGCGCAGCAGGCAGTGACCCGCAAGAGCGCCACCTCGAACCGGTTGAATCTGCCCGGCAAACTCAGCGATTGCACCTCGCCGGGCACGACCGGGAGCGAGCTGTTCGTGGTGGAAGGCGACTCTGCCGGTGGCTCGGCCAAGCAGGGGCGCGACCGGGTTCACCAGGCGATTCTGCCGCTACGTGGAAAGGTGCTGAACGTCGAGAGCGCGCCACTGGCGAAGGTGCTCGAGAACAAGGAACTGTCCGATCTGGTCACCGCCCTCGGGTGCGGCCTCGGCAAGCAGTTCGAGCTGACCCGACTCCGCTACGACCGGGTCATCATCCTGGCGGATGCCGACGCCGACGGCAACCATATCGCCACGCTGCTCTTGACATTCCTGTACCGGTATCTGCCCAAGCTGATCACCAACAACCACGTGTATCTCGGTCAACCGCCGCTCTATCGGATTGACGCCGGAAAGCAGACGTTCTGGGCGTTGGACGACAACCAGCGCAAGACCATTCTGGACGAGATCGCGCACCGCAACGGACGAGTCCGCCCGGAGGTGACCCGCTTCAAGGGTCTGGGCGAGATGATGCCGAAGGTGTTGTGGGAGACCACGATGAACCCGAAGACTCGGCGTCTCCTCCGGGTATCGATCGCCGATCAGCTGCGGACCGACCGTGTCATCACGGACCTGATGGGACGGGATGCCTCGGCGCGATTCCGGTTCATCATGGACCGGGCCGAAGACGCCGACGACCTGGACGTCTAGGTTTTCCGACGAGGCGCCAGTCTGGCGGCGTTGCTTCGTCGGTCACAGGCCGCCTGCCTGCTCCCTCCTTGCGCCTGGCCAGACAGGCGCCTCATCAGAACCCCCCCGCGGCACTACTGTGGTGGGTTTGCGCCCAACCCCCCGCCCACGACCCGGGTCCCGCCAAGACCGAAGCTCCCCTTGATGTCGGTGTCCATGGACCTGGCTTCGGTCAGCGTGGCGTAGGGCCCGACCCACACCAGATAGCGGCCGGCGGTCCCCGCCGGCGACGATACCGACACGGCGCCCCCCAGTCGGCGCAACCGCTCAGCCAATGCCTGCGCGGGAGGCCAGGTGTCGAACTCACCGGCAATCACCCGGTAGGCAGCGTCAGCGACAAAACCGGACTCCACCGCCGCGTCCGCGGTGGCGCTCGGCGCCGAGGCCTCGCTTGGGGTCCGTGACTCTGAGGGCAACACCATGGTCACCCACCAGCCGATACCGACGCCGGCCGCCACCCCCGCCGCCGTCGCCAGCCAGCGCTTCATCCGGGACGACACGCGCGGCCGCCGTTCATCCGTGACGGCGCGCGAGTCCTCGACCGTGATCGGCGGCGCCGGTTCGGGCGCCGGCTTAGGCGTCAGCTCGAGTGCCTCGGCCGCCTCCGCCACCAGCGTCTCGTCGATGGTCGGACTCTGCACCGCGAACCCGGCCTCGAGCGACCGATCACAAATCTGGTTGATCTGGCGTGGGACGCCCCCGCTGAACTTGTAGACCAGACCCAGCGCACCGGCCGAGAACATCGTTTCCCAGTCGCCACGCGCCATCCTGATCCGGAACGCGACATAGCTCTCGACCTCGTCGCGATTGAGCGGACTGAGCGCACACCGACGCGCGATGCGTTGATTCAACGGCCGCATCTCGGGGGTTTCCAGCATGGTCCGGAGCTCTGGCTGCCCCACCAGCAGAATCTGCAGCAACTTCTGCTGATCCGTTTCAAGGGTCGTCAAGACCCGCAACTGCTCGAGCACGGCCGGGTCAAGATTCTGCGCCTCGTCGACCACGGCGAGCGCGCTGGCCCCGACGGACGAGAGCGACAGCAAGAACCGGTTCAGGGTGTCGACGAGCGTTTGTCGGTCAACATCCTTCATGACGCGCGCATCAGACACGACCCCGAAATCCTGCAGCAACACGCGCAAGAGCTCGTCGGCCGTGACGAACGGATTGATGACCAGCGCCGTGAACACGTCCCGATCGAGCAACCCCAACAGCGCACGGGTGGTGGTGGTCTTGCCCGTGCCGACGTCCCCGGTCAGCAGCAACATCCCCTCGCGACGCCGGACACCGCGCAGCAACTGTTCGAGCGCCTTCTGATGGATGTCGCTCTTGTACAGAAACTCCGGGTCCGGCGTAGGACTGAACGGTTGGCGGCGGAAACGGTAATAGTCTTCGTACACGGCGGTGACCAGTCAGAGACCCATCGGGCACGGTCGACGACGGCTCGCAACCCGTGGCGAACGGCCCGCCGCAGTCGGCGTGCGCTTCATCCCAGTTGACGGCGTTGCTTTTTTGTCAGCAACTGCCCGTATTCTCCCTCATCGGGCCTGGTCCTGGCCGTACTTGTCGTACCAGGTCAGCGTCTCGGCGTGACGCCGGGTCTGGCCACGAGCTGGGAGTGGCCTGTAATGGCCGCGCCAGTCATATCACTGTTACCATACAAGGATGCTCGCGGCCTCGTCGGGCGCACGATGCCCTCTGATGACTGTTTCGGCCCGTCGGGCGCACGGTCCCCGCCTTTTCGCGGTGCCACCGCGAAAAGGCCGTACCCCCCGTCCTCGGCGGTCCGACCGCGGCGGTCGCCAGGGCTGAAGCCCGTACCGAGGAATTGTCACAGTGTGTGGAGCCCCCGGCGACACGACGGCGTCCAATGCGATAGCGGCGGACATCGGTCGCGAGCCGCTGACGCCGTTCGAGTTTCAGATCCGCACGCGTCTGGTGTTTGGAGCGGGCTCGATCACCCGCCTGGGTGCGATCGCTTCCGAGTTGGGCTTCCGCCGGCCGCTGCTCGTAGCGGACCACGGGCTGCTGGAGGCAGGGCATGTCCACCTAGCGGTACGGCAATTGGCGTCCGCTAACATCCGCGCGGTGCCGTTTCACGCGTTCGACGTTAACCCAGACACGGACATGATCGAGACCGGATGCGCGGCGGCACGTCCACACGAGGTCGATGCGATCATCGGCCTCGGCGGCGGCAGCTCGATGGACTGCGCCAAGGGCATCAACTTGCTGCTGACCAACGGCGGCCGGATGGAAGACTACCGCGGCTACGGCAAGGCGCATCGACCGCTGCTGCCGATGATCGGCATACCGACCACCGCCGGCACCGGCAGCGAAGCGCAGAGCTATGCCGTCATCGCCGATGCCACGACACATGTCAAAATGGCCTGTGGCGACCCAAAGGCGGCGTTCCGGGTGGCGATCCTCGACCCGGACCTGACCCTCTCGCAACCGGCCTCGGTCACCGCGGCATCTGGTTTCGACGCCCTGGCCCATGCGGTGGAAACGGCCGTCACCACGCGGCGCACGGCGCTGTCGGACTGCTTCGCGCGCGAAGCCTGGCGTTTGCTGAACGCCCACTATGAGGCCGTGGTGGACCACCCGGACGACGTCGACGCCCGGGCCGCCATGCAGCTCGGGGCGTTCCACGCGGGACTGGCCATCGAACAATCGATGCTCGGCGCCGCCCACGCCTGCGCGAATCCGCTCACGGCGCGTTATCAGGTCACCCACGGGGTGGCGCTGGCGATCGTGCTGCCGCATGTCGTCCGCTGGAACGGCATCGAGGCGGCGCCGATCTACAGCCGTCTGTTGGGCGACACGACGAACCCCGATGGCGACGACGCGGCCGACCGATTGGCGGCTCGACTGCGTCATCTGGCCGATCGTGCCGGGCTCCCATCGCGACTCAGCACAGAGGGGGTCAGCGAGACCGACCTGCCGCAGCTGGCCGATGACGCCGCAGTGCAATGGACCGGCTCATTCAACCCGAGACCGTTTACAGCAGCCGATGCCCTGGAGATCTATCGATGCGCATTTTGAAGACAGTGTCATTCCGCGCTCTGACGGTGGCGCTGGCGCTGGCCACCGTGCCACACGCGGGCCAGGCCCAGACCAGTTCCGACACGTGGTCTCAGTTTCGCGGCGACGCGGGAAACGGGGTCTCCGAGTCCACACTGCCGGCCGACCTAACCCTGAAGTGGACATACGAGGCGGACGAGGCCATTGACTCGTCGGCTGCGATCGTCGACGGGGCCGTCTACGTCGGGACGTATGCCGGCACGTTGATCTCGCTCGACCTCGAGACCGGGACCGAGCGCTGGACCTATTCCACCGGCGACATGGGTATCGGCGAGTCGTCGCCGGCCGTGGCCGGAGACCTGGTGTTCATCGGCGACCTGGGCGGTGTGTTCCATGCGGTCGACACGGCGACGGGCAAGGCCCGCTGGACGTTCGAGACGATGGGCGAAATCAAATCGTCACCCGTCATCGTCGGGAACCGTGTGTTGATCGGATCGTACGACGGTTTCTTGTACGCGCTGGCCATTGCCGACGGCGAACAGGTGTGGAAATACGAAACCCAAAATTACATCCATGCCACGCCAGCGGTCTGGGACGGCGTCGCCTACTTCGGGGGGTGCGACGAACTGTTCCACGGGGTCCGAATCAGCGATGGCGAGGAGGTCGTCAGTCTGTCGGCCGGCGCGTACACGGCCGCGTCGCCGGTGATTGCTGACGGCAACGTCTACTTCGGCACCTTCGACAACGAAGTGGTCGGCATTGACCTCGACACGCACGAGTTGCTCTGGAGATACGAGCATCCGCAACGGCACTTCCCGTTCTATTCCTCGGCCTTGGCCACGGCGGATACGATCGTGATCGGCGGTCGCGACAAGATGGTGCACGCCATCGATCAAGCGAGCGGCGAGCCACGCTGGACGTTCACAACCAAGGCGCGGGTCGATTCGTCGCCGGCCGCGAGCGGCGGCCGGGTGTATGCGGGGTCGAGCGACGGCCGACTCTACGTACTCGACCTCGACACCGGCGAGAAGTTGTGGGAGTTCGACACCGCGGCGCCATTGGTGGCATCGCCGGCGATCGCCGAGGGCCGGCTGGTGATCGGGTCCGAGGACGGCGTGTTGTATTGCTTTGGCTAGTGAGAGTCCCGCCGGAGCTCGGACCCGCAGGTATGGTGGAAATTGATGGCTGATCTTGGACACTCGACGACGCCCGAGCAGACCGACGTCGGCAGCTATTTCGTCGCCAACTACCCCCCGTTCTCGCTCTGGACGCCCGAGGCGGTAGGGACCGAAGCCAGGTCGGCGTTGGCCCAACCCCCGGCGGACGTCCCGCTGGGGCTGTACCTGCACATTCCGTTCTGTCGGAAGCGATGCCATTTTTGCTATTTCCGCGTGTACACCGACAAGAACGCGAGCGAGGTGGCTGACTATCTGGACGTGGTGGGGCGCGAGTGGGAGTTGTACGCGACGCAACCGGCCATCGCGGGACGGCCACTACGGTTCATTTATTTTGGTGGCGGGACGCCGTCGTTCCTGTCAGTGCGTCAGTTGAAGAGCCTGGTCGATCGGCTGTCCGCCCTTACCCCATGGACCGACGCTGAAGAAATCACGTTCGAGTGCGAGCCGGGGACGCTGACCGAGCCGAAGCTGTCGCAAATTCGCGACATGGGCATTACCCGTCTCAGTCTCGGGGTTGAGCACTTCGACGATCAGGTGCTGGAGCTCAACGGCCGGGCGCACCGGTCGGCGGAGATTTTCCGCGCCTACGAATTTGCCCAGTCCCTCGATTTCCCCCAGGTGAACCTCGACCTCATCGCGGGCATGCTGGGCGACACGGACGAGAAATGGCACGCGGCCGTGGCGCAGACCATCGAGCTGAGCCCGGATAGCGTGACCATCTACCAGATGGAGCTGCCCTACAACACCACGATCAGCAGCGACCTCCTGAAGGGGACCGGACAGTTCACCGAATCGGTGGCGAACTGGGCGACCAAACGGCGCTGGGTCCGTGAGGCGTTCGACGCCCTCGAAGCGGCCGGCTACACGGTAAGCAGCGCCTACACGGCGGTCAAGAACCCGGAGACGACCCGGTTCGTCTATCGCGACCAGCTCTGGCAGGGTGCCGACCTGGCGCCCCTTGGCGTCTCCTCGTTCGGACATGTGAACGGGGTCCACATGCAGAACCTGGACTCCTGGGGACCCTACGCCGCCGCCGTACGACGCGGCGAGCTCCCGCTGAGCCGCGCCTTCAGACCGACCGATGAGGAACGACTCATCCGTGAGCTGGTGTTGCAGCTCAAGCGTGGATCGGTGCGTCCCGGCTATTTCAGCGACAAGTACGGCGTCGACCTCCAGGATCGCTTCGGCCCGGCGCTCGGGTCGCTGCGTGCAGACGGCTATCTGATGGCGTCTGACGCCGACCAGATCGCGCTCACGCGGGACGGCCTGCTCCGGGTGGACAGCCTGTTGCCGCGATTCTTCCTCCCCGAGCACACCAATCTTCGGTACACATAGGACCGGAAGCGCGGGGCCCGAGTCACTCCGCACCGTGCACCCAATGGCCAAGTCGACACCTACGCCTCGCGCCCGGCGAACCCGCGCTGTGCCAGCACGACCGTCGACGCGAGACACGTTGTACCCGCTCAACGTCGTGTATGCCCGGGCCGGGGTGGACATGCCGGCCTGGCGCACGGTGACCCCGGACCAGATCCCGGCCCCGTATCGCTCGATGCTGGTGCATGACGACGACATGACGAGCACGCTCGAGCGCCACTACGGGGGACAGGTGGTGCTGCGGGCGCTGTCGACATTTTCCCGTGGGGCCTGGTATTTTCGGCGGGTCCTCCTGGTCCAGGAATACAGCGGGCGACCGGTCGAAATGGGCGCCATCCGCATCAAGCTCGACGCGTTCACGACACGCCTCAAGGCCGCTATTCTCAAGAACGAGGTACCGCTGGGACGACTGCTGGCGGAAGGCCGGCTCAACTACGCGAGCCGTGTGAAGGACTACGTCGCCCTCACGCCAAACCCCGAGATGATGGGCGTCTTCTGGATGCGCGAGCCCCGGACGCTGTACGGGCGACGTACCGAGATCATGCACGCGAGCCGCAAGATCGGCGACATCGTAGAAGTGCTGCCGCACGTGTAGACCCGCGAGGGCCAACACATCATGTCCACATCCACCTACGACACCATCGTGGTCGGAGGCGGGCCGGCCGGGGCTACCACCGCCACCCTGCTCGCGCAGCACGGCCGGCAGGTGCTGCTGCTGGAGCGCGAGTCGTTCCCGCGCTATCACATCGGCGAATCGCTGATGCCGCACACCTGGTTCACCTTCAAGCGTCTTGGCGTGCTCGACTGGCTGAGTCAGTCTGGCAGTCCCCGGAAGCACAGCGTGCAGTTTGTGTCGACCAGCGGCAAAGTGTCTCAGCCGTTCTATTTCTTCAAGACGATTACCGAGACCTGGGCCAGCACCTGGCAGATTCGGCGGAGCGACTTCGACAAGATGATGTTGGAGAATGCCGTCGCCACCGGGGTCGACGTGCGGCAGGGCGTGGCGGTGCGCGACGTGCTGCGGGAGGGCGACCGGGTGGTCGGCGTGCGTGCAGACGTGCCGGGCGGCTCAGAAACGCACCTGGCGCGAGTGGTGGTGGACGCCACCGGACGGGACGCGCTGCTGGCCGCCAAACTGGGCTGGAAACAGCGCGACCCGGACTTGAACAAGATCGCCATTTTCACCTACTACACGGGAGCGCTGCGAGACCCCGGTCTCGATGAGGGCGCAACAACCGTGGCCTACATCCCTGACAAGGGGTGGTTCTGGTACATCCCACTCGTGGACGACACGGTCGGGGTAGGCGTAGTCGCCGAGCACGATTATCTCTATCGGGAGACACGGGACCCGGAGACGATTTTCCGCCGTGAGGCTGAGGACTGCCGCTGGATCCGGGAGCATCTCGCCCCCGGCACGCACCAGGGCCCGATGCGGGTGACCGCCGAATTCAGCTATCGCGCGACCCAGGCGGCCGGTGATGGCTTCTGTCTGGTCGGCGATGCCTTCTCGTTTCTCGACCCGGTGTTTTCCTCCGGCGTCTACCTGGCCCTGAAGAGCGGTGAGCTGGCCGCCGACACCATTCACGCGGCGCTCGAGACGGGCGAGGTAACGGCGACGACCTTCGAGCAGTATGAGCGGGATGTCCGGCATGGGCTCGACAGTTTCCGACAGCTGGTGCTGGCGTTCTACGACCCCGCGTTCAACTTCGGCGAGTTCATCGGCAAGCACCCCGACCTGCAGCCGCAGCTCGTGGACGCGCTCGTGGGCAACGTCTTCAAGGACCTGCGTCCGTTGATGGAGGCGTTGGGCAGCTACACCGGTCGCACGACACAGCCGGCGGACGCGATCGGGTCATAGGCACTTGTCATGGTGGCGATCAGCGAGTTTCGGCTCACCCGACGCGTGCAGTTCTACGAAACCGACAGCGCCGGGATCGTCCATTTCAGCGTGTTCTTCCGCTACATGGAGGAAGCCGAGCACGCCATGTGGCGAGCGGCGGGGTTGAGCATCGCCGTGCCCGGCGCCGCGATCGGATTCCCCAGGGTAGCCACCAGCTTCGAGTTTCTCAGACCGCTCCGTTTCGAAGATGAATTCGAGGTCGTGTTGCGGGTCACCCGGAAGTCGACCAAGAGTCTGTCCTATGCCGCGACCATCGAGACCGCCGGTGTGGTGGCCGCGCGCGGCACGCTGACGATCGCCTGCGTGAGCAAGCGTCCGGACGAGCCGATGCGCGGCACGGCGATTCCGTCAGACATCGCCGACCGGTTCGAGGTGGCGCCCGTCCAGCCGAGCGGGGATCACCCGGCCGACGCGCCTGTCGGCGAGACACCGGAGCAGCGGATCAACCAGCCCGCGGTGGGACCGGGCGACCGATGACCACGACCGGGGCGCCCCACCTCGTGCCACCCGCGGCCGAGTGTGCGCCACGCGCGCACATCGAGGCGCGGCAACTCGACCGGCTGCGGACCCTGCTGGCTGCCGTCCACGGCCCCAACCGTTTCTACACCCGGAAGCTCGACGACGCCGGGGTCAGCGCCCACACGCTCCGCACCACCGACGACCTGCGGTTGCTCCCGCTGACCTCGAAGCAAGAGCTAGCGGCTGACCAGGACGGCACCCCGCCCTGGGGCACGGCCCACACGGAACCGCTCGACCACTACACCCGCTATCATCAGACGTCGTCCACCACCGGCCGCCCCCTGCGGTGGCTCGATACCAACGACAGCTGGCAGTGGGTAATGCACTGCTGGGCCACCGTGTTTCGCGCGGCCCAGGTCACCGCCCACGACCGCATTTTCTTCCCGTTCGGCTTCGGGCCGTTTCTCGGGTTCTGGTCCGCCTTCGACGCGGGATCGCAACTGGGGGCACTGTGCATCCCCGGTGGCGGCATGTCGAGCGAGACACGTCTCCAACTGCTGGACGCCAGTCAGCCGACCATCGTCTGTTGCACCCCGACCTACGCGCTGAGACTGGCGCAGGTGGCCCGCGAGACCGGTCTCCTCGATCTCGAGGCCAGCCCAGTGCGGACCGTCCGCACAGTGATCGTCGCCGGTGAGCCAGGCGGGAGCATTCCGGCCACTCGGGCTCAGATCGAAGCGGGCTGGGGCGCACGAGTCATTGACCACCACGGGTTGACCGAGGTGGGACCGATCAGCTTCGAGTGCTGGGAGGCGCCGGGCGGGCTGCACCTCAACGAGTGCGAGTTCATCTGCGAAGTGATCGACCCCACAACGGGGGACCCGGTCGCCGACGGTGCGGCCGGCGAACTTGTGGTGACCAATCTGGGACGGATCGCCAGTCCGGTGATTCGCTATCGCACCCGGGACGTGGTGCGGCTCGACCGAACGGCGTGCCCCTGTGGTCGGACGCTGGTCAGGGCCGCCGGCGGTATCCTGTCTCGGGCTGACGACATGGTCTGCGTGCGCGGCGTCAATGTGTACCCGACCGCGGTCGAGGCGGTGGTGCGACGCTTTCGCGACGTGGTGGAATACCGGTCGACGATTTCCGTGACCGACACCTTGTCCGAGCTGACGGTGGAACTCGAACTGGAACCAGGGTCCGTATCCCAGGACGTCTCGACCCGGGTGGCGCAGGCGCTCCGCGAGTCGATGGGGCTGACCGTACCCGTGCGGGTGGTTGCCGCAGGCACGCTGCCGCGATTCGAGATGAAAGCACGTCGATTTGTCGTCGAGGCGCCATGAATGACATCCGGCTGACCCAGATCAACAACATCATTCTCGGCGTGACCGACCTCGCCCAGTCGAGTGCCTTCTATCGCGAGACGCTGGGACTCGAGCTGCAGTTCGAATGGGACGGGTTCGTGTTTCTGGACGCCGGAGGTGTCGTGCTGGCGCTGAGCACGGCCCACGCGCGGCTGGCGACCCCACCGGCCGGCGCCACGGAGGTGGTGTTCGGGGTGGCCGACGTCACCGCCGCGCATCAGGCGCTGAGCGCGCGCGGCGTGGAGTTCCTCAACGCGCCCCGCAACGTCACCGGTGACCAGTGGGCAGCCAATTTCCGCGACCCCGACGGTCATCTGCTCTCGATCTTCGGACCCGAAACGGCGTAAGCGGCCCGGCCCGGCCGGTGGCTCGTCAGGCGCCGGCTGGAGTAGCATTACGGGTTTGACGTGCGTTCGTCGTCGACCATGTGTGTCGTGGCGGACCTTGCCGGACGCGTGCAAACGCGTCGGCCCGAGTGGTGGAGAACAGAATGCGCCGAGCTGGAACGCTGGTTACGTCGATGATGTGCGTGCTGGCCGTCTCGTGTGGGGGCGGCGGCGGGGATAGTGAGTCGGGAACGGCGGCGCCGTCACGGGTCTTCCTGAGCGTGGGCACCGCACCGCCCGGGGGCGCGTTCTTTGTGGTCGGCAGCGCCCTGGCCGAGGTGATCAACGAATTTGGCGACGAATTCGGCTGGCGCACGACGGCAGAAGCCACGAGCGGATCGCAAGAAAACATCAGGCGGCTCGACAGCGGCGAACTCGATCTCGCCATGTCCAACGCGGCCATCACCTATTTCGCCGTGCGTGGTAGTGAGGGGTGGGACAAGGCCTACCCGATGCGAGCCGTGATGACGCTGGCGCCCAACGTGGCGCTGTTCATTGCCCCGGCCGGGTCGGGTGTCGAGACCATCGAGGACCTTCGCGGCAACCGGGTCGGCGTCGGCCCCGCGGGTGCCGGTTTCGAATATTTCGTGGGACCGCTCCTCGGCGCCCACGGGATCACCTACGACGACTTCACGCCACTCAACGCGACCCAGACCGGTGCGGTCGACCTGATCGCAGACGGCTCGGCCGCGGCGGTGTTCATCGGGGGCGCGGTGCCGACCGCGTCCATCACGCAGGCGTCGGCGTCGCAAGACATTCACTTCATTCCGTTCGACGATGGGGCCAAGCAGCAGCTGACCGATGAGTACGTGTTTTTCCGGCCCGCCACGATACCGGCCGACACCTACCGTGGCCAGACAGAGCCATACGAGGGGCTCGACGTCGGGTCGATGCACCTGATTGCTTCCGCGGCGGCTGACGAGGAATTGATCTACAACATCACCAAGACCCTGTATGAGCAGCGCGCGAGCGTGGTCGAGAAACATGCCGCGGGGCGCGCCATCAACCCGAACAACGTCGTCCGCGACACCGGCACCGAGTTTCACCCGGGCGCTATCCGCTTCTATCAGGAGATCGGGATCTGGCCGTAACGACGGCGGCCGACGGCGCCCCGACCACTCCCAGACAGCTCGTCTCCCGCGTGCTGGCCGTCGCACTCTGCGTGTTCACGCTGGCGCAGGTGAACTACCCCGTGCTGGCGCCGCAGCCACAGCTCGCCGTCTTCGCGCTGCTGGGACTAGTCATCTGCTTCCTGAACATCCCCATCCACCCGACGCTCAAAAACAACGCCCTCGCCAAGGCCAGCGACGTCGTCCTGGCCGCACTGGCCGCCCTCTGCTGCGGCTGGATTCTGGTACAGAACGAGCCGTTCTTCGAGAATCTCTGGCAGGGCGGCTCATCGCTCGGCAACCGGGCCGGGTTCGAAACCTCGGCCGACATCGCAATCGGGGTCATTGGACTCCTGATTGTGATCGAGGCCGCTCGCCGGTCGCTGGGGTGGGCGCTGCCCATCATGTGCGGGCTCTTCCTGGTGTACGCGTTTATCGGCCCCAGCATGCCGGATTGGCTGTTTCCGCATCGCGGGTACTCCATCGAACGGATCGTCGCGCAGGCGTTTCTGCAGGCTCAAGGCACGTTCGGCGTCGCGCTGAGCGTGATGTTTACCTACGTCTTTCTGTTTGTGATCTTCGGTGCGTTCCTGGCCGCCACCGGCGCGACCCGTTTCATCATCGACTTCGCGCAGTCCGTGTTCGGGGCCAGCCCCGGCGGCCCCGCGAAAGTCGCCGTGCTCAGCAGCGGGCTGATGGGGTCGCTCTCGGGCAGCGCGGTGGCCAACACCGCCACCACCGGCACCTTCACCATCCCGATGATGCGAAGCGCCGGGTTCAAAGCCACCACCGCCGCCGGCATCCAGGCGGCGGCCAGTTCGGGCGGCGCGCTGATGCCGCCCGTCATGGGCGCCGGCGCCTACATGATGCTGGAGATCGTCGACCCGCCGGTCACGTATCTGCAGATCATCCGCGCCGCCCTGATCCCGGCCATCCTCTACTATCTGTCGCTGTTCCTGATTACCCACTTCCACGCTCGCAGCGCCGAAGGCGGCGCCGCGGCCTTGAAGGCCAGCGCCGCCAAGGCGAAGCCGCTCGGCGAGTCGCTGATGGAGGGCATCGTCTTCGCGACGGCGCTCGGCACGCTGATTCTGATGCTGATTGTCGGCTACACCCCGTTCCGCGCGGTCAGCGTGTCGCTGCTTGCGATTGTCGCGGTGGGCGCGTTCAATCCACGCACCCGTCTGTCTCTCGGCGCCATCATCCAGGCGTTCGCCAAATCTGCGCGTGACGTCGTCTCGCTCGTTGCCGCCTCGGCTTCCGTCGGCATCATCATCGGTATCGTCACCCTCACCGGCATCGGCACCCGGCTGCCGGCCACCATTCTGCCGCTCGCCGAACAGAGCCTGTTTCTGGCGCTGCTGCTGATCATGGTGTCGTCGATCGTGCTCGGCATGGGACTGCCGTCAGCCGTCTGCTACCTGTTGCTAGCCACCCTGATCGGCCCGGTGCTGGGCAACTTGGGCGTCGTGCCCCTTGCCGCGCATATGTTCATCTTCTATTTCGGGATGATGTCCATGGTGACCCCGCCGGTCGCGCTGGCCGGCTACGCCGCCGCATCGATTGCCGGCACCAACATCATGCAGACCAGTTTCGCGGCGTTCCGCTTCGCGCTGGTCGGCTTCACCCTGCCCTTCATCTTCGTGTATCGCCCCGAACTGCTCATGCTGACCCCGGCCGGCGAGACAGCGAGTCCGTTGGACATGTTCGTGCCGGTGCTGATTGGCACGCTGGGAGTGCTCTGTTTCGCCTCGGCCATCACCGGCCAGCTGCGCAGCGCCCTCACACTGCCGTTTCGCATTGCGATGTTCGGGGCCGCGGCATTGCTGCTCGCGCCGGGTCCGAGCGTGTCGATCGGCGGCCTGGCCGTGCCGATCCTTGATGCTGCGGGCGTTGTCGTATTTGGTGTCATCCTCGCTCTGAACAAAAGCCCCCTGACCGCACAGACCTGATTCTGATCCGGCCCTCCGACGCAGTTGCTGCGTACTCCGGCCAGCGCCCCCGCACATTACCCGCCAACTCCTCCGGCTCGGCCTACCCAATCCGGACGAATCCGAACCGGCACACTTCTGTCCCGCCCTCCTCTTTCTCTACGCGGAGGTTCTGAGACGCGACCTTGGCCCGCTGACCCCTCCACCACATGCGCGCCGCCCCAATCGGGTCCCAGTAGTCCTGACACGCTCGGAAGTCGCCTCCGTGCTCGCCCGTATGCACGGACCGAGTCAACTCGTGGCAACTCTGCTATACGGAGCCGGCCTCCGACTACTGGAGAGTCTCCAACTCCGCCTGAAAGACATCGACTTCGAGCGGCAGGAAGTCCTGGTCCGCGACCCCAAAGGCCGACACGACCGTCGGACTCTGTTGCCGGACTCGCTGGCCGAGCCCCTCCACGAACACATCCGCACGGCAAAGCGCCTACATGAACGCGACCTCTCCGAGGGCGGTGGGCGCGTGGCGTTGCCCGCCGCACTTGCGCGCAAGTATCCGGCCGCCGGCACCGAATGGGCGTGGCAGTGGGTGTTTCCGGCCACACGACGCTACTGGGACCGCAACACCGGTGAACATCGCCGACACCACTTGCATGAAACGGTCATCCAGCGGGCCTTCAAGACGGCCTCCGCTCCGCTAATATCCCCAAGTCCGCAAGTTGCCACACCCTGCGCCACAGTTTCGCCACGCACCTTCTTGAGGACGGCTACGACATCCGCACCATCCAGGAGCTGCTCGGTCGTCGGAATGTCGCCACGACGATGATCTACACGCACGTCCTCAATCGAAGCGGACGCGCCGTACGGAGCCCCCTCGATCGAATCGACTATCGAGAATAGGTCAAATACCAGATCCTTCCGGCTCGTTATCGCGATATCCAGGTCCAGATAAAGCCACGATCTGACCCCTCGGACAGCTCAGGCTTGCCCACCAAACTCAGCGGCAACATATAATTACAGGCATTTCACAGTGACCCTGAGATTACGATACGCTGCGTAGGCCGTGCCTGCTATCGCGTTCTCCAGGTCCGTGTAATGGATAGTTCGGCAGCAAGAAGAAACAAACCACGACAACTCGTTGCCGCGGTTGACGTATATATACACGGGTATATACTCGAACGATGAAAAGACGCGCCAAGCTGTTTCAGAACGGAGGCAGCCAAGCCGTGCGCCTGCCCAAGGAGTGTCGGTTCGGTGAGGATGAGGGTGAGGTTGTCGTGCGTCGCGAGGGGCGGACGGTCGTTCTGGAGCCGGTCGACGAATGGTCCAAAGCGTTTCGTGCTTGTCTCGGTGCGTGGCAAGAGACCATCTCTCGGCCGGCGCAACAACTCATCACTGACCTAACAGATCCCTTCGCATGATGCCTGGCTTCATGCTCGATACCGACACGGTGAGCTTTGCCCTGCGAGGCCAGGGTCAGGTCGGGAGCCGGCTGGTTGAGCACCGGCCGTCAGAAATCTGCGTCAGCTCGATCACGTTGGCGGAACTCAGGTATGGCGCGGCCCGTCGGGGTTCCCGCAAGCTCAATCGCCTAATTGACACCTTCATCGGGGACGTGTCGGTACTCGCCTTCGATCGAGCGGCCGGAGACCGCTTCGGCGGCGTAGCGGCGTCACTCGCTTCCGCGGGAACGCCCATCGGCGGGTTCGACACGCTGATCGCCGCACACGCTCTGGCCGCGAATCTGACTCTGGTCACGAACAATACAAAGCACTTCGCCCGTGTGGATGGACTCCGAACGGACAACTGGAGTTGATTGCGGATACAAACGGGGCGCTGCAGCTGAAACGCAACACGTTAGCCTCTATCTGAGCCAAGACATGATTGGCGTATTGCAAGCCTAGAAGGCATAAGAACAGGGCATCGGTTGCCGATATGCTTCTTCAACGGTCGGAAGGAGGGCCCATGTCGCTGCTCAGCCTGCTGCTCTACATTTCGCTCCAGGTGTTGTTCATCCCCATGGCCGTTGTGGGCGCTCTGCTCGTCGCCTACAAGCAGATGGTCGTGAGCAAAAGGCTCGGGGTCTCGCAGACGGCGATCGAGGTGATCAATGGCCGCTGGACCATGCATGTCTTCGGCATGCGCGAAGACCAGGCGACCGAGAGGCTCGCCGCGACCTTGCCCAACACCTCGCTGCTGGGCCTCTGGCTCGTCCTCTTCCCCCTGTGGGTGAAGTACAAGCTGTCGGGTGAACTCTTCCTCTACCCGCGTCGGGTCGAGGAGGGCTCCGAGACGCTGGGTGAGTTGGTCATCGCGCGAACTTTGTACTTCGACCGAGTCATCGAGCGGGTGCTCGGCGACGTGGGACAGTTCGTGCTGCTGGGCGCGGGCTATGACACGCGTGCCTATGGCCCGTTCCGCCGCCAAGGCATCGCCCTCTTCGAGCTCGACCAGGCGCCCGTCCAGAACCACAAGCGCAGCATGACCGCCCGGGCGGGCATCGACACTGCCGATGTGCACTTCGTCGCCGTGGACTTCAGCGAGGATGATGTCTTCGAGAAGCTCGCGGAGGCTGGCTACGACCCGGCCGTAAAGACGATCTTTCTCTGGGAGGGCGTCACCCTCTACCTCCAGGAAGAGGCCGTTCGCGAGACCATGAGGCAGGTGCGCACCCACTCTGCGCCGGGTAGCGTGCTGCTCGCCGACATCTACGCGGACCGCATGATCAAGATGGGCAAGTCCGCAGCGGGCTCCAAGGCGCTCGACTACACGAACGAGGGCTTGGACTTTGGCCTGCCTTTCTCCACGGGTCACGAGGCAGCGCTCAGCAGCTTCGTCGAGAGCGAGGCGCTGACGGTCGGCCAGACCTTCTTCATGGGGAGCGCAAGCGACAAGGGGCCCTTTATGGCCGTGGTCGAAATGGTCGTGTGAAGCTTCCTTGAGCCGTCGACGGCGTGGGAGTGGTCCAAGGCGGTTTAAGTAGTAACGATCGGGCGGACAGAACCCGAAAATCGGCATGGAACAGACACTTGTGGCCGCGGCGGTCTTTGGGATTCCTGTGCTGTTGTTGGTTGTCGGCTTTCGCATCGCCGGCCGGGGGGCGCAATGGCAGCCACTGTTGTGGGCCGGAATCGCGTTCTCCACCTACCTGCTGCTCTTGAGGAGCAGTGGCGCCCTGCCCGAGCCCGCCGCCATGGAGGCGCTTGAACTGAACTGGTTCGGCAAGAGCCTCTCTCTGCTTGGCACCTGCGCCATACTGACGTTCTTGCCGCGCGTCAGTTTCCGCGCGGCTGGCGTGAGATGGGAACCAGAACAACACTCGCTGCGCCCCGTCGGCATCACTGGGGTCGCCACCATCCTCGGTGCTACGATC
>Ga0310124_10000907_pt1 | contig 20986 bp, 18 predicted proteins | sample CB11b_AW_Bot5_MG_FD_203507 | JGI IMG/M metagenome (GOLD analysis project Ga0310124, IMG submission 203507) | Marine microbial communities from Western Arctic Ocean, Canada - CB11b_AW_Bot5 | ecosystem: Environmental > Aquatic > Marine > Oceanic | place: Canada: Western Arctic Ocean | collected... | reverse complement strand
CCTCTCCATAGACTGGAATACCCGGCAAAAGCTGCTTGGGACGATTCGCAGCGCGGAATGATAACAACGGAGTTACCTAATTGGACGATAAATATACTGACCTTGCTCTTGTAGAAGGTGCTAAATCTTTGGCGGTGAGGCTGGCTGAGCGTGCCTCGGAAGCTGAAAAGAATCGGGCCCTGCACCCGGAGACAGTTCAGGAACTTCACGAGGCCGGAATCTTGGCCATGGGCATTCCCAAAAGCCTGGGTGGCAGGGAAGCCAATCTGGTCACGCTCATGCAGGTGTACGAAACTCTGGCTGGCGCGTGCCCGTCCACAGCATGGTGCGTGGGCAATCACACCGGAGCCGTTCGCAGGCTCAACGAAGTGATGGGAGAGGCGGCCGAACCGTATCTCAGGGCTGTTGCTGAGGAAGGCGCGGTGGTTGCTCACGGCGTCGTCCCTACCGGCGATACGAGGTCCGCTCCCGGTGGATTCGTGAGCAGCGGGCGCTGGCCCTTCATGAGCTTCTCCAACTACGCCAGGTGGGCTGTGCTCAGTACCATGGCTCCAGGACCACCTCCGGACAGGCCATCTGACGCAGTAGGTGAGCCTCCTAAAATGCACGGTCGGCACCTGATAGTGCCCTTCGCGCATAAAGGCGTAACGCTGCACGACAACTGGCATACGATGTCGCTCCGTGCCACCAGCAGTAACGACATAACCCTGGATGAGGTTTTTGTGGATGAGGCAGCCGCGCCGGCAACGCCTTCGCGTCAGTCAGATGCGAATGTGCCTCCAGCGCTGAGGGTGCCAGTTGGCACTAGCTATGCTCCGCCGTGTACTGTCCTGGGCATCGCGCAGGCTGCTATCAAGGACACCATCGAATATGCCAAGTCCGCTGGTATGTCTTATGGTGGCGCATCCCGCATCAGCATGCCGGGAAACCAGTTCGCCATCGCAGAGGCTGCCATGCTGGTGGAGTCGGCCAGGGCATATCTTTTGCAGGAGGCGACAGCAATTGTGGACAAGGCCTTCAGGGGAGAGCCCTTCGAGCGAGGGGACGGTATTCGTATGCGAATGGCAGGTCATATGGCACGCCAGAACTCTCAGAAGGCTGTGGAAGGTCTTTGGGTCATTCGCGGCGCGCATGGATTGTATGAGGAAGAAAAATTCGAGAGGTACTATCGGGATGTGCGGATAGGCACGCTTCCCGCACCGACTGCCCCAGACCGTGTTCGCGAGCAGGTAGGTAAATTTCTATTCGACATACCAGAAAATGTGGAACCGAGGTGGGGTGGTTAGGCCTGCGGCATGTGCTATGAGGCAGTGAAAGTAATGTCGAACCAAATATCAGCGGACGAATAGCTGGTGAAGAGCGGTGAACAGCGCAAAGTCGATAAACATCAGAGTTACGCCGTTCACTACTCTGATGACCCTGTTATAGAGTCACGAAAACTGCTGCGTGCATTTCGTTATGCGGCTGGACTCAATCTTCGTAGCCCCCGCTAACTCCTGAACGCCAAAAGTGGAGGCTTGCATTGCAAAACCTCCACAGTTTGGGCCAAACGTCTCCGTTTAACCAGGCGACCCCGACGCGTCACCACTCGCCTCGCCCTAAGAGAATGCCACATCCCCGTAAATCAACACTAGCACCTCTGCATTCTCCGCGACCATCGAGGTCAGATAACCCTTCATTTTAGCGCCGGGGTTTATCCTGCTATTAATGGGGCCCGCAGCTGCGGGAAACCACTCCTGGGCCTGTCCCAAGGAATCGAATAGGCTGAAACTAATCCTTGGGGAGATATCTTCTCGTACGTCTCCCTGATTAGTCAGAAGGACGTTGACCAGAAAAAATCGCTGCCCAACAGGCGGAATCTTTCGTACCTCTTCGTCGTTTCTGCCATCTGACGACCGAACGCCAGTTACGGTGATCTCTAGATTGGTGATCTGGAGCGATTCCCCAAGAGGTACCTCTTGCGACACATTCGGGATGTAGTGCCGAAAGGCCGGCAAGCCAGTCTCAACCTCGTCATCAGCCATGAGATTGTTGCAGCCGGTTAACAGGACTAAAAGCCCCACCAACAGCAGGCTGCTACGTAATAAGTGGAATTGCAATTTGAAAGTAGCGATTCTGGTTAGTTCTTTCGTTCCAGTACTCAAAGGCCGTTTCATGTGTTTCTGGTGTGCCACCATCGTTGCTGAGCCCCGCAGTGCTTCCTATGTGGTTCGCACGGAGGTCGCATGCGTATGAAGCGTAACTAGAATCAGGCCAGTGCTGTGGATATCCACAGGGGGTAGGGAGTGCTGGTCGCCGGTATGGATACTAGCAACCAGTAATTTCCTCAGGCCTGCATCTATGCGATAGGAGTAGACATACCTATACCGCACCGGTGCAAGCCGAGGTTCTGGGTGGCGTGTGGCTGTTGGCCTAACGGGGATTTCTGTATTGGCGGACAATCTGATCAAAAAGACGCGAGTCATCCACGGTAGGAGGCGCGGCTGGTGTTCTCGTCACCTGAGCTTCGGGCTCCCCCAGGAAAGTTTTGCTAAAGGCCTTTATCAGGCTCCCGTGTATCTTGAAGGATACTCGCCATAGTAGCGCTGCTAGGCCCACCAGTAACATCACGGGGATAGGCGCGGAGAAGCTACCCATTATTACTAATTGGGACAGGAACGGAAGACTCCAGATAGCCAGCAGCACCGCCATAGCTGCCAAAATACTGTCGCGCAACACGTCGTGAAGGTCCGCGTGACCCCAGAGGCTCATCGTAATGGCCTCTCGTCGAATGATGGCCCCGGAGAGCTCATCCGACAGTCGCTGAAGGGACCGCCATATGAACACGGAAGGCGGCATGCACATAACCACGATTAACCCGCCAACCACCAGGCCCAGCATGCTCTCCCGGATATCTGCCATGGCGGCCAGTTCGGTGGCAAATGTCAGGGCAAATGTCCCGATGCCGATCAGGACCACTATCACCCCGAAGTTCAGCATGATGACCCTGCCCGAGCGCCGTATATCTGACGCCACTTGGCCTTGCAGAGTAAATGCCGCTCGCATGGAAATCAGAGACCTGGAGAGGTTGTCCACATACTCGATTAGCAGCGACGGGGCGTTTCGCGACAGGAAGCCAGCCACAGGTCGGCCGCTTCGCGAAACCACCGGATATATGAAAGAGGTTATGGCGGTGGCCACGGCGATGATAGGGTAAATGAACGCGCTAATGACTCCGTGGTCTGCGCCAATCTTGGTCATGGCTAGGGAGAACTCCCCCATCTGCGGCATACCTACGCCCACATTCAGTGAAGTAGTGCCGTCGTGGCCAGCAATGAATGTCCCTATAGTGTCGGCAACTATCTTGCCTACCAGGAAGACCGCCGAGACGATGAGGGCAGGCCAGATGAACTCCTTAACAAGGGCCAAGTCAATTAGCATGCCGATGGAAACGAAAAACAGCGCCGCGAAAATATCACGCACGGGCGCCATGGTCAACTTTAGTTCCTCAATATGCTCGCTGTCTCCCAGCACGGACCCGATGATGAAGGCACCGGCTGCTGCGGAGATGCCCAGGCTCTCTGCCACCAGACCCAGGCCGAAGCAGAGGGCAAGGCTTACTATGAGCAGCGTTTCCTTGGAGTGAAACCGTGCTACGAAATTGATAAGTCGGGGCGCGAGAAGTCCACCGAGGAATATGGCGGACACAAAGAAGACCGATAGCTTGCCCAGAAGCGAAAACACGTCGCCCATGCTGGCCGTGCCTGTTATGGCGACGCCGGAGAGCACGCTGAGCAGCAGCACTGCGGCAAAGTCCTCTACCAGAAGTATGCCCACGATGATCTGTCCCTGCGTCGTCATCAGCAGGCCCCGGTCCCGCAGCATCTTCACGATGATCGCGGAGCTGCTGATGGACAGAGCGCCACCTAAGAAGATGGCTTCGGTCGTGCTCCAGCCCAGGACCATGGCTATCTCGTAGCCCAGGGCGATCATGAAAATGATTTCGATGGTGCCGATGAGAATGATCCGCAGTCCCATCTGGCGTATCCTGTGCCAGCCAAAGTCCAGACCCAGTGCAAAAAGCAGCAGGACCAGCCCGAGGTCTGCCAGGAGGCGAATGCTTTCGATGTTGCTGATCGGCGCCTGTATTCCGAGCACCGGTAACGTGAAGGGGCCTACTATGAGGCCAGCTATCAAATAACCCAAAACCGGTGGCTGATTGAGCCGCCTGAACAGTATTATGGCCACTCCGGCCACTGCCATGATGATGGCAAAGTCTCTAACTAGGGTAAATTCTCCCGCCTGAACAATCTCTGGCATCCTTACCTCAACCATACTTATCGTGAGATTCATTAAACCGGTGAATGCAGATTCAGTTAAAGGTAGAATCAGGTCTTGTCTAAGATTTCTTTCTTTTTTGTATAGAGGGCGAAGGGCGTGGGACAAGCATACGTGGTTAGTTTTGCGCAGCGGGCTGAGGTCTGAAGGCTGAGTGCCGAGTGCGTTTGCAGGACTATCTCTATGGCACCTGCCACACTCCGCGAAGACGAAGCACTATTGCAATCGTCACCACAATTCCGACGATGCCGTTGATGGCCAGAGCCGCAGAAACGCTGAAGCCTTCAGCGATGCCCCCGGATATCAGCAGGCCTATAGGCAGGCCATAAACCGCCAGCGACCGCAGCCCCTGTATTCGGCCTCTGATATCTGCTGAGGTGTTGCCCAATAGTAGAATAGACATCGTAACCATGCATGTGGACTGCGCCAAACCTGATAGCGCCAGGATGAACATGGCCCCGCCAAAAAATGACGTTTGTGATAGCGCCAGGACTCCCACGTGCCATATGATTGCGCCGATGACCATGAAGCTGCCCAGGCGTCGAATATTGGCTATGCCCGCTATGGCGAACGACCCTATAAATGAGCCAGCGGAATACGCACCGAGCAGTTGCCCTAGACCGGTGGATGTCGTACCCAACACCTCTTTAGCGAACACCGGTGTTAGCCCCTGATTCATGGGGAATCCGGTCAGGTTAACCAGGAAGGCCAGCAGAAGTAGCGCCAGAATAATCTGGTTTTTCCCAACGTACTGAAAAGACTCCTTCAGGTTGCCTAAGACTGATGTCCCGCGAGCTGTAGGAGTTCTGGGTGGCGGCCTCATCCGTGTAATGAATAATACACTGGACAGGTAGAAGAACATTACCAGCAGGTATGTATACGACATTCCGAACCGGTCCAGCAGAATCCCACCGGCGAGCAGAGCGAATATCTGCACTGCGTCGCGGCCTGTTCGAGTAAGGGCCACCGCGTTTGATAGGTCGGTTCGCTCAACGAGGTCGGCGATAAACGTCTGTCGCGTTATGTTGTCAAAGGCCCGGCCCATGCCTGCCAAAGCGGTAAGTACGAATACATGCCAGACCTCCAGTTGTCCGGAAAAGGAAAGTGCAAGAATCGTAAGTGCAACGCCGCCGAACCCCAGCCGTGAAAAGGCCAGGAGTTTCTTTCGGTCGTAGCGGTCTACTACTATCCCAAATAGCGGGGCGAACATCGTGCCGGTGAATCGAAGCGCGGCGAAAAGGGAGACCCAGAACGGAGATTGGGTCTCGTTGACCACGTACCAGGCAAGAATGAGGAACTCCATCTGCTCGCCCGAGGTCATGAGGTTGTCGGAATACCATAGCTGCCTGTAGTTTCTGGTGCGGAGCGATTTCAGCAGCTGTCCAGCGACAGCTTGGCCGATCAAAGTTGTTGTATGCCTGATGGGGCGACTGCACTGATAAGGGCGCCAATCTGATAAGCATCAGGCGTGGCGGGTGGTGTCGAGGAATTCTCGTAAGGGAAATTCATGGTAAGTGCTGTGAATTATACAGCACCCGTTGCCGCCACTTGCCAATGAACATGAACGTCAATTAGGAGCGTTCGCTAGATGATATAAAGCTTGTCCACCTTGGGATTCGTAATCCAGTCGCGGCGGTTATGAAAATTCAAAACAAAAACATGCTGTCGCCGAAGCTGTAAAAGCGGTATTGCTGGTCTACAGCCTCTTGGTATGCTTTGAAGAGAAGCTCCTTGCCTGCTAGGGCGCTGGTGAGCATGAGCAGAGTCGACTTGGGCAGGTGAAAGTTGGTCACCAGGGCGTCTACCACACGAAACCTGTATCCCGGCGTGATGAATATATCAGCCCAGCCAGCACTGGCAGCCAGCACTCCCTCTTCTCCGGGGTTGCTCTCTTCGAAAAGACTGGCCGCGTGTTCCAGCAAGCGCGTCGCCGTCGTCCCTACGGAGATTACCCGTCTGCCCTCAGCCTTGGCCTGATTAATAATCCAAGCCGTTCCCTCATCGATACAAAAGTGTTCGGAGTGCATCTTGTGGGAGGCGATGTCGTCCGTTTTTATAGGCCGAAAGGAGTCCCAGCCCACGTGCAGCGTGACGAAGGCCGTCTCCACGCCTAATGCCCTGATGTCATCCAACAGTTCTGGCGTAAAGTGAAGGCCTGCCGTCGGTGCAGCCACGCTGCCTTTGGTGTTCGAATACACGGTCTGGTAGCGCTCGGAGTCGGCCAGCGGGGCGTGGATGTACGGAGGCAGTGGCATAATGCCAACGTCGTCAAGCCGCTCATCGTCGGACAGGGTGACAATGCGTGTTCCATCAGCTTCGGCTTCAAGGATTTCGCCGGTGATGACAGTATTGCCAGACTTGTCGTTGACCTGGAACTCTACGCCGGGCTGCATTCGACGACCGGGCCTGACCAGCGCCTGCCACCTTCCGGGCGAGAGCCTGTTGAGCAGCAGCAACTCGATCTTTCCGCCAGTGGCTCGGGTGCCGTACAGGCGTGCGGGCATTACGCGGCTGTCGTTGAACACCATGACGTCGCCGGCTTTGAGGAACTGAGGTAGGTCGCGAAAAGTCTTGTGTGTCAGGGAGCCGTCGGAACAGGACACCAGCATTAGCCGGGAGGAGTCCCTGGGCTCTGCAGGCGTCTGGGCGATTAGCAGTTGGGGCAGGTGGTAGTCGAAATCAGAAGTTTTCACGCCACTATTATTACATAAGGACGCAGGGGAGAAGGGCAGTACGGCGGAGGCCTTGGTGGATCCGCCGTTAGGTGGCTCCGCCGTACTGAATAAGAGGGCGTTTTACAGCACGGTGATAGTGCCGACCATTCCCAACACCTCGAGGGGCACGCAGATGAGCGTCTCGGTCGAGCCGGGGTCGACGCCAACATCGATTCCCAAGTCATCAACCGTGAATGTGTGGAACTCGCCTTCGGACGTCAGCTCTAACGTTATGGTGTCGCCTACGCTAAAAGTGAGGTCTGCCGGTCCGAATAGGTACGCGCCGCTTCCGCCCGAGTCCTGCAGGCTCACCTTTTGAACGTCTCCCGCAGGCGCTGATGGCTCAACTGTTGCCGGTGGTGTGGGGTGGGGGGTGCTGTCGGAAGGACCGAAGCCACGATGGTCGGTGGCGCTGTGGGGTTTGGGTCGACTGGGGCTGGTGTCGTGCCGCCTCCGCAAGCAACCAGCAGAAAAGCCGCCGCCGATACGATAATGGGGGTAGCCAATAATTTCATTTAATCGTCACCATAATTTACTTCGAATGTAGTTCGGGAGTAATTATGGCATTTCGTTCGTGAGGAAGGTGTGAAAACGGCAATAGCAGTTATGAGTAACTTGTGAGGAAGATGCTGGAGGGTGGCGACTCCTGGATCTATTTTATGAACCAGCTGAAGACCTAATGCTGATGGATGACACGGCGCGCAGCATCTACAGTGTTGCGTAACAGCATGGCGATTGTCATTGGGCCTACGCCGCCTGGGACCGGCGTTATGGCCTTGGCTTTTTCAGCAACAGCTTTGAAATCGACATCGCCAACCAGCCTGTAGCCGCGCTTTCGGGTCGAATCCTCCACCCGGTTCACGCCCACGTCGATGACCACCACTCCTTGCTTGACCATATCGGCGGTAATCATCAGGGGCTGGCCCACAGCGGCGATAAGTATGTCGGCCTGTCGCGTGATGTATGGCAGGTCTTTGGTTCTGGTATGGCAAAGGGTTACCGTGGCGTTGGCGTCCGCGTTGCGCTGCATGAGCATGTTGGCGATGGGCTTGCCCACGATGTTGCTGCGACCGCATACCACCACATGCTTGCCCTCAGGTCGGTTGCCTGATCGGATGAGAATCTGCTGGATTCCTGCCGGTGTCGCCGGGGAAAACCGAGGTCTGCCAGCCATCAGCAGCCCCATGTTGTACGGGTGCAAGCCGTCAACGTCTTTTTCAGGGTTGATGGTCTCTATAACGGCGTTCTCGTCGATCTGCGAAGGCAGGGGAAGCTGTACCAGAATCCCATGGTAAATCGGGTCTGAGTTCAGTTCCCGAATAATCCCTAACAGGTCCGCTTGAGGCGTGTCGGCGGGGAGTATTATTCCCCTGAAGACTATACCTGCCTCAATAGCAGCCTTCTCTTTACTGCGGACGTAAACAGCGGATGCGGGGTCGTCCCCTACAAGCACCACCGCCAAACCAGGGGTTACCGAGTGCTTGCTCTTCATCTCTAGAACGGTGGTTGCGACCTCGCTGCGGACCTCGGCTGCAAACTCCCGACCGTCAAGAATCTCGGCGCTCAAAATTTCGTGTGTCCTAGCTGGAACCTTGTTTTAAGCTTTTCAATCATTCGTCTATCTTAACTTTCCCGGAAGCAATTGACCACGCTTTCAATTGGCCCGACGGCTTAATATAATAACGGACGCCCGTTCACGGGGCTGCGCGGCCCGGTGTGTTGGCACACCAATGTACTATTCAGTTTCAACGAATTGGATGGCTATGCTAGTTACAGGCGTGGACCTAATAGAAATTGAGCGAGTGAAGAATGTCTTCGAGCGCTACGGTGATAGGTTCCTGAAACGAATTTATACCGAGGGCGAGATAAGGTACTGTCGAGGTCGTGCTCCGCAGTTAGCCAGCAGGTTCGCCGCCAAAGAGGCTGTAATGAAGCTGCTGGGGACGGGCATCAGAGGCGTTCACTGGAGCCATATCGAGGTGGTGCGTGGCCGTGGTCAGGCTCCCACGATAGTTCTCCATGGGACTGCTCTTGCTCGGGCCAAGCGCATTGGTGTTGCGCACGTTGCGCTGTCGCTGTCTCACTCTCGGGATTTCGCGGTGGCCACTGTGGTGGGCGAGAGCGAGCACGGCAACCTCGTCCCCAGAGGCGCATAGCCTGCGAGCAAATCTAAGCTTGTCACCCTTGAGACGTATTTACCGGTAGTGCCCTAGGGAATGGAAGATCCTATGCGTATTGGAGTAATAATAGGCGCGGCGCCCACTGACGATGTTCGGCTGGACGCGGTGATCAAGCAGGCGATAGATGCTGAGAACGCCGGTTTTGACAGCTTCTGGACACCTCACATCTCCTCTAGGGGAAGTGACGCGCTCACCACGCTGGCCCTTATAGGTTCGCAAACGAGCCGCATTTCCATTGGCAGCAGTGTAGTGCCCACGTACCCTCGTCATCCCAGCGCCATGGCACAGCAGGCCATGACTGCTCAGATCGCGGCCTCTGGAAGATTTACACTGGGCCTGGGACCTTCCCACAGACCTGGCATTGAAGATGTGTTAGGCCTGTCCTATGATCGCCCGGCCAAGCATGTTCGCGAATATATTTCCGTGCTCAGACCGCTAATGGACGAAGGTCGTGTGGACTTCGAGGGCGAGTTCTTTCAGGTGCATGCCGATCTTATCGTTTCGGACCGCGTGCCCTGCCCCGTGATGATATCGGCCCTGGCACCACGCATGCTCCGTCTGGCCGGGGAGATGGCAGACGGCACCATCACATGGATGGCGGGCGTAAATGCGATAGAGTCTCACGTGGTGCCTAGAATAACCGACGCGGCGTTTAGCGCAGGCCGACCAGAGCCAGAAGTAGTCGTGATCCTCCCTGTGGCCGTTGTGGACGACGGAAGCGCGGGCAGGTCTCAGGCTGCAAGCCTATTCGAGCGCTACGGCAGCCTAGATAACTACAGGCGTATATTGGATGTGCAAGGCGCTGAAGGACCTTCCGAGGTTGCCCTTGTTGGAGGCGAAGCAGAGGTGGAGCGGCAGATAAGGGCCTTTGCCGACGCAGGGGCCACTGAATTCGTGGCCTCTGTCTTTCCCGTTGGGGATGACGCTGAGGAATCGGTGAAGCGTACCAGGGCGCTGCTTCAGGACCTGGTGGGCAAGGTCTAGTCCCCCAATAATGACGAGTGTTTCTGAGTAAGCATTGCCCCATGATGGCATTTCAGATTGGATCGGAGAACAGATGCGAATAGGTCTTTTTGTAGGCTCCACGGGGTCTGCGCCCACGGTAGCGGGACAGGTGCAGCAGGTAGTCGAGGCGGAGCAGGACGGCTTCAACAGCTTCTGGTTTTCGCAAGCGCCAAACAAGAACGACGTGCTGAGCGTAATTGCTCTGGCAGGACAGGTCACAAGTCGTATCGAGATTGGCACCGCTGTTATACCGACCTTTTCCCGACATCCTGCCACAATGACCATGCAGGCGCTGACGGCCCACGCCATCTCAAACGGCCGCCTGATATTGGGAATTGGCACGTCGCACCAGGGCCGCGTTGAGGGCCAATTGGGACTGGAATTTCACAGGCCTGCCCAGCACATGGAGGAGTATCTTCAGATAGTGAAGGAACTGGCTTCCACGGGCAAATGCGATTTTCAAGGACAGCTTTTCAACGTTAACGTGAGCCATGAGATGGAGGACGCGCAGGCCTTCCCGATTATGGTTGCGGCGCACGGTCCCAGGATGCTTGGTATCGCGGGCGGAATTGCTGACGGCGCAATAACCTGGATGGCGGGACCCAAGACCCTGGACTCCTACGTTCTGCCGCTGGTAACCAAGGCCGCAGAGGAAAAGGGACGTCCAGCGCCGAGAATCTGTGCTGCTGCTCCTGTGGCGGTCACAGAGGACGAGGCTGCCGCCAGGGGCGCTGCTGATAGGGATTACGGGCGCTACAATCAGCTTCCCAGCTTCCGTCGCATGATGGACGTCGAGGGGGTTGATGGCCCTGCGGATATGGCTGTTGTGGGAGACGAAGCCTCCGTGGAGAGGCAGCTCAGGGCGTATGCTGATGCTGGCGCAACAGACCTGATGGGTTCGGTCTTCCCTGTAGGCGACGATGCCGACGCGTCCGTTGCCAGAACTACAGCGTTGCTGAAATCGCTGATTGGCCGAATCTAGTGACTGGCCTTACTAGGATCGTAACCGCTGACCAGATGCGGGTCATTGAAGACCGGTCGGAGGCGGCTGGCGTTTCGAAAGACCTTCTGATGGAGAACGGCGGACTGGAAGTGGCCAGGCGCGTACGGCACTACACCTCGCCGCTCACCGGCAAGTCGGCGCTGATTCTTGTGGGCTCTGGCAACAACGGTGGCGATGGGCTTGTAGTGGCCAGACACCTGCACAAGTGGGGCGTCCGTGTTCATGTCTACTTGTGCCGAAAAAGGCCTGACACTGATCCCAAGCTGGAATTGTTAGTCAACACTGGCATCACGATCACACGCCAATGGGAAGATGACCGGCTAAAGTCTCTGTCGAAGGCGCTCGCAAAGGCTCATTTGGTGATCGACTCGGTTCTGGGCACAGGACGGGCCAGACCCATAGAGGCTCCCCTTAAGGAAATCCTTCAGTTAGCGTCTGAGGCGAAAGCCCTTCGACCAGATTTATTTGTCCTGGCGCTGGACCTGCCCACAGGCGTGGACGCAGACTCTGGGACTTCAGACCCTGAGTCCTTATATGCCGATGTGACCGTTTCGCTGGCTTATGCCAAGCGAGGCCACTTCGGATACGAAGCTGCGGAAAGGGTTGGCAGGCTGGATGTTGTAGGCATAGGAATTCCTGCTGTGCTGGATGAAGACGTTCAACTCCTGCAGATAACGCGGGGTTGGGCACAGACGCGCCTTCCTGACAGACCCGACGCCTCCCACAAGGGCACGCATGGGAGAGCGATGGTCGTGGCGGGCTCACCAAACTTCGTAGGCGCAGCATATCTTGCAGGCACCGCAGCCACCCGTGTTGGGGCCGGACTGGTTACCATGGCGTTGCCGGAAAGCATTCAAACGGCAGTGGCATCCAGCGCGACGGAGCCCACCTACATGCCTCTGCCTGAGCAGTCCGCTGGCGTGTTCTCAGAGGACGCCCGGCAGACGCTTGCTCGTGCCGTCGAAGGATACGACGCTTTGCTTATTGGGTGTGGCATGGGGCAGGCGGACGCCACCCGTAGCCTCATCGAAGGCCTGCTCTGTTCTGGTCAAGAACTACCGTCGACAGTCGTCGATGCCGACGGCCTGAATTCGCTATCTCGTATCCCTAGCTGGTGGGAGAGCTTCAACACCGTTGCCGTCCTCACGCCTCACCCGGGTGAGATGGCCCGCCTCACCGGCAAGCCTACGTCTGAGGTGCAGGCCGACCGCATCAACATTGCCATCGATTCGGCCCGTCTGTGGAACAAGATAGTCGTGCTTAAAGGGGCGTTCACCGTCGTTGCTTTCCCTGACGGCAGGGCCATGCTAAGTCCGTTTGCGAACGCAGGGCTGGCCACCGCAGGGACAGGTGATGTTCTCGCCGGGTCCATCGTTGGCCTGCTGTCCCAAGGCCTGTCTATGGAGGCCGCCGCAGCCCTGGGAGTCTACCTGCACGGCCTGGCAGGCGAGGGTGTGCGCCAGCGTCTTGGCGACATGGGCATGGTTGCTGGCGACCTGCTGCCGGAACTTCCACTGGTCATCAAGCAGACGCGGGGAGTCAGGTGACGGCTGCTGAGCTTTTCAAATCGTTTTATCAGGAACTAGATATGAGTAATGTCGCCTTCATGAATAATACATATGGTTCGGAAGGGTATATTTAGAAAATTATGGCGAGCCTAAGAGGGCCACAGCGCGCTCGATATGTTGCGGAGATGTTTGGTCGCATATCGAAACGCTATGATCTGCTAAACACAGTCATGACCGGCGGGCGGCACTACGCCTGGCGACGCATGGCGGCAAAGTCGGCTGTGGACAGTGGGCTGGAAGGCTGTGCTCTGGACCTGGCGACAGGCACCGGGGATTTCGCTCTAGACCTGGCCTCCCACCCGAACGTCTCCCGCGTGGTCGGCTTGGACTTCACCCCCGAGATGATAACTCTGGCTGCCCAAAAGGCCGAGCGTAAATCCTTGAGTCAGACACTGGAATTCGGAGTAGGTGATGCGCATGCTCTGCCCTTTGCGGACGAATCTTTCATATGCGTTACAGTTGGATTCGGCGTAAGAAACTTCATCGACGTTCCGGCGGCTTTGGCGGAGATGGTTAGGGTGATCAAGCCGGGCGGTCGCGTTGTTATTCTTGAGATCGTGAGGCTGGAGGGCAGGGGACTGAGAGCGAGAGTCTTGCCCGTGTATTTTCGCTATGCCACTCCGCTGCTTGGCGCGGCGCTTGCTGGCAACCGCGAGGCGTACACCTACCTGCCGCAGTCAGTGGAAAGCTTTCTCCGCGCCAACCAGCTTGCCGAACTGATGGAAAAGGCTGGTTTGCAGGACGTGCGATACAGGTCGCTGGGACTGGGCACCGTCGCCATTCACACTGGGGTGAAGCCGTTAAACTAGGTGCCCGGCGGGCGCGCCACTAGCTGGACGCCCGTGACGACTGGCTCGCCTTGGTGCAGGTACTCCACCTGGATTTCCTGGCCGACATCAAACGTCCACAGCAGGGTCAGAAAGCCTGCCATGTCCGGCGTGGGAATGTCGTTCAGCTTTGTAACGACATCTCCAACGCGGATACCTGCTTCGTAGGCTGGTCCGCCCTGAGACATACGAGTAACGATAACGCCGTCGGTGACGTTGATACCCAACTGGTTCGCCCTGGCAGGAGTCACATCCGCGCCCGTCAGCCCGATCAAAGGCCGCGTTACTCGTCCGTGCTCGACGAGGCTGTCGATAATGGGACTGACCACCGACGAGCTTACGGCGAAGCCTATGCCTTGAGCGCGGCGTAGAATGGCCGTGTTGATGCCGATTACCTCGCCGTTCAGGTTGATTAGCGGCCCACCGCTATTGCCGTCATTAATGGCCGCGTCCGTCTGAATCAGGTCGTAGAGATCACCGCGCTCCGTGCTAATCGTGCGACCTCTAGCGCTCACGATGCCCAACGTAACCGTGGGGCCGCCTTTAAGAGCCAAGGCGTTGCCCAGGGCCACTACCCAGTCCCCAACCTCCAGATTATCGGAGTTTCCAAAGGTGACTGAGGGTAGATTCTCTGCCTCGATTTTCAACACAGCAAGGTCGGTGATCTGGTCTTGACCAATCACTTCTGCCACATAACTCTCGCCGGATGGCAGGTGAACAATTATCTCTTCGGCACCTTGAACCACGTGATAATTGGTGAGAATGTAGCCGTTGTCCCGGATTATCGTCCCGGTGCCGGCGCCCTCATCGGTGAAATCAAAAAAGAGACCCCTGTTTAGTGATTCGACCGAAATAGAGACCACAGAAGGCTCAATGGTGTTAACCAGTGCAGATATGGAAGGGAGAGATGATAGCGTTGCTACAGACGGCGAGGCGCTGCCAGATGTCGGTGCTGGAGCCGCTGCTTGGATAGGAAGCTCGTCGCCGCTGGGTATGACAGGATCGCCAAAGGACGAAAGCTGAGGGGTTGGTTGCGCATCTACCGGACTGCCGCAAGCTACTATAGCCATCAGCGCAATCACTGCAAAAGCTAGCTGGCTTCTGGCGCTAATCCGCCTCTGCGCCTGAGGACACCACCTCACGAAGCCGAACACGCGACAACCCCACCCAAAGAAGTTTCAGGCCCCGTTGCTCATCATTCAACGCCCGGGATTTGGCCAGATACTTTGCGTGGCGAGAGGTAAGCAGGGCACAGAACAGCAGTATGATAGCCGACAGGTATACCCAGGTCAATAAGGCCATAATGGCACCGACTGGGCCGTAGACTGCGTTATAAACAGGGAAGGTCTTCACGTATACCAGGAAGCCCCACTTGGCAGCCTCGAATGCGACGGCCCCTAAAAGCGCACCCACCCATACGTCCGACAGGGTAACTTTGGTATTTGGCAGAAATCGATAAAGCACGATAAACGCGCCGAACGTGATCACCGGCATGACCAGCTGGGCAACGATATCCCATAGCGTGGTCGTGACACCGGCCCCACCTTGAGTGAAATAGGACGTGATCTCACTGAAGAAAGCGATGGTTGGGGCAATGAATATGATCGCCAGCATCAGAAGGCCCGCGCTCACCGTCAGGCTAAAGTCGATCAGGCGTTCCTTGAGGAAAGGCCTGTGCTTTTTGACGCCCCACGCGGCGTTTATCCCCTTACGCATGGCACCGAAGGCCGACGTGGACGCCCAGAGGAGACCAAGCACGCTGAAGAGGCCTGTTATGGCCCTTGTCCTGACCACACCCTGCATTGTTTCGCTAATGAACTCAGGTGATATGGGAACGATTGCTGCCAGCTCAATAGCTAGCTGGTCCCGTTCCGCAGTTGGCCCCAGTACGAATCCCGCGATGGATATCATGGCCAGTATCAGTGGGAACAGCGAAAAGAGCGTGTAGAAGGATATCGCTCCTGCCATGTATGGGCAGTTCTTGTCCAGAAACTCCCCAACGGCGTCGGCCACAAAAAGAACGAATCTAATGAAATAAATAATGACCATTAACAGTGCGTAGTATTCGCTTTCAGAATTAGCTGCAAAACCACACTACATCTCCAAGAATCTGCGAATAATACGGACAGTATCCTGCAAATTTTCGTTGTGAAGGCCGTGACCAGCTCCGGGCACCTCGTCAACGATGCCATTCTCATCCGGAATGGTGACTGCCATCTTGTCGGCCTGCTCTCTATCCAGCACTGTGCTCTGCTCTCCACGAAGTATCAGTGTCTTGCAAGATATTCTGCTAACACAGTCCCAAAGAAACGGACCTTCTTTCAAGGCGGTTCGACCCTTTAACCACAGGATTTCCGGGTCAGTCTTGGGCACAAGAATGCCGTCCCAGTTAGTCCTATAGGTGTTTTTGATAAGCTCTAGAGTGTCCTCAGCGTCCATTTTGGGGCCATTCTAGAGGTGCCAATCAAAGGCCATCTGTGCGCTGAAAAAGCCTCTGCATCGCCGTCGCTTTGTCCTTTGGCGACGGATCAGGGAACGGCCCGTAATCGCCCAGGATAAGGCGGTTCACCATTTGACCGTAGTACGCACCCAGGGCCATGCCGACCCTGGAGGCTTGTGAGTGACCGAAGTAGTTGATTGGGTATATGCCTAGCTTCTGAACGAAGGCAGCGACATCTGACGCAAACGCCTGGACGGAGTAGCCATCTCGACTCCAATCGCTGTCGCCGCAGCCCCGGGTATCCATGGCGTAGACGTGCCACTTGTCGGACATCTTGAGGGCAAAGTCATCAAACATATGCGCATGCCCGCCGATTCCGTGCATCAGCAGCAGGGGTTCCTTGGTTCTATCCCCACCTCAGTCCAGGTAGTGGATGTCCAAATCGTTTAGCCTTACCCAGTGGCCTTCCGGGTACTGTCTAGATGTCATTCGCACCAAACTTTAGTCTGAATCTAGAAACCTTGGAGAGGGGTATAGCGGTGTTGAAGCGCCATTCACCCTGACCACCTACGAATAAACCTTCGACCGCGTAATCAAACTTGGCTCTCTCTATAGTCGGCGAAATGGTATGGGCCTTTAAGTGGTGCCCAGGGTAATTGACATAGGTTGCGACTGAATTTACGTTTATGTGGTTCAGTAGTTTGCATAGATTGGTTGGCCCGCTTTCTCGGTGACTCTTACACGGTGTTGGGGTCTTGATGTTGCTGCTTGAAACTGGGAAGAATATTTAAAGGCTAGGTTCATTAGGGTAGAGGTTAAATGCCATGTCTCATGTTTCTCGTATGAAGTTAGTAGTTGGTGGCCTGCTCATTTTGATCATGTCAGTCGCCATGGCATGCTCGGGTGCTGAAGGGCCGCAGGGTTCCGCCGGAGCGCAGGGCGAGGCAGGTTCGGCAGGAACTTCCGGACCTATTGGCCCGCAAGGCAATTCAGGCGTTGGTGGCGTTCCTGGCCCACAGGGTGCCCGAGGTGTACAGGGTGTCGGTGGTCCGCAAGGTAATAGAGGCCCCGCCGGACCTCCAGGCGCACCCGGTCCAGCTGGCCCTCCCGGTATTCCTGGCGCTCCCAGTGGGAGTGTGGATGCCGCGGTTGACACCAAAATTGCGGGCGTGGCTCTGGATGCAAAAACACAGGTGATTACCCGTCGTCTGAGAATATCGATCACAGGATCGGCCGTTCACGGTGCTACCGCAGATGACATTATCGCGGAACTGGATGAGGCTAACATCGACAAGGCCATCGTGACGGGCCTGGCCTACCACTTCTCTGTTGGTGACGATAAAGAAGTGACCAGGGAGAATACGTACGTTTCGGAAGAGGTCTCTAAATACAGCGATAGGTTGATCGGTTTTTGCGGCCTCAATCCCCATTTGCTCAGCGCACCTGCTGAGCTGGACGCCTGTCTGGAACTAGACGGCATGGTCGGGGTTGTATTGCACCTGTCAGACTCTAAACTGGAAATGGACGACTCGGGAGACTCCGAGAAGATCCGAAAACTGTTTGCTGGTGTGGTGGAAAACGACGCTCCTCTCATGATTCATGTAGGTGGCCCGCGATTTGGCCTCCCGCTGGATTCCAAGGGGTTCGAGAACCTTGTTGATCACATGGCAGAGTTCGACGAGATGAGGGTCTTGCATACCCAGTGCGCCGGGCTTATGGACGAGAGGCGCATTGACGTCTGGCTCTCTCTTCTGATTAATGAAGATACGAGTGGACTCGTCAGAGCAAACCACTTTGTGTCCATTGATGATTGCCTGGTCGCCCATGCCCAGGACCCGTTGTTGAACAAGGCGCTCATCGTATCTCGGCTGCGGCGATGGGGAGTTGATAAGGTCCTGTTCGCATCCAGCTACCTTGAAGGGGCCTCTGGTAGCAAGACACCTGCGGAGGCCCTGGAAGTCCTGTCCGGCTACCCCTTCACCCAGACCGAGATCGACACCATAATTGGGAATGATGGATCCGCCTGGCTGACAGGCCAGTAGTTCGGCAGCAATTCAAAGTCAGAGTTAGAAGAGGGCAGGCCATTTGGCCTGCCCTCTATTTGTTTCTATCTATCCACTTCATATAATGCCGAAAAATACTGTTCGACTTAGAGGCCCCTCTTTCGCCTTCGATTCACACGCACGCCGGTTAAGAGTCCTATCGGGGCTATGAGAAGCGCCACGTTTGCCAAGCCCGTGGCCCAGCCGACGTGACCTGCGGTGGCGTTGCATCCGCCTGCTGCAGCTGGCCCTTGAGAATCGCCGGCCTCTGCTGTGATAAAGACCTGGGGTGTCGCCGACTGCACGACGCTCTCGACAGTTGGTTCCGCTGCCAACGCTGCGATTGTTGCCGTAGGCCTGGCAGTTGGCGAAGCAACTACTGTAGGCGTGACCACGTTTGCTGGGAGGGCGGTGGAGCTGGCAGCCTGGGTTGGCACCGCAGTGGCTGTCGGAAGAGCCGCAAAGGTAAGGTCCAGCCGCTTCACGCCGTCCTGAAAGAAGAAGACCGGCGTTGTCAGGGAAGCACTCGTGTCGCCAAGGAAGAATTCAATAGGCAGGCCGACGTATGACAGATCTGGAGGCAGTATTACCAGGCTCGAATAAGAAGAGCCAGCCAATACGGCTGCGGAGCTTGTGTAGTCGCCTACCCTGGCGACCAACTCGGCGTCCTCGGCGATAACGCCACCGTTACGAATGTTTATTTGGCCGCTCATGATGGAAGGCGCTAGCGGCGGCGGCGTAGGCGTAACTGAAGGAACTGGGCTTGGAGTAGCCGTTCGTGATGGCGTTGCCGTAGGTATCAGCCGCGCCAGCACTGTCGCCACGCCGACTGTAGCCGTTGGCAATGGAATCAGGCGTATGGATACTTTGATCGACCTGGGTCCGCCGTTGGATTCGATCTCGATTGTGCCGGTGGAATTTCCTGGTGCCGCGGCCTCACTTACGGCTACTTCAAGGCTACCTTCGCCATTTTGGGTTTCGGCGGGGCTCCCAAGGTCCAACCACTCTGGCCAGCTTACGACAGTCCATTCCAGAGGTCCGATGCCGTCATTGGAGATATCGAATGAGGCCTCGTCAGACTCCCCTTGTTGCACTGCTCCGAAGGCCCAGTTCGGGGGATCGATCGCTAATAGTGGGCCTCTTGCAACCTCAAAGTCGTCGCCCTCTGTAACTTCTGCATCGCGGTCTGGAGTTCCGCTCTTGCCAGCGTCGCTGGGAAACGGCACCTCATCGAACAGGAATTCGAGGGCTGGATAAGCCCTAAGTTGAGCCGCCACTTCGTAATCGCCAGGAAAAGTGCCGTATGGAATAGTCCAGGTGAATTTCAGGCTATCTGTCTCGTCTCCATCATCAATAGGCCCGACGATGGCGTCCAGGCCTTCAGCATTGCTATTGAAGAAAAGAGACCCGGTTGGAGACTGCACGAGAAACGTGACGCCGTAGGTCATGGGGATTGCGCCGTCGTTCATGACTCGGTACAAGAATGTAACTTCCTCACCTGGATCATAGACTGATCTCTGCGCCTTCAAACGAGACAGGAGACCGTTGGCGTTGCGGTTCACTGAGATGGACACGTCTACGTCGGTGGTTCCGGCGTTGGATTCGAGCTTGAATTCATCGTTCAGGTTCCCCTTTAGGATGCTGCTACGGACCTGTAAAATGATCGTGTGGTTGTTTGTCATGAGCACAGACTCTTGGGAGTCTTCCTCGCTGGCTTCTGGGAAGATGAGTTCCAGCCAGTCGGGCAGTTCCGTGATCTTCCAGATGAGGTCCCCTGCCGCACGGTTTGGGTTGGCCAAAATTATCCGCGCTTGCGGAGTGTCGTCATCTGTCACGTCGCCGAAATCTATGGAGGACTCGGATAGAAACAGAGACGCTGAAGAGCTTTGGATAACGACAGTGGTGCTCTCTTCATCGTGGACATTGGGAAAATTTGCAGCCTCGCGGACAGTGATGATGATCGTATGGCGACTTGTCCGGGCCTCGAAGGGTGCGTTCCAGTTGAAGGTAATCCTCTTCCGTTCTTCTGGCTCCAGTCGTAAGTCCTTGTTGCCCTGTATTAGGTCATCGGTGCTGTAGATGGTCCTTCCAGTGTCGTCCTGCACCTCAAAGACAACGACGTAGTCCTGGCCGTAGTCAGGATCGTCGTCATCGAAAACGCTGGGGTTGCGAGTATCGGTAAACCGGACCTTGATCTGGATTTTCGTTCCCTTGGGGAATACCGACTCCTCCCTGTCCGTCTTTGCGTCCAAAACCACAAGGCTTGTGATCTCCACGGTCTGCGTGCTCTGAGCAAATGGATTGGCGAATACGGAGGCAAAAGCTGTCAAAGCTACGACCGCTCCGGCGATCAGAGCGACAGTTCTGATGTAGTTGATTTTTACTCTAATGAAATTCAAAGCAGTGCCTCTGATACCTGCATCGGCCCTTCCTCTACTGGGTATACGAAAAACTAATCGCTTCTAGTTCCTTTATAAACCGGCCATACGGTTAATGCATAGAGGATTCTGGAGGGGTTTTCTCCCTTGTCGCTTCTGCTGTAGTTTTAGCTTCCCAACTGATTGTTACGGTATTTCATTCCTGATTAGGTTCAGATTCGGGGCAATTAATCCAATTAGTAAAGGATAGTCTGATTCCGCATTAGCCACTAGGACTGAGAGGGCAAATTGGCCATACAAAACGAGACCTCAATGAGTGATTTGGCGCAACCAAGTAGGCTCAATGCGCCAGATATTAATCCCCAATTTCGGCAGGCCCTCGACGACATGGTCGCCGTGGCAAGGAGCGGCCACCAGCCTGAAAGCCAGTTCTTTAATCCCAGTGATGATTGGCTGAAGGCGCAAATGCGTATCTTCCAGGATTTACCAGAATCCGAGCAGCAAGAGGTCCT
>Ga0310124_10000906_pt1 | contig 20993 bp, 19 predicted proteins | sample CB11b_AW_Bot5_MG_FD_203507 | JGI IMG/M metagenome (GOLD analysis project Ga0310124, IMG submission 203507) | Marine microbial communities from Western Arctic Ocean, Canada - CB11b_AW_Bot5 | ecosystem: Environmental > Aquatic > Marine > Oceanic | place: Canada: Western Arctic Ocean | collected... | reverse complement strand
CAAGACAGGCGACCGTGGGGCATTGGGACGGCTGCTTTCTGAGTACCAGTACAGAATCTATAACGTGGTTTTGCGCATGGTGAGGCATCGTGATGATGCCTCCGATGTGACGCAAGACGTGATGCTCAAAATTGTTGAGCATATAGATGATTTCCAAGGTCGTAGCCACATTATGACCTGGATGATCCGTATCGCAATGAATCTAGCCATCTCGCATTTGCGGCAGGGGCGGGTGCGAGCCGCTTTAAGTCTGGATGGCGCGGGGCCGGATCAGGGGAGTTCGGGAGGCGATGCGGGTCTGTACCGATCACTGGCCAGTCATATCCCTGATCATCGGGAACTTCGACCGGATTTAGGCGTCGAACAGAAAGAGTCAATTGTCCTGCTTCACCGGGCACTGGCCAAAATTGACATCGATTTCAAGGCTGTTCTCGTGTTGAGGGATATTGACCAAATGGATTATCAACAGGTTGCCGAGGTGTTGGATGTGCCGGTGGGTACCGTTAAGAGTCGATTGTTTCGGGCACGTCTGGCACTCCGCCAGCAGATGAATCGTTTAACCTGAGAGAACTTGAATGGCAGGTCGGTACGACCAACAAACCCTGCTTGGTTATCTCGAATGCGATCTGAGCATCGACGCGCGGCGGCGTTTTGAGGAGCAGTTGCGACTAGATGGGCCATTACGCAAGTTGGTCAATCAGATGGTTCAGGATCGGCAGCAGTTGCGGCAGACGCCGCAAGTTCAACCGCCCTTGGATTTGCTCTGTGAGGCACAGGAGCAGATCAATCAACGTCTAGAACGCCAGCTTCTCCTGTCAGAAACCCCGCCGGGTACTGGACTGCACAGGCACCAGGGGGTCTATAAACGCCTGTGGGTCTGCAGTGGCATCGCCGCAATCGTGATCATCAGCGTGTCGGCATATTTTCTGGTTGGTTTGAATCCCTTTGCATCATCAATCACAGCGGATGACGATTCCCTGCTTGTATCGCGGCGTGGACAGGTTGAACTGCCGGTTTATCCACTGCCCGATGATCCCATGGTGGGAGTTGTGGCAAGTCGTATTGATCAGGAGAAATCCAAGCCGCTGGCAAGCGCCGACTCCAGAGGGATGCAGCCAGCAATGGGTGAAGTATTAGGCGATATGCAGTTGGACGGGGTAGAAGGCACTGCGTCAATCCGGATGGATTCCAAGGTGAAAAAGGAGTCGCAGGAGGATGTTGTGCCAGAGGATCCAATCGGGTCGCCTGGTATCGATGCTGAGTACTTGGCCGCGATTTCATCCCTTGTGACGCGATCATTCCTGGAATTAGTGGAGATTGAAAGCCATGCGACTTCGGTCTTGGCGATGCATGCCAATCCCCCCGAAACGGTTGCGTGGCAGTTGGTGTTGACTGGGGCAAGTACGAAAAAATGTTTGGCAACCCTGCGGGAATTTGCCAATCACAGCAAGCAGGCTCGATTAAGTGTTGTGGAGCAATTCAGTGTGGAGGCGTCCGGCGCATCATGTCGGGTTGTTGATGATGAAGATGAGCCCCCAATTCCCGAGGTGTCTGTCGCCACGGATTCACTCACAGTTGTGACTGAAAAGCCGCGTCCAGGCGGTTCCCAGGTTGCCGGGTATCAATTGTCTGCCGGGAATCATGAGAGTCGTGGGTACGTTTTGCATGTGCGGGGCGACCAGATTCAATTCATGTTGGAATTTCTGAATGCACATGGGGACCAATCTGCGAGCCTTCGGCCGATAGGCCACGTGCCGCAATCAGATTCAGTTCAACTGTTCTTGAGCCCAGCAAATCAGTCAAAACGGCCAGTCGATGGTATGAGTCAACCGTGGTACGAGAAACTGCCTGCTGGGAATCAGGTGGATATCGTATTTGATTGGTCTTTCTTGGCCGATTGGCAGCCGTCACGAGACCCTGTGTGGGGACTGTTTGATATGGAAGTGGAGGCGGCCTTGCATGTCATTATTAACGAACTGCCCGTTGAAAAAAACAGAGTCAATGTAGATGTCATGGTAATTCAAGAGTCTGGAGTGGAGGGTAAGCGGGAACATCAAGAGTTAGTGGTCGAGTGAATTCATGTTGCTGGTCCGTGGGCCAGTTTGGTTATGGTCAGGTTTTAAGGCTGGAGTAGTCGATCGGTTTGGTGTGATCCAATGTGTTTTCGACAGGGGCAAGCGGATACTTCAGCCCGGTGGCACAGTTGAACAGAATCACGGATTCATCCTTGGCAATCAGCCCATCAGCGAGTCCCTGCTTGTAAGCTGCATAGGTTGCGGCTCCCTCCGGACACATAAGAACGCCTTCTTCGCGGGCAACTTCGTGGCGTGCCCGAAGGATCTGGTCATCGTCAACAGCAATGGCAAATCCATCGCTTTCGCGGACGCCTTGGAGAATCAGGAAATCACCAACTGCTGCTGGAACGCGGATTCCAGCGGCGACAGTATGGGCATTGGCCCACGGCGAGGCGTGTTTGGCGCCTTCTTCGAAGGCCTTGACAATGGGTGCGCAGCCGCTGGCTTGGACGGCGACCATTCTCGGTTTCTTGCTGCCGATCCATCCGATTGCCTCAAGTTCGGCGAAGGCTTTCCACATGCCGATCAGGCCGGTACCACCCCCCGTGGGGTACATGATCACATCCGGTAGTTCCCAATTGAACTGTTCGGCCAGCTCAAGCCCCATCGTCTTTTTACCCTCAATCCGGTACGGTTCTTTAAGGGTTGACATATCGAACCAGTTCATGGCCTCTTTGCCGTCGCTAACGATCTTTCCACAGTCGTTGATGTAGCCATTGACGCACCAAACACTCGCATGTTGTGCAGCTATTTCTCGAATATTGATCTGCGGTGTGTCATCGGGGCAGAAGACATAGCATTCAATACCCGCCCGCGCTGCGTAGGCAGCCAGTGCTGCGCCCGCATTGCCGTTGGTGGGCATGGCAATCTTCTTGACCCCCAGTTCCTTGGCCATCGAAACGGCAAGGCACAAGCCCCGGGCCTTGAATGATCCGGTTGGCAAACGTCCTTCGTCTTTGATGTAGATCGCGCTGCCACCGGTCTGATCCTGGAGGTTTAGGCATGGCAGTAGTGGGGTCATTGATTCCCCCAGGCTGACTATGTTTTGCTGTTTACGGACGGGGAGGAATTCTCGGTAGCGCCATATGTCCTGTGGTCGAGACCGCAGGACATCACGGTCAATTGCTAAGGACAATGCTGGCAGGTCATAGCGTACGAGCAGTGGCTTGCCTGCGTCGGATAGGCCGTGCAACTGATCAGCCGGATATTGTTTGCCCGTCTCACTGCATTCGAGATATGCCACGAAGGTTGGTTGGTCGTCAATGCCGGTAGTCATATGTTAATCATATCATGGTTCAGATTTTTATCGTATGTGGTGTTGGCATGCCGGCAACAGCAGTCGGACTGGAATTATTTAGGAATGCAGGTATTGAAAGCTGAATCGGTTCAGAGCCTGCGGGTGTCGGAGTCGACTCGCGACGGCGGAATCTTATTCAGGTAAAATTCCGGCTGGCTCTTGACCAACCGGCAATGATGGGGTTTCTGTGTGGACCTGGCTCACTGTTTTTAAAGGTAAGGCGTAACAGTGAAGGTCGCATAATCTTGATCGTGGCAGATTGCGGTGCCTGCAAATAAGCGCATCGCGTCTTCAGCGCGTGATAGGATTTGGTCGTGCAATTGGTTCGCCTTTTCGCTGCGGTTCATTGCTAGCCGGGCCATCTCCAGATGCTTTTCTTCATCGGTTCGTTTCTTGCCATCCTCGGATCCTTGGTGGGCATGCTCCTTCCACCAAATTAAAGTGGAACGGCCGGGGTTAAGTTCCTCGCGTTGGGAAACTCCCGGATAGACCGATTCGGAAACGACGCTGTAGATGATACATTCGACAGCGGTTTGGCATGCGAAATGTTCCCAGTAATGAATCGCTGGATCAATCGCGGTTTTATATAGGAAATGGTAGAGGGCCAGGACCGGTTCAGGTACGACCGGGTCGGGGAATGCGCCGGGTGTCACCTTGGTGATGTCGATGCGAGCGGCCTCGATGACCTGTTCTGTCATGTCATCTAGCTGTTGGTTGCTGAACTTGGCAAGGTAATTTTCAAGATCCAGATAGAGAGCCTCGTGGTCAATGTGGAGTTCTTCCATCTTTCGACGCCACATGGCATTGTGGTCTTGTTCTTCTTGGAGTTGTTCGCACAGATACTTGACCAGCCGGTGTTCGCGAACATGGTCGACCTTTGCGAGGCTGCGGATAAGAGCGCGATTAAAACCCACGACAATAGGGTACATGGCGGCGACATATCCCTGGTAACGCAGCTTGGACAATGTCAGGTTTCTGCAACTCGTCGCCAACTCAGACTGGTTGACGCGGTCTGCGTACTGTTGGGTCTGGTGGTAAATATGGTCGCCGAGGGCTTGTTGTTGTTGTGCTGTGCCGATGCTCATGGGCAAATATCCTTTGCTGCTTAAACCGGATTGAGTCTATAAATGCCTGCGGGCGGATTGTGCCCTTTGCATGGCCTGTAGGGCCTATTAGCTGGGCTAGGCTCGCTTTTTTTTGGGTGCAAGTACCTCGGTTAGGGGTATAGGTTTGCATGGAGCAATTCTGGGTGCTAGCGATCCACCTCGCCCCTATTAGGGTGTCCGCAAGCAATAAAGTATACCGATTGAGCTTTCATTGTGCATGTCGAGGTCAACTGTCTAGGGTTGTGAGCGGTAATCGGCTGGGTGGATTGTGGAATTAACCCATGGCCGCCCCAATTTTACCGGGAATGACCGGTTGTCGGCCAGTAGGCGTGGCGGGGCCAGCGATCTGGTCGAGCAGGATGTCACTGGCCAAGACCACATCCTGGTCCGACTGGCCCACCACGAAGATTCTGTGTTGCTTGGGTGAATATAGGACCATTGGCCTGCCACTTCCCATCACGCCGTGGTCGATTCCAAATGCAAATGCTCTGATTCCTGACCAATCCATGGGTTTGTCCCGGTCGAGGACGTATGCCTCCAGTCTTCACGGTGAAGGCGGATGTGCGCCCAGCCATCGAAGTTATAGTCAATTTCATGCCAGATCGTAAAGCCGCCGTTGTCGGCTTCTGCGCTGATGCGTAGTTTCCACCCAGAGTGTTTTATGCCTTCAAATCGAAGCCAGAAGCTGATTGCCTCATGATCCGCCCAGGCGATTCCCGGCTCGGAAATGGCATAGGCCTTTCGCCAGTTGTAGTCCAGGCGGATGCATCGCTTGCCTTCCTTGGGCCGGTCGGTTTCCGCTCGGATCACGACTCGGCTGTGTAGCGATGCCTATGATCGCCACCGGGCGGTAGTCTCGCATGCGTCAATCTGTCTAGCACCGGCCTGAGTGATGGGGATTGATGAAAGTACGAATGCAGTCAATACAAAGGTGCGGATCCGATATGGGCGATGGTGGGTTATTATTGCCTGGGATTTATAAGTAAGGGCGCGAAATTGGCGTAGGTATCATACGTGGATGAAAAGTACCATGTGGGGCCATAATTGATCAAGGAATCCGAAAACAACGTGGCCGCCGTGAACAAGACTCATGTGATTAAACTTGGTGGAAGTCTGCTTGATCTACGCCGCCTGGCCGCACGATTAGGGCGATTTCTACAAGATTATGGTGCCCATCAACTGTTATTAATTGTCGGTGGTGGTGGCGTGGCGGATTTCGTGCGGCAGTTCGATGCCCTGCACCATCTGGACGAAGATCGTGGTCACTGGCTGGCCGTGCGGGCAATGCACTTCAATACGCATCTGGTTATGTCAATGGTTTCGGGGTGTCGTTTGGTTGTTGATGTTGACAGTTGCAGGGCGGCGTGGTCTGCGCAGGAAATCGCCGTGGTTGACCCTCTTGCGTGGCTGGCCAATCTACAAGGTACGGTTGCGGATGTTCCTCATCAGTGGACCTTTACCAGTGATTCAATTGCTGCCCATATTGCCATGCAGGTATCAGCTGATCAACTAGTGTTGTTGAAGTCGACGAGGCCCCCAAGGGGGTGTGGCCTAAAATCGGCTGCTGCTATTGGTCTGGTCGATCCAGATTTCCCTGTTGCCGCAGCCGGGGTTCCGGCCATTGAGGTGGTCAACCTGCGCGGCGATCCAAAGGTAGGTTATGTGTTGAAATAATTCTGGCTATATCGGCTACGCGATTCAATTGGATTTGACTTGTGCGAATCCCCTCGCCGCAAGCTGCACCACGTACGGCAACGATATCAGGATTCAAGGTTACAGCATGTTGCAATGCGGCGCCATGGAGTGATCCGGCGAGTCCGATCATTAAGTTTGCCTGTTGGGTCTTTTTGATTAGACGGCGGATTGAGGTACTGTCCAGCCAATTAAATAGGTTGCTTGAATCCTTGACTGCGGTGTCAATCAGCAGCCCTGCGGGCCGATGCTGTATTGCCCATTGGAGTACCTGGTCAACCGCAGGTGCTGAAGTCCGCTTGGCATCGGCATAGGCAACCACGACGGCACGGGCTGGGTGCAGCCGACCGAACACCTCAGTTAGATGCTTTCGCCAATGGGGTGGTGCCTGGGCCAAACCCATCTTTACAAAATGTAAACCTGGCAGGGTTTGTGGTGGGTGAGAGATGTTCAAATCGCCTATCGCGGCACTGACAGGTGCCTGGTCACCCACGGTAGTGGTGATGGCTTGAATGATGGCTGCATCTGCCTGGCCCATTGGGCCGCGATTCGGCTCCTTGATGTCGATGATGTCTGCACCTCCGGCTAGGGCTGATTGGGCTTCGGCCGCAGTCCGGACGCTGACCAGTAATCGTACCGTTCGGTTGGTCATGGCTGCTTACTCCGATTGGCCGCCGGTGATGCTGGCGAGTCGATGTTTTTATTCTTCATGATTTCTCTTAGCAAGGTGGTGGCAAAAGCGCCGCGGGGCAAATCAAATGCGAGACGTACATAGGGGCCGTGGTCATCGGCCCCGCTACTGATATCTGCTTGATCGACAGTCACACGTAGTGGCCGCCGTGTTCCCTTGGCATCAACATGGCCAACGCAATTGAAATCTTGTTCTGAAATCTCGAAATCATGCATCGCCTCTGTTTCCCAAGTGCGTACTTGTCCGGAGGCCTTGAGCATTTCCGCACCCCACATGGGACCACTTGGTGAGACTTCGAGATTTTCAACTCGGCCACCTGTGTCATTGTCCCTGGCCGCGGTTTCCTGGTCGACGGAGAAGACACTGTGATTCTCATGCTTCCATCCCAGATCGCCAGCAATTAACTGACTGAACAGGCCCGCCCGGATTCGATGGTCAAGTACATGGTTGAATATTTCACTCTGCAGGGCGCTGATTAGAAACCCATGCTGTTGGCGGTCAATGGCCATAACCGCTTCCTTAGGTGGCCTGCCTTGCCGCAGGTAGTCCAACGCTTGTCGGTCGTGGCGCAGGTGTTTGGGCCACACCTCTAGGGCGGCCGAGTAGTCGCCCTTGTCATAGGACTCCCGTCCTGTTCTCGTCGCTTCGGCATCCGTTGGTTGTGGGCCGCCAAGTAGCAGATCCAGTAATTCCTGCCATCGGCACAGCAGTAGTAGTCTGCCCAACTCGTGATTGGTGCCACGATAGCCGAATCGTTGGTGGCCCACGTAGTTGGGCAGGCCCGTTTGGATCAGGTGATCCAAAATTTTTTTTGCATCAACGACGGATGCCGGATCTATATCACGAATGTTAATGATGAAACGATTGGCTCGAAGGTGTCCTCGCCGCAACTTATTGATGTGTCGTTGTGACCAGATCAACTTCATTGGCGTAAATTCAAATCGCGAGAGAAACCTTTCGTCGTTGCTCCTGTCCGGAAGATACACCGATAGATGCTGGCGTGTTATAGCGTGCTTGTCCTTGAGCCCGGCATAGCCGACATCGCCGCGTCGGACGCCAAACATCTTCGCGACTCGCCGGATGATGTCCGAGGTCGTCTGGCCACACTTCTCAATGAATAAGTAAAGGTGTTCTCCCTCTCCGTATGGCTCATAAAGAGGCTGTTCTTCAACAAAGAAATCTTCTCGGCGCTGTCGGATGACCCCATCGATGCCTGGCATGTCGTCAGTGAGATATGTCAGTGGTTGGAACTTTGGCATGCGGCGACAAGAGTCGAAAAGTTCTGGAGGTTGGTCAGGGTGAAGGTCACGGTTGTTGGCTGGCTGTACTCCTGTCCTGGTATTCCTCCTGAAAGGCGGAAGAGGCCGGTGGTGTTTGTGACGTTATATATATATTGATATTTCGAGAAATTTTCCACATGAGGTTTCAATGCGGCTGTTCAGGGTGAGTTGCCAGAAAAACCATTTGGGTTTGATACCCGTCGAGGTCAGTCTTCCGGCGCATTATTTTTAACCAGTTGGCGAAACGCGTTAATAAGTACCCGTGTCACCTCGCCCGGCTTGCCATCGGATATCTGCCGACCGTCGACGGCGGTCACCGGAATTACTTCCGCCGCAGTGCCAGTGAGGAATATTTCTTTGGCAGTGTATAGATCGTGTTTGGTGAGGTCGGTCTGCAATGCTTCGTATCCGGCTTCGTGAGCAAGTTGGATAACCGTGTTGCGCGTGACGCCCTCAAGGATACCGGCATGCAGTGGTGGTGTGATGAGTAGCGGTGGGGTACTCGATCCGGTGTTCTTGGCTATGAAAATATTATCGCCAGTGCATTCAGCAACGAATCCCTGGTGATTGAGCATGACTGCTTCCAGCATGCCAGCATCAATGGCCTCAGCTTTAGCCAGAATGTTATTGAGGTAATTCAGGCTCTTGATCCGTGGACTGATGGCTAAGGGGTGGTTGCGGATGACCGAGGAAGTGATAATACTCATCCCTTCCTCATATTGCTTTTGGGGATAGAGCGTGATCGAGTCGGCAATAATGAATGTGCAGGGTTTGGTGCAGTTGAAGGGATTGAGCCCAAGATTACCTGTGCCGCGGGTCACGCATAGGCGGATATAGCCGTCATCAAGACCGTTGGCGTGGACTGTTTCGTGTATTGCGCTGGTCAATTGTTGATGGTTATATGGGGGCTCCAGTCGGATTGCCCTTGCCGATTCGTTCAGTCTGCGGAGGTGGCTGGCAAGTTTAAAAACCCGCCCGCCATAGACTCGGATTCCTTCAAATACACCATCTCCATATAGCAATCCGTGATCAAAGACACTGATGGTCGCCTGCTTCTCGCCGACCAGTTCACCGTTGATCCAGACTTGTTTCGCCACTGTTTCCATCCATGTTGGCCGATAAAATCGGGTGGTCTGTCACGGGTCCATTGACCCAGATCCCGGAAAAGTCGCCTTTATTCAGTTGGCTGCGATTGTAACATTACGATGTTGTCCGGTTGCCATCGTTTATTGAGCAACGCCATGCCGCTTTTGGTCGTCGTGGCGACTGGTCATTTTCATGAAACTTAGCTTCACAACCTTTGCATGTCCAAACTGGCCGCTTGTGCAGGTCATAGAAGCAGCAAATCAATATGGATATCAGGGGGTTGAATTTCGGTGTGATGCTGGTCATCGTCATGGGGTGGAAATTACGGCCGCAAACAGCCAACGCATGCATTTTGGGGAGCAGTTGCAACAGGCCGGAATCACTGCATGTTGTCTCGGTTCAAGTCTTAAGCTTGTGGCAGATGATTTCCTCGTGCAGTTGCCGGCACGGCTCGATCTTGCAACGGATTTGGATTATCCGGGGATCCGGGTGTTCTGTGGGCGGCCTGGCGAATCAGTTGGCCGACAGGAGCATATGGAGCATTGTACGCAAAACCTGCGGGTTGCGGCAGACTTTGCATCCGGTGTGGGTGTTGAGGTTTGGCTTGAGACTCATGATTGGGCAAGTTATGCGACCGATGCCGCAGGAATCATTCGGATGGCTGACCATGGGTCTGCGGGTATTCATTATGACAACATGCATCCATACAGGATGGGTGAGCCCCTGGAAGTAACCATTGATGAACTGGGCAACCTGGTGCGTCATACGCACTTCCATGACGCGGTGTCAGACGGGAAAAAGGTGGTTGTACGCCCCGTGGGGGAAGGTGACCTGCCGATTAATCAGATGTTTGCAGCGTTGATTAAAATGGGTTTTGATGGCTACCTGGGTGGGGAATGTTTTTACGACCAATATGGCGAGAATGTTGACGCTGCTTTGGCTGCCTTTCACAAGGATATGACGGGCCTGGCTAACCGATACGATGTGCATCTTGGCTAGCCGCCATATGAGATGGCCGGTAGCCATGTCACTAAAGATGGCCAGGTGATCAAAAGTCCCAAGCCGATCAGTTGCAGAACAATAAACGGCACCACGCCCCGATAGATGTGTTTGACCTGAATCTGTGGTGGGCAGACACCTTTGAGGTAAAACAGCGCGAATCCCACGGGTGGTGTTAAAAATGAAGTCTGTAGCGTTACGGCGACAAGGATGGTAAACCATATCAATTCAGGTTTGGCCAGCGTGCCATGGTCATTGATATGAAACTGGAACTTGGGATTGGCAATGACCGGTGCCACCAGGGGCAAGATGATCATGGTGATTTCGATCCAGTCCAGTACAAAGCCAAGCAGAAATACAATGCCCAATACGATTGCAAGGATTCCCATGGGGGGCCAATCCAATTGGGCAAGTGTCTGTTCTATCAGGTCATCGCCGCCCAATCCCCGTACAGCCAAAGAAAAACAGGTGGCTCCGATCAGGATACCGCCGATGAACGCGGTGGTCTTGAGCGTCTCACGGCTAACCTGTTTGATGACGGTGAGGTTGAGTTTGCGATTCCATAACGCCATGGCTGATGCGCCCATGGCGCCGACGCCACTGGCTTCAGTCGGCGTTGCATAGCCACGGAAAATTGATCCGAGCACGAGTACGATTAAAAGAACTGGCGGTATGATGGTCTTCAGGACTTCCAGGATAACTTTAGGTGATAGTGGTCGGCGGTTTTCAGCAAGGGGGGCAACATTGGGGCGGCAGATGCCCAGTGCCACGATGTAGCCTACATAGAGCGTGGCGAGAATGAATCCGGGAATCACGGCACCCATGAAAAGGTGTCCAACGGATAGCGCTAGTTGGTCGGCCATGATGACCAGCATGATGCTTGGTGGAATTAGAATGCCAAGACATCCTGAGCCACAGACCACACCCACCGATAGCTCTTTGCCGTAGCCTTGGTGTAGCATCGCTGGAATTGTGAGCAAGCCCAGCAACACCACCGACGCGCCAATAATTCCAGTTGAAGCGGCCAGGACCACCCCGATCACTGTTACCGTGATTGCCAGACCGCCACGTACGGAGCCAAACAGTTCTTGTATGGCATACATCAGTCGCTCGGCAATCCCGGATCGATCTAGCATGAGCCCCATGAAGATGAACATGGGTAATGCAACGAGCAGTTGGTTGTCCATCAGTGAATAGGTTCGCTCGACGACCAGGCTGAGGATCGTAAAGTCAAGGCCAGTGTCGATGCCGGTAAGATGGCTGTAGCTGACACTGATTGCAGTAAACAGGATACCCACGCCACCAAGAACGAATGCGACCGGGTAGCCGGTGAACAGCAAGGCCACGAAGGTGAGGAACATGGTGATCAGGAGAACTGCGTTGGCATCCATGTCAGTTCTTCCGGGTTTCGTTACAACCAACGGTTGGTTCGTGCTGTGAGTGGGTTTGTTTGTTGTTCTGCATGGATCTGGCATGCCTTGTAAGACGCAGTGATTGTGTCAGCAGGCTTAAGGCGGTCACGCATAGCAGCAGGCAGCCCAGAGGAATGAATCCCTTGATGAACCAACGTCCGGGCAGGCCGGAAGGCGCGTCGGATCGTTCGCCGACGCGCCAGGCACTTTCGACGAACGGGAGACTCTCCCAAAACAAAAAGCCGCAAAATGGCAGCAGAAGTAGAAGCGTGCCGAAAATATTGATGGCGGTTCTAAATCTTTTTGGAAGGTGCTGGTAGATGATGTCGACTCGGATGTGTATGTCAGCCAATAATGCATAAGACAAGCCGACCATGAGTCCGATTGCATACAGGTGCCATTGGAGTTCTTCGAGCTTGATCTGGTGCCTGACCAACCTGTCTAATGCCGGGATGTATTCCATGGCATATCGAAGTAGAACTTGGGTGACGATCACCAGTGTCAGTGCCGGCATGGTCCAGGCGCAGAGATTGCCGATATGGCGGACGCCTTTTTGGATCAGGCCTCTCGGTTCGGCCTGAGGCAAAGTCGATTGCTTGGGATTCGAATCAGGAGAGTGCATGAGTCGATTAGTTGCGTGGTAAAAATGCTATCTTTTCCCACAGATCATAGTTTTTGCGGAATTGTGTCATGTCGTCGTAAACTGTTTTGAAAAACGCATTGGCGGCGCATTCGTCTTTAACCACCTGATTCCAAGTTGAGCGAAACAGGTTGATCATCTGGGGCGGCCATATTTTGATATGAACACCATGTCGGTCTGCATTTTCACGCATCGCCTTGAACTGAGTGCCTTCGCTTTCAGTGATCGAACGTACGATTCCGTCTCGGCAGACAAGTTCGATTAACATTTGTTGATCTGGGGTCAGGCTTTCCCATACATCGCCGTTAATCAACATTTCAAGGAGGGTGGCCTGTTGGTGCCATCCTGGAAAGTAGTTGTACTTTGCGATGTTATAGAGTCCCAGCTGCTGATCGATGGTTGGCAGCGAGAATTCCGTGGCGTCAATCACGCCACGTTCAAGTGCCTGAAAGATTTCACCACCGGCAATGAGTGTTACGGCTACACCGAGCTTTTCCATGACACGTCCGCCAAGTCCATAGAACCGCATCTTTAATCCGCGTAGGTCATCGCCTGATTCGATGGGCCTGGAAAACCATCCTGAGGTTTCCGGGGACAGGACGCAGCAGACAAAGGCCTTGACGTTGTAGCCGGCGTCATCGTACATCTGTTGGTAGAGCTTCATGCCGTTGCCTTCAAACATCCATGCGAGGTACTCGGCTGTTTCGGGTCCGAAGGGAACGGATGAGAACAGTGGGGAGGCGGGCATCTTGCCGGCCCAGTAGCCGGATGCTGAATATGAGGCGTCAACCTTGCCGGCCGACACTGCATCAAGTGATTCAAGGGACGGTACCAGTTCGCGTGGCTCATAAACCTTCATGGTGAGCATGCCGCCGCTGGCGATTTTTAGTCGGTCGGCGATATACCTGATTGTAGTTCCGAGAACTGGCATGTTTTCTTGATACTCGCTGGCGACTTTCAGCGTGGTTTTATGGCGTATTGTTGTTGAAGGCGTGCTTTCTGTCCCGGTGTCGCGGCACGCTGAAGCCAGGAATAGAACAGCCAGCAAAGATATACGGCAGTAACAAGTCATGGGCAGGGGCCTTTCCAGTCAAGGAGCGATGGTTGACGGTACATGATTCTACAATTGGTTCAAAATGGTTGTACCGAAAGGGGAAGCCTTGTGGGGTGATTCGGTGATCTGGAGGGTTTGGTGCCCAGTGCCGCTGTGTCAGCAATAAAACCTTGAACTCATCGGGCTTTGGGTGTTTCACGAGGTTCTGCCCGGCCGCCAGATGGCATCCATCGTTGCGTGGATGCTTGTTTTTGCGGGTGCTCATCACTGCAATCTTCGCCCGTTTGTTTTACAATATTCATTCCTTACGTAGCGAGGTGTTTTCGATATGTCCAAGACGCGAATCCAGGCCATTCTTGATGAGCGGGAAGCGATTGTGTTTCCCGGTGTGTATGACACGCTTTCGGCGAAAATTGTCGAACGTGTGGGATTTCCCATGTCGTTTATCTCTGGATATTCCGTTGCGGCCACGGCGATCGGTGAGCCAGATATGGGTCTGCTTACCCAAACTGAAATGCTTGACCAGGCAAGAAGGGTTTGTGGCTCTGTTCAGATTCCAATCATCGTGGATGCCGACACCGGTTATGGTAATCCACTCAACGTCATTCGTACGGTTCACGAGTTGATTGCCGCTGGTGCAGCGGGCTGTTTTCTAGAGGATCAGGTATGGCCCAAAAAATGTGGCCACATGCGGGGCAAGAAGGTGATCGACCGTGATGAGTATATCTACAAGATCAATGCTGCTGTTGAGGCGCGGGGTGATCAAGACTTTTTTATCGTCGCCCGTACGGATGCTCTTGCCGCCGTCAATCTAGATGAGGCGTTGGCCCGCATGGAGGCGGCTCGGGAAGCTGGTGCTGATGGGAGTTTTGTGGAAGCTCCCGGCAAGTTGGAGGATCTCCGGGAGATCGGTCGAAATGCGCCCAAGCCATTGGTGGCCAACATGATCGAAGGGGGAAAGACGCCGGTCCTGTCTAAAGCTGAACTGGTACAGATGGGCTTTTCTTTGATCGTCTATCCGCTGTCGGGCCTGTTCTCGACGGCAAAGGCGCTGGAGCACATCTATCAGGAATTACTGGTAGCTGATACCACTCTGGGGCAAGAGACGCATCTCATGTTATTTGATGAGTTCAATGAACTGATTGGCGTCGATCGCAAGTTCGAGGTGGCCGGGCGATTTGGTGCTGATGTTTGATTTGTGATGCCCATTTGGAGCCGCAGTCTTTTTGTTGGGATGGACTGATGGATGATCTGCAGTTGCAATTACTTGACGAGGGTTATTGTGTTATCCCAAAAGTGCTGAGCTCGACTTTTGTCGCACGATTACGTGAGGCGACGAATATCGTGACCGATGCAATGGCCTCGGATGATCGCCAGGCTCAGCAATCGACGGGCAGCATGATTCCCATTTATAAATGCGAAACATGTGGCGAACTTGTTGGGCATTGTGATGTGCATAAGGCGCTTGAAGGTCTGGGGTTCGGTGATTGGCGGTATACCAGCGGGTACATCATCAGCAAGCCGCCGGATAGCCCGCCGCTGTTCTGGCACTATGACTGGGGTGGTTGGAGTCATCCATTTAGCTACGAAAAGATGCCGGCACAGGTGTTTGTTATGGCCTATCTCGTAGATACGAATCCAGACAATGGGTGTTTGCGGGTCATCCCGCGCTCGCACATTGAAGACCACCCCCTGCATGAAACGATGAGGGATGCGCATACTGAGGAACTGCTGTCAGCATCAGACTTGTCTGCCGTGGAGTTTCAGCAACACTCAGATGATGTAGATGTGGCAGTGCAGGCAGGTGATCTTGTGGTTGGTGATGCACGCCTCATTCATGGAGCCCATGCCAACAATGGTGATCAGCGGCGAACGGTTGTCACCATGTGGTTTTTTCCCAACTACGGCTCTCTGCCCGAGCCCATTCAGGGTTACGTGGCGCGGCGATTTCAAGATAAACCGGACGATGTGGCGTCTTGGGATTCTCGGATCAGGAAACGTTTATACGATTTGCGTCCTGTCTACCATGGAAATCCAGATCCGGTTCCATTTAATCGTGAACGATTAAGTCGCAAGGCGTTCTTTGCCAAGAGGACGTAGCGGAAATTAATGGTTTTCAGCCCGACATCCACGCAAGGTGCGGTGGCTGTTATCGTTTGTCGTTGAATCATCTTTTGCCAGGCCAATCTTGGGCTTCTGCAAGCCGGCCATGGTCGTAGATGCCGTGGCGATCTGCTGCCGAGCGAAGCGCCAGTAGATGTTCCCGGGTCGTTGCGCGGGGAATCGCGCAGCCGGATCCGAGAATGTAGCCGCCGTGCTGTCCACCCCCACAGATACATTCAAAAGCCTCTTCTTCGACCTGCTGTGGTGATTTGTTGATGAATGATAAAGTGTCAACGCCCCCCATTAAGGATGCCTGGGTACCAATTTTTTGGCGTGCAGTACTTGGCATCATGTCGCCCATGGGGTCGAGTGGTCCGATGCAATCCAAGCCGGCTTCCACGAGATCTTCCAGTATGGGATTTACATCACCACAAATATGGCAATAGATCCGAACCTCGGCATCGTAACCATGCAGTTCATCGCAGACTTGTTTCATGTGAGGGTAGACAAAATTACGCCACATTTGAGGGGAGACCAGTGACATGGTTCCAGTTGAATCATTAAGCCGAAGAACCTTGTGGCCAAGATCAATCAGGAATTTCCCCCGTTCAATTGCAATGGCAACACCTTTGGCCATGGATGCATGGACCAACGCCGGATTGTCTACGAGGTCCAGCATCGCAGTTGTCAAGCCCCGCATGATGACATGGAAGGAAAGTGTTGCCGAATTAAGATCACCTACCAACGCAATGCGGTCTGCATATTCTCGGAAGATCTGTCGTTGTCGATCGCCACAGCCGATCTGTTCATAGAAGGACTTCTGGGGAACCGCAATTTTTTTTGCGTCATCGACACTCTTGATGAAGGGGATATGAAAGTGGACCCAGTACCAGTGAAATGCCATGGTGTATGGATCCTGGAAATTAAAATCCTCGGGGTCGTCCAAGTGGGTTGCCCAACCCCCGTCCATATCCAGTTCGCCAAGCCGGCGTCCGGTTTTATCAATTTCTATGACTTTTTCATTTTCCTGTTTGACTTCACGCGGCGGTGCATGAAACTGGCGAACAGCGTCAGCGCCAACAAGAAGCCCCGCCTCCGCCATCACGCGTAGGCCAAGTAATGGGTCCTGGATGACATCATGAAATTCAGTGCCGGTGAGTTTTGCCGCCAAATCGGTCCATATTTTCGGAAAAACAGGTACCCGATCGGGTACTTGGCCGCTGATTGCGATGTAGATTCTTTTACTGGGCGTCATGGGGCAGGTGACCTTTGTGATGGTTGGCGCATCATGAATGTAGCAGCCATATTGGTCAACTCTGAAAAGAGGTCTTCCTGACTCCCGGGACTGACCGCAGAGGGGTTGCTGTGGGGGGGCGACTTGGGTTTAGTCGACTGGATGCGTATCATTGGAGCGTCTTGAGCGAGCCATCTCCTACTGTGATTCGGCATGTGATCGCGGCCTTGGTCACCAATGAACCAGGTGTTTTGGCGCAAGTGGCCGGTATGTTTGCTGCCCGGGGGTTTAATATAGACAGTCTGGTTGTTGGTCGTACGGAGAATCCGGACTTGTCGCGGATGACAATCGTCGTAAATGGCGATGATGCAGTCCTCGAGCAATTACGTAAACAACTTCAGAAACTAGTGCCCGTTGTTAAAGTGGTGGACTACCTCGATTCAGCATTTGTCGAGCGGGATCTGATGCTTGTTCAGGTTTCCACGGTGGGTGATCAGCCTGCGGCTGGCTCTAAACGCAGTGAGTTGGTCGAACTGGCCAATTTGTTCCGCGCGAAAGTGGTTGATGTGGGTGGCGATCGGCTGATGATCGAGATAAGTGGTGCCGAGGATAAGGTTGAAGCCTTTATTGATTTGATTGAACCATACGGGATTCTAGAGTTGGCACGAACGGGCGTCATTGCCATGCCACGCGGCAGATTGGCAGGGTCGGGTGGGACTTCGGTGACTGCATTGCGGCCAAGACGCAAGGCCGGCTCTGATGACGATGATCCAGCCCCGACGGTTGATCCCAAGGATCTGCCGCCGAGTTGATGCCAGTAACTAATTGTTGCGGATGAGTGATCCCGGTTGGCGGCCATGTTCCTTATGGCTGCCCGGTTAGAAGTCCATCGATGAATCATCGGATTGGGATAATCCGATGATCAAGATTGGGGTTCAGAGGCAACTTGATGGCGAAAGAAAAATTCACACTGGCACATATCACGCATGAGGCGGTAGATCATATTGGTGGAATTGGTACGGTCCTTGCCGGCCTGATCACCAGCAAAAATTATCAGAGTCAGGTCCGTAGGACCATTCTGGTAGGGCCAATTCAGGACCATCTTGCGACTGACCCGGAGTCTCGGCTCGGTGACGGGGGCACCGTGCTATACAGTTCCATCGACAAGATTGATCGCGTGAATCTTGCCAGCAAACTGAGGCCTGTAGAGTGGGCGTTCAATGTGGCCATTGTCTATGGCAAGAGACCTTATCGTCTGCTTGGTGAAGATGTGACGGGTGAAGCAGAGGTTTTGTTAATTGATGTCTTTCAGACAAATCCTGATCGTCTTAATGTCTTCAAACTTCGGCTGTGGCAGACCTTTGGTCTTGATTCGAGTCGGTACGAAAAGTCATGGGACTATGAAGAATATGTGCGCCTGGCTGAACCTGCATTCTATGCCCTGACTGCATTGCTTAATGATCAGGATTTGCCTTGCATCATGTTCGGTCATGAGTTCATGGGGATGCCTGCTGCCTTGGCAGCTATTCTCGATGGTCAGGAAAAGTTTTTGACCGTGTTTCACGCGCACGAATGTGCGACAGCCCGCCACATTGTCGAGGGTCATCCGGGGCATGACACGATGTTTTACAATGTTCTAAACCAGTCTCGGCACCAAAATCGCTATCTGGAGGACGTGTTTGGTGATCATGACCATCTGCTTCGACATGCGTTGGTCAAGCGGGCGCATCTATGTGACGGCATTATCGCAGTCGGAGATCGTACGCGTGATGAACTGTTGTGGCTGGACCCGCATTTTTCCGATGTGCCAATCGATCTGGTGTATAACGGCTTGCCTGTCGATCGTGTTGATATCAAGTCTAAATTGCAATGCAGGCAGATGTTGCTTGACTATTCCAGGTTGCTGGTCGGGTCACAGCCTGATGTCCTGATGACCCATGTGACTCGACCGGTTATCAGCAAGGGGTTATGGCGTGATTTGAAGGTCTGTCATGCTCTTGATGAACGGTTTGTGGCAATGGGCAAGACGGCGGTCCTCTATATTTTGACCACTGCCGGTGGGGTGCGGCGATCTCAAGATGTTCAGGCAATGGAAAAGCACTACGGTTGGCCGATCACACACCGCGAGGGCTATCCTGATCTGGTGGGTCCCGAAGTTTCTCTAAACAGGGACATTGAGACGTTTAATAATGACCACCAGGCCATTCGGGTGGTGCTGGTCAACCAGTTTGGTTGGTCGCGGGGCCGCATTGGATCGCGGTTGCCTGAAGGAATGACGATGGGCGATTTTCGCCGTGCCACTGATGTCGAGTTTGGGTTGGCAACCTATGAGCCATTTGGCATAAGCCCCCTTGAGCCACTGGGGTGTGGTGCATTGTGTGTGGTCTCAAGCGTCTGTGGGTGCCAGAGTTTCGTCAATTATGTCAGTGGTTCTGAGGATAAGCCAAATGTAATTAAAGCAGATTTCACCCAACTTGATCGGGTGCATTGTCTTGATGAACTGATGGGAATGACTCAGGCCCAACGCGATCACATTGAGCACCGGGTTGCTGGTGAGGTGGCTCGGCAACTATTTGATCGTCTGCCGTGGACCGATGGCGACCGAGCGTTGCTGCTTGATGCCGGCCAGACGTTGGCTGATCAGATGAACTGGGACCGGGTTGTTGAAAACAGCCTGATGCCGATGCTTGAACGTATAACGGCCCGCGGTCATGTAGAAACGGTTGGCGCAAGGGTTGCGGTGGGGGTTTAGCCAAGGGTGGAGGTTCGAGACAAACTGCGGATTCGGCATGGTTGGCAAAACACGGACGGGTTGAAGAATTGTAATCGAGAAACCAATGTCTGGGGAAATGGCCGACAATGACCTTCCGTTGTTTCTGGGGCACTTTTGCCATCTGACTTTCGACCTTTGGGTTCATCCCCTAAACTATTCGGCATGCGAGAAGTGGATATCCCAACGCCTGCGTTGGTGATCGACCTGCCAACGACAAAGAAAAATATTGAGCGGATGGCGTCCTATGTGGCCGGGCATGGTCTTTCGGTGCGTCCACATACCAAGACACATAAATCTGTTTGTATCGCTCGGATGCAATGTGAGGCCGGGGCGATAGGTTTAAGCGTTGCCAAGGCGGGTGAAGCGGGGGTCATGGCGACCGTGTCCGACGATATTCTGGTTGCATATCCAGCTTGGGATCCACCACGGGTTTCTATAATTGCCCAGTTGGCCAAGTCAAAGACAATACGTGTGGCGGTCGATTCGACAATTGCAGTTGATCATCTCGATGCGGCGGCTGCCATCGGTAAAGCGACCATTGGCGTTCTGGTGGATTTCGATACCGGGATGCATCGCACCGGATTGCAGGAACCATCGCAGGCACTAGAGTTAGCTAAGTGCATTGACAGCAAGCCGAACTTGCGGCTTGACGGATTGTTCACGTACCAGGGCAATATCACCGGAGAGGGCGGGGATATTGAGGTCGAGTTGCGCCAGGTGGCCATGCGGATTCATGAGGTCCTAGCACTCTGGCGAGATCATGGCCTTCAGTCGCCAATTGTGTCCGGTGGTTCGACGCCTACTGCTTATTATTCACACTTCAACGATGCACTGACCGAAATCCGACCGGGTACCTACGCGTACCTTGATCGCAACTACGCTACCGTGACGGGCCAGTCGTTCGGTACCTGTGCGGCGCAGGTGGTGGCCACCGTTGTCAGTAATGCGGTGCCGGGCAAGGTGGTGCTGGACTGTGGCAGCAAGACGTTGGCCATGGATGGTTTTGTGGGTGGGCCAAGTGGTGGCCACGGATTGATCGTTGAATATCCGAATGCGACGATCGATAATCTTACCGAAGAGCATGGTCGTGTTGATGTGACCCAATGTGATCAAGCGCCCAAACTTGGTGAGCGGGTACACGTCATCCCCAATCATATTTGTGTATGTGTCAATCTCCAGAATCACGTGTGGCTCAAGAATGATGAGGTTGTTGAGCAGGTACCAGTTGATACGCGTGGAATGCTTTCGTAGGACGTGGTTGATTGAACGTATCGGAGATTTTAAATAAAGATGGTTGATTCTGGCCTGCGAAAGTTATTGGCGGTGATCCGGCTGGTGAGGAAAATTAATCTAAAGTCATACTGCTTTAATAAAACAACCGGTCTGCCATGGGGCGATGGCGAGAATGAATCATGCCGTGTATCAATATCATTGCATGGATCTTTTGGATGAAATAAAACGTCGTGTCAGATCAACCCTTTCAACTTGTCAGTGAATTCGAACCGCTGGGCGACCAGCCAGCTGCAATTGATGCGCTGGTGTCCAGAATCG
>Ga0310124_10000905_pt1 | contig 21006 bp, 18 predicted proteins | sample CB11b_AW_Bot5_MG_FD_203507 | JGI IMG/M metagenome (GOLD analysis project Ga0310124, IMG submission 203507) | Marine microbial communities from Western Arctic Ocean, Canada - CB11b_AW_Bot5 | ecosystem: Environmental > Aquatic > Marine > Oceanic | place: Canada: Western Arctic Ocean | collected... | reverse complement strand
CAGAAGCTAAATAATTTAAGAACTCCGTAACTTCAAAGTGCCAATTCATTATCAAACTGGAATTGGCACAGCACTAAAAATTCATAAAGGTAGAGATCATGAACAAGTTATTCGAAACATCAGAACTGAAAGGCCTAGAGCTGCAAAACCGTGTGGTTATGGCACCCATGACACGCGCTCGCACTAGCCAACCTGGAAACGTGCCAAACGACATGATGGCGACTTATTACCAACAACGAGCAAGTGCAGGGCTAATCATCACTGAAGCCACACAAATTTCAGATGACTCTCAAGGTTACTCATTCACACCCGGCGTTTATACCGATGCGCAAATCGAAGGTTGGAAATCAGTCACCACAGCAGCAAAAGAGCAAGGTGCCGCGATATTCTGCCAACTATGGCACGTAGGCCGAGTATCACACCCTACCTTTCAAAAAGGCGAGTTGCCGATTGCACCTTCTGCACTGGCACCCATAGAAACGCAGGTTTGGATCTCTGATGAAAATGGTAACGGCAACATGGTGGATTGCATCCAACCAAGAGAGATGACCCAAGCCGATATCGATCGTGTTGTTCAAGATTTTGCTAACTCAGCGAAAAAAGCTGTCGAGGCAGGGTTCAACGGAGTGGAAATCCACGGTGGTAATGGCTACCTCATCGATCAGTTCCTAAGAACCAATTCAAATAAGCGCACCGACAACTATGGTGGCAGTCGTGAGAACCGACTTCGCTTTCTAATTGAAGTCGTGGATGCGGTAATTGAAGCGATTGGTGCTGACAAAGTGGGCGTACGTTTAGCCCCATTCATCACCTTCAAAGACATGAACTGCCCAGACATCGTGCCAACGATTTTGGAAGCATCAAAGGAACTGCAAGCTCGTAATATCGCTTATCTGCACCTTTCAGAAGCCGATTGGGATGACGCGCCTGTGATACCTGAAAGCTTCCGTGTCGAACTAAGAGAGTTGTTCTCTAACACCATCATCGTTGCTGGCAGCTACACACCAGAACGCGCCGAAGAAGTGTTAAGCAAAGGCTACGCCGACCTGGTCGCATTTGGTCGCCCATTCGTTGCTAATCCAGACCTAGTTTCACGCCTACAAAACGGCAACGAACTATCCGATCTTGACGGCGCGACTCTGTTCGGCGGCAACGAAAAAGGCTACATCGATTATCCAGCGTTGTAGTGGTAAAACATTAAATAAACACCAAGCCTGCATGAGTCCTGCAGGCTTGCCTCTTTAGAAACGTGACCGATTCGATACCTTTTCACACTCAAAAATTCACTTGCATATTTTGACCTAAACCACTGTTATATTTGAACTTTAAATCAAATTTAAATTATAAAAATATCAATAATAATTAGAATTGAAACGAGGACTCTCCATTGTTCAACGTAGGACAGGTTTACAATCGACGCACAGATATACACGGTCGCTACAAAGGTCAGCAATATGGTGGTATAGCTACGCCTGCAGCCCACCCATATGTATTTATCTTCACTAGCGATGCTGGTGAAGAATTTGGCTACTCTGATGGTTTTAGTGCAGACGGCACTTTCCGATATACAGGAGAAGGCCAAGAAGGTGATATGAAAATGGTTAAAGGAAACTTGGCCATCTTTAAACACCAAAACAACCTTAAAGAGATTCTCTTGTTTGAATCTGTCTCAACTGGTTTTGTTAGATTCGTCGGAGTTTGCAACTACATCTGTCATCACATTGAGCAACGCCCCGACAAGAACGATCAACTTCGTGATGCAATAGTTTTCCATCTAGATATCGTCCCACAAAGTGTCAGCAATACCATTCAAACACCAAAAGCTTCATATCTAACGAAGCCAACTAAAAGTAAATCCTTGAAGCAATTACGAGACATCGCTTTAGCTTCAACGCCACTTCAAGCTGACCCTAAAGAACAACTCACTCACGTGAAGTATCGTAGTGAAGCCATTAAGCTCTACGCAAAAAAGAGGGCAAATGGTATCTGTGAAGGTTGTGGAGTACCCTCACCTTTTGAGACCAAGTCAGGCCCTTACCTAGAAGTGCATCACCTGACACGGTTAGCTGATGGCGGCGCTGATTGCCCCGAAAATGTGATTGCACTTTGTCCGACTTGTCATCGTGAAGCGCACTACTCAGTGGGAGCTGCCGATTTCAATGCAAAACTCATCGAGAAAGCACTAAAGATTGAAGAGCAACTGTTGTAAAAATTTCCGACAGGCAAAAGAAAGGCTCGCATGACTAGTGCGAGCCTTATGCAGTTTAGGGGGTAAACCACAATCTAGTTTAATCTTAAGATTAATTATTTAACTTATGAGCCATTATGCACTTGTGCGCATTGATATTCTATTTTTAAATGATTCACTGCAATTAATCAATCGATAAAAGTTAGCGTTTGGTCAATTTAAACCACATAAATAACAGTGATTTAGTGAACGACGTCTAGAAAATCATCATAAAATCCATAGAAATCAGATTTATAGACTTCTCATTTGCCAATACCCTTCACCATTTGTCGCGAGTTGGCTGTGTAAATAATCAAGCGTATCCGCGACCGTTCCCGCAATGCCTTGGGGAGGATTGAACAACAGTAAACCACTACCGATCAGGCGATCATCCCCCTTAGGATCACGAAGGCGAAGTTCCGACTTAATCGGGCTTGGCAGCAAACCATCTTTCACTGCAGTTATACAGTGGTTCAAAATCAGTGAGCTCTTGTCATCCGTGTAGAGCGGGTACCAAATTAGTGCAGATACCTTCTCAGATTGCTGATACGCCTTAACCAAGGCATCAATCACCGCGAGATATTCTGAATCGGTTTCATAGGGTGGGTCGATAACAATCAGATGGTGGTTGTCATGTTTAGCAACGTCATCAGGTAACGCTTTAAGCCCATCACCTGCGCTAATCGTAAGCTTGCTTGAAATATCTAGGTTACATTGTAACTTCTCAATATTGGTTTGCAGTAAATCAGCTTCATCTTGCTGAATGTCTGAAAAATAGAAACTATCTTGGCTGCGACCTTGTTGGTAAGTGATGGCGGCAGAACCCGGATACAAAGAGATAAGTTGATTCGGATTGTAGTATTCCAGTACCGACATAAAAGAAGCGAATGCCGGAGGAAGATAAGCCTTATTGCGCCACAAGTACCCGACCCCTTCAGCAAACTCACCTGCATGATTACTTGGTGCGGTGGTGAGGTCATAACACCCTGTACCTGAGTGCGTGTCGATAACGTTGAGGCGTGAATGCTGCTGCATTAATGACTGAACAAGTGCACTCAATACTGGATGCTTCAGTGCATCACCATGGTCGCCTACATGACATTGATGTCGATATTCCATTCCCTTGCCTCATTTCTACTAACGTCATCTAAACATACTTCATATCATGAGGGCTTGCCTGCTCAATCCATCGTTTTTTGAAATAGGCTCACTTTTCTCTAACCAGTTGACTCTTATATAAAAATAAAGCCCCTGAACTTACTTAGGGGGTTAAGTGAGTTCAGGGGCTTTATTATTGATTTGGGTTAATAGCGTAAGTAAATAGGCCTAGCGTGCATACGCTAGCTTAGCTTGACTAAGGGTACTCACCCTCAACTTCTACTGGCGCTTTCACTTGGTAGTGACAAGGCTGTAAGCCAAGTAACTTAGGCAGTGTGATGCCGACAGACACTGAAGACCACGTACCGCTGACAATACCAACCACGAGTGCAATAGCGAAACCTTGCAGCGCAGCGCCACCCAGTAGCCAAAGCGCTGATACGGTAATTAGCGTTGTTCCTGAAGTCACCATGGTGCGTGAGAAGGTCGCTTTAACCGATTCATTGAGCAGGTTATCAGTATCACCGTTTGGGTTGCCGCGCAGCATTTCGCGTACACGGTCGGCGATGATGATCGAGTCATTCAATGAGTAACCGAGAATCGCTAGCACGGCCGCCAATACGGTCAGGTTGAACTCAAACTGAGTAAAAGCGAATAGACCCAAGATAAGCGTCACGTCATAGATGATCGCGGCAAGCGCACCGAGTGCCAAACGCCATTCAAACCGTACACTCAGGTACAGCATGATCATTAGGAAACACACCAATACCGCCAAGCCACCTTGGTCAACCATGTCTTGACCCACTTGAGGCCCAACCACGCTGCTGTTAAGCACTTTTACTTGGTCACTTACCGATGACAAAGCATCCACTAAGTTTGGCTGTGGGGCGTCTGTCAGTTGGCTGTAACGAATAGTCCAGCGATCCTGTTCTGCCATACCGACCACTTGAACGTCTTGTTGGAAAGCCGTGTCGAGCTTGGTTTTTAACGCATCTTTGGTTACTTGATCAGAGAGTTGAACCTCGGCAACCACACCGCCAGTAAAGTCCAAACCCCAGTTAAAACCTTTCACTGCCACCAGCATCACAGAGCTCATGAACAGCACAATAGAAATCACAGACATCACCTTACGAAGGCGAGTCATATTGCTATTTGAAAAATAGCGGTCTGAAATAGTCATTTTTGAAGTACTCATGCTTAAATCCTTACGTCGTGGCGTTGGTCACGCCCCCAAACCAAATTGATGATTGCTCGTGAAGCAAAAATACCCGTAAACATACTGGTTAGAAGACCTAAGCCCAGTGTCAGAGCGAAGCCCTGAATCGGTCCATTACCAATGGTATATAGAGCCACAGCAACGATCATGGTGGTGACGTTAGCATCGAAAATTGACGAGAATGCGCTATCGAAACCACGGTCGATAGAGCTAGCAAAGCTGCGCCCTTCTTTCATCTTGTCTCGAATACGCTCGAAGATAAGCACGTTGGTGTCCACCGCCATACCAACGGTCAGTACTAAACCCGCAATACCCGGCAGAGTTAACACCGCACCCGGTAGCAGCGCAATCAAACCAAATAATGTGGTCATGTTAACCACCAATGCACAGTTCGCGACCCAACCTAAGCGGCGGTACCATAGCGCCATAAACGTTAGCGTAAGGCCAAGACCAAGTGCCAAAGCAGCAAAGCCGTTGGTTACATTTTCAGCACCCAAAGATGGGCCAATAGTACGTTCTTCAATGATGGTCACAGGCGCAGTCAATGACCCTGCACGCAACAGTAACGCAAGCTCTTGTGCGTCTGCCAAACTGCCTGCGCCAGTGATTCTGAAGCGGCTACCCAGTTGAGATTGGATGTTTGCCACACTAATCACTTCACTGTCTTGCTTGCTGTTGCCTGCTCTATCACGGCTGTATTCGCTGTACACCGTTGCCATTGGCTTACCGATGTTATGACGTGAGAACTCAGACATTTTCTTACCACCAGAAGAATCTAGCGTAATGTTGACTTCTGCACTGCCCATCTCACCAATGCCACTGCGAGCATCAATAATGTGTTCGCCACTCAACACAGCCTTGCGGTCGACGACCACACGGTTGCCGTCTGAATCTTTCAGGGTTTGAGTACTGCGAGTGGCATTGTCGTACACCGAATAGAACGCCAAAGATGCCGTTGCACCAATCACGTCTTTCGCAGCTGCAGGGTCTTGTACACCCGGCAACTCAATACGGATACGGCTTTCACCTTGGCGTTGAATCGATGCTTCCGTGATGCCTAGCTCTTCAATACGGCTGCGCATGATTTGCAGGTTTTGTTGAACCGTAAGGTTACGTAGCGTTCTTTGTTCTTCTTCAGACTGAGTTAACGTTAGCGACTTGTCTGAGCGGTTACGTAGCCATTGTGGGAATTCTTGACGAATCAGCTTCTGGGCTTTTTCGAAATCGGCGTCGGTACGGAAATCAAACTGAACTTGATTGTTGACCACTTTGCCGCGGGCATAACGCACTTCGCTGGTGATCTCGTCGACCATCGCTTGAGCTTGTGCGTGATAAACCGGCTCCATATCCACTTCTAATAAGAACTGCACACCACCACGTAAATCAAGGCCTAACTGAATCGGCGCAAAACCCATGTCAGTCAACCATTTTGGTGCTGCTGGCTCCATCGCTAGCGCAACCGTCGCGTTGTCCAATAGGCGCTCATTCAGCACCTCTTTGGCTTTCGCTTGTTGTTCAGCGTCTTCTAAGATCACGACTAAACGTTTGTCTTTTTGAAATGCAGATTTGGCTTGGATGCCTTCGCTTGCAAGGTATTGAGTAATTTGAGTCGCATCGATTGTCTGCTCAGAGCGATTGCTAATTTGAACCGATGCATTCTCGCCATACCAAGAAGGTAAAGCACTCAGAACCATGATGATAATGGTGGCGATAAGCACCGCGTATTTCCACTTTGAATAGTGGTTGATTTGTTTTCTTGGAATGCGTTTTTTCACAGTCAAGATCTCTTCTTTTTACCAATCACCGTAAATACGAGCTCAAAAATAGCACCGGAAAAAGCAGTGAACGAGCGTTTTAACCAGCTAGGTTGACCAGTTATTTACTACGATTGGTATAACTAATGTTTTGCGAACACGATCGATAGCTGAAACCAGAACAAGTTGATTGAATGGTAGTGATGCTAAAGCTGATGTCGCTATGTTTGTCTTGGTTAACTGGCGAGTTCAATGGGCACTAGGCGACCATCGATACGACCAATTTAGGGTCAAACGATTAGCTAAGAAGTTCTCGGAAATGCGAGTATTGGATGTTGCCCTCTTTCCACCCCGAAAGCCGGGAAGACGGAGAACTCACAATACTGGTCCAGTGCAGCTTGGAATCCAACAACGGCGTGTTGAAGAGCAGGGAAGCCAGTATTGAGGGGGGAGAGAAGTCAATCAGTAGATGATAAGCAGGCTCAAGATCGGCCACGCTTTCTTGCTCGTTACTGAGCATACGTCTGAAGTTTGCAGCTTGGAGGCTCGACTCTGTGTCGTGATAGTTGGAACTGTCACCAGAAGGATCGGTGCCAAACTGAGCCTTATCGCACTCTAAGTAGCTCGACGGATTATCCGCAGTTGCCTGTTTACAAAGATTAGTCTGCGAAGATTGCTCTTGAGCCGAATGAATTTGAAATGGCTTAGAAGGGAACGAATAGCCGTTAGAGTTCACTAAGCCAAAGCTCAGTAAAAACAACATTAAGACTAATCGGGTACCTAATTTAAGCAATCTAATATCCAAACAACATTCTCGTAGATCGTCAATCTACAATACAAATGAAACGCTGTCTTGATTTAAAACATTTTTTTAGAAAATGATACGATGCAACCGATTAGGCACTCACGGCATTTAGATTTATATACCTCCAAAAGAGCTCAACAAAGCTTGGTGCATAGATATTATGAATGGTGTAAAAACAAGAAAGCCAAGCGGTGTGCGCTTGGCTTTGGGTTAAGTGTTTCTGTCTGCTTTAGGCTTTAGGCTTTAGGACGCATGATGTTCTTAACCTTACGGCTATTTTCACCAAAGATGCGTTGGACAAGTTGATTCATGTCTTCACGAGAAATCGAGTTAACCGTCGCTTTCACGTTAAACAAGGCTTCTACACCATAGTCGTGCAGTAGATAACGAGACACGAACCATGCTTGGTCCACAACGCTAGTATCTAAAGGCGTAAAGTCCGCTTCTAATTGCTTGCCTGCCGCTCTAATCTCATCATTTGATACGCCCTTCAGAAGGTCTCCAATCACTTTATCAATCGCGACCTCTATCTTATCGGCATTTTTAGGGTCGATCAGCGCACCAATAAACCAGTCATGGCTTGTATCACCATCTTGCGATACACAGTAAGCATAAGGTGAGTAATCTAGACTTAAATCTTCACGTATGTACGCGTCTAAACGAGTAACAAGCAGGCGTTGCAGCATGTCTTCCATAAAGATATCTTTCGCCGTTTGCCCTCTTACTATTCCAGTTTGCTCGGAAGGCTCCGCAATGACTCTTAGCATGTACTCAGTGCTATTAGCCGTGTTGACCGACAAATCAATGCGCGCTTTAGATGGGTGCTTGTACCCGACGTTAAAGTCCGGCACAACGGCTTTTTCCAATGGAATAGAAGCCAAGTACTGGCGAACCAGAGGTTTCAGTTCACTTGGATCAATGTCGCCCACAATAACCAGCTGATTATTTCGGAATTGACCAAACAACTGCTGATGAACGCTCTTTATCTCTTCAACAGAAACCGTTTCCACACTTTTACTATCGAGCAACACATGATCACTGTCCGCTTGATAGGTATTTTGGTTCATTGCATATCCGAACTGACCAGTAGGGCTTGCTAAGTAAGAATCTCGATTTTGAATGAATTCTTGCTTAACCGCCTCCAGTTGCTCTGGCGATACCTTGACTGATGTAACGATCGCGTTGAGTGCAGCAAAAGTTTCCGCTAAGCCATTACTGGTAAGCTTAAATTCGACGCCATGGTGAGTAAAATCGATAAACGGATAAACCTGAATATCTTCACGATCCAAATGCGCATTAAGCTCCGTTCCTGAAAAACTGCCAACACCACTTCTACCGATAGCAGCAAGAGCTAACTCTGACGCTGGATATAACTTAGGATCGAGTGCTGCCATACCACCTAAGCTTGTGTAATAAATACCTATGTCATCGCCTGCAAGATAGTCACGCATATACCACATATCGATACCATTGCTAAGCGTCCACTTTTGAACATATGGGTCTACATACATCTGTTCCACTAACTCAATATCGCCTTGCGAACTAGGAACAGCAAAAGCACTGCTGGTCACCGAAAACAACGGTTTGGCACCCTTTTCGCTATAAGTTGCTTTCAAGCTCTCGATGGCTTGGGTAACCGCAACTTTATCTTCACTTTCATTCATACCAACCACTACGAAATAGTCGCTAGAAAGCAAAGCCTTAATATTGGCATTAATCACATCAAGATCGAGATTTGCGACAAACTCTTCAAGGCTCGCTTCATAGTCTCGTTGTGATTGCACGATTTGTTCGTTCACTAAAGCCGTCGCTTTCTGGTTAGCGTGCTGTACGCTGTCCATATTGTCCCAATCGATCTCAACATTATCGAGTAAGTCTTGATAATAATGCTGTTCGCTAATTATCTCATTTTCAGAGACGCCATAATCACGCAGAGATGCCAATGTGGCGATTAGCTCCTTTTGAGTCACCTCACGAGCGCCGACAGGAAAGCCAACATCCACCAATGAATAGCGCTGATATTCCATAGAATAATGTTTGGAACTTATCCATTGAGTTGGCAAAGCCGCATCATTGAACTTGGTATTAAGTCGCTGCCTGATCAGTTGCTGTACTGTCTCATCAAGCCAAAGTTGATGCTGTTGCGCGCGAGTGTCTACCGCACTTGCCCCTCGGTTGATCATCAAAGAGATACTTGGCGCTTCCGATTCTGCATACTCAATATAGTCACCTTCATTAAAGGTGGTAATTCTTTGTTTTACTGGCTTGGGAGTTTGTCCACGCTGCCAATCTGAAAACTTCTGTTCAATTAATGGAATGACGGTTTTTGTGTCAATGTCACCGGAGACAATCACCTCAACGTTCTGAGGTTGATACCAAGTCTGATAAAAGTTATTTAGCCCTTGGGAAGTCGCGCTGAGTACAGACTCTTTAGTACCAAGTGCATCTTGGCCTTCATACTGACCACCCTCAATGAAGTGGTCTAAAAACTGTTCTGCGAATGGCTTGTCGTCTAAGCGTGCATAACGGAACTCACCAAGAATCACACCTTTCTCTTTTTCGACTTCTGAACTTGATAGATCCAGAGCATCACCAATGTCTCGCATCCACGTCAGGGCAGACTGTAATTGGACATTGTCAGGTAAATCTAATTGATACACAGTTTCTTGGTAAGAAGTGTAGGCATTGATATCAGCACCAAAGCTAGCGCCTGCATCTTCGAATAGACGAATCACGTCATTTTGAGAGAAATTTTTACTGCCATTGAATGCCATGTGCTCCAAAAAGTGCGCATAACCTTCTTGTTGGTCAGTCTCTTGGAACGAACCCGCGTGCACGACTAAACGAACAGATACGAATTCTTCATGATCTGGATAAACATGGTAGGTAAGGCCATTTTCTAGCTGGCCTGATGTCCATGCCGGATCCGGCTGGATTAAGGTTTCGGTGATACTTGATGTTGAACTACAGCCAACCAAGGTGAGGCATACAGCCGCCGCTAAATAATATGTTTTCATAACAACCTCTTAATGTCATTCATCGACAATATACAGATTGAGTTAACGATTATTATTTAATATTGAACCGGATGAGTACCTTTGTGATCTAGATCTTTATTTTATAAATCACCATACGTTATGTAAGATCGACTGTGCTCGTTTAAAGCAGCGTTTTGATAGAGCCTAATACATCCTTTTAAACTCGCTAACTACATCCATTTAAAATCAATGGCTACATACCTTTAAGCTTGTTCGCTACATCCCCTTAAAGAGCGCTTGCGAAGCACGGCTGATCGGTAATTTTTCTCCAGAAACATACGCCGACATCTGACCTGAGAGCCCTTTCTTCACCTTATTAATGGCCGACACTTTAACCACCACCGAGCGATGGATCTGCCAAAACTCATCTGGGTTAAGCTGCGCAATCAGCTCTTTTAGAGACACGCGAAGAATAAATTCCTCTAGCAAACCGCCTTGGCCTTTTTTGAATATAGACACGTACTTGTCTTCCGCTTTGAAGTAAGCCACATCATCGACTGCGATTAAGTGAATGTCTTCTCCGACACTGGCTTTGAGCCACGTGAGATACTGTTGCTTGTTTTGTTGGGAAGACGATTGTGATAGCTGTTGAAGCTGAGCCATTAACGCTGTGATATCGGGCTGTACTGGGATGTCATCAGGCTGTTTTTGACGGCTTAACAAACGCGCTTGAACCTTCTGACAGGTAGCGAGTAAGCGCTCTTCATTGATTGGCTTAAGCAGGTAATCCATCGCATTATGTTCAAAAGCTTTGACCGCGTATTCGTCATAAGCCGTAATGAACACAATCAATGGCGGTGAATCTAGCTTGTTCAATTGTTTCGCGAGCGAGATACCATCCAGCTCAGGCATACGAATATCGAGAAAAGCCACATCGGGCTTAAGCTGCTGAATACTCTGCATCGCCTCCAAACCGTTTTGTGCCTTACCGACGATCTCTAGCTCAGGCCAAACCTCAGCAAGGCTCTTGTCTAAGTGATGCCTTAACAGTGCTTCATCATCTGCGATAATCGCCGTTACGCTCGGCTGTATTGCTTGGTTATTCATAGTTAATCCTTTAAATTCACACTGTAAATCGTCTATTTTCCGTCACTGTTCTGTGCTTTCTGGTCTGTAATTCTAAGCGGCTGCGTCAGTCAGTGGTAACAAGATCGTAGAGACTACCCCGCCCTCAGCGTGTTCAGTAATCGTTAGGCTCGCCTTATCACCATAAAGGGTTTCGATTCTTTGACGAATATTGCTTAACCCAACACCGTGACCCGTATTCGCAGAAGGCGTTTTCAGCCCTGCGCCATTATCAGCCACTTCAATTTTTAGCTGCTCGGCTTGTTGAGTAATACGAATATTCACTTGGCCACCCGCCGCTTTGGGTTCGATACCGTGCGTAAGTGCATTCTCGACCAAAGGTTGAATCAAGAACGGTGGAATCACCTGCAAATCGCTAATCTCGTGTGTTTCAATCGAGAACGCTAAGCGCTCCCCCAAGCGTATCTTCTGAATATTAAGATAAGCGTCTAACAAGTCGACCTCTTGTGCGATGGTCGATTGCTCGGTGCGGCTGTTTTTCAAAGTCACGCGCAATAAGTCAGTCAGTTTTTCGAGCATCAACTTGGCTTTCGCGCTATCACTCTCAATCAACACATTGATGGTCGCAAGTGTGTTGAACAAGAAGTGCGGTTCAATTTGGCTTTGCAGTTGCTTAAGCTGACTCAGCACCACCACCTTTTCTTGATCGGCCTGACGACGCTTGGCCACTTCCAATTCGTTATCGGCGCGTAGTTGTTGCTCTCGTGTATAGAAGTAGTAATAGCAAACCGAACAGAAGATCACACCGAGCAACACGACAGATTTAAGGTCCGAGATATTGGCCCCGAAATATCCGTTCAACCAATAGTGGGCGTTCAAGGTACCAAAGGTCATCGCGAACACCATTGAGATACCCACTTCAAGCGTTCTGGATGTCCTCTTGAACAACTTCACTAAGATGAAAGAAGAACCCACTGCGCTGTAACCAAAACCAAAGCTTATCGCGAGGTTAACCACAAGGTCGCCGCCCCAAATTGTCTGTGTGGTGATGGCGATGACGAAACAAAACAGAGTGGTCAGCGTGAAGCTTTTAATCCATGAAAACTGACTGTTTGAAGAAGTGTTCATTAAAATCGTCCTTTGATATTTAAAAGAATCATATGACTATCGGGTAAGTTGGCGTAAGCAGAATCACTTTTACCGCCTAGAAAGCGTGCAGCAAGTTCCAAATCCAACGATGAATTGCCATTATCTAAAACCTGATAGTTGAGCCACTGGGTCGCAATAAAACCGCTATCTTGTGGAGAGAACATCACATCAAATGTCGGCGTGATATCTTCAAGCCAACCATGTGTCGAATCCAGAGACCAGTGAAACATGATGTTGTGCTGAACCAAATTGGCGTGTTGATAACCTTGCGCGTAAGAACCTGCCAGTGATGCTGTCATCGGATTAACCGACAAAGACTCTGCACTTTCTATTGCACTTTGCCATTCAGAATTGCTCCAAGCGCGGCTATCAAACCAATATTCCAAGACCACATTGTGACCCGTGTCATTGGCCCATGTTAGTCCTGCCAACGCTTGATAAGCTTCGCCCTGCTCTTCAAGATAAACCGGTTTAAGCAGTAAGTTAGGCTGACTGTAGCCAAGGCTTTGTCGTTGATAGACCACCGAGCCATGAAACTCCCAAGCGAGGTTCAACACCGACACTAAACTCGCCCCAAGCAAGCCGTGGCGTACATCGTCATAATAAGCAACCCACTGATACTCATTGTCACCCACTAGGTTGTAACGACGCAGCCCAAAGCCTTGTTGCTGGTTTTGCTTTTCGAATTCATTTACGTCTTGAGAAGTCCACGAAGAATCACTGTAAAGCAGTGTCCATTCTCCTGTCATATCGAACAGTGACGCCGAGGCCACTCCCGCGCCCTCTTCTGCGACAATACCGACTGGGTTCTGGCGATAAGGCTTGATGATGTCTAACGGTCGGTAGCCATAACCTACGCCCCAATCTAGGCGAATCTTACCGAGTGTCACATCAAGATAGTGGTCACCGAACGCTGAATTCGACAGATCAACACCACCTTGCCAAAACAGCTCACGCACAATGAATTCCGATTCAAAGCTCGCGTCTTGTTGTTGAGGGTTATTGCTTAGAATATCATTGGCTTTCACTGCGAACAGACCAAGCCAATTGCCATATCCAACCTCAAGATCTAGCAAGCCATTGAATGACTGACGATTGTCAGGTGCTAAAGGGCTAAATGGTGACTCTCTCGATTCAACCGACTCAGCGCTCAATTGCCAATCCCACGCCAAGCTCAGATCGTCCGCTTGAATCGTGTTACTCACACAAGACAAAGCAAGCAAAGTAGCGATTGAAGACTTGATGTGGAATCGGCGATTGGAAGCTTTCATGACACCCACCTAAAGCCCAGACACACTGTTACGCGATAAGTAAGCAGGGTTGTAGTATTTGTCTTCCAAGCTTTGTTCAATCACTTCGCGATACTCAATCACGGTTTTCTTGCTTGGTTGAATCTTATCGAGCAAGGTCATCGACACAACGGTTGGTAATCCATCTCGCACGCCTTCGGTAAACCACGCTTGCTTCGCCAGTTTTCCCGAACGCAGATACATATCCGCTTTAACTGGGAATGCTCGATCTGCCGTTAACCACAGATCAATCGATTGATAGCTGGCACCCTTGGTTTTCGCCGCGAGCTTTAGGTGATGGGTATTTAGTATCTCGCCAGTCGGCATCTCAACCTGTTGCTCGGCAACCCACTCCCCTTGGTAGTCTTCGCTCCACGTCAGCGTCGAGATATCCCCTACCGAGGCTTCGCCCAATAGCTTTTGCATCGGTGTGATACGAATTGGTCGACGAGATTTCGGCATCAACAACCAATAGTTATCTTCAATCATCAGCATCTTTTGCCCAGCCTCGACGGCTGATTTAAAGACCACTAGTGACTCTCGGTTTGGCCTTGTGTAGACGTTGTATTCACGGGTTTTGTCCAGTTGCTCGTCTTGATACAGCGCCACCACAGACACTACCTTAGAGGCTTGTGCGCTGTTCAAGCGGTAGCTATCTGCCTTGGCGATCATCTCAGTGACTTGTTGTGAATCGACTGCCCAGCTTGGTGTCGATGCTAGAACCAAAACCAATACAGAACCTAAAACAGTGAGTAAACGAGTAAATTTATACATAAACCAGCGCCTCCGTGATTGGCTTATTCACGCCTTTGCGAGCAGAGAAATAAGCAGCCAACAAACATATCGTCAGCACACCTAAAGTGGCGTAACCAACTAATTCCAATGAGAAGTAAATATTGAGTGGGTAGCCCTCGGTTCTGCCGGGAGGTGGTGGCATTTGTATATCAACCACCAGCAGTAACACCGACACTAAGCCACTCACTAAAGCGCCAATCGCACTGCCAATCACCGCCAGCAATCCCGCCTCTTTTAAGAAGCCTGCGACGATTTCAGAAGGGTAACTGCCGAGTGCTGACAAGGTGCCGATTTCACGAGTGCGTTCGGTCACCGACATGGTCATGGTGTTAAACAGCGACACAAACACCACCAATGCCATCACTGCGCCCATGATGCCGAAGATCCGGTCGTAAAGATCTTTAACCTTGGTGTAGAAAAACGCGCGATCTTGCCACGGGGTGATCTCGATCTCTGTGCCTTGCTCGCTTTGACTTGCACTATTTCGATCTAAAGCAGTTTGGATACGCTGTTGAACGGTCGAGGTCTTGCTTGTCTCAAATAGGAACACCGACAAGGTACTGACTTTGTCTGATGCTAACAGCTCTTGCGCGGTAGTGATGTGTACATATAGCTGACGTTTGTCTAGCTCAGGAACCCCTGTCGAGTAGATACCCTGCACCTTAAAATCAAAAGCATTCAAAGCACCGTCACTGGTGGTCGCGAGCAGTGTCACCCAATCGCCAACCGCAACTTTGAGGTTACGAGCAAGGTCAGTTCCCAGCATCACTTGTGGCTCTTGGTTGTCGTATCTTGGTGACTTCACATCCGACAGGGTTTGCCCACTGCGCACATCAAGGAATGGACCTTTCATGTCAAACTCACGCTCATTAACACCCGTTCCCATAAAGATGGTCGACTTACTGCCGTTAGACACCAAACCGCTGAAATAGACTCGCGGCTGCACACCACGCACGTCGCTGTCGCCAATAATGCTCTTGGTTAGCGCTTGAACGTTGTCCAGACCATTGCTCAGCGGCATGTCTTCGTCTTGTTCAAAGTATCCCGGCGTGCTCAAAGTAAGATGACCAGTATCTCGAGCGGTCGATTCTCTCAAAGATTCGTAGGTGTAAAGCCCGTAACCTCCTGCCGACGTCAGCGCAAATACCGCAATGGCGATAATCAATACCGAAAGCAGACTGCGGCGACCATTTCTTAATAAATTAAGCCACGCCAAACGCACCGAAGTTGGAAGTAAAAACGTGCTCATTCTTTGTGTTAACTTGCCCATGAGATCGCCTCCGTGGTTACAGCTTGTGGCGCCAGTTGACCGTCGATAAGTTCAATGACTCGATCGCAGCGCTGTGCCATTCTTGGGTCGTGCGTTGCGACAATAAAAGTCGTGCCCATTTCGTGGCCAAGCTCTTTCATAATGTCGATCACAAGGTTGGCGGTGTGGCTGTCTAAGCTAGCGGTCGGCTCATCGGCAATCACCAAGCTTGGGTTATGGATAAGGGCTCTGGCTATCGCAACACGTTGCTGCTGACCGCCTGAAAGGTTGTCTGGACGGTGATGAACGTAATCCCCTAGCCCAACACGCTCTAACATGTCTTGCGCTCTGCTCTGCTGTTCTTGCTTAGAGCATTGGTTCAATATCAATGGGTAAGCGACGTTTTCAAGCGCTGTCATCACAGGAACCAGATTGAAGCGCTGAAAGACAAAACCCAACGACTGACGACGAAAACGTGCAGCGGCGATTTGCTCTGTCGGATACGCTTTTCCATCAATATTGATCTGCCCTCGATAGTCCATGTCCAACAAACCCAAAATATTCAAAAGTGTGCTTTTCCCTGAACCCGACGGGCCACATAACGCCACCATTTCACCACGTTGGATGTGTCCATCGACCCCGTTTAATGCATCAACACGTTGACCGCCCGTGACATATGCTTTGCCGATATCTTTAAATTCAATCATTTCGTTGTCCTCTGATTACCAATCCATTATCAAGCTATCGCAAGCCGCTATTTAGCATTCGCAGCTGTTACTTGGCTTTCGCTATTAGGGCCTTCGCTGTCATGGTCTCGATGTTTCCGGCATCGGTACTTTCCATTTTTTCAAGCCACACCTGTGCTTGCTCGAAGTCTTCAGCACGAATCGATGCGGTAATGGCGTAACGGTAAATCCATGAGGTCGCAGCGAAATGTTGTTGTTGGAAATCATCTTCCGCGAGTAACGAGAGGAACAAGTCATAACCACGATCGAAATGGTTAAACATGTCTGGCAGAGAGGTGTAAGTAACGGCGGCCATTGCGCGAGTTAGGTAAGAATCTGGCAGCCCTTGAACACGAGGTTGCTCATGAATCGGTTGGTCTTCGTCTTTCAACAACACCAGTGATTTATCAATGGTCGACAAACCCTTTTCCACATACTTCATCTTGTTCCAAGGCAAGAACGCATCACGTCCCATTAAGGTCTCTGTGCTACCGAGGTAAACTAAAGTCAGTGGTGTCGCACCGTCTTGTTGCAGCGTGTCATTCAGGCGTTCATACGCCACCTCAACCAGATCTTCATTGCCTTGCGCGGCTTGATTGTAGATATCAAGAACGTCTGAACTTGGGTTAGCCTGCGCCAAAGTGGGTGCGAATGAAACAAGTGCAATCAGTAATGAACGCTTAAGCACAGAAGTGGTAGAGCCTGAATTAAATGAGTGTGAAGTAGTCATGATTTCTAATCCCTTTCAAATGTTGACGTTGAAAGGTTAACTAGAATTTGTCATGCAGTTTCATCAATGCGACGAATGGTAATTACGAGGAGTGAATGGTTTAGAGAGGGTGTGAGTGGCGGGAACAAAAAGCACAAGTAGTGAAAACATAAAAGGCTAGGTACGCCTAAAGCCTCTTATCAACTTAATAAACTTTTAACGATCATTGAGCGAAGCTGCAAGGAAATCGATAAACAATCGTAGTTTGAGTGGCATTGGATCTCGCTCAGGGAACAATGCATAGACATTTTTCTCTGGCATCAGATAGTTAGGTAGCAAGGGCAGCAATTGCCCCGACTGAATGGGAGCATTGGCAATAAAGTCGGGAAGCCTAGCGATCCCAAGCCCTGCAATGGTCGCACACAGTAATGCTTCGCTGTTGTTGACTCGGTAATTGCCTTTCACTACAACGCTGGTCACCTGATCTTGGTGACCAAAAAACCACTCGGCACTCTCAGATGTATGACGATAGAGCAAAGCGTTATGTGCACTGAGTTCGCAGATCTCGGTTGGGATCGACAAACCATTCTCATCAAAATACGTAGGCGAGGCGCAGATAACGCTACGGACGCTGGTTAACCGCTTCGCCACCAAACTCGAGTCATTTAAATCCCCAGCTCGAATCGCGACGTCATATCCTCCTTCGACAATATCGACGTAACCATCGTCCATCATCATGTCGATGTGAATATGAGGGTAGCGTTTAAGAAATTGTGGGATGAGAGGGGCCAATATCAGACGACCAAAAGACATTGGTGCACTAACCCGCAATGTGCCAATTGCCTGATTTTGCTGACGGGTTGCTGCATCTTCAGCTTTTTTCAGCCAATAATTGGCTTTGGTGAGGTGATCATAAAACTGCTCACCCGATTCAGTAAGCGATACTTGGCGCGTAGTACGATGCAGCAAACGCACTCCAAGACTCGACTCTAGTTGGATCACCCGCTTGTTGACCGCCGAACGTGACACGCCCAATTCACGCGCTGCGCCCGCAAAGCTCGATTGTTTTACCACCGCAAGGAAATAGGGAATAGCGTCTAAGTGCTGCATGATTGTCGCCAATTTGGATACAGTGTGGAGAGTGTAGAGCCTATTCTCTAATCAATCTAGGTCTTTTATGCTGATTTCATCGACTTCAACAATAGAGTAAGACATGAAATCATTGATAAAACCGGAAGCGGAAAAAAGGCACGTTAATGGTATCGGTCGGCAATTCCAGTCTCCGCTATACGTGGTCAGCATTGGCAGTCTTGTCGCCGTGAATTTTGCGTTAGCCAAATATGCTGTGACCATTGGCATTCCACCGATTGATGTCGCGATTATACCGATGGCAGGTGCAGCTTTATTGTTGATGACGTTATTGGTAATACAAGGTCAGCTCAACCGAACGGCATTGGTGCATTACCGTTATTATCTTTGGGCTGGTTTACTGGGCGTCGCAATCCCTAATCTGGCGTCAACCTATGCCCTACAATCTCTCAATACCAGTACGTTCAGTGTACTCGTCACTTTGTCGCCCATCTTTACCTTGTTATTCACCTTACCTTTCCAAGGCTCCTCGTTAACCTGGCGAAAAGTACTCGGGATCATGGTTGGGGTCGTTGCCGCACTCTCTGTGACTTTGTCACCACAAATGAACACTTCATCCCCTTGGTCAGCACTAGCCATTGCGCTACTCGTACCCATATTTTTGGCTGCTGGCAATGTCTATCGCAGTCGCGCGTTCCCCCCTCTTGCCAATCCAATAGTTCTAGCCGCTGGCATGCTGACACTACAGAGCATGATATGGCTTCCGTTTACTCATGCGGTCGATGGTGAATTCATTCCAAACGGAGCTGGCGTACTCGCGCTCATGGCAAGCTTATCAGCACTCAGTTACTTACTGACGTTTCGTTTTCAGCGAATCACCGATGGGCTGGGCTTTAGCCAAGTGGGAAATGTGGTGACCGTCGTCGGCGTTTCCATTGGGATCACGTGGTATGGCGAGCCATTAACGCTGCAATTGATCGCAGCCGTAATACTATTGCTGATAAGCCTGTACTTATTTAATCACGCTAAACTTAATCTCGTTCAAATCCAAATTAGTTCAAATTCAAAGGAGCAATTGCTATGTCACCATTAATCGAACAGACAAAACATCTATATCAAATCGTCGACCAAAAGGATGTCTACGCCCTAATGGCACTACTGCATGATGACGTGTCGTTTCATTTTTCGAACGCCGCACCAGTAGTAGGAAAGCCAGCGGTCGAAGCGGTCAACGCAGCGTTCTTTGGATCAATTGAATCAATGACACATACGTTTTCTGGGATCTACGTAAACGATGATACGGTTGCGTGTGAGGGTCAGGTGGATTACGTGCGCCTAAATGGCAGCGCGCATGCCGCTAAGTTCGCGACTTTCTTATCTTTTAAGCAGGGGTTGATACATCAATATAAAATCTTTACGGATGTCTCTGAATTGTAAGAACTCTTATCCAAGATCTTTTTTATTCTTGGAGATTCTCACCGTAATAACAGCCCCGTAGGATGATAGGGCTTGCAATTCAAAACAGTAGAGTAGGACAAATAAGTCACTACCTAGCCTAAGATAGAGTAGTGACTTAAACAAATTTAAACTGGATAGATTATTGTTCGAGCATTTTCATTTCGACAACAATAGGTAGGTGATCTGTAACCGCAGGCCAATTAGTGTCAGCATACTGTGTATTATTTTGCGGTACAGTTATCTCTTTGATTTTCCAAACTTGCGCTTTGCTGGTCATGACGTAATCCACTTGAATTTCAGGATTACCGGCTGGCCAACTGCGAAAATCGACATTCTGGTCAGTAATATTGTTCCAGTATCGAGAAAGCTCTCGATAGGTCACAGATTCAGGAACATCATTCATGTCGCCAAGCAAAATTTTGATGCCACGTGTATCAATTGCAGTATCGTTCAGCTCTCGAACTTGCCCCACTCGCATTGTTGGATCTTCTTTCGTATCTAAATGAGCATTGAACACTGTTATCGGTGCATTAAAGCCAGGAACGTCGATATGCGCTTCGAATACAATACGTTGCTCACGATTACCTGAAGGAAGCTGGGTGACTTCAGTTTTTAAGATAGGATACTTCGAGGCTATGGCAAGACCATACTGGCCACCATCAAAATCGATGGCACGACCAAATTCAATATTGAGCCCTGTCAGTTCGGCCAACTTTTTAGGCTGATCGACGTTTCCGCTTCGGTCTGTTAATACATCAACTTCTTGAATTGCTACAACATCTGCATTAAGCGCTTTAATCGCTTTAGCAATTTCGGTCAATGATGATACTCGAGCGGCCGCCATATTGAATGTGGCCACTCGTATTGTTGGAGCCTGTTGCTCAGTAAAAGTTTTATCAATCAAATCGGTTTGGGCTTGATAAGGTTCACGGTGTCCTCCAGCCATTGCTGTTGCTGAAATGACTAGGGATAGAGGTAGTAGCAAGCTTTTATATTTCATATCACGCTCTTTTATTTACTAAGTGGTTATTTTTAGAGGTAAATTATTGATCCGAAATATGTGCTAATGTCGTGATATGAATCGCAATATTCTAAGGGTAAAACGCTATAGATCACAAATTGTTACAATTTACATCAAAAATAAGGCTATACCTCAAGTCTAATTTGAGATTACGTTTGTAAAAATGCCTATAAACCACCGAACCAAAAAAATATCGTTTATTAAATCAGTGCCTTACTTGTTTTTCTATCATTTTTTTTTTTGTGAATTATCCTAATTGATATTATTTAATGAGTTTTAAACAAACGCTTTCACTGCATTCCTAAGTTCACACAAACAAAAATAGCCGCTAATCAGCGGCTATTTTTAGTTATCTAAA
>Ga0310124_10000902_pt1 | contig 21062 bp, 19 predicted proteins | sample CB11b_AW_Bot5_MG_FD_203507 | JGI IMG/M metagenome (GOLD analysis project Ga0310124, IMG submission 203507) | Marine microbial communities from Western Arctic Ocean, Canada - CB11b_AW_Bot5 | ecosystem: Environmental > Aquatic > Marine > Oceanic | place: Canada: Western Arctic Ocean | collected... | reverse complement strand
AGCGTGTTGCTTGCTTTGCCGTTCCTCGCGCTCACTATGGTATTCGGTTTGCGGAGGTTGTCGGCGGCGGCAGCGGCCATGTTTGCCTTTCTCGTGGCCGTGGGAGAACCGGCGCGGGGAGGCCTCTGGTATTTGGAGCGTGGGTGGGCCCTGGTGCTTGCGGGGTGTTTTGTCGTGTTGACCATGCGCTGGCCCCGGAGCCGCTTCTTTCCTCGTGCCTTCGCGGCGGTTTCGGCGACCGCTGTGCTCGTGGGCCTGTTGCTGATGGTCAGGCCGGGTTCGTGGTCCATGATCGATTGGTTGGTCACCGAGAGGGTGATGCGGACTTACAGTGTCATCACGCAAACGTTCATGACGATCGATTCCGAAGCGTCCCTTTCTACGACACAGTTGAATTCCATCTTCGATTTGGCGGCGCTGCAAGGGAGGTATTCCCCAGCTCTCTTGGGGTTATCCTCTCTCTCGGCTCTGGCGCTCGCATGGTGGGCCTACGTGAGGCTTTCCGCCGGGAGCAGCCTGGGACTGGGGCCGTTACGAGAATTCCGGTTCAATGATCACTTTCTGTGGCTGTTCTTGACCGGCCTCGCACTGATCGTTCTCGGTGCGGGAGAAGCATGGACCCGTGCAGGAAGCAACGCGGTCGTATTCATGGGCGGGCTTTACGCCCTTCGTGGCGCGGCCGTGCTGCTCTTTATCAACGGCGGTGTGACGGGTTTTGGGATTCTTTTTTTGGCGGTCGGAATGTTGGTCCTCTCGCCCGTGCTGATCATGGGCGCCCTGGTCGTAGGTGTGGGTGACACGTGGCTCGACCTCCGGTCGAAGGCCATGGCGATCGCCGGCGACGAATCGTAGATGGAGAAGGATTGATGAAGCTCATTCTGAGAAGGGCGGTTGACCGGCTCGGGGATCAAGGCGATGTGGTGAATGTGAAGGCTGGCTACGCACGGAATTATCTCATTCCCCACGGATTAGCTTATCCCGCCAGCGCCGTAAATTTGCGGAGGTTGGAGCGGGAGCGTGATGAAGCGGGGGAACAGGCGAAGCACGACTATCTCGAGGCACGTCGCCGCTCGTCGCAGTTGGAGGGCGTCTCCCTGTTGTTCCATGTCCGCGCTGGGGAGGATGGGAAGCTGTTCGGAGCGGTCACCAACGCCGATGTGGCGGACCAGCTAAACCAGGGCGAATTGGATTTCGATGTAGATCGCAAGATTGTGATGCTCAAGGAGCCCATAAAGGTGTTAGGGACCTCGAAGGTGCCTGTCCGCCTCCATAATCAAGTCGAAGTCGAAGTCGAGGTTCAGGTAGAGCGGGGCGAGGAATAGCCTATCACAACGTCGGCGATATGCAGGTAGGGTCCAAGAACATACGGCCCGAGGTCACCCAGGCCGTCGGGCGAGCGGCTGAGCTGGCTCTTGAGCGCAAGGCGTTCGACGTCGTCGCACTGGACCTCGCCAGAATATCGGGCGCCACGGACTATTTTCTACTCGCCTCCGGCCGGTCCGATGTTCAGGTGAAAGCGATCGCCGAAAACATCGTCGAAGAATTGAAGAAGGAAGGAATTCGGCCTGAGCATATCGAGGGCCTCCAGGGAGGCCGGTGGGTGTTGATCGACTACATCGACTTCGTCGTGCACGCCTTCCATGAAGAGGCACGACACTTCTATCAGCTGGAGGTTCTCTGGGGAGATGCCCCGAGGCTAGAGTTCGCGGACTGACCTGGCCCTTCCTGACGGGTGGTGACCTGTTTACAGCTGTCCCCATCGAGGCGTAGCTTTCTGTGGGCGTGGGTCCGGCAGAAGACCGGCGCCCACAGAACTCGCATACAAGAGGTTACAATCCCAGCCTCGCCGGGAGTGTAGGGGCCGTTGGACGAGGGCCATATTCGTTTTCACCCGTTCGACCCCGACTCTGGACTGATTCCGGAGATTGCGGAATTCGGACCTCTCTCAGAGCGGTCTGGAGGCAGCGGCATCATCTTGGTCGCCGTCCCGGATGTCGAGACACCCTCCTGGTGTGCCCAAGCAGCGGCTGTCCTGGTGACCACATGGTCGGCTCAGGGGGCGCGGATCCTGCTCGCCGACGTTTCCCTTGCAGAGCCTGTTCTCCACGAGGTGTTCGGTCTTCCCAACTCGAAAGGGGTCGCTGAGGTGATGATGGACGGTGCCCAGCTTCGCGCCGTTGGTCGACGGGTCGGGTCACCTGAGTTCCCGTTCATCTCGGCCGGGACGGCGCCCGGGGACATCGTCGATGTGATGCGTAGTGATCGGTGGGATGTCGTGTTCCAGGCATTGGGGGAAGCCGACGTCGATCTGGTCATGTATGCGCCTGGCGACCTGCCCGAGTTGGACGCCCTCCTGGCGCGTAGCCCCACAGTGCTCCTCCTTGGTGGAGATCCGGACGCGGCAGCTGAGGCCATCGGGGCTTTAGGGCTGAGCGCAACCGTTGGGCTCAGGACCCCCCAGTGGGCGAGGGAGTCCCCGGTGACGGGGCACCTCCGATGGCTCCTCCGGGTGCTCGCCAGGTTGCTCTGCTGTCGGAACAGTTCGGTAAGCTTTGGCCGGGCGGAACGGCGCTAGCGCTGCTCGCTCTGGCGGTCTGGGCCGGATGGAGCGTTCTGCCTCGTGGGGCGACCGGGTCGCTGGAGGTCCTCGAGGAGCGGGCCGAAGCGTCGATTCCGGTGGTCGCTCCTCCCCCCGAAACGCCTCAAGCTTATTCGCTCTCGTTGGCGGCGTTCGAGGATGCGGGGGTGGCGGCGCGCCGATGTTCTGTTCGCAACCGTTCCGGTCCTTGTATCGGGCAGGGTCTTTTATGGAATTCTGGCCGGACTGGCCACGGATTCGACGGCGGCGGAAGAGCTTCGAACGTCGCTGAGTGCGAGCCTGTCGAATGAAAATTTGTCTGTGTGGATTGTACGTGCCACACCCTTTGCGTTCGCTCTGGGCGACTATGAGTCGAGGGAGGCGGCGGATCGTAGAGTCGACGAGATGTCGGTGGCGTCGTTGGCCGCGTACGTGTTCGAAGTCGGCGTCACGGACCGCCCCTCATTCCGTGTGTATGCCAGTGCATATGCCGACAGCGCAGAGGCGTCGGTCGCACATGGACGGTTCATCGAGGCGGGAGCAGAACTGCCGCAACTGGTGAGACGGGTAGGCCGATATGTGGCGAGGCCCTAGTTTTATTATGCTTCTCTTGTTTATGGTTTGGATCTGATGGACCTCTACCTGAGGGAGCGTTATCTTGCCGCCGTTGAGCGGGTGACCGCTTCGGGGTCGTTCTTTCCGGGGATCAGCAATCCATGGGGCGGAATGATAGTCAGGTCGAGAACCCACGTATGAATCCCAAAAATCGAGCTTGGCAGCCCTTGGACCTGGCGGCTGCGAGTCTGCCGGGAGAGATCGAGTCTGCCTTCGCTGATGGCGACTCCCCATCCGCGTGCGTTGTCATTCTCGTCGATTCAGAAATCGACCGTGACTGGGGTGCACAAGCGAGCTTGGCGGTCGCCAGAAGCTGGGCTGCGTCAGGGCACCGAGTCATCCTCGCGGATGGGTGCCTAGACGGTCCGGTGCTCCACGAGGTGGCGGGCGTCGAGAACGGTGAGGGTGTATCCGACATGGTGCTCTACGGAGCATCGGCTCAGCGATTTGCGGGACGTATCGGAGATCGGTTGGCGCTCGCCCCCGCGGGGACCCCGGTCGTTGAAGTCGCCGACGTTCTGAGGCACGTCAGGTGGGACATTATGATCAGCGGGTGTCGGGAGGTGGGAGCCACACTCGTTTGTCACGTGTCGACTGGGACGCCGGGTGTGGAGGCGATGACCAAGCGAGCTGAGGGCGTGCTGGTGCTCGCTCCGGCATCGAAGGACGTCGATGCCATCTTGGGGACCACCTCGGGCCCGCTCATCGCAATTTTGGGCCCGGACAACGGCGACGCTGCGCCAGTCGCAACTCTCGACGAAGAGGATGATGCGGTCGCTGTCTCCGTTGAGGCAGCGCCGGGTCCACCGGTGGACGAGTCGGCGCCGTCCCTCACGGTCGATGATTTGCCGGAGCTGCCCGAGGCCGCAGTCGAGGACGGTGAGATCCCCGATGCCTTCAGCGTATCGGGTCTGGAGGTCGCGAGCCCCGTTGTCGAAGACACGCCCCTCGCCGCAGACGCGTCCCTGGAAGGTTTCGATGCAGGGGCCGGAGTCGACTTCGGGGATGAGGTGGACGACCTCGAAGATCTTTCCGATTTGGAATCTCTCCAGGAGCCGGAATTCGCTGGTACGGTTGCGAGCGATGGGATCGATTCCGCGACGAACGACTTACTGATCGTTGATCCCGTGGAGTCCGTCGTGGGCCCGGCACCCGGCCTCAGGGCGCCCATGGCGTTTTCGGATGTGCTCTCAGACCTGGTCGTCGAGGAACCTCCCGAGGAGGCCGAAGTTGCTGAGGCTGTACCGGGGCGCCGGCGCAAGTATCGGGGCCTCGCGCGATTGGAGCGGCGACGCAAGCGTCAGGTCTTCATACGTCAGTTCTTGACCGGGTTGGCGACGATCCTGATCGTCGGCGGGGGCGGTCTCGCAGTCGCTTACTACGGCTTCGTGAACATTCCGGGAATTACGCCCCCCGAGCGGGTCCGATCCTACGTGCCTGCTCCGGTAGCTTTGCCAGGTGAAGTACCTCGAACCCCGATCATGAGCCACGTCCTGTTCGTCGATTCGTGGCGTACGATTGAGACTCCCATCAGCATCGCCGAGGCCCTGCGGACTAGGCTGCCGAACCTTCTCTTTTTCGTAAACCCCATGGAGATCGACGGGGACCTTCAGTTCGCCCTGTACGTGGGTCCCGCGTACAGCGCAGTGGAGGCCGATGCCCTGAAGGAGCTGGTCGCCGTTGTGTTGGATCGCCTGGACCCCAATGATTGGTCGGTGCGCGATGCTCTGTTCGCGTTCTATTTCGGCGAATATGACACGTCTGAGAATGCTGAAGGCAGGGTTCTGGCGCTGGCTGCAGCTTCGATCCCAGCCTATTCGGCCGAGGTCGCTTATGCCGATGGCACGACGGCCGTGCGTGTCTACGGCGGAGCCTTCGTCGATGAGTTCGAGGCTTCCGAGATGGGACGGATGATCAACCGAGCCGACATCGGAGGAATGGTTCTGACGTCCCGACGAGGAATCGTGCCCGAATGAAGCTTCGATCCCTCAGCATTCATGGGTTCAAGTCCTTCGCCGACGCCACTGTAATCGACTTCCATGAGGGGATCACCGCCGTCGTCGGTCCCAACGGGTGCGGCAAGTCCAATATCAGCGATGCCATCCGGTGGGTGCTGGGGGAGCAGCGTCCCTCCGCCATCCGAGGCGGGAAGATGGAGGAAGCCATCTTTCAGGGTTCCTTGAATCGGCGACCGGTCAACCGGGGCGCCGTCACCATGGTGGTGTCCAATGAAGATGGCGGGCTGCCGGTGTCGTTCGAAGAGGTCGAGATCGGACGCACGGTGTACCGGGACGGGGGGAGCGACTATTCCCTGAACCGCTCTACGTGTCGGCTTCGGGACGTGTTGGATGTCTGCCGAGGCACGGGACTCGGCGCCAACGCCTACTCGGTCATCGAGAATCGGATGATCGACGCGATTCTGTCTGATCGAGCTGAGGAACGCCGTCAACTCTTCGAGGAAGCCTCAGGCATCGGCAAGTACAAGGACCGCCGCAAAGCGGCGGTGAGGCGCCTCGAGCACGTCGGGCGTGACCTGACGCGACTGGAGGACGTGATCGGCGAAGTCGAGAGCAAGGTTCGGTCCCTGGCCCGGCAGAAAGGAAAAGCTGAGCGCTATAAGACTCTTCGGGAGCGGCGCCTGGCGGTTGAAGTGGCGGTCGTCAGCCACGACCTGGGAGCGCTACACGATCGCCTGTCGAGTTTGGACAGGGGCTTGGATGGGGATCGGAAGACGGGGCGGGGGATGGTGGCCGAACTCCGGACCGCAGAAGCTAAAGTCGAGACGTTGCGTCTGGAGGAGGTGGAGGCGGAGCGATTGAGAAGCGAGGCGGCGGCGGCCCTCGATGGGATCCGGGGCCGGCTCGTCGAATGGGAGCGTGATCTCGCGGTTGCGGAGGAGCGAAAAGGATATGCGCAGCGGCGCCTCGGGCAGATCGGGGGGGATCGGGAGGCGTCGGAGACCCGGTTGCGTGGAGTGGCGGAGGAGTTGGCGGCGTTGGACGCGCGCCACGGGAGTGGCACCGAAGAACTGGATCGGATTCGGCAAAATACCCAGGGGCACGCCGAGGTCGTGGCGTCTGTCCGCGTGCGTCTCGATGAGGCACGTGCTCGCCTGGAAGAGATGGAACACCACGAACGCGACGTGATCCGCAAGGGGGCCCAACTCGAGGGTGATGCAGACGCGGCGGAGGGCCAGGCCGCCGAATTCGAGCGCCGCCTCCAACAGATCGATACTGAGTTGAAGGCCGCATCCGACGTCCTCTCCGATCTCGAATCACAAGGGGATTTATTTACCGGGCGCATCGGCGGACTGGAGGGTGGCGTGGAGGAGGCCAACGCCGGGTTGGATTCGGCGCGGGCCGCCCTGACCGACGCAAAAGCCTCGCTCGAGCTTGCGAAGCGTCGAGATCTGCAGGCGCTGCGCGCCGCGCAAGGCATCGAGGCGGAGGTGACCGTCTTGGAGGCCCTCGATCGGGGGCAGGAAGGCATCGATCCGGTAGCGAAGGCGGCTCTCGCACTTGGAAATGCGGGTGTCGTCGGGTCGCTGTTGGACTTCATCGAGGCGCCAGCCGAGTTGAGCCCGGCGGTGGAGGCTTATCTGGAGACGCTGGCGAAGGCCTTGGTCGTGAGGGACAGCCAGGCAGCAGACGAAATTGTGCGCTGGTTCTCCGAGGACTGGCAGGGGGGCGGCGGGCTCATCTTGCTTCCGCTCGATGACGTTCCGGACAAAGCTGCTGGAACTCTCCTGGAGTCGGTTCGCGCCATCGGCGAAGGTGCTCCTTGGGTCGAGGCCTTGCTCGGTGAGGTCGACCTCGTCGATGACGCTGGGATGGAGGGGCGGTCTGAGCGCCAAAGGCTGCTTCGGGACGGCACGATTCTCGACCGGCGAGGCTTGATTCGGGTGGGAACTCCTTCCGTGATATCCGGACGGCTCGAGCGGAAGGACCGTCTGGCAACGCTACAAACCACGCTGTCCAAGGCGGAAGCTGAGGCTTCGGTAGCTCAGAAAGACTTGGAGAACGAGGAAGCTCGATATGCGGATGGAGAGGTTGCGGTTGAAGAGGCGCGCACCGCGCTGCTCGATGCTGAGGATGAGTTGCGGGTGGCGAGTGCCGAGGGCGCAGCCCAGGTGGATCAGCGTACTCGAATCGACACGCACCGGGACGAACTCGCGAGGCAACTCGAGGGGACCCGGGCCGCCCGCGCTCGTGCTCTCGAGCGTGCCAAGACGGCCAAGGAGGATCGAGAGGTCCTCCTGGCCCAGGAAAGCGGTACACGGGAGGTTCGAGAAACTTCCCGCCGTGAGTTGGCCCTCGTCCAAGATGAGTGGGAGGAGGTACGTAGTGAGGAGGCCCGGCTTTCGATCCAGCTCGCTCGTGCGGAGGAAGAGGCCAAGCAAGTGGCGCAACGCGTCGAGGATTTGACCCGAGATCGTAGCGTGCAGGATCAACGTCTGACCGACTTGGACGCCGAAGAGAAAGTTCTGATCGGTGATGTGGCCACCGCCATCGAGTGCCAGGAGGAGGGCAAGAAAGAGGCCGAACGCCTCTTCGCCGAACGGGACGACACTCGAGCGGTGTTGGACGAGAGGAGCACGCTGCTGACCGGTGTCGCGGAGGCTGTTGCTGAGGCCGAGCGGGCGGCTCGCGCACTGCGAACCGCGGAGCGGGAGGCTGTGGAGGGGCGGCACCAACTCGAACTCGAGCGCCAAGAGGTGTCGGGCGCCATCGGCTTGATTCAGGAGAGGTTGGAGGGCGAGTGGGGACGGTCCATCGATTGCCTCTTGAAAGAGGCCGAACCCCTAGAGGGGACGCCGGAGGAGCTCAAGGTGGAGCTCGACGACATCGTCGTCCAAATAGAGAGGATCGGACTCGTCAACATGCTGGCGGTGGAGGAGCATGAGGAAGAGAGCACCAGGCTCGAATTTCTCTCGGGGCAGAGAGACGATCTCGTGGCCGCCCGCGACGACCTGAAGGCCGCGATTCGGAAGATCAACGAGACTGCCATCGACCTGTTCGAGATCACGTTCGAAAAGATCCGTGAAAATTTCCGTTCCACGTTCACGCGGCTGTTCGAGGGCGGAGAGGCAGACATCTGGCTAACTGATTCAGAGGATCCGCTGGAGTCCCCGATCGAGATCCATGCGTCGCCGAAGGGGAAGAAGACGCAGCGCATCGACCTACTCTCCGGGGGGGAGCGGGCGCTCACGGCGCTGTCACTGCTTTTCGGCATCTATCTAGTCAAGCCGAGCCCGTTCTGCGTGCTCGATGAGGTGGACGCACCCTTGGACGAGAACAACATCGGTCGCTTCATTCGACTGCTTCAGGAGTTCAAGGAACAGACGCAATTCGTGCTCATCACACACAATCCTCGCTCGATCGAGGCCGCTGACTGGATTTACGGCGTAACGATGGAGGAGCCCGGCGTGAGTACGATTGTGGGCGTACAGCTTCACGAGGCTCTCCAAGCCACGGGATCGGCCGCTTAGAACGCTCATTGTCGGTTTCCCTGAGGCGGGCCGACACCCAGCAGCGCCGGTAGACTCCGTATGTTTCTGTGGGTAGACTTCGCCCACGGAGCGCATGGTGGATGGTTCCTCTCCTCAGAATCCGAGAGTGATGAGCACATGTTGGTCGTGATGAAGCACGGTGCCTCGGAGGCCGAAGTACAGGCCGTCGTGAGCGAGATCGAGCAGTTGGGCTACGAGGCGCGCCCCATGCCGGGGAAGCAGCGGACCACGGTCGGCCTCATGGGGAACGACGGGGGGGTCGACGCTGCCCGGATCCAGGGATTATTAGGTGTGCTCGAGATCATCCCGGTGACCAAGCCGTACAAGCAGGTTTCCCGTGAATGGCGTGATTCCGACACCATCGTCGAGCTGGACAACGGCGTTCGGTTCGGTGGCGAAGAGATCAACATCATCGCGGGTCCGTGCGCCGTGGAGGGTGAGGCGGAAATCCTCGACATCGCGCACCAGCTCAAGGCTTCGGGGGCCACCGTGCTCCGAGGGGGCGCGTTCAAGCCCCGCACGTCGCCATACTCCTGGCAAGGACTCGGGGAGGAGGGTCTCAAGATGTTGGCCCGGGCCAAGGAGGCTACGGGAATGGCCATTGTCACGGAAGCCCTGGACCCGGAAGGCGTCGATCTGGTCGCTCAGTATGCCGATATCATTCAGATCGGCGCCCGCAACATGCAGAACTATCCCGTGCTGCGGCGGGCCGGACGATCCAACACACCCGTATTGCTCAAGCGAGGCATGTCTGCCACGATCGATGAGTTGCTCCTAGCCGCCGAGTATATCCTGGCTGAGGGAAACGAACAGGTGATCCTGTGTGAGCGGGGTGTTAGAAGTTTCGACACGCACACGCGCAACGTGTTGGATCTCACCGCGATCCCCGTTGTGAAATCTCTTTCTCACCTTCCGATCATCGCGGATCCGAGTCATGGCACGGGGATTCGGGACAAGGTCATTCCGATGGCGCGGGCAGGCGTGGCTGCCGGAGCCGACGGATTGATGGTAGAGGTTCACGCGAACCCTCCGGAAGCACGCTCAGACGGTGCGCAGACGCTCTATCCAGATCAGTTTGCGGAACTCATGAAGCAGATCCGGGTGATCGCGGACGCGATCGGGCGTGGGGTGCAGCGCCCGGTCTAGATGGGTGACCGGCGAGGGGGGGGCCAGAGGGCGGTGGAGACGATGGCTCCGCCCGCCCGTTCCCGCCAAGCTAGCCGGGGTGGATACCGTACGTCGCGGGCGTCGTTTCGAAGCGCTGGCTGAGGCCCTCTTGAAGGAGAGGGGTTGGCGGGTCCTCAATCGTAATGTTCGTTTTCTCCGCAAGGAGATCGACCTCGTGGTGGAGAAGGATGGACTCGTCTCGTTTGTGGAGGTAAAAGGTCGTAGCGGGCCCGCGTTCGCCCATCCGCTGGAGGCCATCACCTGGAGAAAGCGCCATGCGATCTCCGTTGCCGCCAACGCTTGGATCGCGCGGAGCGAGTTCAGAGCGCGAGCCTATCGGTTCGACGCCGTTTCGGTACAACTGATGCCCGGTGGGGTGGTTGAATTGGAGCACGTCGAGGGCGCCTGGACCTAGTGATTCCGAAGTCCTGAGATCCGTTGCCATTCCTACCTCATAGCCACGTTTTGGGTGGGTTCCGCAACGTTGACGCTCCCTTCGTCGCGGTCTAACTTTCAGGTGCCCCAGGTCCGTAGGGCGAAAGCCCACGAACTCCGTCAGGACCTTGCCGGTAGCAGCGGTAAGTGTGGTGATCGTTGCTGCGGGTCGCCTGGGGCATTTCTTGGCTTTTCGTGCGGCGTCTCCACCGACTGCGCGCCACATTTGGCGTCATGCCGGACCTCCGCACCACCCCGTATGGAACCGTAAGGCGTTGTCCCACATCGCGTTAGCTAGAAAATATCGACCGCGGCGTTTCGCCGATGTCGCTACCCAGGAACATGTCTCCGAAACGCTGCGCCGGGCCGTATCAGACGATCGGGTAGGTCACGCCTACCTTTTCTGCGGTCCCCGGGGCGTCGGCAAGACGACGCTTGCCCGCATGCTTGCGATGTCCCTCAACTGTTCGGCCCGAGAAGACTCGGGGGAGCCTTGTGGGGAATGTGAAAGCTGCACGAGAATTTGGGGGGGGCAGACCGCGTTAGACGTGGTCGAGATCGACGCCGCCTCGAACCGGGGGGTCGACGATGCGAGGCAGCTGCGTGAGCGGGCGATGTATGCCCCTTCGCAGGAAGGCAGCTACAAGGTCTACATCGTTGATGAGGCCCACATGCTCACGCGCGAGGCTTGGAACGCGCTTTTGAAGATCCTCGAAGAACCGCCGCCGCGAGTGATTTTTGTGTTCGCGACCACGGAACCACAGAAGATTCAGCAGACCGCGGCTCCGATTCTTTCGCGTTGCCAGCGATTCGATTTCCGCCGCATCGGCGTTGCCGACATCATGGCACGCATGGTGACCGTGCTCGAACAGGAGGGACTTCCGGCGCCGGAAGATGCTCTCAGAACCATCGCGCAGAAGGCCGACGGAGGAATGAGAGACGCGCTCTCCTTGTTGGATCAGGTGATCGCGCTCACAGGTGGGGAAATCAGTCAGGACTCGGTGCGCCGGGTGCTGGGCCTGGTCGACAACGAGCGCTACGTAGAGCTCTTGGACATATGGGCTGAGGGAAAACATGGGGAGGTCTTCGGGTTCGTGGAGCGACTGCTCGACGAAGGGTACGATCTCGTCGAATTCTACCACGGGCTGGTGGACTCGCTTCGGGCCCTCCTGAGGATATCTCTGGGAGGGACTCCTCCGGATCTGGATGCCGATACCCGTGACGCTTTCAAGGCCAGGCTCGCTCCGTTCAGCCCGGCGGACCTGACTCGGATGCTCGCGTTGGCCTCCGACGTGGAGAGTTCTGGAAGCCTCAGACGGAGCCCAAATCCGCAAGTAGTGCTCGAGATGCTGCTGCTTCGCATAAGCTATGTGGATCGGACGATCGAGCTGGAAGAGTTGCTTGCCGGTCTCGGTGGGAGCCCTCCAGAGGGTACGCCGCGTGGGTTCTCGTCTGAGGCGTCGACTGAGGATGCGCCGCGCTCGGAGCCGGCCACGGTCGCTCCCCAGGCGCCTGAGGAGCAGCCCCCTGCTGAGAAATCGTCCAGCGCGCTCACGGCGGTGGATGCCTGGGGTCTGTTGGTCGAGCAAGGCACGGGGGTTCCCAACGGGATGCGCCCCTTTCTCAGGGCCGCCACCGTCTCTCACACTGAGACTGAGGGCGTCGTGGTCATCGAACTTCCAGCCGGACCGGGTCTGGAACGCCTGGAAGAGCCCTCAGCCCGAAGAACCCTTCAAAAAGCGCTCGGCGGGTTGATGAAGACTGAGCCCAAGATCGTGGTTCGGGCCTCCGGTGGTGGGGCGCCTGAGCGCATCAGCCCTGAGGCGGTTCGGAATGACAGGATGAAAGGGCTGATCAAGCTGGAACCGCGCCTTCAACACGCGGTAGACGAACTCGACCTGGAATTACTAGATTAATTTCAACACGTTGATAAGACAGGGGTTTGACGATGACGGACATTCAACAGCTCATGCAGATGGGCCAGCAACTCCAGGCTCGGATGGCCCAATTGCAGGAGGAGCTTTCAGCACGTGAAATCTCCGCTTCGTCCGGCGGGGGAATGGTGACCGCGACCGTAGACGGGAAGGGCACCATTACCCGGATCTTGATCGATCCTACGGTGGTGGATCCGCGTGATGTGGAGATGCTAGAGGACCTAGTGATGGTTGCGGTAACCGAAGCTCAGGGTAAGGCCCAGGGCCAATATGAGGAAGACATGCGGAAGGCGGCTGGAGGGATGCCGGTCCAACTCCCTGGCCTTTTCTAGTCTCTTGGCCCATCCGGACGGATCGTGGTCGTCAAGAAAGTCCCCCCGGGTCCTCTACCGACCTATTAGTTTTTAGTGTCGGTCATCCAACAACTCATAACGGAATTCTCGCGGCTTCCGGGCGTGGGGTCCAAGACGGCTCAACGGTTCGGATATTACCTCCTGAAACGGCCTCGTGAGGAGGCGTTCGGCCTTGCCGCGGCGATTTGCGAGGTGGCGGAGAAGGTCGGTCCGTGCGAAGTGTGCGGGAATTTTACGGAGTCAGCACAGTGCGAAATTTGCTCAGATCCAAACCGGGACGAGAGCACTATTTGTGTTGTGGAGGAGGCTTACGAGGTCGGAGCGATCGAGAGGGCGGCGATATATAGGGGCCGGTACCATGTGTTGGGTGGGCGGCTTTCGCCGTTGGATGGAGTCGGTCCGGATGAGATCAACGTCACGGCGCTCCTGGAGCGGATTCGGGCGTCTGATGGAGTGGTAAAGGAGGTTGTTGTGGCCACGAACTCGAGCGTGGAGGGAGAGGCCACTGCTGTATATTTGGAGGGAGTGATCCGCCCCCTGGGGCCGAGGGTAACGCGTTTGGCACGCGGCCTTCCGATGGGGAGCGAGCTGGAGTACGTCGATGGTTCCACGATCGTCGAGGCTCTGGCCGGGCGACGGGAGATGTAGGCGATGGACAAGAAAACACGGAATGCGGGCATTACGGTGCTGGCCGCCGCCGCCGCGGGGGCCGTGGCGGCGTGGGTGATTCGTGATCAGATGCAGCGGCATAGCCGAGATCTTTTCAGCCCTTCTTTCTTTCGGCGTCTTGCCGCACTCGGATACATGGCCAAGGCCGAAGCTACAGTAGACCACATCAATTTGATGAAAGACTTCGTCGCTTGGGAGTCACGAGAGCCGCTCCGCCGGCGGGCCCAGGCTATCGTACAACGGATGGAGCAGGACGCGATGGGTCCCGTCCTGTCCGCCTGATAGGTTGCCCTTCATGCCCGTCTGCCCGACCTTACGCTGTTCTTCCCTAAATGGGGGGAGAGGCTCATCTTTGTCGCCCCCTCGGGTGGCGCTACATCCCGACTTTGCTCCACTGCGGGGGCTAGAAGATCCTGGGGGACCACTTGGAGGGATTGATCGACTCGCCATGCCGGAAGAGAGCGTAGCCCCTCATGTCCCCGATCAACTACGCCAGACGAGAAATCAACTGTAAGATCGTTTACTACGGCACTGGGTTGGGTGGGAAAACCACCAACTTGGAGTACGTGTATTCAAAGGTGAATCCCGACGCGAAGGGTAAGATGATCTCCCTCGCGACTGAGACTGAGCGGACGCTGTTCTTCGACTTTCTCCCCATCGATCTCAGTGAGGTGAAGGGCTTCAAGACCCGGTTTCACCTCTACACGGTTCCGTGCCAGGTGTACTACAACGCGAGTCGCAAGTTGATCTTGAAGGGCGTCGACGGCGTGATCTTCGTGGCGGACTCGCAGGCGGAGCGCATGGAGGTGAATATCGAGGCCATGCACAATCTCTACGAGAACCTGGAGTCCTACGGTTACGATCCCACGAACATTCCGTTCGCGATGCAATACAACAAGCGAGATCTTCCCAACGCCATGTCGATGGCCGATCTCAGATCGCAGCTCAATCCCATGGGGGTGCCCGATTTTGAGGGTGTAGCGACCGAGGGCCAGGGGGTTTTCGAGACGCTGGGTGCGGTCAGCAAGATGGTCGTTCAGGCTCTTAGCTGAGACGACCATGGAAGGGAATCGTAACCTTCCCAATGCGATCACGGTCGGGCGAATCGTAGCCTGTCCGGCGATCTTTTTTCTGGCCTTCTCGCCCTCCGTGGGTGCCCGTTTGGCGGCCTTCATACTCTTCGTCGGAGCCGGGTTGTCCGACCTCTGGGACGGATATCTGGCGCGAAAGCACGGCTGGATCACCAATGTAGGCAAGCTGCTCGACCCCCTGGCCGACAAACTGCTTCTGGTATCGACGTTGGTCCCTTTCTACATCATTTCACACCGGGGCGGGGAAGCTGACTTGATTCCCTTGTGGGGCATGCTTCCGATGTGGGTGCTCGTCGTGATTTTGGGAAGGGAGTTGCTGGTCACGATCTTCAGGCAGTGGGCCGTCCGGCATGATGTGGTGATCGCTGCGGGGGCCTCCGGCAAGTACAAGGCTTTTCTCCAGAACTTGTTTTCGGGCGGGCTGCTGCTGTGGTACCCTCTCCGTGAAATCGCTTCCGCGAGGGGACTCGACAACCTGCTTTACCGGGTGTTCATGCAGTTTCATTCAGCCTGGATCGGCGTGACCCTCACGCTCGCGCTCGTTTTCACGATCTACTCCATGGTGGACTATCTGTGGAGCTACCGCGGCCTGATGGGATTTAGGGACTGACTGCGTGTGTCCCGAGCCGGTTACGGCGGCGGTCGTTGCCGTTGGTGAGGAGCTTCTCTCCGGAGAGACCACGGACACGAACGGGTCTTGGTTGGGCAGAAAGCTGGCGTCCCTCGGTGCTCCCGTCGTACAGCGGTGGATCGTAGGGGACGACGCAGAGGCGATCCAGGCCGCACTTTCGGCAGCTCTGGCTGTGGCCGACCTGGTCATCTTTACAGGGGGACTCGGACCGACCCGAGACGATCTGACGCGGCCCGCCGTGGCGGACTTTCTAAGCCTCGAACTTCATTCCGATCCCCAGATCGTCGAAGACCTGCGTGAGCGCTTCCGGGTTCGTGGGTCGGGGGACCTTCCTTCGAACAATCTGTCCCAGGCCGAAGTCCCTCACGGCGCTCAAGTGTTGGCCAATGTGTTTGGGACCGCTCCGGGGCTGTTGATGGAGCACGCGGGCCGCTCCGTGGTGCTCCTGCCCGGGGTTCCTCGCGAAATGCGGGGGATCTTCGAGGGGGTCCTCGAGGATGCCATCGCGGGCCGGTTCGGAGCTCGCCTTGTACCGCTCGTCCACCGGACGCTCCATACGACCGGGGTCCCGGAGTCCGTACTCAGCGAGCGGGTGGATGAGGTGCGGGCGGGGCTCCCAGGACAGGTCGATCTGGCATTTCTTCCTGGTCTGCGGGGTGTTTCGATACGAATCTCGACGCGGTCGCCGCCGGACGTGGCCGTGGGGTTGTTGGGCCAAGCTCAGGCGATTCTAGACCCCATCGTGGCGCCCTATCGCATTGGGATGGACAAGAGTGACCTGGTTGAGGCCGTCGCCCATGTCCTGACCAGTCAGTCCCACACGTTGGCCGTCGCCGAGAGCTGTACCGGGGGGCTCATGGCGAAGAGAATCACCGATTTTCCCGGCTCCTCGAACTACTTCCGAGGGGGCGTGATCGCGTATGCGGATCGTGTCAAACTCGATTTGCTTGGTATCGAGGAGGGGCTGCTCGCCGAGAGCGGCGCGGTTTCGGAGGCTGTGGCGGTCGGCATGGCTCGTGGTGTCGCCGAGCTTCTGGATACCGACGTGGGCGTCGGGGTTACGGGAATCGCAGGGCCGGAGGGAGGCACCGGGGAGAAACCCGTGGGCACCGTGTGGTTTGCGGTGGCCGTGAAGGGACGCGTGCGCACGTCACACCAAGTCTTCAGCGGAGATCGTGAAGCGGTCCGTGAACGGGCGACTCAGGCAGCGCTGATTCTTCTCTATGAAATGCTGATGTCCTGAGTCAGAGGTTCCGATGAACCTCTGACCGGAGGCTAGCCGACGGGCCTTGAATTCTTCCTCGTCCGATTCCGTACTGGAGGCGGGGCTCCCGAAGGGCCCGAGAAGCGGTAAATTCACGGACGCCGGTTGCACGCGCCGCCGACACAAAGGGTAACGAGAGCACGATGGATAAGAAGAAAACGCACACACCGGAAGAAATGACGACTCCTGACGCCGAAGCGATGGATGAGGGCGTCTCTACGATGCCCGAGGCAGCGACCGAGACCCCTTCCGGGGATGACGCCTCACCCGGGGAAATCGAGGAGCACGAGGCTGAGGCCGCTTTATCGAACGATCTCGACCACATGCAGAACGAACTCACCGCCGTCAACGATCGTCACCTTCGTTTGGTCGCTGAGTTTACGAACTATCGTCGACGCGCCGAGACTGAGTTGGCCGAGGCGTGGGCCAGAGGCCAGGTCGACATGCTCCGGAGTTTTGTCGACGGCCTGGATGATTTGCAGCGTGTCGGCGCGTGGCAGGCCGACAGCACGACCGTGGAGGCTTTGATCGAGGGTGTCGACCTCGTCGAGCGGAAATTCCAGCAGGCCCTCGAGGCCGCGGGTGTGGAGATGATCGATCCGGTCGGCGAGCTCTTCGACCCCAACATCATGGAGGCGATGTTGGGCGTGCCTACCCAAGATCCCGAGGAGGATCAAAGAGTTCAGGACGTATTCCAGAAGGGGTACAGCTTCAAGGGCCACCTCGTACGGCCCGCCCGAGTCACCGTCTTCAAACACGAATAGGCGAGAGTCGTGGCGACGGGGACCAAGGACTTCTACAAGACGCTCAGCGTTTCGGAGAAGGCCAGCCAGGCCGAGATCAAGTCGGCCTACCGGACACTGGCGAAGAAGTACCACCCGGACGCGAAACCGGGGGACGCGCAGGCGGACGAGCGATTCAAGGGGATCGGAGAAGCCTACGCGGTGCTCTCAGACCCTGAGAAACGCAAGCATTACGACCAGATACGCCGCGTTCCCAACCTTGGATTCGGTCGCGGGCGGGGAGCCCCAAGGGGGCCGGGTGCCGACGGGGGCGGAGGGTTGTCGCTCGAAGATCTGGGGGGTTTCGGAGGCCTCGGGGACATCTTCAGCTCCATTTTCGACCGCCGACCGAAGTCGCCGGAGCCGGAGAGACGTAGAGGTCCCGCGAAGGGGCGCAGTATCGAGTACATGGTGGAGATTTCCTTCTCCGCTGCCGCAAAGGGAGGCAAGATTTCCATCGACGTGCCGATAACTGAGGAATGCGCCACCTGCGGAGGATCGGGCACATCCCCCGGCACGGAGACCAAGCAGTGCGGCGAATGTAAAGGCAGCGGTGCGATCTCTTTTGGCCAGGGAGGCTTCGCGGTCAATCGGCCGTGCCCTGCGTGCTTCGGTAGGGGGCAGATTCCCGAATCACCGTGCAAGCCCTGCAGCGGGAGCGGTACCGTGCGCCAGAATCGGCGCTTCAAGATCACAGTGCCGAAAGGTGTCGAGAGCGGCGGGAAGGTCCGCCTTTCCGGTAAGGGTGAGCGGGGCAGCCGCGGTGGACAGCCTGGGGATCTGATCATCACGTTCAAGGTCGCGCCGCACGACTTCTTCCGCCGCGAGGGTCTCGACGTTCACGTGAAGATACCGGTCAATCTTGCCCAGGCGACGCTCGGCTCGAAGATGGCGGTAAGAACCGTGTACGGTAAGAAGGTGCACCTCCAGATTCCACCGGGGACTCAGAGCGGCACGAAGCTCCGCGTTCGCGGACAGGGTATCGAAAAAGGGGAGCGCGTTGGGGACCAAATCGTCGAGGTAGAGGTGGTTATCCCTGAGACCCTGACCGACGATCAACGGCAAGCGATGGAGGAGTTCGCATCGTCATCAGGGCTGAAGCACTAAGTTGAAGCAATAGTAGGCGGCTCGCCCCAATGCTTCGACACGCCTTTAGCCAACCAAAGCCCGTTCGATCCGCCCACCGCCCAGAACCCGCTCATCCTCGAAAAAAACAGCTGATTGCCCCGGCGTAACGGCGCGCTGGGGTTCGTCGAACGCGAGGATCACCCGCCCATCTGTCGAGCGCACCGTTGCTGGGACGGCCGAGGCACGGTAGCGGATCTGCACACGAATGGGCGAGTCATCCGGCGGAGGTGTCGCAAGCCAGTTCACTTCACCGATCTCGACGCCCCGCGAGGCGCCCTCTTCGGCCCCACCCACCACGACTTCGCGAGAGTCCGCCCGGATCTCGATCACGTAGAGGGGCTGCCCAAAGCCCCCACCCAGTCCTCTACGCTGGCCAACTGTGAAATTAGCGTACCCTGAGTGCTCACCGAGGACCGCGCCGTCGCGTGTTACGATCAGACCGGGCTCGAGCGCGGGATGGTGCGTCTCGAGCCTCGTTTCGAGGAGATCTCGGTAGTCTCCCGTGGGCACGAAACAGATCTCCTGCGACTCCGGCTTGTCGGCCGTGACGAGGCCGAGTACCCGCGCCTGCTCCCGCACCTGCGTCTTCGTCAAATCTCCAAGAGGGAAATGGAGAAGGGGCAGCATCTCCGTGGGTAGGCCCCAGAGGAAATAGGACTGATCCTTCGAAGTGTCGACACCCCGGTAGAGGGCCGGCCCGGCATCGCTCGAGTGATCGATCCGGACATAATGACCCGAAGCGATCCCATCACAACCCAAGAGGCGTCCCCGTTCCATCAGATCCGGGAACTTCGTGTTGGAGTTACAGCGCACGCATGGGTTTGGCGTGCGGCCTCGGGCGTACTCAGAGACGAAGTCGTCGATCACGTCGCGTGTGAAGTCCTCCTCCACGTCGAAAACGTAATGGGGGATGCGGAGGGTGTCTGAGACACGGCGGGCGTCGCTGATACCGTCGAGCCCGCAACACGTCTTGGAGTGCGCTACCTCGCCGGAGTAGCAGAACGTCTTCATCGTAGCACCCACCACGTCGTACCCCTGCTGGACGAGAAGCGCGGCCGCTACTGAGGAATCTACGCCGCCCGACATGGCGACCAGGATTCGCTGACCGCGACCGCTCATCTGGGGCTCCGGGCAAGAATGCGCTCGTGTGCGAGGCTCACGCTCGCACCTCGACACCCCGAACGCGCTCCAATACGCTCAGGGTCGCCTCGGCCGCGCGAACCACATCGTCTTCGGTGGTCGAGTGTCCTAGACTGAACCGAAGGGCCGCGACCCCCTCCAAACGGCCATACAAGGCCTCGAGGACGTGACTCGCCTTCTGGGCCCCGCTGTCGCAGGCCGAGCCAGACGACGCCGCGATCCCCTCGAGATCGAGACCCGCAAGGAGCGCTTCGGGATTCACGTCCGGAATACCCACGTTCAGGATATGTGGTGCTCGGTTCGTGACGTCACAATGGACTCGGAGTCCCTCGATACCGCTCTCGAGCCGGGACTGGAGCAAGTCACGGAGCCCGCGGAGGTGATCGGCCTCCGACGCCTGTTCCTGCACTGCCAATTCCACCGCGATGGCCATACCCACCGCCCCCGCGACGTCCTCAGTTCCGGGCCGTAACGCCCGCTCCTGTCCTCCGCCGAAGATGAGCGGGGCGACGTTCACGCCTCGCCGGACGACCAGGACGCCCGTGCCCTTTGCACCGTAGATCTTGTGTCCCGTCAGTGACAGGAGGTCGATTGGGACGTCTTCGACGCTGACGGGAACCTTTCCGAGGGCCTGGACGGCATCGGTATGGAAAACGGCCCCATGGGCCCGCGCCCGCTCCGCCACGGCCTCGATCGGCATGTGAATGCCGACCTCGTTGTTCACGGTCATGACGGACACGATCGACGCACCGTCAGCGAGCGCCGCGTCGAGCTCATCCATGTCGAGCGTGCCGTCGGCGTAGACCGAAATGGTGCTCCAACGTCCACCTCGTTGTCCGACCTCGGCGGCGGCACTCATCACGGCTTTGTGCTCTATGGCTGACACGACGGCGAAGGGCGTGTTTCCCTGATGGCGAACGGCTTCGGCATGGCCGAGGATGGCCATGTTGTCCGATTCTGTTCCGCCGCGCACGAAATAGATCTCACTTCGGTCAGCTCCGATGGCCCCGGCCACGCATTCGCGTGCCTCCTCCAGACGCGTGGCCGCACGGCGCCCCATCCCGTGCGCGCTGGACGGATTACCGAATTCGCCATCGAGAATGGCGATCATCCCTTCGCGCACCTCAGAGCGAATCGGCGTGGTAGCCGCGTGATCGAGGTAAATCAACGACATGCGTCCCCGTGAGCCATCATATTCGGGCCCGGTATTTCCTTGAGTCGAAGCTCCTCCTAAGTTGCACAACATACCGAATGAATCTGGGGCAGTGAACCGTGACGCGAACGCTAAATCCTGAATGAGGAGGTGTCGTCCGCCCTTTCCGGATGGTCGACCACCTCACTTCCGAGCTACGGTCCACGGCCTCGCCTTCGCGGATCGGGACCGCCATCTGGCTGCACTCGAATCCGGTGATTCCCTTTACTTGATCCCCGATCCTCCAGATCAAGAAACGCCAGAAGTATGGGTGCACCGACCCGGCGGAGACCTTCTCGGCCACCTGCCTCCTGAGATCAGTGCGTGGCTGGGGCCGTGGCTTTCTGAGGGTGGGGGCGCCAGCGCGACGGCTCTGAAGATCCACGGATCGGATGTCCCGAGTTACCGAAGACTGCTTCTCGAGGTTTCCTGTTCGCTGTAGAAGGCTGTTGAAGAAGTACAGCGGGTCGGGCACAGGGCGGTTGTGCGGTTGATCCTGCGTCTCTCCTCCTCGCCGTAGCGTTGCTACGCCTCGTCGTCGTTCCTTGTCTGGACGCGCACAAGCGCCCTGTGC